>Ga0164241_10003417_pt1 | contig 16041 bp, 11 predicted proteins | sample OricomyardsoilBY_FD_108780 | JGI IMG/M metagenome (GOLD analysis project Ga0164241, IMG submission 108780) | Backyard soil microbial communities from Emeryville, California, USA - Original compost - Back yard soil (BY) | ecosystem: Environmental > Terrestrial > Soil > Unclassified | place: USA... | reverse complement strand
GTGCAGGCCGCCGGCCGTGGCATCCGTCAGATGGTACTCATCGGCGCCGGCCTGGATGCTCGCGCGTTCAGGCTGGGACTGACCGACGAGCTGACCGTATATGAGTTAGACAGGGCAGACGTGTTTGCGGCCAAACGCCGCATCATGGGCGCAGCACACCTGGCGTCACCGTCGCGGCGTGAGGTGGTGGCTGACGTGTTGGAGCCCGGTTGGCTAGAGGGGCTCGCATCCGCGGGGTGGCGACATGACGAACCGACGCTGTGGATCCTTGAGGGCTTCCTTATCTACTTCGAACCGGATGTGCGGGCGCAGATCCTGAGCGATCTGGCGCACGTGTCTGTGGCGGGCAGCGAGTTGGGTGTGACGATGAGCACCCGGCAGTCCGAGCCGCGGCATCCGTTGTGGATAGCGTTCGATGCTCCGGACGTCGTCGGCTGGTTCGCATCGTGCGGGTGGGCGGTCAGTGTGACGAACATGGCCGAAGCAAGCAGCCGATACGGGCGGCCCCTTCCAGAAGATTTGGTTGAACGGTTGAGCGGGTTGCTCGTGGCCGGGCAGCGAGCGGAGGACGACGCAGCGTCGATTGGCGAGGCTTCGACGGGCGGGGCCTCGACTGGCGAGGCGGCGACCTAGAACTCGGGGATTCCGTCGTCGCGTGGTTCGTCGGCGAAGGCGCGAGCGAGCGCGCTGTGAATTGTGCCGGTCGCATCGTCGATGGGGTTGCGGAAGCCGAGGCGCGCGGCTTCGGCGGCGCGCTGGCGTCCGTTGGAGACCGGACGGATTTCGCCCGCCAGGCTGATCTCCCCGAACGCGACGGTTGTGTGTGCGATCGGGCGACCGTTGACCGCGGATGCCACGGCAAGCGCGATGGCAAGGTCGGCGCCCGGCTCGTTCAAACGCACGCCGCCGACCGTTGAGACATAGACGTCTTGGTTGCTCGTCGTTATCTTGCAGCGCCGTTCGAGCACGGCCAGCAGCATGGCGACCCTGGCCGGGTCGACCCCGCTGGCCACCCGGCGCGGGTTGGGCGCTTGAGTCGGTACGCACAGCGCCTGCACCTCAACGGGTAACGGGCGGCGGCCTTCCATGGCCACGGTGACGCACGTACCGGACACGGCCGTGACGCCGCGACTGAGGAACAGTCCACTGGGGTCGGTGACCTCGGCAATACCGTCGCCGGTCATCTCAAAGCAACCCACCTCATCCGTGGGCCCGTAGCGGTTCTTGAGAGCGCGCACGAAGCGCAGCGCGGTCTGGCGGTCGCCTTCGAACTGGCAGACGACATCGACCAGGTGTTCCAGCAGTCGCGGGCCCGCAACCTGACCGTCTTTGGTGACGTGGCCGACGAGCAAGATCGGAAGATTGCGGTCTTTGGCGACACGGATGAGCGTGGCCGCGACCTCGCGCACCTGGCTGGGGCCACCCGCGAGACCTTCGACGGCGGCGCTGGCGACGGTCTGCACCGAATCGACGATGACCAGCTGCGGATCGACGGCGTCGATCTGACCGACGATGCTGGCCAGGTCGGTTTCGGCGGCGATCAGCAAGTTGTCGTGCAGGGCACCGGTGCGGCTGGCGCGCAGATGCACCTGGTTGACCGACTCTTCCGCGCTGACGTAGAGCACGCGCGACTTCGATGCGGCAGCCTTCGATGCGACTTCAAGCAGCAGTGTCGACTTGCCGACCCCCGGTTCGCCGGATAGCAGGATGGCAGCACCGGAGACGATACCGCCGCCGAGCACGCGGTCGAACTCGTCGATTCCTGTCGGCCAGTGCGTGACGGCATCCGCAGTGATCTGTGTGATCGGCCGCGCGGTTCGCTCGGCTGCGATCGTCACCGGCTTGAGTGCGCGCAGGATGCCCGTCTGTTCGGCGGCCTCGACAACCGTGCCCCACTCTTGGCATTCACCGCAGCGGCCCACCCACTTGACGGTCGTCCATCCGCACTCCGTGCAGCGGTAGTTGGCCTGTGTTTTCGCCACGCACGCCTCCCTGTCGCTTTCACTGTAGTGCCGGCGCCCGACATTCCCGCGAGACATCGGGCGCACGGCGGCGCACACTGGATGTATGGCCAGCTTGAAATTCACACTGCGCTCAGGGCGTGCACTTGGCATCACCACCCACGGCTCTCCGATCGCCCGCCACGTTGTCGTCTTCTGCCATCCGGCCCCGGGTTCAGGCATCTTCGACCCTGACCCGGTGGTGACAGCCGACGGCGATGTCCACGTGATTGCCATCGACCGCCCCGGCTACGGGTCGTCGGATCCGCTGCCAGACGGCCAGTGGCCGACGGTGATCGGCGCGGCCAACGACATCAGCGAGTATCTGCTCCAAGCCGAGGGTGCGGCGGGAGCGTTTCAACCGTCCGCGTTCGAATCGGTCAGCGTGGTGGGGTGGTCGGCGGGCGGCCGCGTGGCGCTGGCGCTGGCCACCATGCATCCGTCGCTCATCCACCGCGTGGCCGTGATCGCAACTCCCGCCCCCAACGAAGAGGTCGAGTGGATCCCCGCCGGATACGCCGAAGCCAGTGAGAAGCTTGCGGCGCTGCCTGCCGAGGATGCCATTGAAAAGTTCACCGGGATGTTCGACTCTCAGATGGCCGACCAACTGCCTGCACCGCATTCGGATGCGCCCGTGCCGCTCGACCTGCTGGGCATTTCGGGGGCGGATGCGCCGGCGCTGTCTGGGCCCGGCGTACAGGAGCGCCTCGAGCTCATGATGCGCGACGCGTTGCGGCAGGGAACGATCGGCGTCGTGACCGACATCCTCTCGTACACGGCGCGGCCGTGGGGCTTCGATCTGGGCGACGTTCGCGCGCGAACGCTCCTGGTGTACGGGCAGAACGATCGACGTGTCACCGCCGACCACGCGGCCTGGTATCGGCGCAACCTGCCGGATGCCACGGTCGAACTGGTGCCGGGTGTTGGGCACCTGGTCGTCGTGCCGGCGTGGAAGCGCGTGCTTGAGCACCTCGTCGGTGAGTGATCAGCGCGGCTGCGGCGGGGCATCCGGGAGCAGCCGCGCCAGTTGCACCTGCAGCGCCGGTTCGAATGCGGATGCCCACACGCGGTATCCGCGGTTGTTCGGGTGAAAGTGGTCCTGGGCGAACTGCGTCAGGATGCCGATGATGCCCTGACGTTGCATCATGTCGTGCAGCGGCGCGACGGCGAGGCCGTGCTCGGCCGCCACGCGCCGCACGATGCTGTTGGCCACCGCGACCTTGCGTTCGTTGCCCGGCAGATAGAAGCACGGCAGGTCGGCAACGATTGCGGTCGGTGGAAGCGCGCCGAAAATCTCGCGTAGACCCTTTTCGAATGCGGGCGGATCCCAGTGAGCGATGTTGTTCGCGCCGATCGAGACGGTGACGATGTCGGGTTTCAGCTTGCGAAATCGCGGGAGCTGGTCGGCCACGGCCGTCTCGACGGTGGCACCCGAGATGCTCAGGTTGATCACGCGCACCGTGCGGCCGGTCGCCGCGTGGATGTCATCAGCCAGCACGCCGACGTAGCTGCGGTCTGGTCGGGTGGCCCCGATGCCCTGGGCGGCGCTGTCGCCGATGGCAACGTAGAGCAGCTCACCGGGCAGCTTCGCGCGGTCACGCCAGAACTTGGAGTGGATCGGCAGCGTCTCGTTCAGGATGGCGGCGCCTGCGGTCATCTGGTCACGAAAGCGGCGCACGACGAACGCGCCCGCAGCCGCCGCGCCGACGAGGGCGGCGCATCCGAGCGCGATCTTCTTCAGACTCACACCCAAACGCTACGCTATGGCGCGAGATTCGCCTTTGGGGACGAGATGCGCACGTTTTTCGGCGAATCTCGTCCCCAAAGGCGAATCTCACGGGTTCGGAGAAGTCAGTGCTGTGGGCAATTCGCGCCGCCGCCGCGGTTCGCGTACGATATTCCCCGGTACCGTGTCCGAGCGGCCGAAGGTGCAACTCTCGAAAAGTTGTGTGGGTGAAAGCCCACCGTGGGTTCAAATCCCACCGGTACCGCCACGCGCAAGCCCCCGCGATCCCTGTGTTTACCTGGGATGCGGGGGCTTTCGCTTTCCCGGGAGTCAGACCGTCAGACCGTGGCGTGACTGCAGCGCGGCGCGCTTGCCGTCACCCGGTCGGCGCACGCGCAGGCGGAGACGGCAATGGACCGCCTCCGCCCGCGTTTGTGCGCACGGTAGTGACCGGGACTATGTCGTCAGCACCGTGTGATCGAGGTTGAACCAGCCGGCGTCAGTTGGCTGAACAGAAACCATGACGTCGTTGACACCCTCAGCGAGCTGCAGAGACACTGTCGAATCGCCCCAGGTATTCCAACTCCCGGTCAACGGCAACGGAATCTGTGTGGATACTCCGTCAATGGTCACCGTGGCCGATCGAGTGCCCTGCGGGCCGTTGGGTCCCGCTGCATACCGCAGGTCCAGCGTGTATGTTCCAGCTGTCGGCACGGAGAACTGCTGCGTCACTTTCGGCCCCGACTTCGTCAAACAGGCGACGAAGCCGCTGCCCGTGTAACCGGGGTGGTCGGTCGCGAAGCACGCACCCGCTGCCAACTGGCCGTTCTCGGCTTCGCAGACATTTCCCAGACCACACGGCGAGATCACATCTGCGGATGTCCCAATGCTGAGATGGCCACGATTGATCAGACTGGTCGTGCTGACGAGACGGTAGGCGGTCGCAGATGCCGAAGCGGGAACCTCCACCCGGAAGGTCGCTGTCGTCGACTCTCCCGGGCTCAGTTGATCGACGGTTGAGCAGGTGCTGCCGCCGCCATCCGTGCAGTTCACAGTGATACCAGCCGCATCCGCAGGGTCATCTGCTGTGACGGCGAGAGACGTCTGCACCTGCGTGTCAGGGCCGGCTGAGCCATTCGTCACGACCACTGGCACGTCGTAGGAGTTGCCTGGCGTCATCGCCTCGGGTGCGTCAATCGAGGTGATCTGAGGTTCCGTCCAGGAGAGGTACACGGCGATGGCATCGTGGGCATCCTGGAAGTTCGCGGGAACGCTGACCGATCCATCCGGCGAAACCGGCAGGTCTCCACTGAACTGTACGGATCGCGAGTACAGAGCGCCACCGTCGGGCATACGGTACACGGTTGCGTGTACCTGCTTGTGCCGAACGAGGTACGCGGCGGATCCGAGACCTGTGAAAGTGACAGATGTCTTTCCTGTGTAGCCGTTGATATCGCCGAGGAGAGCGACCGCCTGGCCTTTCGCCGGATCTTTTGCCGCTGAGATCGCCATCGAGTCGACCTGACCCGACGTCTGCACGAGCGATCCGGTCATGTCGGCGTAGGTGCGCATCGCCCACCAGTTGCCCGTCGGCGCCCACCCGGTCTGCGCATGGGTGAGTAGGCCGGTGAGGTTTGGAACCATGCAACAGCTCCAGTTTCCCCTCATGGCGTTGGCATAGCTGGATTGCGCGAGACGATCCAGGTACCATGCAGTGGCCCCGGCACTCTGCCGATCGGCTGGCTGGTATTCGTTGGCGGACAGCGGACGCTGAGGGATGCCCGCGGTTGTCAGGGCGTCACGCAGCGATTGAGCAACCGTCACTGGGTCGTCGACATCCCCTTCGTCGTGGTTCGTGATCCAGTCCGGAACCGTGTTCGCGGCCTTCGCATGCGCGAAGAACGTCGCCCACTCATCCGGTCTCCGCTCAGGTGTATACGCGAACGAAGGACCAACGATCTTCGAGTCCGGTGCAATACGCCGCAGTTCCTTGTATGCGCTGTCCCACATCTGGAAATACTGGAGTGTGTTTACCCCGGGCGCCCAGAAGATGGACAGGTCAGGCTCGTTGAAAATGTCGTATGCGAAGTTGATACCCGAATCCTGCAAAGCGCCAACGGTCGTGTCGATGAACTCGAGCCAGTTCGAGCAGTCGCCGTTGGTGCAGGGCCAGAGAGTGTCCGCCGGCGCCCCTCCCGTCGATCCGAACAGATCGCTCACGAGCACCTGGTACTGGAAGTCCTTGTCACCGGATGACTGCTTCAGGCGCTTCGCCTGAGCGATGATCGCCGCGACTTCGGCCTTGGTGGCGTCACCGTACGTGTAGCCATCTTTGATCCAGCCTCCAGAGAACCACCCTCCGCCCCGAAACGCATTCAGGCGCAGGGGCTTAACGTAGTCATCGCTAGGCTGCGATCCGTCCTGGTTGATTCCGTAGAGGATCCCCTGACCCACTCCCGTTGACGGACCAGTAGCCTTCGCTAGGTCGACTGATAGCGCCTTCGTCGCTGCCGGAGCATCGACGTCCGAGCGTGTCTGCGCCGACGCCATAGTGGTGCTCGCCATGCTCAGACCGACTGCAATGGAAACACCGAGCGTTACGGCTCGGAGATAACGTGTGCTCCGGTTGATCATTGCCAGATCACCCGCCGAACGGACCGTGAGATCCCGTCTGTTGCTAATGGCATTGAATGCATCGTGACGCTCCCTTGCATCTCGTAGTCGGGCGCCCGCCCCTGCGGTCGCCATACAGGCATCCGGCGAGGTAATCGCAGCTGCCCTCGTCGAATCAGCCAATATCGAACCGGTTCGATGCCAGGGACGCTACCACAGCCCCCGAACGGGGGCAAGAGATTGTTCACGGCGCGGTCATGGGACAATCAGCTGAGCTTTGTCAGGAGGGGAAGATGGCAGCCACCATAGGCGACGTAGCACGAATCGCTGGTGTGTCGAGAAGCACTGTCTCGTATGCCCTGTCTGGGAAGCGGGCGATCTCTGAAGCTACCAGGGAACGCATCCAAGCTGCGATCGATGAACTCGGTTTCACGCCGAATGCCGGCGCTCGGGCGCTGGCCACAGCGCAGACCAAGGTGCTCGGACTGTATTTGCAGTTTCAGGAGGACGAGTTCGCACCCGCGATGCTGCAGTATGTACTGCCCGTTTCGAACGCGGCGCGCGAGAGCGGGTTCGAGCTGCTCATGGTCACCGACACCGATGTTGTCGGGGCCGTGCGGCGTACCACTTCCTCGCACATGGTCGACGGGGTTGTGCTTCTCGACGTCACGTACGATGACCCTCGCCTCGAATCGCTCAGGAGAGCAGTACAGCCGGCTGTTCTGATCGGCTACGCCAAGAATGGAGCGGGATTTGATTCCTACGACCTCGACTTCGGCGAAGCTGCGCGGCTCGTCGTCGATCACCTGGCCGAACTCGGGCATCAAGACGTCGTACTGATCACGCCACCGCAGCATGTTTACGATCGGGGCGGCTCCTACGCGTGGAGATTCCGTGACGCGGCGATCGAGCGCGCGGCGCGCCACGGCATGCGGTTGTTGTGGCACTATGGCCAGTCGCGCCATCCGGCGATTGTCGATACGCTCGAGCGGGCGCTGGCGGCCTCACCGAACGCGACGGCGCTGATGGTCCACAACGATGCGACGATCGCAGCGCTACCGTCATATCTCCACGGACACGGACTGCGTGCACCAGAGGATCTCTCGGTCGTCGGTGTGTTCTCGCGCGAATTCGGCCAGTCGTTCTCGCTGCCGTTCACCGCAGTCGAGACCTCGCCCGACAGACTCGGTCAAGAGGCCGTTCGCCAACTCATCCGGCGAATCGCCGGCGTTCCCGACCCCGGGGCGCCCGTCGTGCGATTTATTGAACCCACGCTTGTCGACCGAGGAAGCACTCGCCCACTCGTCTGAGGCCCGTCAGAGATCGAGGGCGGTCAGGCATCATCGAACCGCTTCGACTTGTTTTTGCGTGCACTCGGCGCTACATTGATCGAACCGGTTCGACGATGAGGAGATGCGCGTGGCGATCACGATCACGGATGTCGCTCGGCATGCGGGCGTTTCGCCGAGTACCGTGTCGTACGCAATCTCGGGCAAACGGCCAATCTCGGTCGCGACGCGCGCTCGGATCGACGAGGCTATCGCCGCGCTCGGATTCACTGCCAACGCCGGCGCCCGGGCGCTAGCCACGTCACAGACGATGGTGATCGGGCTGCTGACGCAGTTCCACCAGGACGAATTCGCGCCGGCGATGTTGCAATACGTTCTGCCCGTGTCTGACACCGCTCGCGAGCTCGGCTACGACATCATGCTTGTCACCGAAACCGACGCCACCGAGGCTCTGCGCCGCGTCACCAGCAGAGGGATGGTCGACGGGGTCGTTCTGCTCGACGTCGTGCACGATGATCCTCGCTTGGACACCTTGCGCGCGGCTCATCAACCGGGCGCGCTGGTCGGGCTGCCGAAACAGACGGAGGGTCTGGACGTTTTCGATCTCGACTTCGGTGAATCGGCACGGATCCTCGTCGATCATCTGCACGAAATCGGCCATCGCGAGATTGTGGTGGTTTCACCGCCGAAGCACGTGTTCGAGCGTGGTGGTGCATATGGATGGCGTTTTCGTGACGCGGTGCTTGAGCGCGGGGCCCGGTACGGTCTGCAGGTACACGCGTACTACGGGGAGTCGCAGCAACCGGCGATCGGTCTCAGTATCAACGGGATCCTTGATGCGCGACCGACGGCAACGGCACTGATCGTGCACAACGACGCGACGATCGCGGCGCTGCCTTCTGTGCTGGCAACTCGTGGCCTGCGCGTGCCTGACGACCTTTCGGTCGTCAGCCTCTACTCGAAAGACTTCGGTCGAGCTTTCTCACTTCCGTACACGGCGGTGGAGAGCTCGCCTGATCAGCTGGGCCAGCAAGCGGTCCGGCAGCTGGTGCGAAGAATCACCGAACCGGAGCTCGCGGGGGCGCCGGTTACCCGATTCATCGCACCGGAACTCACCGTCCGCGGAAGCACCCGATGAACTCGAAACCCTCAACAGCACACACAGCTTCTAGGACCAAACAATGCACGATTCAAGGAGGAATATTGTGATCGCACACAAGCGCACTCGCCTAATCGGCGCCACCGTGCTCGCCGCTGCCATGATCAGTGGTATCGCCGCCTGCTCGAGCTCCGGATCCGGATCCGGCTCCAGCAGCAGCGCCGGAGGCACCTACACATTCTGGGATCCGTACCCACAGTTCGACGCATCGGCAGACTGGAGCAAACTCGTCGAACAGTGCGGCACGGATGCCGGTGTCACCATCAAGCGCACCGCATACGACACCAGCGCGCTGACCAGCAAAGCTCTGCTGGCCGGGCAACAGGGCAACTCGCCCGATCTGTTGCTTGTCGATAATCCGGTCGTCTCGACGCTTGCTGACGCAGGCATCCTGACCACGACTGCCCAGAACAAGCTCGATACCTCACAGATTCAGAAGAACATCATCGCCGCCGGAGTGGTCGACGGCAAGACGTACGGCGTTCCGATCGGTGCGAACACACTGGCGCTGTACTACAACAAGAAGGTCCTCAGCGCCGCCGGCGTCGACATCGCCACGGTCAAGGACTGGAGTTCGCTCACCGATGCGCTCGCGAAAGTGACAGCGGCAGGCAAGAAGGGCATCACCTTTTCGGCAATCGGGACAGAGGAGGGCAGCTTTCAGTTCCTCCCGTGGTTCTGGGGATCGGGTGCAGATTTGACCAAGCTTGATTCCAGTAAGGCAGTCTCGGCGCTGTCGTTGTGGACGGACTGGGTGAAGAAGGGCTACGCGCCCAACTCGGTGATCAACAACACGCAGACCACGAGCTGGCAAGAGTTCGCCACCGGCGACTTCGCATTTGGCGAGAACGGAACCTGGCAGCTTGGCAATGTCAAGAAGGCCGGAATCGACTACGGCATCCTGACGATCCCGGCGATCGATGGCGGCGACGCAGCGGCGCCAACCGGTGGTGAGTTCATGACCATTCCGGTTCAGAAGGACACGTCGCGTTATGCAACGTCAGCGAAGATCGCCAAGTGCCTCACCAGCACGAAGAACTTCGTGAAGACCGACAACACGCTGTCGTATATCGCCCCGACTACCGCAGCACAAAAGGAGCAAGTGGCCCAGAATCCGGACCTCGAGCCCTGGGTCAAGGCGGTAGCTGCAGCGAAGGGCCGCACCAGCGACAACCTCGGAACGAAATATCCGAAGATTTCGCAGCAGCTGTGGGGTGCAGTGCAAAACGCGCTGAGCGGTTCACAGACGCCGGAAGCGGCACTGAAGACGGCTCAAAGCGCGGCAGCGGCAGCCACCAAGTAGCGATACCCCAACAGAGATAAGAACGATGACACCAACACAGACCGCAGATACGCAGTCTGTCCGACGTGGCGGTGGGGCGGCTCAGGCCGCTCCACCGTCGCGCGTGCGAGGAATGAAGCGACCCCGCTCGGGTCAGTGGGCGGCGTGGGCGTTCCTCGCACCGCTCGTGATCTACATGGTCGTGTTCTACGCGTATCCGCTGTTCCGGAACGTCGAGCTCAGCCTCAAGGACTACACGGTTCGTGCGTTTGTGCAGGGCAACGCGCCGTTCGTCGGATTCGACAACTACATCAAGGTGTTCCAGAACCCCACCTTCGGACCGGCATTCCTGCACACAGCCCTGTTCACGGTGATCTCGATCATCTTCCAATTCGCCATCGGAATGGCGCTCGCGGTCTTCTTCCACCAGAACTTCCGCCTGTCCGCGACCCTGCGAGCACTGTTCCTGGTGCCCTGGTTGCTTCCCCTCATCGTCTCGGCATCCACGTGGTCGTGGATGCTCAACAGCGACTCCGGCGTGGTGAACTCGGTTCTGCATACCTTCGGAATCAGCCCGGTCAACTGGCTCACCTCGCCCAATTGGGCGCTGACGAGCGTGATCATCGCAAATATCTGGATCGGCATTCCGTTCAACCTCGTCATTCTGTACAGCGGGTTGCAGAACATTTCTGCTGATCTCTACGAGGCGGCGTCACTTGATGGCGCGAATTCGTGGCAGAAGTTCTGGCGGGTGACGTTCCCACTGTTGCGCCCCGTGTCGGCGATCACCATCCTGCTGGGTCTCGTCTACACGTTGAAGGTATTCGACATCATCTGGATCATGACACGTGGCGGCCCAGGAAATGCGTCAACCACTTTTGCAACCTGGTCGTACCAACTTGGGTTCGGTTCGGTGCTTCCCGACTTCAGCCCGGCCGCAGCAGTGGGTAACCTGCTCATCGTGCTCGCTCTGATCTTCGGTCTTGTCTACATCCGAACACAGCGAAAGCAAGATCTCTCATGAACGGCAAACGTCCCATCTGGAAAACGGCGCTCGGCGTCGTCTTGAGTGCACTCATGCTTTTCCCGGTGTATTGGATGATCAACGTTTCCCTCACACCGGCCAGCGCGATGCGCAAGAGTCCGCCCGATTGGTTCCCGCTTCAACCGACGTTCGAGGGCTACCAGGCCGTCATCAGTCAACAGCTGCCGTACCTCGGGACGAGCCTGATTGTCGGGCTTGGAACCGTGGTGCTGACCGTCGCCATTTCGGCGCCCGCCGCCTATTCGCTGGCGAAACTTCGACCAGCAGGACGAGGCGCACTCAATTTCGTATTGCTGATCGCACAGATGATCCCCGGCATCATCATGGCAATGGGGTTCTACGCGATTTACCTGAACCTGGGAATCCTGAACACCCTGTGGGGGCTGATCATCGCCGACTCGACGATCGCCGTTCCGTTCGGCGTGCTGATCTTCTCGGCGTTCATGGCCGGCATCCCGAATGAGCTGATACAGGCGGCGAAGATCGACGGCGCAGGGACCTGGCGCACCTTCCGCTCCATCGTCATGCCGGTCAGCCGCAACTCGATCGTCACCGTATCGCTGTTCGCTTTCCTCTGGGCATGGTCGGACTTCATCTTCTCCTCGACGTTGAACGGCGGAGGAACCTTGCAGACGATCACGCTTGGGATCTACAAGTACATCGGCAACAACAACCAGGAGTGGAACGCGATCATGGCCACCGCTGTCGTTGCATCGATCCCCACGGCGGTGCTGCTCGTACTCGCTCAGAAATACGTCGCCGCCGGTGTCACGGCCGGCGCGGTCAAGGACTGATCCGTGCAACTGACAACAGACGTCGATCTCGACATCGACGAGGTGCCGTTCTCCGCGCGCGGAGCATGGCTCGACCTCTCTCGCATCGTCGGCCTGAACCGGCACGCGGATGACATCCATCTTGTGACGCACCAGACGGGTATGCATCCGATCTTCCGGCTCGTCGCGCAGACCGAGCCGAAAGCGGTCGCCGTACGTGTCATCCTCAAGCCGCATGTGTTGTCGTGGGTCTCGGACACAGGCACCGTCGATGCGGTCTTCGATGGACCAACAGCGATCCGCTTTAAAGGCAACGGGCTCGGGCTGCAATTCGTTGCATCCTCGGAGCTGACTCCGTTCACCGGTGGCTATCTCCTTCAGGACCCACTGGATGCCTCGGTCGTGCTCACCAGCTACGAGTCTGGTCGGCGTTACCGCCTGACCGTGCTCGAAGGCGCCCAGACGGTCGTCGGAGCTGGCGTGGTCGGTGCTGCCGCACGATCCATCAGTATGGATGGCGGCGCGCCGTGGGAACTCGCAGTTGAAGAGCTCGGGACGGCGTCCGCTCCCTACGTCAGCGCCGCAGCGTTCGACGACCTGCTTGCCAGGCAGAACAATGATTTCCTGCACTATCTGCACAAGGCGGTCGGAGACGTCGACCTGAGCGCATCCGTCGTCAAAGCTGCGTATGTCTTGTGGTCCGCCACTGTCGCGCCATCCGGATTCGTTGGCAGGGAAGCGATTCTGATGTCAAAGCATTGGATGGACAAGGTGTGGAGCTGGGATCACTGTTTCAACGCGATTGCTCTCGCCCACGGCGACCCGGATGGAGCGCTCGCCCAATTCCTGCTTCCATTCGACCACCAGGACGCGTCTGGCGCATTGCCGGATTCCGTCACGCACTCCGAAGTGCTGTACAACTTCGTCAAACCCCCGATCCACGGTTGGGCGTTCGCTCAACTCAGGGCGCGTTCGTCGCGGCTGTTCACTACCGAGGAACTCCGACACGTCTACCAGCGGATGGCAGCGTGGACGCGGTTCTGGCTCGACTATCGGCGAGCTCCGGGGCAGCGGCTACCGTACTATCAGCACGGGAACGACAGCGGCTGGGACAACTCGACCACCTTCGATAAGTCTCGCGTCATCGTCTCACCGGATCTCGCTGCGTTTCTTCTTCTGCAACTCTGGGAACTCCAAGCGCTCGCCGGGCTCCTTGATGAGCAGGCTTCGCAGTGGGAGGTCGAAGCCGCGGATGTCGAGGCTGCCCTGTTCGAGCAGCTGTGGACTGGCGAACGATTCATCGCCCGCGACGCGGCCACGGGAGAACCGGCCCCGGCCACCAGCCTGCTCAACAGTCTTCCGATCGTGCTGGGCGAGCGTCTTCCGGCTGACGTAGCCGCAACTGTCGCCACGAACATTGCAGGGCATCTGACGGAGTGGGGCGCGGCCACCGAACCCGTCTCGTCGGCGATGTACGAGAGCGACGGGTACTGGCGCGGCCCGGTCTGGGCACCGTCGACCGTGCTCGTCGAGGACGGACTCCGGAGGGCAGGCTACGCCGACCTTGCCGACCGGGTCAGTGCGGGATTCCAGGCAGCGTGCGAACGGTCGGGATTCGCCGAGAACTTTGACGCGGTGACCGGTGACGGTCTGCGCGATCGTGCATATACCTGGACTGCGAGCAGTTATCTGACGCTCGTGATCGACCGAGCCCATCGCATCCGCACCACCACTCCGGGAGAACAATGACCGATAGTCGCGACGCAACCCCGACCGGCGGGCCCGTCAGCCCATCCACTTCCGTCTTGCGGCCTCTCGGGCCCGATGAAGTACGTCTCGTGGGCGGTTTCTGGGCCGAGAAGCAGGAGTTGAACGCAACGACGATCATCAACCACTGCCTGACATGGATGGAACGGATCGGGTGGATCGGGAACTTCGATCGTGCTGCCGATGGCAGTGTCGCGCAGCATCATGACGGTATTGAGTTCGTCGACTCCGAGGTGTACAAGCTCGTGGAGGCGATGGCGTGGGAGCTTGGCCGCACCCCAAATCCCGTTTTGGAGCGCACCTACGGCTCGCTCGTTGCCCGCATCGCGGCGGCACAGGAACCCGACGGGTACCTCCATACGTCATTCGGGAGGGCCGGGCAGGCGCCGAGGTTTTCTAATCTGGAATGGGGCCACGAACTGTACTGCTTCGGTCACCTGTTCCAGGCCGCGGTTGCGCGGGTGCGCACGGGCCACGACGACCTGATCGTCGACGTTGCGCGTCGACTAGCCGATCTCGTGTACGTGGAATTCGGACCGGGTGGTCGTGACGCGATCTGCGGTCATCCTGAGATCGAGCCCGCACTCGCCGAGCTTGGCCGCGCACTGTCAGAACCGCGCTACCTCGAGCTTGCGCGCATCTTCATCGAGCGGCGCGGTCGCAAGCGGCTGAAAACCACCCTCTTCCAGTCCAGTGAGTACTTCTTGGACGACATCCCGGTTCGCGATGCAGATGTACTGCGTGGTCACGCCGTGCGTGCCGAATACCTGGCAGCCGGCGCGGTGGATGTCGCCACCGAGTTCGGCGACGTCGGCCTGCTGGACGCAGTGAAACGGCAATGGGCCAACACCCTGAACGGCCGGACGTATCTCACCGGTGGTGTTGGATCACACCATCAGAATGAAGAATTCGGCAGCGATTTCGAGCTCCCGGCTGATCGCGCATACGCAGAAACGTGTGCCGCAATCGGATCGGTCATGCTCAGCTGGCGGTTGCTCCTACAGACCGGCGAGGCCAAATATGCCGATCTCATCGAGCGCACCCTGCTGAACGCAGTTCTCGTCTCACCGCGCGAAGACGGTCAGGCCTTCTATTATTCGAACACGCTGCACCAGCGAACGCTGGGTTCCATCCCCGCGGAGAACGAGCTCAGTGAGCGCGCGGAGGCCAGCCTTCGCGCACCGTGGTTCGAGGTCTCGTGCTGTCCGACAAATGTGGCACGCACGCTGGCGAGCGTTGCGTCGTATTTCGCTACAACGACGACGGCCGGTGTCCAAATCCACCAGTTCGGCGATCTCGACATCGCAACGTCGGTGAACGGGTCACCCGTTCGCGTGGAGGTTCGAACCTCTGGCTACCCGTTCGACGGACACGTGTCGGTCACGGTCGATGCGCGTGACGAGATCGAGTTGGCCATCCGTGTTCCTTCGTGGGCGGAAGGTGCTGACGCCTCGGTGGGCGGGGAGAAGCTCGTTGTCGATGGCGGCTATGTCAGGTGTCGGCGGGTATTCGACCCGAACGAGCCCCTGCTGCTCGACCTGCCGATGACGCCACGGCTCACCTATCCGGACGCTCGGATCGACGCGCTCCGCGGTACCGCAGCCGTCGAGCGCGGCCCGCTCGTTCTCTGCGTCGAATCGACAGACCTTCCTGGTGACGCGCAGGTGGACGCCGTCAGATTGAACGGTGCGGGCGCGACGAAGACGGCGCTCGGGGCGTCAGTGTCTGTCGAGATCGCCACGCCTCTGGCTGCTGCTTGGCCTTACAACGCAACCAGGTCAGCGGATGCCGCATCCGAGACCGTCGTTGAACTGCGTCCGTACTTCCAATGGGCAAATCGGGGGCCGAGCACCATGAGGGTGTTCATCCCTCTCGCCGGCGATTAGTGCCGTCTGCGTGCTGAACGCCGTGTGGCCGGAGGCGCGATCAGCCAGCTGACACGGGCACGCGTCGCTCGATGAGGACGGTGTCCCGCCACTGCCCGGCCCACGGGCCGTAGGTCATCAGCCCGACGCGCTCGCGATAGCCGACCTGGCGGAATCCCGCGCGCTGGTGCAGCCGCAGGCTGGCGGTGTTTTCACGGAAGATGCTCGACTGGATCGTCCACATCCCGGCGCTGTCGCATGCCGCGATCAATTCTGCCAAAAGCTGTCCGCCGACTCCGTGTCCGCGCGCACTCACAGCGACGTAGACCGAGTGCTCAACGACTCCGCGATACACCGCGCGAGCCGACGTCGGGGCAGCGGCTGCCCAGCCGACGACGCCACCGCCGTCGATGGCGACCAATCGTCCGACACGGAGTTTTTCGGCGTCGAACTGTTCCCACGCAGGCGGAGCCGGTTCGAAGGTGGCATTTTCCGTGGCGATGCCCTCGGCGTAAATGCGCT
>Ga0164241_10003416_pt1 | contig 16041 bp, 18 predicted proteins | sample OricomyardsoilBY_FD_108780 | JGI IMG/M metagenome (GOLD analysis project Ga0164241, IMG submission 108780) | Backyard soil microbial communities from Emeryville, California, USA - Original compost - Back yard soil (BY) | ecosystem: Environmental > Terrestrial > Soil > Unclassified | place: USA... | reverse complement strand
GCGCTCCGCGACGCCTCGCAGGTCCACCGAGCTGCAGGTGATGCCGAGAAATTGCTGCTGCTCGTCGTGAATCGGAGCCACGACGTTGATCGCCCAAGTATGAGTGAAGCGGCCCATCATTGCAGGCGAGATCGTCGCGCGCTGCGTCTTGACGACTTCTTTGAAATAGTCGCGATCGGCGTAGTTGATGCGATTGCCCGGCGCGAGTTCTCCTTGCACGGTTCGATAGATCAGCGCGTCTCCCTGGGCATTGGCGATGTAGGCGCCGATCAGGTGCGGATGGTGCGCGGTGTGGGCGCGAAGTGCCGAGCTCAGCGCGTCGAACGAAAGACTGCGGCGCGCGGCGACCTCGTCGGCGAACGACTCTGCCGCGTGCACGGAGTCGAGCATCATCAATGCGATCTGATCGGCGGTGGCTTGGCCGCTCGCCCCGAGCTGTTTGTCGACGGCTTCCACCTGGTTTTTGGCTAGCCGCGCGGCATGGGCCATGCCGAGCAACGCGACGGGAAGCGCGGAAGTGACGCACAGAATCAAGAAAAGAAATGCGCGAACTCCGAGCTGCCAAGTCTTGCTCGGCTCGGCTGTATCCGGCGTTTGTCCCATGCCTCGAGTAGCCACGGGCTCGTCCGGCTCAGGGCTCGGTCTTGATCAGCACGATCGCGGGGCCGAAGTGCCGCAAGCTCTCGAGGCTGCGCGCTTGCCAGGACATCTTGGGGTTCTTGATGAAGCTCAAGCTGTATTGCTGCTCGACGTTGGCTTTGACGATCGCGTCAATCCACTGCACCAAGCACTTGAAGCACGCGGAGTTCATGAAATACAAATCGCGCATGTCGCACACCACGCGCTGCAACTTTGCTGCGACCACCTGAGTGTTCAATCGCTTCACGAAGGCCTCGAGGCCGGCGCGCGCGTCCATGTCCGCATTTCCGGAAAAGGCGATGCGCAGCGTGCTCCCTTCCCAAGTCGGTGCGATCGAGAAATTGTCGAGCGAAAGCGGTTCGATTGCGAGCGCGGTCATGACCGCGGCCTCCTTGGTTGCAGCGGCACTCGGCCGAACGCGGTGATCTCCAGTAAATCTGCCCTCACTTCGAAGGCGAATTGCAGCTCGGCCTCGGCGCGAATGCGCGCCAGGCCCAACCCAGAGCCCTCCGACTGCACCGCGGTTCGCGCCATCAAGTCGCGATACGTTTCGCGCGGGTCGTCAGCCTGGATCAAGCGCTCCAAGAGCTGCTCGGTCAGCGCGATCCGCTCTTGGGTCGCGCGATTTCTAGTCCGGATCTCGATCAACCCCGCGTTGCCGTCCTCGCTCAGCTCGACGCACAAAGTCGGGGCTTCTTCTGCCGCATACTTGGCCAAGTTTTCCAATATCTCGTGCACCGCGAGCGTCACCCGGGAGATTGCATCCGCCTCACCGATCGACTCACCGAAGACGTCACCGACGAGCCGAGTCGCGCTCGCAATCTGCCGAGCCGACACAGGCCGGTAACATAGCTCTAAGTAAGCGCGCCTCAGCGCGAGCGAGGCCATTCGCGGATGGAAACGGCCACACAGGGAAAAGAATTAGTGGCCAAGAGCGCACAATGTGCGTTGATCGGATCTACCGGGGACGTCATTGGTGCAACAGCTAGCGTCACGCGCTGCCGCGCTCACGCCGCTTGGCTATCCCCCAAGTAGCCTCACCGCAGGCATCGGCGATGCTGAAGCGCACCAAGGTAATGTCGATAGACCTGAGGCTGGGCGAGTAGCTGCAAAATCCGAGGTCGAGTTCCTCGAAGTAGAAGAACACGACGTGCCCTTGTCCCCAGGTCGAGTAGCCGTGACAGAACGCCTGGTCCGGGAGGCGAATGAGAAAGGCTATGCCGAGTGTGCCTTCAGGCGCGACGAGCTCCAGCTCCGCCTGCAACGCGGCGAGCAAGCGCGGATTGGACGCGCATTCGCCTGATCCGAAGCACGCTTCGTCCGGCACCACGGTGTTGTGGAAGTACTCCGAGACGTCGTTGAGGTCATCAGAGGTCAGCAGCAGCGTCCGGAGTTGGCAAACCTTTGCGCCGATCCGGTCGTCGAGTTGGGTGTGGTGTGGCTTGGTCATGATTGCTCCCTTTCGGGCATGACGGGCCACGGTTGCGTGAATAAACCGGCGGGTCCTACGACGCCGAAAGAGCGCGCTCTCCCGAGCGACGTAGGGCGGCCAGCTTCTCGAAGCGACGACCTCTCTTGCGCAGCGCCTCGGTGAGTGCCTCGAGCGCCTTCAGATGCACCGCGCCGAGATCGATTGAAACAGCGACTTCCCACGCCAAGTTTCGAATGCATTGCCCTTCCGCTCGCAGCTTCGCACCGCCAAAGCCGCGTCGCTCGGCTTCAGTTTCGTCGGCATGCACGCGATCGAGCACCTGGTTTTCTACCCAAGGCCACAGCGAGCTCAACTCCTCGGCCCCGATCGTCGGAGCGCGCTGCGTGAGCTGGTCGACAGCGCTGGCTAACTCGGAATACTCGACTGGCTTTATTTCGAATTGCTTTTTCACGATGCCTCCGTGGCCTTCGGGGTGAAGCTCTGCACCAACCATGCCGGGCGCTTTGCACGGTGATTTGCTGGTGCGCGCGAACTGCGAGGCGCAAATGCTTCGTCAATTGCAGGGGTTGCGCCTCGGTGTCAGTTCTCGCCGAAGGGCCAGCAGCGCTTCTTGCGGCCGGGCCCGGGCAGTTCGACTCCGATCGACGACGTAGCCGAGAAGATCGAACACGAAAGGCAAGCAGCACGCGCAACGCGGCCTTCGCAAACGGAAGATTGACCATTTCCCAGGCATCGAGTTCAATCCGCCGAAGCTCAGCATTCTATGGATCGAAAGCGTTCACCAAGCGCGCTTTCGAATGCGCGCAGGCGCGGCGCTCGAAGGCAAGACCGTACGCGGTGATCTATCGGTTTATTGTGGTGTGCTACTGGTCGCCGATCTCCAGCTGTCCATCACGATCGACTCGAAGCGCGCACGCGCGAAAAGCGCAGATTCTTCGCTCGCTCGTGATGGCAAGTCGGTCTCGCGTTACGGCAACATCTTCGCTTCCTACTCGCATGCCGACGCAGAAATGGTGGCGCGCATCCAGGATGGCGCGCGCACCCTCGGGCACGACTACTTGATGGATACCGTGAGTCTGCGCGCCGGTGAACGGTGGAACGAAGCGCTGCAGGCGTTGATCGAGCGCGCCGACGTCTTTCAGCTCTTCTGGTCGTCGCAATCGATGCACAGTGAGTTCGTACAACGCGAATGGCACAGCGAGGCATTGGCGATTCCCAGTACGTGGGCCGCACGAACGGCGCGGGCACTGACGCTCTTGGCGTCGACGGTCGGCGGGCTCGGGCTGATTGGTGCGATTGGAACCACGGTGTTGATGATGACCGCGATGCCAGCGCAGCCAGGGTTGGCGACGGCGCCGCCAGCGCTTGCCGAGGGCCCTCCGCCGCTGACAGAGATCGCGCCGACGACGGGGGCATTCCCTACCGCCGTTGCGACTGCGGCTCGGCCCGAAGCAACATCGAGCATCCAGCCTGACAACGTCAGGGCACCACCGACACGACCGGAAACGCGCGCCCGAAGCCAACAGCCCCAACCGGTATCCCCCAATCAGCGCGGATCTCGGACGTCGTCCGCGTGCGCCAGCCGGAGACCGTGCGCCGATGTGATGCGGTCTTTCGGCGCGTTCAGTCAACAACATCAGCCTCGACTGCGTGTTGCGTTCAGGTTCGACGGCAAGCCGATACACAAGGAAGACGCCGACGTCGGGTATTGATTCGGGCTCGCCTCCAGCGGCGGTAAGGGACGTGTAAGTTTTGCGTCACCTGGTCGGATCTCGCGTCGACATTGGTTTACACCCGTCATCCACGCGAGCGCTGTCGGGCGCGCAAAGCAGCTCGATCTCACGCGGCACGCGGGTTGCTCTATCGGAACTCGGGAGTTTGAAGGGCCCCGCTGTTGGGGTCTTCATCTCGAGGAGGAAATCATGGAACTCATCAATGTTGCACGATTGGGTGTGGGTGCGATCGCGGTGCTCTTGCTGGGCGGGTGCTCTGCCGAAGTTGGTGATGCAGAGCAGACCTGGCTGACATCGAGCGAGCTCAGCGCAAAAAGGCCGTCCGCGTTTCGCCCCGGAGCGATCGCGCGCAGCCGCTACCGAGGCCACGATGGGCGAGGCCGAGGGCCGAGCGGAGACCGATGCGGGAATTCGCGAGGCGTGCGGCTCACGCCGGATGCAACGGGTTGGATCGACGCCAGCAGCAACTCCCTCGGAATCGAAGGAGCTTGGTATTCCTACGCTGATGGTCAGGGCTCATCCGGCTTGCGCGACGGCATCTGTCAAGCGGCGGGCCACGCTGACTCAGAGTGCTCGGTGATAGCGAGTCCGACGCCTGGAGCTCCTGGCTTCGCCAATCGCGGCGGAAAGATGTGCACGTCCGGCACGGTCAGCCGAGTGCTCGATCTCAACGGCGCGCCCGACTACGCGAACATGTTCGGCACCGGGATCGGCTTCAATCTAGCCACGACGACGAACGGCGATCCGGGCATCTTCGACGCCCGCGCCCACCGAGTGACAGGCGTCCAATTCGATCTCGATTCGGTGCCAGCCGCCGGCCTGTATGTGGGCTTCGCCACGCCGGCGAGTGACGCGGGCTCGCTCGGCCCCGAATATTGGGGCGCGAACCCCGCGTTCCAAAGCTCGCCGGTCGTCGCTGGAACCAACACCGTACTCTTCAGCAACGTGCAGTCACCGGGCCCCGACACCGTGCCCATCGACGTGACACAACTCGAATCGATGCAGTTTCAGGTCCGCTCCAGCACGACGCAGAGCTCCACGTTCGCTTATTGCATCAGTAACGTGAAGGCGCTGCTCGCGCCGTAGTCAAACCAGACCCAGGCGGGTGCCAAAGGGCCCGCAGCGCTTCTTGCGCCCGGGCAGTTCGTCACGCGGTGAAAGGCAGCCAATCCTCGCCTTCACTGGGATGAGAGATCGCGCATTGACTATTGGTTCCCGCCGCTCTGGTTCTCGCCGCGGTCGTGCTACACATCACGCTGCCCGTCGAAGAGGAATCACAGGGCCCGCTCCGGCACAGCCAAACACCTTCGCGACAGAAGCAGGTCCATATCGGACAGCCCGGGGCGCAGCCGCCGGTGCACACTTCAAAGAGCGCGCTGAACCGCTCCAACTCGCCGGACACCGCGCACGCGATGCATCGCCACACTTCTGCTGGCTGCCGAGGCCTCATTTTGGCGGCAAGTCTCGCCGACGGTCGCACCGGTGCCGGGGTGGGAGTGCCCCAGTCGGAAGGCGAGCTTGCGCCCATCAGGCCACACCCGAGGCGCCGACTGGCCTGATTTTCTTGGTCTTCCGGGGAGGAAGCTGTCAAGCACCGCCCGGCCGGGGTACAGTTGAAGGAATGCCCGAAGTCAAAGACAAGCGGCTCCTCCCACGCGAACCAGTAAACTTCGTGACCGAGATTGAGCTCGCAGGTCAGCAGACTGGCTGCGGAGTGTCTCATGACGCGAGTGGCGGCGGGCTCCTGTTACTGACGCACCTCCATCCCGAACCTGGGAACGAACTCGCGCTGCGGTTGTTCGTCCCGGGTGAGCGCGAGCCTCGCCAATTGACGGCCTCCGTCGTCCGTTGCGAGCCCGTGCCGCGTGAAGAGGGCATTGTTTGGACGTATCGAGTGGCCGTCTCTTTTCGCAACCCACCCTCTGACTTTCAACAGTTGGTGCAGAGACTCACCAAGCGCCCGTCGGTAGGGCCGTCTGCGGGGTAGAGGGCGCGCGGCGAACAATCAGTCGTTTTGTCCGCCACACCTGCCCAGCTGCCAATTATTGTCGCCCGGCGCGCGTTCGCACACACCGCTCACACAATCACCTGCGTCGAAGCAAAGTGCCCCTGGCGAGCCACTCGTGCAGATCTTGTCCTCGCCGCCCAAGGCACAACGACCACTTTGGCACTGCTCGTCGAGATCGCACAACGAGCCCTCGGAGCCGTCCATACACAGGATGCCTCGAGCGCAATAATGACCGGACGCGCATTGGCTATCCGTTTGGCACTGTGAGAACGATGCCGCGGTGCCATCGCTACAATCACCCAACCCTGGGTAATCGAGCGTCGAACTGTTGAACGGCACGCACTGAAGGCCTGCTTGGCAGTCGCTCATTTGCAGGCAAAGGGCGTGAACCGTACCGTCGCTGCAGGTGCGTGCGATGCATGCTCCAGTTCGACAATTCGTGTCTTCGCTACAGGCTGCCCCAGAATGACCATCACTGCATCGACCATAGTGATTCGCGGCCGGGTCGAAGCTCTCTTCGACGGACGACATGAAGCAATGCAGACCCGAATTGCAGTCCGCGGTGCGCGTGCAGAGGTCGGCGTTCTGACCCGTGGTGCACTGGCCGACGAATGAGCCGTCGGGCAGCGCGCAAAGACTACCGGGAGAGCAATCGCTACTCTGGTTGCACTCATTGGTTTGATTGCACATACGAATGCCGCTGTCAGTGACGGCCACGCAGTGCGAACCTGGGAGCAGCGAGCAGTGGCTATCATTGAGACAAAGCCGCCCGAACGCGCAGATCCCACGGGTCGCCCCGGGTAGCTGAAAGCACGGAACAACGCCGCACTCCTCGTCCGTGTCGCAATACCCGGTACAATCGGCCTGCGAGACGTGCGGGTCTTGCCCACCGTTCGAGCACCGATCCGGAAACGGCGGGATCGGCGGCGCAGGCACGCGCTCACCATGGTGGTCACCCACGCTGCTCGGTGTACGGCTCGCGCCCTGCCCCCCAGCGCCCGTGTCGCTGACGGGTCGCTCGCTTGTCCCGTTGCTACTCTGCCCGCTCGCTCCGCCCGTAGCTTGGCCGCCTCGGACAACGTCACCCCCGCAAGCAGAGCTCAACAACGCGAATCCAACGCTTGCGAACACCATGCGCAACCCCAAGGATCTCCTTGTCCGACAGCCGTCTGCGAAGCTCATATCCCGAGGACGAACGGTCCGCCAGAAAACGGCCACGGTCACCCCGCCTGAGGGGGGCGCTCCCAATCCCGCAACGCACCTCGTAGCTGCGTGCAGTTCCGCCCGCGACAGCGCCGCCGCGGTGAATGCGAAATGTCGGCGCTCATGCCCAAACGACGCTTCAGTCTGTCAGGCGCGACAAATCGGAGCTTCGCAGCAGTAGCTCGACCGCTGCCTCCAGACCGGCCGCGTCGTCGGCGTCGAAGCGATCCTCGCGTGGGCTATCGAGATCGAGCACCCCGAAAAGTCGATCACGAATGATCAACGGCACGACGATCTCGGAGCGCGAAGCGGCGTCGCAAGCGATGTGCCCTGGAAAAGCATGCACGTCCGGTACAACGATGGTCTTGCGCTCGCGCGCAGCAGTGCCGCACACACCCCGACCCAACGCGATGCGAACGCAGGCGACCTTTCCTTGGAACGGTCCCAGCACGAGCTCGGCGCCACGCAAGAAGTAGAAACCGAACCAGTTGAGTTCGGGGAGCGCTTCGAAGAACAGCGCAGCCATGTTCGCGGTGTTGGCCAAGCCGTCCGATTCGCTCGCGAACAAGGCGGCGAGCTGCTCGGCGCAGCCACGATACAGCTCGTGTTTGGATGCGGGACGTTCGGAGGACGCGGACTTGGGGATGAGCACGGGTCTGGCCAACCTAGCGCGGGCGCGGCGCGCGCGCTGATTGGCGCCCGCCAAACGTCGATCACACTAGAAACAGCGCTGAAATCGGCGCGGGTGGAGCAACCCCCGCCGACGCGTGCTTCGCTGACCGGCGTCGCGCGCGATAGCGGGTGTCTGTTTTTAGCAATTTCGTTCAAGCCGCTCGGTTTGATGATGAGCGGCGTTTTGCGGCTCCAAGTAAGCTACTTCAGCGCTCCCGGCCGAAACCTCCGGCGTCACTCGTTCGGGAAAATCACCTATGGACGTGCCATGGCGCCAAGTGAAAAACGGGGCGCTACGCAGTTTCGCGGATTGGATCGATGACGGAACCGCCTCGCACTCCATCAGACTACGAAGAGTTCGACTACTACGCGCACTTCGGTCGTTACGAAGGCAGCCGTGAGGCACCGCCTCCGCGAAATGCCTTCTTCATCGGCATGGGGCGCGAGAGAGCACACTTCCTCGACCTGTTTACATGAAGTCCGGGCTCGGTTCGTACCTGGTCACGGGGGTACGCGGTGTCGGTAAAAGGCGCCAAAGTCGACCGGCTGTCGAAGCGGCTCCACATGGCCAGAAGCCGGTGTAAGGCTTCCGATGGCTCCGCCGCATCGCGAAATTGGGAGCGAAGGTTGTCGCTTGGCCATTGCTTCACCAAGTGCTGAGGCAGCGCAACCCCTGTGGGAGGAATCGCTGGACATCGCCACCGGCGGTAAGCGCTACTTCGCCTGGCTTCGCGATCGCTACTACCTCGATGACGGCTTTGGTCCGATGTTGCTGCGCGCAAACTTTGCCCTCACCGTCGGCTTTTCAAACGTACACGAAGTTCTCGTCGCCCCCGTCAACGCGCTGCTGAGCGCATAGCCTGAGATTTGTCAGCGGCGCGGCGAAGCTCAACGAGATCGTCGACCGCATCGCGCAGCTCGGGCAGCCGTAGAGCGACGCTCCAGTCCCGAGCCGCAGCTGGATTCGCAAGCCACTCTTCGAGCTGAGCTCGCGCGCCGCGGCGGTCGCCGAGCTCGAGCTGCGCGACGCAGCGCAACGCGTGACGACGCGCTTCATTGCGAGCATCCGCGTCCGCTCCGTCGCGAGTACGCTCCAGCACGCCGTACCAATCGCTGCGGGCGGCTGCCAGGCGCGCGAGTCCGAGCTGCCAGGCAGCCGCATACGGCGGGGAAAGCACCTCTGCGTTAGGTTCCAGGCGCGCGGCTTCAGCGTCGTCCCCTCGCCGGCGCCAATACTCGAGACGGCCCAAATACTCGGACGCGCTCTTCGGTGCCCGCGTCAACTGCTCGAGCGTCTCCTGCGTGAGCGAAAAATCCTCGCGATACGCGCGTTCCAGCAGCAACCGCTTGAGCGATGTGCCAACGTCAGAGGCCCGCTCTCGCTCGGGGCGCGCGAGCCAGAATCGAGCGGCGTGCTCCACGTCGCTCCGCTTCAGTAGTCGCTCACCGATGGCCTCGAGCCACGGCTCCGGCAGTTGTTCCGAGGCCGATAGCGCGGGCGACTCACGCAGGCCGTCAGCGACCAGCGCATCGAGTAGCTCTCGCTCGCTGTCTCCACTCAAGCCTCCGACTGCGCGTAGCGACCGCGCCTCGGCCAACCCGTTTGGAACGCCACTTGCGCGCAAAGCCGCGACGACGCGGGCATTACGCAGCGGCACGGAGCGAGCTTGCAAACCCGTGCCGGACGTAGCAAGCGCCAAGGCCTGTACGGGGTTGTCCATTCGAAGCTGGAGCACGATCAGACGTTCCAACGCAACTTCGTCCTGGGGATCGAAGCTCAACGCGCGCTCCAGCAGCGCCACGGCATCCGGCAACCTGCCCTCTCGGCTCGCCAACTCCGCATCTGCATGCAACTTGCGAGATAGATCAACCCGGCTGCAGCCCAGACTGAGCGCGAGCACGCACCACCAAAGCGCGTTCATCGCCCACTCAGCAAGTTATCCAGCAGATTGCCGCCCATGGGACGAAACAGCGCAAACGCCATGCTCGGTGAGCCGATGAACGGCCGCAAACTCCACGCCAGCTGCATGCCGACCAAGCCGTACAGCACGCAGTAAGGCAAAAGCAGCATGAAACGGCTCGAGTGCAGCTCACTCGAGGTCGCGTTACGGAAACCGCGCGCGAACCAGAGCATGCCCAGCAACCCACCAAACCCAGCCACGAACGTGACCAATAGCTTGGCCGTCACGTAGCTCTCCGAGCTAGCCAAAAACAAGGAACAAGGCAGCGCGACCACCGCCCAGGTCATACTGATGACAGCGACCGTGCTGGCCTGCAGCAAGCTCGCAGCACGCAGCGACAACGCGCGCGGCGCAAGCACATACTGAACGACGAAGAACGTCGGAAAACACACGGCCGTCGTACCCAAGAGCAGCAGCGGCGCCTTCAACGCCGAGGCCAGAAATTGCGCAAATGTGCAGGCATACAGCCCCGTCCACGCTCCGAATAGCAGCGACCCGAGCAGTGCGAGCAGCAAGCTCTCCACAAGCGCCCGCCGAAATCCGCTCGTCTCGAGAAAAGGCACGACACTCGCTGGGTCGCGCAAACCATTGAGCAACGTAATAAGCCCGACCGAACCCGTCTCCGAAGAAGCAATCATGCGAGCGAAGGTACACAGCGCTCGTGCAGAACTCATGGAGAGCTTGCGCAGAGTTCATGGAGATTTTCTCCACACAACGGGCAAGGCAGAGGAGTGAAGCCGCTCCTGGGCACGCATATTGCTCCCGCGGGAGAGATGGAATCGATCATCGCAGTCGCTGGCGTGACTGGAGATCTCGGAGGTCGTATCGCACGAGCGCTGGTTGCGCGCGGCGCGCAAGTTCGTGGCTTGCTGCCTCGCACTGTGCCGGTCGCCGAGACGGAGCGCCTCGCTCAGCTCGGCATATCGATTGTGCAGGCCGACCCGAATGACGCCTCGGCCATGGCCGAGGCGTGCGCCGGCGCAGCAAGCGTGGTGTCTGCATTGAACGGCCTGCGCCCCGTCATCATCGAACGACAAGGCGTGTTGCTCGACGCCGCAGTGAGAGCGCGGGTGCCCCGCTTCATTCCGTCTGACTATGCCGCAGATTTCACCAAGACGACACCGCGCGAGAATCGCAACTTCGATCTGCGTCGCGAGTTCATGGTCCGCGCCGACCAGGCCGACATCCAAGTGACATCGGTGTTGAATGGAGCATTCATGGAACTGTTGGGGGCGCAGATGCCGATCATCCGTCGTCGACTGCGACGTGTGCTGTATTGGGGCGACGGCCCCGATCAAGCACTCGACTTTACGACCAAAGACGACGTGGCTGCCTATGTTGCAGCCGTCGCCCTCGATCCCCACACCCCTCGCTTCCTCCGCATCGCGGGTGACGTAGTTTCAGCGCGAGCGATCGCGAACGCAATGAGCGAAGTGACAGGCAAACGCTTTCGCACACTCGGAGTCGGAAGCATTGAAGCACTCGGCACACTGATCAGACTGGCTCGGGCGCTCGCCCCAGCGCCCGCCGACGTGTTCAGTCCCTGGCAAGGCATGCAATACCTCCGCGACATGTACAGCGGCAAGGGCAAGCTGCAGCCGCTGGATAACGATCGCTATCCAGAGCTTACTTGGACGAAAGTCCCAACTTTGCTGAGAGCAGCAGCAGACCGCTGAGGTCGCGCATTTCCATTGGAGCCGACGACCGCGCGCACCTCAGTGCGCGACCCGCTCAGCACGTTTGATGTATTCAGCCACGATCTTGCGCGCGTCGGGAGTGCCACAAAAATCGAACCGCTCACCGCGGTCCAAGTCCACTTGCCACATGCGTGGACGCGAGAAAGTCTGCATTCGGACAGAAGGCATCTCTCGCACTTCGATCACACGCGACCAAGGAATGAGCCGACGTTCTTTACGGGAGCCGACCTCCAGACCGCCGTCGGTGGCAAAGATCGGCTTCGGGCGTCGCCACAGGTAGCGAGCCACCATCACCATCGCGACGATAACGAGCAGCCACTGTACCAACGCCGACCAATCTCCGGAGCGGGCGGCAGGCGCCACCGCGTACGATACGGCTTGGCAAGCGCCACCGAACAGCAATACCGAAAACACCCGGCAGTAGAAAGCAAAGAACCGCGAATGCAAACGGCTACGCCGCGCAAACTTCGGCGACCTGAACGGCGAAATTCCGACCTGTGCCATCTCAGAGCTCATCGCACTCGCCCAGCGTGAGCGGGCCTAGGGACATCTTGAAGCAACGCTCTGGAACACCGTCGCCATCGAGATCGCGACCGCCACCCGAGGCAATGCTACCGCCTAGCGACACCCCCAGGCCGAGCGAGAAGCTCCAGCCCTTGTAGTCGAGCGTGACTTCACCGTTCACCAGGTTGGCACCGGCGCCGCCGTTGCCGCCGTGACTACCGTCTTCGTTGGACACTCCGAGGTGCGCGCTGGCGTTGAGCAAATCAGCCTTGGCAGTGACCTGCAGCTTGCCGATCGACCCGCGGTCTACGAGTTGAGGAAGGCCTGTCTGGAAGTTGAGCTGGCCGGGCCCGACGGTGGACGCCGGAGGGCCACTTGGCGCCGCAATCGAGGGTAGTGGCGCGGCGGTCGTGGCGGCTCCGGCAATGAGAGTGCCGTAGCCATTCTTCGAAAACTTCTGCACGAGCTCGGAAGACGCGCTGGAAGCGGTGGGCTCGGCTGCTGTCGAAGAGACCTCGGAAGAACGGACGGTGGACGCGCCGGGCGCCGGCTGCACCGAGGAAGGCAACCGGCAGGTCTGAGACGATGGATCGTCCCCGTAGCCGAGCAGGTGATCGGATGGTTCGGAAGGGACGGACGAAGACGAAATGGGATTGGGCATGGAAAATCTCCTTGTCCCGTCCCTGTCGGTTCGAGCCGCAACGCAGTTGCGTGAAAGTTCGCTAACCGCCCACGATGCAGCCGGCTGCAACCGCTCTTATCAAGCGGGTCGGGGTGCCCCCACCGTCCAGTGCTCGGCCTCCGGCCTGCGCGCTTCCTGCCTCCCCCAAATTCCGTGCTCGGCCTCCGGCCTGCGCGCGGAATGGAGGGAGGCCGCCGCGAACGGGAATCATACTTCGTGCACGAAGGTCGTTTTCGCATCGCAACGTGCCCCCCGTCAGCTCGATCTCAACCTGAGTCGCGCAGCACGCTCGCCTCCATCGCCGGCAACGCGCCGGGCTTCGCGAGAGGCGCACGCTCCGTGCCGCGCCAGGGCGCTCGTCCGCGCCGCGCTCTCGCCGCCAACTCCACCAGGTGGAGTCGTAACAAAGTCCACGGCACGCAGATGCCACCCGCCACACAACGACTACCTCCCCCAGCCGCGCGCAGCGCGCGCCCAACATATGGCCAGCGGTGCTTCAGCAAGACGCGGCAGGGGCGCGCGCGAGCACGGCTTTGGGGGAGGTCGGCGGCGCGCAGCACCCGAAGGGTGCGAGGCACCGACGGGTGCCATTGCCCCTCAGTGTCGAACACCGAGGGGGCAACACGAACGACGACGAACACGATTCACGGCTCGAGCGCTGAGCGTCACCGGAGAGAGGGATTCCTTGCGGTGCTCGCGGCCTGTGGCCGCTGCGCTCCTCGGGACCTCGAGTTTACGCGCGTCGCGACGCGCACGGCCGGGCTTCGTCCATTTGAGGTGCGGGGCGGCTCGGTGCGACCCCTCCGGCGGTGCAGCTCGAGGGCATCGCGCTGGCCCTCAAGGTCGCTGTGGTTCGAATCCCTCTTGCGAGGTTCCGTCGAGCCGCGGTGCAGCTCGACGGGGTTTGAATTTAGTTGCGGAGAGAGAGGGATTCGAACCCTCGGTAGGCTTTTGACCTACGTCCGCTTAGCAAGCGGGTCGGGTTGCCCCCACCGTCCAGTGCTCGCCCTTCGGGCTGCGCGCTTCCTGCCTCCCCCAAATTCCGTGCTCGCGGCTTCGCCGCTGCGCGCGGAATGGAGGGAGGCCGTCGCGTCGTGCAATCTGGAGTTCGAGTTCGAACAGACTTCGCAGCGAGCAAACCGTCGTCGGCAAAGCAGCCTTCAATTTGATATCGCTGCACGCTCGCCTCCATCGCCGGCAACGCGCCGGACTCCGCGAGAGGCGCACGCTGCGCGCCACGCCAGTCATGGCGCGCGCGACACGGCGGGGGCGTGGCACGCAGCCTGCGCCAGAGGGCTGCGTCCGGAGCGTTGCCGGCGATGGAGGCTCAGATGCGTGCTGCTCAATCACTCAATTCGAAATCCGCGGCTCGGCTCGAGCTCTTTGCTCGTCAGCATCGCACTCGTCCCACCGAATCAGAAGCCGCGCTTTGGTCCGCGCTCAAGGCTCGCCAACTCGGCGTGTCCTTTCGCCGCCAAGTGCCCCTCATCGGGCTCTTCATCGCGGATTTCCTAGCACCGAGCATCAAGCTCGTCATCGAGGTCGATGGCGCCATTCACGCACACGCGCTGGCTTCTGACGCGCGCCGCGATCGCAAGCTGCAACGCGCGGGCTTCCGCATCGTTCGCGCCAGCGCAGAGCTTGTACTCAGCGATCTTGCCGCTGCAGTCGCGCTCGTCCGGGCCGCGCTCTAGCCGGCGTGCAACTCCACCTGGTGGGGTAGAACGCCCGCTCCACGTGAGACGCCACACGACGCACAAAGACTACCTCCCCCAGCCGCACCCCTTCGGGTGTCACGAAGCGCGGCGCGCAGCGAAGCGAGCACGGCTTTGGGGGAGGTCGGCGCCCCGCAGACGCCCGAAGGGCGGCGAGGAGCGACGGGTGCCTACGCCTCGCTTCGTCGAACAGCGAGGGGGCAACTTTAGTTGCGGAGAGAGAGGGATTCGAACCCTCGGTAGGCTTTTGACCTACGTCCGCTTAGCAAGCGGGTACCTTCGGCCACTCGGTCATCTCTCCAAAAGATTTTCGGAAGCCAGGGAGGGCGAGAACGTAGCCGCAAGCGGTTTGGGGTCAAGCGGGATCGGTGGGGGCGTGCATTTCGCGGATTTATTCGGCGTTTTGTGGGTGTTTTTGGGGCGACCCTAGGGGCCGTTCTCGCTCCGAGGGGTGGGGAGCGGTCGGAAGCGCTAGGCTCGGCGGTATGTTGCTGAGCCGTCCTGACGTTCCGAGGCCTTCTGTCGCTGCCCGTGACAAGGCGCGATTGCTGCTCGAACGCGCCTTGGGGCCTTCCAAGGTGCTCACGGAACACGACGCGTGTGAGCGCTTCGTACGCGATGAGTCCGAGGCAGTGGGCGTCGTGCCGGATGCGGTCGTGCTCGCGGAGAGCGTGGACGATATTTTAGCGGCTTTGCGGGTGGCGCGTGAGGCCGAGGTGCCGATCACGCCGCGGGCTGGTGGGACGGGGCGTACGGGTGGCTCGGTGCCGATTGCGGGGGGCATCGTGCTCTCGACGTTGGGCATGAATTCGATCGTGGAGGTCGATCGGCGTGAGGGGCTTGCGGTGGTGCAGCCCGGTGTGATTTTGCAGGACTTGCAAGCAGCGGTCGAAGCCGAGGGTTGGTTCTATCCTCCGGATCCGAATTCGCAGGCTTCGTGCGCGCTCGCGGGCAACGTGGCAGAGAACGCGGGTGGGCCGCGTGCGTTCAAGTACGGGGTCACGCGCGATTACGTGCTGGGGCTGGATGCGTTCTTGATCGGTGGGCAGCGCATTCGCGCTGGGAGGCGCACGATGAAGGGCGTGACGGGCTATGACGTGACGGGGTTGCTCGTGGGCAGTGAGGGAACGCTCGCAGTATTCGGCGATATTACGCTGCAGCTGATTCCGAAGCCCGAGAGCGTAATGACGCTGATGACGCTGTTTTCGAACGTGAAGCAGGCGAGCGCTGCGGTAGAAGAGATCATCCAGCGCGGGCTCACGCCGCGCTGTATCGAGTTGCTAGACGCAACCACGCTCGAGGCAATGCGCAGCGCGGGCAACTCGATTGACGCTCGCGCGGGCGCCATGCTGATCATGGAAGTGGACGGAGACGAAGCCGCTTGTGAGCGGCAGGCAGAGCGCATTTCCGATGCCTGCGAGAGCGCGCAGGTGCTGGAGGTGTTGGTCGCTCAGGATGCCGCGCAGCGCGAAAAGCTGTGGGCTGCGCGTCGGGAAATGAGCCGCGCGGTGCGTAAGCTGACGAAAAAGAAGCTGAGTGAGGACGTGGTCGTGCCGCGCATGATGATCGGCGAGTTGCTCGACCGCGTCGCGCGCACCAGTGAGCAAACCGGCGTACGCTCGCTCACCTATGGGCACGCGGGTGACGGGAACTTGCACTGCAACTACCTGTGGAACGAGGACGACGAACTGCCCGCGGTGGAACGCGCGATCGAGCAATTGTTCCGCGATGTGATCGAGCTGCGCGGCACGCTCAGCGGCGAGCACGGGATTGGGGTGCTCAAGGCGCCGTATTT
>Ga0164241_10003415_pt1 | contig 16053 bp, 12 predicted proteins | sample OricomyardsoilBY_FD_108780 | JGI IMG/M metagenome (GOLD analysis project Ga0164241, IMG submission 108780) | Backyard soil microbial communities from Emeryville, California, USA - Original compost - Back yard soil (BY) | ecosystem: Environmental > Terrestrial > Soil > Unclassified | place: USA... | reverse complement strand
CGAGGTACACCTTCGGCAGGAACGAGGCGGGCACGTCCCAGACGCCGGTCTGCGCCTGCTCGAGGTAGGTCGTCACCCCGATCACCGGTGCGGATGCCGCGGCGATCGCCGAGGCATCCGCACCGCCCCCCGGCCCGACCTCAGAGTCGTTCGAAACCACGCACCCGCTCCCAGTCCGTGACGGCCGCATCGTAGGCGGCGAGCTCGACGCGCGCGTTGTTGAGGTAGTGCTCGACGACCTCGTCGCCGAACGCCGCCCGGGCGACCGCGCCGGCCGCGAAGGCGTCGCGCGCGTCGCGCAGCGTGCCCGGGACCGTCGGCTTGTCAGAGGCGTAGGCGTTGCCCTCGACCGGCGGCTCGAGCGCGAGCCCCTCGTCGATCCCGTGCAGGCCGCCGGCGATCATCGCGGCGATCCCCAGGTACGGGTTGAGGTCGGCGCCGCCCAGCCGGCACTCGACGCGCTTGGCCGCGCCGTGGCCGACGACGCGCAGCGAGCACGTGCGGTTGTCGGTGCCCCAGGCGACCGCCGTCGGCGCGAACGAGCCCGCGGCGAAGCGCTTGTAGGAGTTGACGTTCGGCGCCAGGAACAGCGTCATCTCCGGAAGTGTCGCAAGCAGCCCGGCGACGAAGTGGTCGAAGGTCTCGGGCTCGTCCGCGAACACCGCCGAGCCGTCCTCGCGGGCGAGCGAGAGGTGGATGTGGCACGAGCTGCCCTCGCGGGCGTCGTACTTCGCCATGAACGTGATCGCGAGGCCGTCCTGGGCGGCCATCTCCTTCGCGCCGTTCTTGTAGACGACGTGCTCGTCGGCGGCGCGCAGCGCGTCCTGGTAGCGGAAGTTGATCTCGTGCTGGCCGTAGTTGCACTCGCCCTTGGAGTTCTCGACGTGCAGCCCGGCGCCGGCCATCCCGTTGCGGATCCGGCGGATCAGCGGCTCGACGCGGGCGGTCCCCAGCAGCGAGTAGTCGACGTTGTACTGGTTGGCCGGCGTGAGGTCGCGGTAGCCCGACTTCCACGCGTCCTCGTAGGAGGTGTTGAAGAGGATGAACTCGAGCTCGGTGCCGGCGTTGGCCGTCCAGTCGCGCTCGGCGAGCCGCGCGAGCTGCGCGCGCAGCACCTGGCGCGGGGAGGGGGCGAGCGGGGTGCCGTCGTGCAGCCGGAGGTCCGAGAGCACGAGCACGGTCGACTCGTGCCACGGCTGCGGGCGGATCGTCGCGAGGTCGGGCACCATCACGAAGTCGCCGTAGCCGCTCTCCCACGACGTCAGCGCGTAGCCGTCGACGGTGTTCATCTCGACGTCGACGGCCATCAGGTAGTTGCAGGCCTCGGCCTCGTGCTCGGCGATCGCGTCCACGAAGTGCCGGGCGTGGAAGCGCTTGCCCTGGAGCCGGCCCTGCATGTCGGTGAGCGCGAGGAGGACCGTGTCGATCTCGCCGCGCTCGACGGCGCTTCGTAGTTCGTCGAGCGTCATGGCTGTCCAGGAACCTAGCTGCGCCGGGCGCCCTCCCGCAAGGCGGCCCGCATCGCATAGGGTGCCGCCGTGGACGCGCTGCTGACCCGCTTGGAGGGCACGCTCGGCCCGCGCGAGGGCGACGCGGTGGCGCTGCACGGCGGGATCACGAACCGCAACTACCGGGTCCGGATGGGCGGCGTCGACTACGTCGTGCGGATCTCCGGCAAGGACACGCACCTGCTCGGGATCGACCGCGAGGCCGAGCGCGCGGCGAGCGAGTCGGCGTACCTGGCGGGCGTCGCGCCGGCGGTCGCCGCGTTCGTCGCCGACGAGGAGTGCCTGGTGACGGCGTTCGTCTCCGGCCGCACGCTCGGCCCCGGCGACGTGCGCGCGCAGCTCCCGCGCGTCGCGGCCGCGCTGCTCGTGATGCACGCCGGGCCGGCGGTCCCGGTCGTGTTCTCGCCGTTCCGGATCGCCGAGCGCTACCTGGTCCTCACGCGCGCCCGTGGCGGCCGCGTGCCGGCGGCGTGCGCCGAGGCGGCCGTGGTCGCCGGGCGGCTCGAGGAGGCGCTCGGCGCCGGCGAGCGCGTGCTCTGCCACAACGACCTGCTGCCCGCCAACTTCCTCGACGACGGCGACCGGCTGTGGATCATCGACTGGGAGTACGCGGGGATGGGCGACCCGCGGTTCGACCTCGGGAACCTGTCGGTCAACAACGGCTTCACGCTCGACGACGACCGCGCCCTGGTCGCCGCCTACTACGGCGAGGTCGACGAGCGCCGGCTCGCCCAGCTGCGACTGATGCGCGCCGTCTCGGACTGGCGCGAGGCGACCTGGGGCGTCGTCCAGCAGACGATCTCCGACCTCGACTTCGACTTCCGCGGCTACGCCGAGGAGCACCTCGAGCGCATGCTCGCCTCCGACTGGGAAGGATGGATCGATGGCGCGACCGCGTGAGCTCCCCGACCGCGCGCGCGTGGTCATCGTCGGCGGTGGGGTCGGGGGCGCCTCGATCGCCTACCACCTGGCCAAGCTGGGGGTGAAGGACGTGATCCTCGTCGACCGCGACGAGCTCACCTCGGGCTCGACGTTCCACTCGGCCGGCCTCGTCGGGCAGCTGCGCGGGAGCGTCTCGCTGACGCGGATGATGATGTACGGCGCCGAGCTGTACCGCGAGCTGGGGGACGCCTGCGGCTGGGTCGAGTGCGGCGGGATCCGGCTCGCGTGCACGCCGGAGCGCGAGGAGGAGACGCGCCGGCAGGTCGCCTGGGCGCGCACGTTCGGGCTGCCGCTGGAGCTGATCTCGCCGCGGGAGGCGCAGGAGCTGTTCCCGCTGATGGTGCTCGACGACGTGCGCTGCGCGTCGTACCTGCCGACCGACGGCTACCTCGACCCGTCGCAGCTCACGTACGGGCTGGCCGAGGGCGCGCGGGCGGGCGGCGTGAAGATCTTCACGCACACACGGGTCACCGGGATCGACGTTCGCGACGGCCGCGTCCGTGGCGTCTCGACCGAGTGGGGCGACGTCGAGTGCGAGGTCGTCGTCAACGCCGGCGGGATGTTCGCGGCGGAGATCGGGCGGCTCGCGGGCGTCCGGATCCCGATCGTCCCGTTCGCCCACGAGTACGTCGTCACGCAGCCGTTCCGTGATCGCGAAGGCGGCCACCTCCCGACGATGCGCGACCCCGACCTGCTCGTCTACTACCGCGAGGAGGGCGGCGGCCTGGTGTGGGGCGGCTACGAGCGCGACAGCGCGCCGTGGGCGCTCGACGAGCACCAGCTCGACCGCATCGCGCCGGACTTCAACGGCCAGCTGCTCGAGGAGGACTGGGACCGCTTCGAGGAGATCGCGGTCAACGCCAAGCGGCGCGTCCCGGTGCTCGACGAGGTGCCGGTGACGCGGCTGATCAACGGCCCGGAGGCGTTCACGCCCGACAACGAGTTCTGCCTCGGCGAGACCGACGTGCGCGGCTTCTTCGTCGCCGCCGGGTTCTGCGCCCACGGCCTCGCGGGCGCCGGCGGCGTCGGCCAGGTGATGGCCTCGTGGATCGCCGACGGCGAGCCGCCGATGGACCTCTGGCACATGGACGTGCGGCGCTTCGGGGGGCACTACGCGTCGCCGCGCTACACGCTCGCGCGCACGAAGGAGGTCTACGAGACCTACTACGACATCAAGTACCCCGGGCACGAGCGCCAGGCGGGGCGGCCGCTGCGGATGTCCAGCGCGTACCCCTGGCATCGCGAGCACGGCGCGGCGTTCGGCGAGAAGTCGGGCTGGGAGCGCGTCAACTGGTACGAGGCCAACGCCGGGGCGGGCGACGAGGCGCTGCGGCCGCGGGGCTGGGCCGGGCGCCTGTGGTCGCCGGCGATCGGCGCCGAGGCGCGGGCATGCCGCGAGCGCGCGGCGCTGTTCGACGAGTCGTCGTTCGCGAAGATCGAGGTCGCCGGGCCGGGCGCGGCGGCGCTGCTCGACTCGCTCTGCGCGCGGCCCGTGGCCGGCGACGTCGGGCGGATCGCCTACACGCAGATGCTCAACGCGCGCGGCGGCGTCGAGTGCGACCTGACGGTGACGCGCGTCGAGGAGGAGCTGTTCTCGATCGTCACCGGCACCGCGTTCGGCGCGCACGACCGCGCGTGGATCGCGCGCCACGCGCCCGGCGACGGCAGCGTGCGCGTGAGCGACGTGACGGCGAAGTGGGCGTGCTTCGCGCTCTGGGGGCCGCTGGCGCGGGCGATCCTCGCGCCGTTGACGCCCGACCCGCTCGACTTCCCGTTCATGGCGATGCGCGACATCGCGGTCGGCGACGTGCCGGTGCGGGCGCTGCGCGTGACGTTCGTGGGCGAGCTCGGCTGGGAGCTGTACTGCCCGACCGAGTACGGCGCCGGCCTGTGGCGGACGCTGTGGGAGGCGGGCCGCGAGCACGGGATGCTCGCCGGCGGCTACCGCGCGATCGACGCGCTGCGGCTCGAGAAGGGCTACCGCGTCTGGGGCGCCGACGTGACGCCCGACGACACGCCGGCGGAGGCGTTCGGCCGGATCGCCGCGCACGAGGACCCGGCGCGGATCCTGCGCTGCCTGACGCTCGACGACCCGCGCGCGGTCGCGCTCGGCAACGAGCCGGTGCGGATCGCGGGGGAGATCGCCGGGCGCGTGACCAGCGGCGGCTACGGCTACGCGGTCGACCGCTCGATTGCCTACGCGTACCTGCCGCCGACCGCCGACGTCGGCACGCCGGTCGAGGTCGACGTCTTCGGCGAGTGGGTGACCGGCGACGTCGTCGCCGAGCCGCTCTACGACCCGGAGAACCTCCGCGTCCGCGGCTGACGAGCGAGCCGCACTGAAGATGACGCCCCCGTCACGATAGGCTTCGACACCATGTCAGGGAAGGCGTTCGACACCGATTGGCTGATCGTCGGGACGGGCTTCGGCGGCAGCGTCAGCGCGCTGCGCCTGAGCGAGAAGGGCTACTCGGTGCGGATGCTCGAGGCCGGCCGCCGCTTCGCCGACGACGAGCTCCCGAAGTCCACCTGGGACCTGCGCCGCTACTTCTACGCGCCGCGGCTCGGGATGCGCGGGATCTTCCGGCTCTCGGTCTTCAAGGACGTCGCGATCGTCAGCGGGGCCGGCGTCGGCGGTGGCTCGCTCGGCTACGCGAACACGCTCTACCGCGCCCGGCCGCAGTTCTTCACCGACCGCCAGTGGGTCGACATGGCCGACGACTGGGAGGCCGAGCTCGCGCCCCACTACGCGGAGGCCGAGCGGATGTTGGGCGTCACCGGGGTCCTCGCCGACGACCCCGCCGACGAGCTGATGCGCGAGTACGCCGGCGAGATCGGCGTCGCCGAGACGTACGCCAAGACCCGCGTCGGCGTGTTCTTCGGCGAGCCGGGCGTCGAGGTCGACGACCCGTTCTTCGGCGGCGCCGGCCCGCGCCGCAGCGGCTGCGTCCTCTGCGGGCGCTGCATGGTCGGCTGTCCGTACAACGCCAAGAACACGCTGGTCAAGAACTACCTGTGGCTGGCCGAGCACAACGGCGTGGGGATCGAGCCGGGCCGCACGGTCGTCGACGTCCGGCCGCTCGGCGCCGGCGACGGCAGCGACGGCTACGAGGTCGTCCACGAACGCTCCGGCGCGTGGCTGCGCAAGGACCGCCGGATGATCCGCGCGCGCGGCGTCGTGATGGCCGCGGGCGCGCTCGGCACCAACCTGCTGCTGCAGCGCTGCAAGCACAGCGGCTCGCTGAAGGTCAGCGACCGCCTCGGCGAGCTCGTCCGCACCAACAGCGAGGCGATCCTCGCGGTCACCGCGCCCGACGACGGCATCGAGCTGAGCAAGCGCGTCGCGATCAGCGGCTCGATCTACCCGGACCCCGACACCCACATCGAGACCGTCACCTACGGCCACGACGGCGACAGCATGTCGTTCCTCTACACGCTGATGGTCGGCGACGGGACGAAGGTCACGCGGCCGCTGAAGTGGCTCGGCGCGCTCGCCCGCCATCCGGTCAAGGCGCTGCGGGTGCTCAACCCGTTCGGCTGGTCGCGCCGCACGATCATCCTGCTCGTGATGCAGACGCTCGACAACGCGATCGCCCTGCGGCCCAAGCGCACGCTCTTCGGCAACCTGCGCCTGCAGACCGAGCAGGACCCGGAGAAGCCGAACCCCACGTTCATCCCCGCCGCCAACGCCGCCGCCGCGTGGCTGGCCGAGCGCACCGGCGGGATCGCCCAGAGCTCGATCACCGAGGCGCTGACGAACACCCCGAGCACCGCGCACGTCCTCGGCGGCGCGGTCATCGGCGCCTCGCCCGAGCACGGCGTGGTCGACGACCGCCACCGGCTCTTCGGCTACGAGCGCCTGCTGGTGTGCGACGGATCGGTCGTCCCGGCGAACGTCGGCGTCAACCCGTCGCTGACGATCACGGCACTTGCGGAACGCGCGCTCACGTTCGTGGAAGACTCCACCGCATGGCACTCGACCGCGAACGGATCGCCGATCTCACTGCAAGCGAGCTCGATCACCTCAACGACCGCACCGGAGGGTCCGCCGAGCTCTACCGTCGCGCCGGCCGCGTCCTAGCCGGCGGCGTCGCGTCGAGCTACCAGCTGCGCGATCCCTGGCCGCTCTACCTCGAGCGCGGCAAGGGGCCGAAGGTCTGGGACGTCGACCACAACGAGCTGTGGGACTTCCACAACGGCTTCGGCTCGATGGTCCAGGGCCACGCGCACCCGGCGATCGGCAAGGCGATCGCCGAGCGCTACGAGCTCGGCACGCACTTCGCGGCGCCGACCGAGGACTCGATCGTCGTGGGGGAGGCGCTCGCGGAGCGCTTCGCACTGCCGAAGTGGCGCTACACGAACTCCGGCTCGGAGTCGACGATGGACGCGATCCGGATCGCCCGCGGGCTCACCGGACGGGACGAGATCCTCAAGATCTTCGGCTCCTACCACGGCCACCACGACGCGGTGATGGTCTCGATCGGGATCGAGTACGACAAGATCGGCCCGCGCGAGGCGCCGGCCTCGCTGCCCTACGGCGCGGGCATCCCGCAGGCGATCGTCGACATGACGCTCGCCGTCCACTTCAACGACGCCGAGAACATGGACAGGCGGCTGACGCAGCTCGCCGCCGAGGGCCGCCTGCCCGCCTGCGTGATCATGGAGGCGGCGATGATGAACCTCGGGGTCGTGCTCCCCGAGCCCGGCTACCTCGAGGCCGTCCGCGAGATCACCAAGCGCCACGGCGTGATCCTGATCTTCGACGAGGTCAAGACCGGCATCTGCATCGCGGCCGGCGGCGCCGTCGAGAAGTTCGGCGTCGTGCCCGACATGGTCACGCTGGCCAAGGCGCTCGGCGGCGGCCTGCCGACCGGCGCGATCGGGATGACCGAGGAGGTCGCGACGGTCGTCGAGGACGGCAGCGTCTACCAGGTGGGCACCTACAACGGGAACCCGCTGGGCATGGCGGCGGCGCGCGCGAACCTGCTCGAGGTCATGACGCCCGAGGCCTACGCGCACCTCGACCACCTCAACGAGCGGATCCTCAAGGGCTGCCAGGCGGTCATCGACGAGTACGGCCTCGACGGCTACCCCGTCGGCATCGGCTCGAAGGGCTGCGTGACGTTCTCGCCCGAGAAGGTCACCGACTACGCGATCTTCAAGGAGAACCAGGACGCCGAGCTGTCCGAGCTCGCCTGGCTCTTCAACCTCAACCGCGGCATCTTCATGACGCCGGGGCGCGAGGAGGAGTGGACGCTGTCGGTGACCCACACCGACGAGGCGGTCGACCGCTACGTCGAGGTCTTCGCGGAGCTCGCGGCCGCGGTGAGCGCCTGAGTTGCTGATCGCCGCCCAGGCCCCACCGCCCCCGGTCGACCCCAACCCCTGTCACAAGGCGGCGCTGCACCTGCGCTGCCCGGACTGGGTGATGTCCAAGCCGACGGATCTCCGCGTCCGCGGGATCCGCTTCCACCGGACGATCCTGATGATGACCAACTCGCTCGTGAACGTCGGGGCTGGGCCGGTCGAGTTCCGCGGCAAGCGCTTCTCCAGGGGCGAGATGTACGCGCGCCAGATCGTCGAGCGATCGGGCGGGCGGCCGCGCGCGAGCCTCCGCACCGGCGCGCGGCTGACCTACAAGTTCGTCGACAACAGCCGCGGCTCGTACTGGAAGTTCTCGCACGCCGCGCGCTTCGAGCTGTGGCGGCTCGACGGCCAGGGCCGGCGCACCGAGCGCGTCCGCGTCGGGCCGAAGCTCGACTACTGCAACCGCGACCTCTTCCACCGGCGCCCGGACCTCCCGCGCTCGCCGAAGGCGCAGCACTTCCCGGCGTGCCCGCAGGCGGCGACGCTGCGGGAGGCGACGATCGGCACGTCGGTCGGCTGGGTCGACCGCTACCCGTGGTCCTATCCGGAGAACTGGATCGAGGTGACGGGGCAGAAGGGCTGCTTCGCGATCGTCCACCGGGCCGATCCGCTCAACCACGTGTGGGAGGAGCGCGAGGACAACAACACCGCGTCGAAGGTCGTGCGGCTGCCGTTCCGCCACGGCCCGCAGCGCTGCCCGGCCCTCAGCCCGGACGCGGTGCCGGCGCCCGGGACCACCCCCGGCGAGACCCCGCCGCCGGCATCCCCAGAAGTGGGGACCCCCTGACATCGGCAGATCGTCCATTCGGATGATCCGGGGTGCGTCGGCATGCCCCTGCGGCCGAGCAACACGGGTGTCAGCCCCGCGCACGGGGAACCATCACCAACTCCATGGAGGAGTTACGTATGAAGAAGCTCCGCGTCATGCGCGTTGCCATTGCGACGTCGGCGATCCTCGCCGTCATCGTCGAGCTCGGCGCCGGCCACAAGTTCGGCTAGTACCGCTGCTCGCGGGGTGCCCGGCCATGGAGGCCGGGCACGCCGCACCCTGCTGTTCCCCCTGAGCCATGCCCTCTCTCTCCGCACTCCGCCACCGTCCCGCCGTTCGCTGGTTCGCCGACCTCGTGGCGGCGGCCGGGATCGCGCTGACCGTGTGGATGGTCTCCCGCCACGGGCTGCACTACGCGCGCCACGAGACGCTCACGTTCGTGATGCTCACCGCGGGCATCGTGCTCGGGGAGTTCCGGCCGATCAAGATCCCGCGCCGCGGCGACGACGAGGAGATCACGGTCTCGAGCTCGTTCGCGTTCGCGCTGCTGCTCACGGGCGGCCTGCCCGCGGCGCTGGTCGCCCAGAGCGTCGCGTCGCTCGTCCAGGACATCGCCTCGCGCAAGGCGCTGTGGCGCGCGATCTTCAACGTCGGGCAGTACGCGCTGTCGCTGGGCGCGGCGATGGGCGTGATGCGGTTGGTCTCCGACGTCCCGCACCTCGGCGACACGCACCAGTTCTCGAGCGCCGAGCTCGTCTGGGTGCTGCTCGGCGCCGCCGTCTTCTTCACCGTCAACGCCGGGATCGTCGGCGTCGCGATCGCGCTCTACCAGCGCGTCCCGATCGGCGCCTACTTCCGCAAGGACATCGCCTTCAGCGCGATGACCGGCGGCGTCCTCCTGTGCCTCGCGCCGATCGTCGTCGCGGCCGTCGACTACGCGCCCGCGCTGCTGCCGCTGTTCCTCTGCCCACTGCTGGCGATCTACCGCGCGGGGCAGGAGGCGACGCGCAGCGAGCAGGCCGCGCGCACCGACTCGCTGACCAAGCTCGCGAACCGGGCCTCGTTCAGCGCGACCGTCGAGCGCACGATCGCCGAGGGCGGTCGCTCGGCGATCCTGCTGATGGACGTCAACCGCTTCAAGGAGATCAACGACACCCTCGGCCACCACTACGGCGACCAGCTGCTGTGCGGCATCGCCGACCGGCTGCGGGCGTCGATGAGCGACGCGACCGAGGTCTCGCGCCTCGGCGGCGACGAGTTCGCGGTGCTCGTGACCGGTATGGCCGCATACGAGGACGGCACCGCGGTCGCGCAGCGGATCGCCGACGCGTTCGAGAAGCCGTTCGAGGTCGCCGACTTCGTGGTCGAGGCCGAGGCGAGCATCGGCATCGCGCTGCACCCCGACGACGGCACCGACGTCGACACGCTGCTGCAGCGCGCCGACGTCGCGATGTACCACGCCAAGGACACGCACAAGCCCTACACGCGCTACGCCGAGGAGCACGACCACCACAGCCCGGCGCGGCTGGCGCTGATGGCCGACCTGCGCGGCGCGATCGACGCCGGGCAGATGGTGCTCTGGTACCAGCCGGCGCTCGACCTCGCGACCGGCACGGTCAGCGCGGTCGAGGCGCTCGTGCGTTGGGACCACCCCGAGCTGGGGCTGCTGCCGCCGAGCGCGTTCATCGACATGGCCGAGCGCACGAGCCTGATCAAGCCGCTGACCACGAAGGTGCTCGGCGAGGCGATGCGCCAGGCCGCCGAATGGGAGGCGCAGGGGATGCCGCTGGTCGTCGCGGTCAACGTCTCGATGCGCTCGCTCGTCGACCGGGAGTTCCCGCAGCACGTGCGCGAGCTGCTCTCCGAGCACGGCATCGACGCCCGGCTGATCAAGCTCGAGATCACCGAGAGCGCGATCATGGCCGACCCCGAGGTCGTGGGCGGCGTGCTCGCCGAGCTGGACGCGATCGGCGTGCGGCTCTCGATCGACGACTTCGGCACCGGCTACTCGTCGCTCGCCTACCTCAAGGACCTGCCGGTCCACGAGGTCAAGATCGACCGCTCGTTCATCTCCGGGATGGCCGAGGGGACGCGCGACGCGGTGATCGTGCACTCGACGATCGACCTCGGCCACCGGCTGGGCCTGCAGGTCGTCGCCGAGGGCGTCGAGGAGGTCGCGACGCTCGAGTCCCTCGCCGAGCTCGGCTGCGACCTCGCGCAGGGCTACGGCATCAGCCGCCCGCTGCCCGCCCCGCGTCTCTGGGAGTGGCTTCGGCGCAGCTCGCCGTCGACCGGCATGAGCGACGTCGCGCACCTCGGGGCGCCCCAGTGATCCTCGTCTTCGCCGCGATCGCGCTGCTGCTGAGCGTGCCGCTGACCGGCAAGAAGCTCGGCGCGCTCGCCGACCTCGAGCTGCGGCACGCGTGGGCGGCGCTCGTGGCGATCGTGCTGCAGGTGCTGATCGTGTCCGTCTTCCCGAACGAGGACGCGACGCTGCTCGAGGGGATCCACCTCTTCACCTACGTGCTCGCGGCGTGGTTCGTGTGGAGCAACCGGCGGCTGCCGGGGATGCTCCTGATCGCGCTCGGCGGCGGCGCGAACGCGCTCGTGATCGCGCTCAACGGCGGCGTCATGCCGGCGTCGGAGAAGGCGATGAAGTGGGCGGGCGTGGCGCTCGAGGGCAACTTCGACAACTCCGCGCCGGTCGCGCATCCGAAGCTGCTGTGGCTCGGCGACGTGATCCCGATCCCGGGCCCGTGGCCGCTGGGGAACGTGCTCAGCGTGGGCGACTTCGTGCTCTTCGCCGGCGCCGCGATCCTGCTGCACGTCGTGTGCCGGCCTCAGCCCTCCCGCAGGAGCGCCCTGCGGACCTTGCCCGACGCGGTCTTGGGCAGCTCGTCGGCGAAGTCGACGATGCGCGGGTACTTGTAGGGCGCGGTCTCGGCCTTGACGTGCTCCTGGAGGGCGCGCGCGAGGTCGTCGGAGGGCTGGTGGTCGTCGCGCAGGACGACGACCGCGCGGACGACGGCGCCGCGCTCCTCGTCGGGGGCGGACACGACCGCGGCCTCGGCGACCGAGGGGTGGCTGACGAGCGCGGACTCGACCTCGAACGGGCCGATCCGGTAGCCGGCGGAGATGATCACGTCGTCGGCGCGGCCCTCGAAGTAGAGGAAGCCGTCGTCGTCGGCGTGGACGCGGTCGCCGGTGCGCCAGAGGCCGGTGTCGGGCGCGGGCTCGCCGAGGTAGCCGAGGAAGAACGTGGGGTCGGTCGCGGGGTCGAGCACGAGCTCGCCGTCGTCGACGCGCAGCGCGACGCCGGGCAGCGGGCGGCCCATCGAGCCGGGGCGCGCGGGCAGGCCGAGCGGCATGCCGGTGAGCTGGCCGGTCTCGGTCTGGCCGTAGCCGTCGCGGATCTCGACGCCCGTCGCCTCGTGCCAGGCGCGCAGCACCTCGGGGTTCAGCGCCTCGCCGGCGGCCACCAGCCCACGGATGCTCGGGAGGGCCGTGAGCGTCGTGCGCTTGGCGATCACGCGGTACTCGGTCGGCGCCATGCAGAGGACGTCGACGCGCTCGCGGGCGACGATCTCCAGCCGCTCCGCGGGGTCGAAGCGCGCGTCGTGCAGGACGGCGGCGGCGCCGCGGATCCACGGCGCGATGAAGACGTTGCGCGCCGACTTGCTCCAGCCGCTGGCGGCCGTGCACCAGACGAGGTCGCCGGGGCGCGCGTCGAGCCAGTGCTCGGCCTGGACCGCCTGCCCGGTCAGGTAGCGCTGGCCGTGGAGCACCGCCTTCGCCTCGCCCGAGGTCCCGGAGGTGAACGTGATCAGGCACGGGTCCGACGCGTCGAGCTCAGGCGTGGGCGGCGGATCGGCGGCGAACAGCGCCTCGTCGGGGATCGTCAGCACGATCGCGCTCGGCTGCGCGGCCTCGAGCTCGGCGCGGTTGCGCTCGTCGGCGAGGATCAGCTTCGGGCGCGCGACGGCGAGCCGCAGCCGGAGGTCCTTCTCGCGCAGCTGCTCGGTGCACGGCAGCACGACGGCGCCGAGCCGGAAGCACGCGACCATCGCGAACACCCACTCCGGCCGGTTGCCGATCAGCGTCATCACGACGTCGCCGGGGCCGACTCCGTGCGCGGCGAGCGTGCCGGCGAGCCGCGCCGAGCGGTCGGACACCTCGCCGAAGCACCACTCGCGGCGCGCGCCGTCGCGCGGCAGCTCCACCAGGGCGAGGCCGCTCGGGGGCGCGGCCTCCACGACGTCGCGGGCGAAGTTCACGCCACGGGACGCTATCCGCCCGGCCGCGCCGAGCGCGGGCGACTGCGAGCTCGACGGTCGGGGTAGGCCCGCCGGCATGCCCGAGCTCACCGTTCTCGACGAGAAGCTGGCCGAGGTCCTCGGCCTGGCCCAAGCCGCCGCGCAGGCGGGGAAGAAGGTGGGGACGCTCGCCAAGCGCGAGAAGGACGCCGACCTCGTGTCGCTGATGGACCGCATGGTCCGCGACTCGGGCAAGATCGCGGCCGAGTGCGAGAAGGTCGCGGCGACCCGCGACGGCCTGAAGACCGCGATCACGAAGAAGGCGCGCGAGACGAAGGCCGAGGTCGCCGACTTCATGAAGACCTACCTCGAGGGCGGCGACGCGCTCGACGGCCTCGAGTTCCTCAGCATGGCCGAGGCGGGCGAGCTCGCCCATTGGGAGATCCTCGCGACGCTCAACGAGACCGCGGGCGACAAGAGGATCGCCAAGCTCGTGACCGCGGCGCTCCCGATCGAGCGTGGCCACGTCGCCGCCGTCCGCGCGCACGCGCTGCGCCTGGCCGCCGAGGAGGACCCGTCCGAGGACGCCTAGCGGCCGAGGAACGTCAGGAGCGTGTGCGGCGACTGGTCGTAGAGCGGCGACGGCGGGACGTAGCCCGCGTAGATCCGCGAGCCGACCGCGGTGAGGACGTCGAGGCGCGTGCCGTCCGGCGCGGTCGGGCGGGAGATGACGCGGCCGGTGTACGGGTCGACCAGGAGGTCGCCGCGGTAGCCGCGGGTCAGCAGGAGCGCGGAGGGGGAGAGCAGCGTCGCCGCGCCGAACGCGATCTCGTGCTCGCCGCTGCGGTTCAGCCGCGGCGCGAAGCTGGTGTCGACCGCGCCGGTGTTGGCGTAGACCGCGGCGATGCCGTCGCGCCTCGCCTGGCTCGCGCGGTCGAAGATCCCGGTGAGGTAGAGCCCGCCGGGGCGCGGCGTCACGCCGTAGACCGGGCCGTGGGTGTGCGCGTCGAAGGAGTCGATGAACGCGCCGGTACGCGCGTCGAGCGCGAGCGTCGCGAGGTTCGCGGGCGTCCCGTTCGGGCGCGTGCGCTTGAAGCTGCCCGCCACGTAGACGCGGTCGCCGGTGAACGTCAGCTGCGTCACGTAGCCCGGGAACGGGACCCGCCAGGTGGTGAGGCGGCGACCGGTCGCCGCCGACATCACGACGACGTCGTTGGCGCCGACGTGCACGGCGCGGTGCGCGCGCACCGCGAACACGCGGCCGCCGCCGGCGGTCCACGGGATCCCGGAGCCCGGCGCGTCGCCGTAGTCGTCTCGGGTCGAGTTGGAGACGATCGGCGGCGTGCGGAAGCCGGCGAGGCGCGCTCCGGTGCTCGCCGACCACGCGCGGAACCGCGTGACGATCCGCGAGTGCGCGGACCCGTAGTGCGAGAAGTCGGTGCTCGCGCCGACGAGCGCGCCGCCGGTGAGCGTGAGGTCGGTCGCGTCGGTGCTGCCGCGGAACGCGAAGCCGGGCTCGAGGCGTCCGGAGGCCGCGTCGACGACCGCCATGCCGTCGGTCCGCTGCGCGCCGGCGACGCTGAAGCGCCCGCCCGCGAGCACCCGCCCGGCGCTGGCCGCCGCGAGCGCGTCGATCGGCCCGTCGACGCCGGGGTCGAGCGTGCGCACCGCGGCGCCGGTCGCGCGGTCGAGGACCGCGAGCGAGGCGGCGTCGGTGTCGCCGCCGGCGGCGAGCAGCCGGTCGCCGGCGAGGAGCATGTCGTGGATCGGGGCGCTCGCGCCCGCGCCGAACGACGGGTCGGCGGCGCCGGTCGTCGTGTCGAGCGCGACGAGCCGCGTGGACGGCCCGCCCAGCCGCAGGCCGCGCCCGCCGGCGAGCAGCCGCGTGCCGTCGAGGACGAACACGAGCGCCCCGCGGTCCTCGGCGCCGCCCTCGACCCGGTTGGGCGACGGGTGGAAGGCGGTGTCGCGGCGGCCGGTGGCGAGGTCGACGGCGTAGACGCCGCGCGTGACCGAGCCGACGAAGAGGCGCTTGTCGTCGTGGGCGAGCGCGGTGACGCGGCGCTCGTCGGCGCAGTCCGAGCATGCGAACCCGGTGGTCCGGCGGCCGGTGAGCGGGTCGACGGCGGTGACGTCGGAGGCGCCCACGAACAGCCGGTCGCCGGCCAGCTCGAGCTCGGTGACGTTGTCCTTGAAACGCGGACGGAAGCCCGGCAGCGCGCGGCCGGTCTCCGGGGAGAGCGCGACCACGCTGCTCTCGCCGAACGAGTACTCCCCGGCGTAGAGCCGGCCGTCGCCGAGCGCGAGCGCGGTGACGAAGGCGCCGACGCCCGCCCGGAACGCGGGGTCGACGGATCCGCCGGCGAGCACGTGGACGACGTTGCGGGCCGGCACGCCGCCGACCTCCGAGAACGCGCCGCCGAGGTACCAGCCGCCGTGGCCGTCGGCGATCGCGTCGGAGACCTGGCCGTCGACGAGCGGGAAGCGCGGATCGCGGGCGCCGGACTCGGTGCTCAGCGCGAGCGCGCTCCCGACCACCGGCCCGATCGAGGTGAAGCTGCCGGTGACCAGCAGCCGCGGGCCGAAGCGCTGGATCGCGTTGACCCGACCCTCCGCCGACAGCGGAGGCGCGGAGACAGCGGCGTTCACCGGAGAGGCGAGCGCCCCGGTCATCACGGCCAGGGCGAACATCGCGCGGGCGAGCATCGGCGCATATCCTCTCAGTTATGGCCGCAACCGAAACCTCCTCTTACAGCGAGTACACCGACGAGCAGCGCGCGATCATCGAGATGGTCCGCCAGTTCGCCGACGAGCAGATCCTGCCGAACGCCGAGCACTTCGACCACGAGGACTCCTTCCCGGAGGACATCGTGGAGCAGATGAAGGAGCTCGGGCTCTTCGGGGTCACGATTCCCGAGGAGTACGGCGGGATGGGGCTCGACCTCACGACCTACGTGATGATCGTCGAGGAGCTCAGCCGCGGCTGGATCTCGATCTCGGGCGTGATCAACACGCACTTCATCGGCTCGTACCTGCTCATGAAGTACGGCACCGACGAGCAGAAGGACAAGTACCTCCCGCGGATGGCGACCGGCGAGATCCGCGCCGCGTTCAGCCTCTCCGAGCCCGAGCTGGGCTACGACGTCGCCGCGATCAAGACCTCGGCCAAGAAGGTCGACGACACCAGCTACGAGATCAACGGCCAGAAGATGTG
>Ga0164241_10003414_pt1 | contig 16056 bp, 8 predicted proteins | sample OricomyardsoilBY_FD_108780 | JGI IMG/M metagenome (GOLD analysis project Ga0164241, IMG submission 108780) | Backyard soil microbial communities from Emeryville, California, USA - Original compost - Back yard soil (BY) | ecosystem: Environmental > Terrestrial > Soil > Unclassified | place: USA... | reverse complement strand
GGCCGAGGCCGACGCGGTGGGACGCAAGATGGCCGCCGAGGCCGAGGGCCTGACCTCGAAGTTCGACGCGATGGGCAAGATGAGCCCGGACGCGCGCGCGCACGAGGAATTCCGCATGCAGCTGGAAGCCGCGCTCAAGCAGGCGCTGGCCTCGCTCGACGCCGGCAAGGAAGTCTCGCGCGAGAACGCCGAGGTGCTGGCCACCGCCCTGCAGAACGCCAACATCGAACTGATCGGCGGCGACGGCGGCGTGTTCGATGCGCTGACCAAGGGCGTGTCGATCGGCAAGGCGCTGGATGGCATCACCGGCCAGAGCCAGGTGTTGCAGCAGTTGCTCGGCAAGCTGGTCGGCGCGGCACCGGCAAGGCTGCAGGCGCCGGACGACGCCGAAGCCTGAGCGCCCGATGCCCCGGCGTGAGGCCGGGGCATTCGACGCCTTATCGAAACAGCACGCACGGAACCGCACGCGATGACCAAGCCCAACGACGCCGCTCCCGCGGACGCCAGCACCAATGACGCCGTCGCCCAGGGCGGCGCCTACGAGGTGCTGCGCAAGCGGTTGGCGGACCAGGGCGTGCGCCTGCGCGGCATCGCCGATGCGCTGAACGCGCAGCGCCTGCAGGAATTCGGCGACTCCAGGATGGAGATCGCCGGGCGCTTCCGCATCCGCAGCGAGCAGAACGCGGTCGGCCGCGACATCGTGCAGGTCGGCGACCTGCTGCTGTTCGGCTACAACGTGTTCCTCGGCCTGAAGTCGACCACTTCGGTGAGCGACGTGTTCGGCCTGTACAAGCTGGTGGAGACGGCCGAAGGTTACGACGTCACACCCGTCGATCCGGCCCACAGCTTCCTCGCCGATCCCGCCTTCGTCCGCGACTTCACCGAGCTGTACGCGTACTACAAGGAAGCGCGCCTGCTGCAACTGCTGGTCAAGGACGCCAAGCTGCTGGCCGCGTTCCAGATCGGCGCCGAGGCCAAGGACGTGCGCGTGTTCCGCTGGACCCTGTCCAGCACCGGCGAAGTCGGCTACATCGACGCGCGCGGCGAACGCGACATCAGCCTGCCGCCGCCGTTCGACTTCGAATGGACGCGCGCGACCAAGGACATGGAGGTCAGCGGCCGCTTCCCGCACCTCAACATCCTCGACACCCTGTTCGTCGAGACCACCGGCGGCGACCTCACGATCAAGGCCGAGAACAACACCGAGACCGGCGCCGGCGTGTACAGCGAGCCGGTCGAGGACGGCACCCAGTCGCTGGACGACGCCCAGTTCTTCTTCGCGAAAGTGGGCTCGCTGGTGCTGCTGAAGGTGCTGCCGTATCGCGAGACCAGCTGGCGCGGGCTGGTGTTCAACACGCTCACCGGCAAGGTCACCAGGCTGGACGCCATCGTGCAGGCCTGCATCCAGTTGCCGGAAGACCACGGCATCATCTTCCCCGGCGGCTACTACCTGCAGAACGGCGAGCACAAGGCGTTCGACACCGCCATCCAGGGCATGCAGTACAAGCGCGCGATCCGCTCGCCGAACGGCGAGGACGTGATGTACGTGTTCTACGAGCGCGCGTCGGGACAGGCCGCGCTGCTGGTCTACAACATGATCCAGCGCCGCCTGCTGCCGCCGACGCTGGCGCATGGCTACGCGCGCCTGGCCGACGGCCGCATGGTGCTGTTCAACGCCGAGAACGACGACCCCACCCGCGTCCACCACATGCAGGTGTGGAAGACGCCGTTCGTGTCCGAGGAATTCGCCGCCAGCCGGCCGCCGAGCACGACGTACCTGGGCCGCATTGGCAACGCCGAGCTGGTGCGCGCGATCTCCAACCTGTACGACCTCGCCCGCGACATCGAGCGCGAGGAAGTCTCCGCGCAGCGCTACGAATTGCTGGCGCACGCGACGCGACGCCTGTTCGATGCGCACCACTGGATCGACGACGAGCACAGCGGTGGCCTGGCGACCCTGCTGCGGCAGGTCGCCGCCACCGGCGAATCGGTGCTGGACGAATTCCAGAAGGTGCTGGAGATCCGTCGCCAGGCCGACGAGGCGCTGCGCCAGGCGCAGTCCGACCATCGCGCGCTGGTCGGCCGCCTGCAGCCCGAGGCCTGGTCGCAGGTGCAGGACTTCGTGGATGCGCTGAACGCGATCTCGGCGCTGCGCGGGCGCCTGCTCACCATCCGCGACTACCGCTACATCGACACCGCCGCGATCGACGCGATGGCGCAGTCGCTGTCCGCCGCCCACGACAACGTCGGTGTCGCCACCGGCGCGTTCCTGTCCTCCACCAAGGCACTGGCGCCGTTCGAGGAACGGCTGGCGAAGCTCGACGAAGCGGCCGGCAAGGCGACCACCGCGAAGCAGCTGGCCGAGCACATCGCCGGCATGCAGGCGATGTCCGCCGACCTCGACATGCTGTCCGAGCTCATGGCTTCGCTGAAGGTCGACGACGCGACCCAGCGTACGCAGGTGGTGGAAGCGCTGTCCGGCCTGTACGCGCGGCTCAACCAGGCCAAGGCGCGCGCGGACCTGCGCCGCAAGACGCTGGGTTCGGCCGAATCTGTGGCGCAGTTCGGCGCGCAGTTCACCCTGTTCGCGCAGTCCATCGCCAGTGCGCTGGGCATGGCCACCTCGCCGGAAAAGGCGGACGAGCAGCTGTCGCGGCTGATGGTGCAGCTGGAGGAACTGGAGAGCCAGTTCGGCGAACACGAGCAGTTCCTCGGCGACATCCTGTCCAAGCGCGAGGAATTGCTGGAGGCGTTCGAGACCCACAAGCAGGCCCTGCTCGACGAACGCCAGCGCAAGGCGCAATCGGTGTTCGATGCCGCCGCGCGCATCCTCGAAGGCCTGGGCCGGCGCACCGAACGCTTCGCCACGCCCGACGAGCTCAATGCCTTCTTCGCCGGCGACGCGCTGATCCTCAAGCTGCGCGAACTCGCCGGGCGCCTGCGCGAGCTGAAGGATTCGGTCAAGGCCGACGACGTCGAGGCGCGCATCAAGTCCGCGCGCGACCAGGCGGTGCGTGCCCTGCGCGACCGCAGCGAGCTGTTCGAGGACGGCGGCAACGTCATCAGGCTCGGCCCGCGCCACCGCTTCAGCGTCAACACCCAGCCGCTGGACCTGACCCTGCTGCCGCGCGGCGACCACCTCGCGGTGCACCTCACCGGCACCGACTTCATGGAGCCGCTGCACGACCCTGCGCTGGCGGAACTACAGCCGTACTGGTCGGTGAGCCTGGAATCCGAATCGCCCACGCTGTACCGCAGCGAATACCTGGCCGGGCAGCTGCTGCAGGATGCCGCCGCCGGTCGCGATGGCCTGTCGATGGACGCGCTGCAACGCGCCGCGCTGGACGTCGAGGCATTGAACAAGCTGGTGCGCGATTACGCCGCACCGCGCTACCGCGATGGCTACGAGAAGGGCATCCACGACCACGACGCGGCCAGGCTGCTGCAACTGGTACTCGGCCTGCAGCGCGGCGCGGGGCCGCTGATCCATCATCCGGCCTCGCGTGCGTTGGGCGTTGCGTATTGGGCATCGCTGGAGGCGAAGGCGCGCGGCGCCTGGCTGGATCGCCTGCGCACCGCGCGCGCGATCGACGCGCTGTCGCCGGCGGGCACGGCGGTCGCAGCCGCGAACGTCGAATTGTCCGACGCGATCGAGGCATGCCAGCGCGCCGCCGCATTGCCGCTGGCCGCGGCGCGTCCGCAGGCCGCCGCGACCTTCCTGGTCGACAGCGCGCAGGGCACGGCGATGCCGCTGCGTTTCACCGCCTACGCGCAGGCACTGGTCGATGCGCTGGCCGCGAAGCTCGCCGGCGACGGCGGCCGCGTCCTGCAATCGGCGATGGCGCACCTGCAAGATCGCCCCGGCGCGGCATGGGCGCTCGCGCAACAGGCATTCTCCGCGCTGGCCGCGCAGCCGGAACAGGCGGGCAATGCCGGCTACATCGACGAAGCGGTCGCGCTCTACCTGCACGGCAGGCAGCTCGACCATTCGATCGAACGCGTCACCCTGCAGGGCAGCGTCGACGGCCTGCTCGGCACCCATCCGCGCATCGACGGCGGGCGCATGGCGCTCTCCATCGAGGATTTCCTCGCCCGCCTCGACGAACACCAGCGCGCCTTCGTGCCGGCCTGGCAGCGCTTCCAGAAGTTGCGCGGCGAAGTCGTGCAGCGCGAGCGCGAGGCGATGCGCCTGTCCGAGTTCAAGGCGCGGCCGCTGACCAGCTTCGTCCGCAACAAGCTGATCAACGACGTCTACCTGCCGGTGATCGGCGACAACCTCGCCAAGCAGATGGGCACGGTCGGCGAAAGCAAGCGCAGCGACCTGATGGGCCTGCTGATGATGATCAGCCCGCCCGGCTACGGCAAGACCACGCTGATGGAATACGTGGCGCACCGCCTCGGCCTGGTCTTCATGAAGGTCAACGGGCCGGCGCTGGGCCACGAGGTGCGCTCGCTGGATCCGGCGCAGGCGCCGGACGCGACCTCCAGGCAGGAACTGGAGAAGCTCAACCTCGGGCTGGAGATGGGCAGCAACGTGATGCTGTACGTCGACGACATCCAGCACACCCATCCGGAATTCCTGCAGAAGTTCATCTCGCTGTGCGACGGCACCCGTCGCATCGAGGGCGTGTGGCGCGGCAAGACCCGCACCTACGACATGCGCGGCAGGAAGTTCGCGGTGGTGATGGCCGGCAACCCGTACACCGAGTCCGGCGAGGTGTTCAAGATCCCGGACATGCTGGCCAACCGCGCCGACATCTACAACCTCGGCGACGTGCTCGGCGGCATGGAAGACGCCTTCCTGCTCAGCTACATCGAGAACAGCCTGACCAGCAACCCGGTGCTGGCGCCGATGGCGACCCGCGACATGGCCGACCTCTACCTGCTGGCCGAAAAGGCGCGCGGCAAGGACGTGTCCACCAATGCCCTCAAGCACGGCTACAGCGGCGCCGAGATCAACGAGATCGTGGCGGTCCTGCAACGCCTGATGCAGGTGCGCGACGTGGTCTACAAGGTCAACCAGCAGTACATCGCCAGCGCCGCGCAGGCGGACAAGTACCGCATCGAGCCGCCGTTCAAGCTGCAGGGCAGCTACCGCAACATGAACAAGCTGGCGGAGAAGCTCTCGCCGGTGATGAACGACGCCGAGCTGCAGCAGCTGATCGGCGACCACTACCTCGGCGAATCGCAATTGCTCACCACCGGCGCCGAGGAGAACCTGCTCAAGCTCGCCGAGCTGCGCGGCACGATGACGCCGGAACAGCAGGCGCGCTGGGCGCAGATCAAGGCCGACTTCCTGCGCAACAAGGCGATGGGCGCGGACGATGCCGATGTCGGCGGGCGCATGGTCGCGCAGCTGGCGGACATCGCCGGCAACCTCGACGCCCTGCGCGCGCCGCCCGCGGAGAAGCCGGATGCCGCGCCGTGGCCCGCGCTGCTCGAGGCCTTGCGCACGCTGCATCCGGGAACGCAGGCCGCGCCCGACATCGATGCCCTGCTCGGCGCGATGGACAGCAGGCAGGCGCCGGTGATCGAGATCCTGCGCGCCACCCTGGCACGGCAGGACATGCTCAACAGCGCGCTGCTGGAACTGGCCGACGTGCTGGCGCGCGCGCCTGCGGCGACGCCTGCCGCGAGCGCCGCCGAAGGCGATGCGAAGCCGCGTCGCAACCCGGCGCGCGTACGCACCCAGCGCGAGATCGACTTCGAGCGCGAACTCGAGAAACTTCGCTTCAGGCACGAGCAGGACGCGAAGGGCGGCAAGGCCGAATGACGCGCGACGCCACCACCCTCCACCTGGATGCGATCGCGGTATTCGGCGACGGCGTCGTGCGCGAGGCGCGGCATGCCGAGGCGATCGCATCGCTCGGCGGCAGCCCGGTGCCGGGGCTGCTGGATTCGGTGCACGCATTGCAGGCGGTGCTGCTGTCCGCCAATCCGAAGGCGCTGCGCCGCCGCGTCGGCTGGATCGGCCGCCTGCTCGGCCGCGACCTGGTGCTGGAAGCCGAAGGCCGCGCCTTCCGCGAGCGCCTGCGCGTGCTGGTCCTCGATGCCGAAGCCAGGCTCGCCGCCTTCGCCCGTTTCGACGAAGCCATCGCGATGCAGGAACAGCGCCTGCTCGCATCCATCGGCGCGCTCGATTCGGCCATCGGGGAACTCGGAACCGCGATGCCCGCCGCGCAACCCGAAGCAATTCCCGACGCCCTCGAGCGCCGTCGCCAGCACCTGCTGTCCCTGCAACAGGCCTGGCGCATCACCGCCGCGCAACTCGCGCTGACCCGGTTCAACCACCGGCAACTGGCGCAGCGCATCCAGCCGATGCTGCCGCTGGTGCAGGCCCTGCTCGAACAGGACGGCGCGCTGCGCGCCGCGCGCGACGACGGCGACGCCCTGCACGCCGCCGGCCGCGCCCTCGATTCGGCGAACGCGCTGCTCGCCGGTTACAGTCCCACCCATCCCGCGACACCGGAGCACGCCCCATGACCACGCCGAACGAACCCATCCTCCTGCCGGCGGCGCTCAGCGAACAGGCGCTCACCGACCTCGGCCTCAGCACCGAGGACATCGACCGCATCAACGAAGCCAGCAAGGCGCTGCAGGACATCGCGCCGGGCAACCTCAGCGGCTACGGCCGCGACGCCACCAGCAAGACCAGCGCGTTCTCGGTGCAGTTGCTGGACAAGGTGCGCAACGCCGACCTCGACGGCTCCGGGGACAAGCTCGGCGAGGTGGTGCGCATCGCGCGCAGCCTCAACCTCGACAGTTTTTCCGAACGCAGCAAGCTGCCGATCCTCGGTCCGCTGATCGACAAGCTGAAGGCGACCAAGGGCGAGCTGGTGCAGAAGTACAGTTCGACCAACAAGCAGATCGACCAGCTGATGGGCGACGTGTCGCAGACCCAGGTCGTGCAGCAGCAGCGCGTGCGCGAGTACGACCAGATGCATGCACTGGTGCTGGACGAACGCCGCGAACTCGGCATCCACGTCGCCGCCGGCCGCGTGCGCATCGCCGAGCTGGAACAGGAACTCGCATCGCTCGCCGGCATGGAGGATCCGCAATCGCGCACCCGCCGTTCGGAACTCGACACCGCGCTGCGCCTGATCGACAAGCGCGTGTCCGACCTGCAGGTGCTGCAGCACGCGGCGGAACAGACCCTGCCGATGATCCGCCTGATCCAGGCCAACGCGATCCAGCTGATCGAGAAGTTCGCCGCGGTGCGCGACATCACCATCCCGATGTGGCGCAACCAGTTCGCGATCCAGCTGTCGCTGGCCGACCAGCGCAACGCGGTGGAGCTGGCCAACGCCATCGACGACGCCAGCAACGAACTGATGCGCAAGAACGCCGAACTGGTGCATTCCACGTCGGTCGGCACCGCGCGCGCCAACCAGCGTTCGGTGATCGACATCGAGACCCTGCGAACGGTCAACGAGACCCTGATCCGCACCGTCGAGGAAGTGCGCGAGATCCACCGCGAAGGCATGGCCAGGCGCAGGCAGCTCGGCGGCGAACTGGTGCAGATGCGCGAGGACCTGGCCAGGCGGCTGGCGCTGCCGACCGCCTGAATGCACCGGCCGGACGCGAATTCCGGCTGAACGCAGGCGTTGCGCGCCCGCGCGCATTCACGTCATGGCGATCCGGTTTCCTGCAGGCTGCAGCGAAACGACGAGGACTTCCATGAAACCGTCATCGCTTGCCGTGGCGCTCGCCTGCCTCGCCTGTTCGTTCCCGCTGGCCGCGCACGAACGCGGGTCTCGACAGGACGGGGCCGCACAGTCCACCCCGGGAGCGCGCGCGGATGCGCCTGCCGCCAAGGCGGCAGCGGGGATCGACGCGGTCGACCCGGTCCTGCGTGCGCAGATCCTGCTCGAACGCGCCTGGTTCTCGCCCGGCGAAATCGACGGCGCATGGGGCGGCAAGAGCCGCCTGGCGCTGGCCGGTTTCCAGGCGTCGCGCGGCCTCGAAGCCAGCGGCCAGCTGGACGACGCGACCTGGGCGGAACTGGACAAGGACGCCGCGCCGGCGCTGGTCGACTACACCATCGCCGCCGAGGACGTGGCCGGCCCCTTCCTGCCCACGCCCGGCGACACCGCCGCCAAGGCGAAGCTGGATTCGTTGCCTTACCAATCCGCCGCGGAAGCGCTGGGCGAGAAATTCCATTCCAGTCCCGCACTGCTGGCGGCGCTCAATCCGGGCGTCCCGCTGGACGTTGCCGGCGGCGTGCTGCGCGTGCCGAACGTGCGCGAGGTGGCGCCGCTGGCCGCGGCGGCGGCCATCGAGATCGACAAGTCCGATGCGAGCTTGCGCCTGCTCGACGCCGCGGGCGTCGCCTATGCGCAGTTCCCGGTCACCAGCGGCAGCCCGCGCTTCCCGCTGCCGATCGGCGAGTGGACGATCCAGTCGATCGATGCGGATCCGACGTACCGCTACGATCCCGCATTGATCGACAACGCCCCGCCCGGCGACCGCAAGGCGCTGCTGCCGCCCGGCCCCAACAGCCCGGTCGGCACGACGTGGATGGCCCTGTCCAAACCGCATTACGGCATCCATGGCAGCCCCGACCCCGCGCGGATCGGCCGCGATGCGAGCAGCGGTTGCGTGCGCCTGACCAACTGGAGCGCGCAGGCGGTCGCCGGCGCGGCGCGGGTCGGCATGGCCGTGCGCATGGTGGAGTAGCCGGTGCGCCGGCAACCCCGCCCGTCCGCCATGCGTGGCCTGCTCCTGTTCCTGCTCGGCGCGCTGGTCGGCGCCAACGCGACCTACTACGCGATGACCCACGACGGCGGCCGCCGTGGCGGCCTGCACGATGGCGACGGCGAAGGCGATCCGCGGATCGAGAAGCCGCTGCCGTTGCCGGCCTCGCCAGCGGGCGGCGCGGTGGCCGAGCCGGCGACGCCATCGCCGGTCCGCCCCGCAGCGGCGGTCGTCCCCGTCGCGGCCAATCCCGCCCCGCCGGGCGTCGCAACCCTGCTGATCCCGGTCGAAGGCGTTAACGCGGCGCAGCTGCAGGACACCTTCGCCGATGCGCGCGGCCAGGGCCGGGTCCACGACGCGATCGACATCATGGCCGCGGCCGGCACCCCGGTGCGCGCGGTCGCCGCTGGCCACGTCGAGAAACTGTTCGACAGCAAGCAGGGCGGGCTGACCCTCTACCAATTCGACCCGTCGCGCACGCGTGCGTACTACTACGCGCACCTGCAGGGCTACGCCCCCGGCATCGTCGAGAAGAAGGCGCTGGAGCGCGGCGAGACGATCGGCTACGTCGGCTCCACCGGCAACGCCAGCCCCGATGCGCCGCACCTGCATTTCGCCATCTTCGTGCTCGGCCCCGAACGGCAATGGTGGAGGGGCGAGGCGATCGACCCGTACCCGCTGCTCGGCGGCGCGGCGCGCTGATCGCTCAGGCCGCGATGGTTTCGCCGGCAGCGCGCAGCGCGGCGCGCAGCTCGGGATAATTGAGCACCAGCGCCTCGGGCGGGGTGCGCACGATCCGCTCGGTCGCCACCCGTATCGGCGCCGGGCCGATGCCGAGGAAATCGAACACGCGCCCGCATTGCGCCTGCGGATCGGCGGCGAGGTCTTCGTAGGCCACGTGCAACGCGGCATGCGACGCGAACGCGGCCTCGAACTCGCGCATGCGCCGGCGGGTTTCGGCGATGTCGCGCAGGCAGTCCCCGATGTCCACTTCGAACGGCGCCACCACGGGCGGGGTGTCGCCGGCCGGGACATTGGTGACGCCGGTCTGGTGCAGCACGACCTGGTGCGAGAGGTAGCGCCGCAGCAGGTCGCGGCGCTCGAGGAACACGATGCGCAGGTCGGCGTCCGCCTCGACCAACCGGCGAATGTCGCTCCACTGCGGCCGCACCAGTTCGTCGAACTTCAACTTGAAGCCGGCCGCCTGCGCGCCATGCGCATCGAGGAAGCGGCGCATGCTGTCCGCGGGATGCGCGAAGCGCGCGCGCTCCAGCGCGTCGAATGCGGCCTGGCCGGCCTCGCATTCGCGCGCCAGCGGGCCGTCCAGCCCGACCATGCGCTCGCCCCAGACCTCGCCATGCATCACCAGCGCCGGATGGCCGCGCAGCGTGCGCACCAGCATCGTGCTGCCGGTGCGCGCCGCGCAGGCGATCATGAAACGGACGGGAGCTTGCGGCATCGACGATCGTGGCCCGGCAAAGGGCCGCAAGGATAGGTCATTGCGCCGGCGGCGCGACCACCATCGCGCTCAGCGCATGCAGGATGCGCAGGTCCTCGGCATCGAACGCCGCGGCCGGATCCTCGCCGTCGTCGCGCCCGCGGTAGTGGCGATGGAAGGCGCGCACCGCCGCCGCGCGGTCCTTCAGCGGATAGCCGATGACCGCCATCGCCATCCACGGATCGAAGCCGGGCGGCGGATCGGCCAACATGCCCGGTTGCGGCCAGCGGCCGAAACCGGCATCGGCCAGCCGCTGCCACGGGAACAGCGAACCCGGGTCGCGCTTGCGGGTCGGCGCCAGGTCGGCATGGCCGATCACCTGCGTCTTCGGGATGCCCAGTCGCGTGGTCAGGTCTTCCAGCAGCCGCAGCAGCGCAGCGATCTGCGCCTCGGTGTAGGGCTCGCCGACTTCGTTGTCGATCTCGATGCCGATCGAAACGTTGTTGAGGTCGAAGATCGTGCCCCACGACCCGCCGCCGGCATGCCAGGCGCGGTCGCCGTCGGCCACCAGCTGGTAGATGCGGCCGTCGTCGCCGACCAGGTAGTGCGAACTGACCGGACCCTTGCTGTTGGCCGTGCGCAGCGTGTCCAGGCTCTGCTGCGCGGAGCCCTGCTCGGTCGCGTGGATGACGATGATCGCCGGCCGCCGCGCCTCGAAGTTCGGCGACGGCACCCACTCGGCCAGCGGGTTGCGTTGCGGGGCGTGCGTGCAGGCGGCGAGCAGGAGCACGGCCATGGCGTTCATGCAAAGCAGTGGCGGCTTGCGCAAAATATTCCTCATCGATACCTGCTCCTTCCCGGGGTTCACATGCTCGAAGATCCGAAGCGCGCGGTTCGCCTCGCCCTGGCCCTGCTGCTCGCGTCGGCCGCATGCGTGGATGTCCGCGCGGCCGGACCGGATTGGCAGGACTTCCTCGAGCGCGGCCAGGTCGAGGCGATCAGGATATCGCCGAATGGCGAATTCCTCGCCTTGGCCGAGCGCATGCCGCAGGGTACGCTCGTCACGATCCGCGACCGCCGCAGCCTGCAGATCCGGCAGCAGTTCGATCCCGGCAAGCTCGGCGAGGTCGCGGTACTGCGCTGGCTCGACGACGACAGGCTGATCGTTGGCGCAAGCCGCGCCGACTCGCGCTACCAGGTGACCCTGGTCGAACCGCAGATGTACATCGTCGGCCGCGATGGCCGCTCGGTGGAGCGCCTGCCCGCCAACTTCCTCGCGGCCATCGAGGGCGACCCGGACCATCTGCTGGTGACCAGCTGCAACAACTGGCAGAAGGGCGGCTGCATCGACGACGTGAGGCGGGTCCAGGTCGGGCATACCAAGCGCCTGGGCGAAAAGGTGATTGCCGCACCGGATGTCGACTCCGGGCTGGTCGCCGATCGCCACGGCAACGTGCGTTTCGCGATCTCTTGGAACGATGAAAGCCAAAGCCGCTTGCATGTGCACAAGGGCCCGGATTCCGGTTGGACCTTGCTGAACGATGCCGCGGCCTCCGGCATCGATTCGCTGCCGCTCGGTTTCGACCAGGACGGGCGCTGCGCCTACCTGGTGTCCGAACGCAAACAGGGCACTTCGGTCGTGGAGCGTTACTGCATCGCCGACGGCAGCCGCCAGGACGTGTACGCGAACCCGGATTCCGACCCCGTGCTGCCGTTCTACTCGCTGGATGGAACGGTGCCGATCGGCGCTTATTACGGCGCGACCCGGCCGCGCGCGGTGATCTGGAACCCGGACCATCCCGATGCGCCGATCCTCCGCCAACTGATGAACGCGTTCCCGCGCATGCTGGTCACCGCCGGCAGCGCGTCGAAGGATCGCAACCTGGTCGTGGTCGGAGTGGCGGGCGACCAGGATCCGGGCAGCTTCTACCTGTTCGATCGCGCCGCGAACAAGGCGACGCTGATCGCGCGGACGCATCCAGGCCTGGCCGGGCGCGCGATGCCGTCGACCCGGGAATTCGAGTTGCAGGCGCGCGATGGACTCAAGTTGCACGGGCTGCTCACGCTTCCCGCTGCCGGACCAGGCAAGGGCCTGCCGATGGTGGTGGTTCCGCACGGCGGCCCCTACGAAATCGTGGATGCCTGGGGCTACGACGTCGAAGCCGCGCTGCTCGCCAGCCAAGGGTATGCGGTGCTGCGGGTGAACTTCCGCGGCTCCGGCGGCTATGGCCGCGACTTCGTCGAGAAGGGTTATCGCGAATGGGGGCGCGCGATGCAGGACGACGTCACCGACGCGACCCGCTGGGCGGTCGCCGAGGGCTATGCCGCGCCAGGGCGCATCTGCATCTACGGTTCCAGCTATGGCGGTTACGCCGCGCTGATGGCGACCGTGCGCGAACCGACGCTGTACCGCTGCGCCGCCGGATACGCGGCGCCCTACGATCTCGACAAGATGTACAAATGGGGCAGCATCCGCCGCTCCGACCTGGGCATGCACTACCTCGAACGCGTCCTCGGCAAGGACAAGGCCGAGCTCGCCGAGCGCTCCCCGTCGAAGCAGGCGCCAGCGATCCGGGTGCCGGTGCTGCTCGCGCATGGCCGGCTGGATGCCAGGGTCGCGGTCGAACATTCCCGCGCGATGGTGAAGGCACTGCGCAAGAGCGGTGCGGACGCCGAGCTGGTCGAATATCCCTACGAGGGCCATGGACTGGCGATCAAGGACGACCAGGTCGATTTCTACGCACGCCTGCTCGCTTTCCTGGCGCGACATACGCAGGCGCAATGACCGGCGGCGGGCATTGCCGCCGCCCGCTCGCGGCCACGATTGGTTTCCTCCGAAACTACTGATCACAACTCCGGGTTTTTGTTCTAGGCTCGGGTCATGTTGCAGTGCAGCGAAGGCGAATCCCGTCATGACGGAGTGCGAGCAAGCCGGCCTCTATGACCCCCGCGACGACCGCGACAGCTGCGGCTTCGGGCTGATCGCGCAACTCGACGACAAGCCGGCGCGCGCCACCGTGGACGCCGCGCTGGAAGCGCTGGCGCGCATGACCCATCGCGGCGGCGTGGCCGCGGACGGGCTCAGCGGCGACGGCTGCGGCCTGCTGCTCAAGCAACCGGAGCGCTTCCTGCGCACGCTGGCGAAGGAAGCCGGTTTCGCGCTGGGTTCGCAGTTCGCCGCCGGCCTGGTGTTCCTGCCGCAAGACGAGGCCGATGCCGCGCACTGCCGCGAAACCTTGCGCGCGGCGCTGGCCGAAGTGCAGCTCACCATCGCCGGCTGGCGCACGCCGCCGGTCCAACCTGATGCTTGCGGCGCCACCGCACGCGCCAACATGCCGCGCATCGAACAGGTGTTCGCGGCGCCGCTGATCGACGTCGAAGGCGCGCGGCCAACGCCCGAAGCCTTCCGCCGCGCGCTCTACCTCGCCCGCCGCCGCGCGACGCAACGCCTGCAGGCGCAACCCGCGTTCTACATCGTCAGCCTGTCGGCGGACAGCATCGGCTACAAGGGCATGGTGCTGCCGGCGCGGTTGCCGCAGTTGTACCCGGACCTGCGCCGCCCCGAGCTGGAAACCAGCGTCGTCGTGTTCCACCAGCGTTTCTCCACCAACACCAGTTCGCGCTGGTCGCTGGCGCAGCCGTTCCGGATGCTGGCGCACAACGGCGAGATCAATACCATCGCCGGCAACCGCGGCTGGGCGCAGGCGCGCGCGCACGTGTGGCGCAGCGAACACGTCGACCCGCGCGAGTTCGACCCGGTGATCGAGGTCGACGGGTCGGATTCGCAATCGCTCGACGCGATGCTCGACCTGCTCGAAGCCGGCGGCATGGACGCGTTGCAGGCGATGCGCATCCTCATCCCGCCGGCGACGCAGTCGCTGGAATACAAGGACGCCGACCTCGCCGCGTTCTACGAGTACTACGCGCTCAACAGCGAGCCCTGGGACGGACCCGCCGGCATCGTGCTGTTCGACGGCCGCCATGCCGCCTGCACGCTGGACCGCAACGGCCTGCGCCCGGCGCGCTGGCAACTCACCAGGGACCGGCATTTCCAGATCGCGTCCGAGGCCGGCGTATGGGACGTGCCGACGGCGGACATCGTGCGCAAGGGCAAGCTCGGGCCCGGGCAGATGATCGCCGCGGATTTGCGCGAACACGCCTTGCTCGACAGCGACGCCATCGACGCGATCAACCGCGCGCGCGCGCCGTACAAGCGCTGGCTGCGGCAGGGCATGACCTACCTGCACAGCGAGCTGATCGATCCGGGCCTGGCCGATGCGCCGTTCGACCATTCGACCCTGGTCGGTTTCCAGAAGCTGTTCCAGCTCACCCGCGAGGAACGCGAGAAGGTGCTGCGCCCGCTGGCCGAGACCGAACAGGAAGGCATCGGCTCGATGGGCGACGACGTGCCGATGGCGACGCTGTCGCAACAGGTGCGCCCGCTGTACGACCGCTTCCGCCAGGCCTTCGCGCAGGTGACCAACCCGCCGATCGACCCGCTGCGCGAGGACTGCGTGATGTCGCTGGCCACGCAGATCGGCCGCGAGGGCAACGTGTTCGTGGACAGCGCGGAGACCGTGCACCACGTCCACCTCAATTCGCCGGTGCTCTCGCAGCGCAAGATCCGGCAACTGCTGGCGATGGCGCCCTACGCCGATGCGCATCGCTACATCGAACTCGGCTTCGATGCCGATACCGGCATGCGCGCGGCGATCGAAGGCATATGCGCGCAGGCCGAAGCCGCCGCGCGCGATGGCGTGCTGCTGATCATCCTCAGCGACCGCCGCCCGCGCCGCGGCCAGCTGATGCTGCACGCCCTGCTCGCCACCGGCGCGGTGCACCAGCACTTGGTCCGCACCGGCCTGCGCTGCGCGGTGAACCTCATCGTCGAGACCGGCACCGCGCGCGACCCGCACCACTTCGCCTGCCTGGTCGGCTACGGCGCGACCGCGGTGTATCCGTACCTCGCCTACCAGACCCTGCACGACCTCGGCGTGCGCGGCATCCTCAAGACGAAACATGGAGAACATTTCGCTTCGGAGCCGGCGCAGATCGGCCGCAGCTATCGTCGCGGGATCAAGAAAGGCCTGCTCAAGATCATCTCGAAGATGGGCATCGCCACCATCGGCAGCTATCGCGGCGCGCGCCTGTTCGAGATCATCGGGCTGGATCGCGACGTCGTCGAGCTGTGCTTCGGCGGCACGCCGTCGCGGATCGGCGGCGCCGGCTTCGCCGAACTGCAGGCCGAGGCCGAACACCTGGCGAAGCTCGGCTGGGACAACAACGCGCTGCCGGAGATCGGCGGCCTGCTGCAGTTCACCCCCGACGGCGAATACCACCAGTTCAATCCCGACGTGGTGCAGGCGCTGCAACGCGCCGTCGCCAGCGGCACCGGCGAGGACTGGGCGCGCTATGCCGATACGGTGAATTCGCGGCCACCGGCGGCATTGCGCGACCTGCTCGCGCTCGATGCGTCCAAGACAAACGCAATTCCGCTGGACGATGTCGAACCGGTCGAAGCCATCGTGCGCCGCTTCGACACCGCGGCGATGAGCCTGGGCGCGCTCTCGCCGGAAGCGCACGAGGCGCTGGCCATCGCCATGAACCGTTTGGGTGGCCGCAGCAATTCCGGCGAAGGCGGCGAAGATCCCGCGCGCTACCGCAGCGACAAGGTCTCGAAGATCAAGCAGATCGCCTCCGGCCGTTTCGGTGTCACCCCGGAATACCTGGTCAACGCCGAGGTGCTGCAGATCAAGATGGCGCAGGGCGCCAAGCCCGGCGAAGGCGGCCAGCTGCCGGGCCACAAGGTCAACGCGCTGATCGCGCGGCTGCGGCATGCGCGGCCCGGCATCGGCCTGATCTCGCCGCCGCCGCACCACGACATCTATTCGATCGAGGATCTCGCGCAGCTGATCTTCGACCTG
>Ga0164241_10003413_pt1 | contig 16066 bp, 17 predicted proteins | sample OricomyardsoilBY_FD_108780 | JGI IMG/M metagenome (GOLD analysis project Ga0164241, IMG submission 108780) | Backyard soil microbial communities from Emeryville, California, USA - Original compost - Back yard soil (BY) | ecosystem: Environmental > Terrestrial > Soil > Unclassified | place: USA... | reverse complement strand
GGCGATCGCGTAGAGGCGCTCGGCCATCTCGGTGTTGGTCTGGAAGAAGGCGCCATGCGACATCTCCAGCTGCAGGCCGCTGAGCTCCTCGCGCAGGCGCTCCTCGCCGAGCACCCCGGTCGGCCCGTCGGTGCCACCCGAGTCGCCCTCGATCACGGTGTGGAGGTCGACCGGCGGTTTCGGGAAGCGGGCGGCCGAGGTGACCAGGCGCGTCTGGATCTGCCCGGTGCGCCAACCCTCGCGCACGGCGAGGTTGCGAAGGACGCCCTGCCGGGCCTGGCCGTCATAGGCCGGGATCGACTCCAGCTGCGCCCAATCGCGTACGGCGTTGCGGGCGGCATTGCCTCGCTCGGAAGCGAGCTGGCAGTCGTCGACGTCAACGATCAGGTCCCAGCGGCCGCGGGCGTGGAAGCCGAGGATCGGCTCGCCCTCGCGCTCACCGAAGGAGTACTCGAGCTTGTTGCGGTAGCGCCACTGTTCGAGCGCCGGCTCGATCTCCTCGAGCTCGAAGCCGTCGAGGTCGCCGATGCGGCGTAGCGCCTCGTCAACCTGCTCGCGCTTCTGTGTCAGCTGCTGCTCGTAGGGGAGGCCCTGCCAGGGAGCGCCTGGGCAGGGCTCGCCATCGTGAACGCAGCGGTCGGCGATGCGCTCGGCGCCGGGACGCAGCAGCTCGACCGTGCGCGCCTCGGCGAAGCGCTTCTTCGCTTTGGTGATCTCGACCCGCACCCGGTCGCCGGGCAGCGCTCCGGAGACGAAGACGACGAGCCCGTCGCAACGTGCCAGGCCCCGCCCGCCGTGGGCGAGCGAGTCGATCTCTACCTCGAGCTGCTCGCCCCGGCGCCGGCGCGTCGCCGGCTTCTCCCCGGTGGCGTGCTCCATCTAGCCCAGCTTCTTGCGCGCGCGCAGTGCTGCCTGGGTGGCCTGTTTGCGGACCGGCTCGGCGCGACCGCCAACCTCTTTGCGCGCCTGCTGGACCAGCCGTTCGAGCTCTTTGAGCAGCGAGTCGGTCTGCCGGCGACCCTTCTTGACCAGGTCGGAGAGCATCTTCTCGGCGTCGCCACGGGTCATCCTGCCGCGCTTCACCGCGTCGTCGACGACCTCCTGCAGGCGCTCGCGGCTGAGGGTGACGCTGCGCTCGAGGCTCTCGCGGAACTGCTCGACGCTCTTGTCGAGTCCTGTAGTTCCTCCGCTGCGCCGGGCGGCCGGTTTTTTTGTGGCTTTGCTTTTTTTAGGAGCGGACTTGGAAGCGGATTTCGCGGCTGGTTTGCGGGCTTTGGCTTTTTTGGCGGTTGCGCCCGATTTCGCTTTTTTCGTTTTTTTGGCGGTCGTCTCTTTTTTTGCGGCCATGCTCGCCCTCCTGGTCGTCGCGCGGTGTGGACTGACTATCTCATCCGAGCGGCCTACCCGGCTGCCGGGGTGGCGAAGCTTGCCTGCACAGGAGTGTGATCGGAGAGGCGTAGGGCGAGACCGTCCTGATGCGACTCGCGCCGCTCGGGCGCCCACGGTGTTGGTGCCTCGACCACGTCGAGGTTACGGGTCAGCATGTGGTCGATCGCGCGCGGCGCCGTGGTCCCGACAAGACCGAAGCGCTCCTCCAGTTCCGCGAAGACCTCTGGGTCCTCGCGTGGACGCAGGTTGAGATCGCCGCCAAAGATCAATGGGGCATCGCCCGCCCACCCGGTGGCGGCCTCCGCCGCGCGCAGCACGTCCTCGACGGCAAGCGGCGGTTGGTCGTTGGTGGCGTGCAGGTTGGCGACGCAGGCGCCTGCGTCGGTTCGGACGAAGGCCATCGCCCGTCGCTCCGGCCGGCCGCTGTGGATCTCGAGATCCCGCCGCTCGACGATCGACGAATTTCTGACCAGCGTGAGGTTCGACCCTCCCTCGCCGGAGGCGATCAGGTCGGGATTGAGGCGGGCGGCGAGGGTGCGCAGCGGGGCGAGCGAGTTACGCGAGGTCAGCGCACGGTGCGCAGCGGCGCCGCAGGCCTTGGCAAGCGGGGCAGCGAAGCGCGGTGGACACTCCTGCAGCAGGGCGACATCCCACTCCGCCTCGGCCAACAGCGCCGCGAACTCGGCGCTGAGGTCGCGGTTCACCTGCACGTGGGTTTCGTTTCGCTCCTCGATGCGCAGCAGCCGCGAGCGCCAGGTGAAGAGCGCCGGGTCGGGCGGGAAGTCACGGCCATGGAAGAGGTTCCAGCTGACGGCGGTGAATTGCACCGCCGTAGTATCCGCTGCTTGAAGAAGCGTGACTTCCTCACAGGTGAAGAGCTCGGTGCTTTTGAGCTCGGCAAGTTGCTCGATCGCGCCGCGGAGCTGAAAGCGGGCAGGCGTGAGGGGGTCGGCGACAGGGCGCTGGCCGGCCGCAGCATCGCCCTCGTCTTCGAAAAGCCCTCGACCCGGACGCGGATCTCCTTCGAGGTCGGCGTCGCCGAGCTGGGTGCGACCCCGATAGTGCTGCGCGGCGACGAACTACAGCTCTCCCGGGGCGAGTCGGTCGGCGACACGGCGCGGGTGCTCTCCCGCTACGTCGACGCGATCGTGATCCGCTCCGGCTCGCACGAGGCGGTGGCCGAGCTCGCCGCCACCGCCGAGGTGCCGGTCGTCAACGCGCTCACGCCGCTCCACCACCCTTGTCAGGCACTGGCCGACCTGCTCACCCTGCGTGAGCGCCACGGCGACCTCGCCGGCCGGCGCCTCGCCTACGTCGGCGACGGCAACAACGTCGCCCGCTCGCTGGCGATCGCCGGCGAGCTGTCCGATCTCGAAGTGGTCGTCGCGGCACCGCCCGGCTACCAGCTGGAGGAGGGTCACGAGGCGAAGCTGACCGGCGATCCTCGCGACGCCGCCGCCGGCGCCGACGCGATCTACACCGACGTCTGGGTCAGCATGGGCGACGAGGCCGAGGCCGAGAAGCGCCGCGCCGACCTGGCCCCCTTCCGGGTCGACGCCGATCTGCTCGCTGCGGCCAAGGACGACGCGGTCGTCCTGCACTGTCTGCCGGCTCACCCGGGCGAGGAGATCACCGCCGACGTCCTCTACGGCGAGCGCTCCGCCGTCTGGGATCAGGCCGAGAACCGCCTGCACGCGCAGAAGGCGCTGCTCGAGATGCTGCTCGGCTGAGCGACCGTGTACCCCGAGCTGCACATCGGCCCGCTCACCTTGCAGACCTTCGGTTTGATGTTCGCCCTTGCCTTCCTCGCCGCGGGGGCGTTGATCTGGAAGCGCCTGGGGGAGATCGGCAAGCCGGTCGACTGGGCTTATGAGATGGGCTTCGCGGCGCTACTTGGCGGCATCGTCGGCTCCCGCGTTTACTTCATCGTTCAGAACTACGACAGCGTCAAGGACGACCTGCTCGGCAACCTCTTCTCGGGCTCGGGCCTGGTCTGGTACGGCGGCGCGATCGGTGGTGCGATCGCCGTTCTACTCTGGGCTTGGTACCGCGGCTTCCTCGGCCCGGCTCTCTTCGATCTGGCGGCACCGGCGCTGGCGCTCGGCTACGCGATCGGTCGCTGCGGCTGCCAGCTCTCCGGTGACGGCGACTACGGCAAGCCCTGGGACGGGCCCTGGGCGATGTCCTACCCCGACGGCACAGTGCCAACTGACGACACGGTGCACCCGACGCCGATCTACGAGACCCTGGCGATGGGGCTCGGCGCTTGGGTCCTCTGGCAGCTCCGCGATCGCTTCCGGGCTGGCGTGCTCTTCGCGATCTACCTGCTCTATGCCGGTGCCGAGCGTTTCCTGATCGAGTTCTTGCGTCGCAACGATGACGTGGCGCTGGGGTTGACCACCGCGCAATGGGAGAGCGTGGCGATGATGCTCGCCGGGGTGATCTGGATGGCCGCTGTTCAGCGGCGACACGGTAGCCTGTCGCGAGTGGCTGCCACCGATCCAATCAGGCCTGTAGCGGGGTTGTAGCCGTGGAAGCCCAGACGGAAGGAGCGTCGCTGATGGCGAACGCCGGTGAGATGGTGAAGCAAGCGTCCGAGTCGATGGCCGCGGCGGGTTGTGAGACGCCGGAGGCGGACGCGAAGGTGCTGGTGGCAAAAGCGCTGACGATGAGTGTCGACGACCTGGAGCTGGATGGCTCGACGCCGATATCTCCGCAGGTCCGCGAGGAAATCGAACGGCTCGTCTCACGGCGCAGCGAGCGCGAGCCGCTCGAGTACATCCTCGGTTACACCCGCTTCCGCAAGATCGAGATCGCCGTTGACGACCGGGTGCTGATCCCCCGCCGCGAGACCGAGCTGCTCGTCGCCGTCGGGGTCGAGCTGCCGAAGAACGCCCGGATCCACGAGGTTGGCACCGGCTCGGGCGCGATCGCCCTCGCCCTGCTCGACGAGCGGGCGGACCTGCGTGTGACCGCCTCCGACCTTTCCGAGGAAGCCGCCGAAGCGGCCCGCGAGAACGCCGCTCGCCTCGGCATGCCGCTTGAGGTGACGGTTGCCGGCGGGATTCCCGATCACGTCGACCAGGTCGACCTGCTGATCGCCAATCTCCCTTACATAACCGAGGGCACGATCGGCGAGCGCTCGCCAGAGATCCGGCGCGAGCCGAAGATCGCCGTGCAGGGGGACAGCGGCGACGACGGCCTCGGCGTGATTCGTGGCCTGATCTCCGAAACCCCGAGCGGTTGGCGGATGGCGCTCGAGCACGACACCCACCACGGCCCAGCGCTGCGCGAGTTACTGCACGAGGCCGAGACGCGGACGGACTACCGCGGCGACGAGCGGGTGACGGTCGGCCTGGCTCCATGAGCGGCGCCCCTTCGAGGGTTGAGCCCTCGGAGGGCTCCACCGAGAGCGTTCGGCGGGAGAAGCTGGCGCGGCTACGCGCCGAAGGCATCGAGCCCTTCCCACGGGGGTTCCCCGAGCGCTCGAAGATCGCGACGATCGTCGAGGCGCACGACCCGGAGCAGCTGGGGGAGGGAGAGCACTCGCAGTTCTCCTACCGGATCGCCGGGCGGCTGGTCGGAAAGCGCGGCCACGGCAAGACGGTCTTCTTTGACGTGAGCGACCTGAGCGGATCGATCCAGGCATACGCCCGGCGCGACGCCCTCGGCGACGAGGCCTTCGAGCGGATCGAAGACCTCGACATCGGCGATCTCGTCGGCGTCGAGGGCGACCTCTACGTCACCAAGCGCGGCCAGCTTGCCCTCGGCGTCAGCAAGTGCACGCTGCTGGCCAAGTGCCTGCGCGATCCCCCCGACCTCTACCACGGCATCGAGGACCCCGAGATCCGCTACCGCCAGCGCGAGCTCGACCTGATGGCCAACGATCGCTCGCGCGAGATCTTCGTGATGCGGGCGAAGCTAATCGCCGCGATCCGCAACTACTTGAACGAGCACGACTTCCTCGAGCTGGAAACGCCAATCCTGCAGCGGATGACCGGCGGCGCCGCTGCCCGGCCCTTTGCCACCCACCACAACGCGCTCAACCGCGATCTCTATCTGCGCATCGCCACCGAGCTCTACCTCAAGCGCGGCGTGATCGGCGGCTTCGAAAACGTCTACGAGCTCGGCAAGTTTTTCCGTAACGAGGGCATCTCGCCGCAGCACAACCCCGAGTTCACGATGCTCGAGTGGTTCCTCAGCGGCGCCGAATACCGCGACGTGATGGCTTTTGCCGAGCGGCTGATCGAGCACGTCGTCAAGGAGGTGCTCGGTACCACGAAGGTTGAGCGCAACGGCGAAACGATCGATTTCGCGGCCCCCTGGCGGCGGGTCACTCTGCGCGACGCGATCAAGGAGGAGACCGGCGTCGACGTCACTGCCTCCAGCCGCGACGAGCTCGCCGAGTTGCTCGACGGCGACGTCGACCCGAAAGCTGACTGGGCAGCGCTGGTCGACTCGATCCAGGGCAAGTTCGTCGAGCCCAAGCTGATCCAGCCCACCTTCCTGATCGACCTGCCGCTCGACATCTGGCCGCTGGTCGTGCCGCAGGAGGACCACCCGGAGCTGCTCGGCGAGGCCTTCGACGGGATTGTCGGCGGCATGGAGGTGATCGGCGGCGGCACCGATGTCAACGATCCCGAGATGCAGTACCGCCACTTCGTCAAACAGCGCGAACGTCAGGAAGCCGGCAGCGAGGAGTCACCTCACCAGCACGACGAGGAGTTCGTGCGGGCGCTCGAATACGGGATGTTGACGATGAGCGGCTCCGGGATCGGCATCGATCGCCTGATGATGATCCTCGCCGGCGTCGACAACCTCCGAGAGGTGATCTTGTTTCCGGCGATGCGCGAGGCGACCGCCGAGTAGCGAGGCCGCGAAAACCCTTCTAGAAGACGGGTTTTGGCGGACTCGCGTTCAGAAAGCAGAGTGGAGCAGGCCGCCGTCGATCGGGATGACGGTGCCGGTGAGGTAGGCGGCGCGCTCGGAGCAGAGGAAGGCGACGAGGTCGCCGTACTCCTCGGGGAGGCCGAGGCGGGCGGCGGGGACTTCGCGCTGCGCTGCCTCTTCAGCGGCCTCAAGCGAGCCACCGGCGTCGGCCAGTCGTTCGGTGCCGAAGCGGCCGGTGGCGACGGTGTTGACGGTGACGCCATCGGCGGCGACCTCACGCGAGAGCGTCTTCAGGAAGCCGATCGCGGCCATGCGGTGGGCGTTGGAGAGGTTGAGCCCGGGGATCGGCTCACGAGTCGAGCTCGAGCCGACGTTGACGATGCGGCCCCAACCGCGCTCGCGCATCGCCGGCAGGACAGCGCCAGACAGGACCCTTGGGGCGAGGACGAGTGAGCGGTAGGCGGCCTCCCAGTTGTCCAGCTCGTGGTCGAGGGCACCGCCGAACGGCGGCCCGCCCGTGTTGGTGACGAGGATCTCGATTGGGCCAAGCGCCGCGGCGACCTCGCCGGGCAGGGCGGCGAGACGGTCGAGGTCGGAGGCGTCAGCGACGAACGGGGTGGCCGCAGCACCGATTTCCGCCGCCGCCTCATCGAGCTTCTCAGCCGAGCGGCTGGCGATCGCCACCTTCGCGCCTTCGCGCGCCAGAGCCGCCGCGATCGCGCGACCGATCCCACGGCTGGCGCCCATCACCAACGCCACGCGTCCCTCCAGCCCTAGCTCCATGCTCGCCCTCCGATGCTCATCGGCGGATTCTCGCGCATCGCCATCTAAGTGCGACTGGGGCGGGTGACGGCCCGCCAGCAGGCGTCCGAGATCGTTTCGAGTTCGGCGTCGCTCAGCTCCGTGCCGCTAGCGGCGAGCCGAACCGCCGGGGCGAGGCCGAGCTCGTAGAGCACGTCCAGCGGTAGGGGCAGGAGCCGCGCTGCCAGGGCGGGGGTGGCCGCCTGCTCGAGGATCGGGTCTCCCTCGCGGGCGAGTGCTTCGTAGGCGCGAGCCCGGTAGGGAGAACTGTCGACCTGGAGCAGGAAGCGGGCGTGGCCGGGTTTGCTCGCCAGATGGCGGTAGCTGGCCAGCCACATGCCACGGAAGCGCTCGGCCGCGTCCGCCTCGGGGTCGATCTGGGTGGTGACTGCGGCGCTCAGCTCTGCCTTCGTCTCTAGATAGGCGGCGAGGACGAGGTCGTCCTTGGAGCCGTAGTGGGTGTAGGCGGTGCCGGTGGCGACACCAGCCTCGGCGGCGATGGCGCTCATCGAGGCGCCATGGAACCCCCGCTGGCCAACGAGGGTGCGCAGCGCCTGCCGCACAGCGGCGGCCCGGTCCAGGTCAACCGCGCCCATGTCGTTAGCTGGCGGGCGCCGGGCTGGCGCCGGTGACATCGAGCTTCAAGCCAGTTTCCTTCTCGGAGACCTCCCAGAGCCGAGCGATAGCCCTCTCCATACCGAGCCGGCGTAGGACCGGCTTGCGCACCGGGGGGCCGCTGTTGATGAAGAGGGGGCCGTAGAACTCGCCGTTGCGGGCCGCGGGGTCGGTTGCCGCGCGAAGCTGCGACAGCGCTCCCACTGGCGGCGACATACCCACATTGCGAGCGAGCATGAGGAAGAAGCGCTGCGAGAGGCCGCCATCGGTCTCCTCGACACTGACCGCCTGCAGCTCGGTATTGGAGAGACCAGGGTGGGCGATCAGGCTCGCCGCCGGCGCCCGGGCCGCCTCGAGCTGGCGAGCCAGGCCAAGGCCGAAGTGGAAGTTGGCGAGCTTGGCCTGGCCGTAGGCACGCCACGGCCGGTAGCGGCCGTGCAAGTGGGGATTCTTTGGGTTGACGGCCGTGCCCATCAGGTGGGCCGTGCTCGTCACCGTGGCTATCCGTGCCGCATCGGCCTTGAGCAGTGCGGGTAGCAGCCGCGCGGTGAGCGCGAAATGGCCGAGGTGGTCGACGCCGAACTGCATCTCGAACCCGTCGACGGTCTTGCGCTCCGGGATGCCCATCACGCCGGCGTTGTTGACCAGGATGTCGATGGTCTCGTGCGCCGCGAGGATCTCCGCCGAGGCCTTGCGTACCGACTCCAACGAGCCGAGGTCCAGCTCAACGACCTTCAGCGAGGCGTCCGGGACGCCGCTGCGGATATCGGCTACCGCCTGCGTGGCTCGCTCTTGGTTGCGGGCGGCCAGGACGACGTCGGCGCCTGCCGCCGCCAGGGCGCGGGCGGTCTCGAGCCCCAGACCGCCGTTTGCTCCGGTGACGACCGCTGTGCGGCCCTTCTGGTCGGGAATGTCGTTGGCGCTCCAGCTCACAAGATCTCGCCTTCTGTTGAGTGAACGTTCATTCAGCGAGGTAGGCTAGCAATCCGAGGATCGCGCGCACAGAGATAGGCGAAGAGGCCGACCGCGACGAGAGCGCCGAGCCAGTGCAGCCCGATCAGCACCGCCAGCCCGCTGACGATGCCGGCCAGCACCGCCCAGAGCAGCGTCGGCGCGAGCTCCAGCCCGATCACCCGGGCGGCTACCCAGGCACAGCCGAGCCAGGTCGCCGGGCCCACGAACCACCCCCAACTCTCGAAGAAGCCATGTGAGAAGACCGCGCCGAGCAGCAGCGAGAGCACCACTACGGCGACGAGCTGCACGACCGCCACCCGCCAGAAGACCTCAAATCTCACGCCGGCAGTCTCCCATTCCGAGGACCGCGCCCCTATCTCCCCCTGCGTGTTCCATAATCAGCAGCGCCTGGGCGGTTAGCTCAGTTGGGAGAGCGCCTGCCTTACAAGCAGGAGGTCACTGGTTCGAGCCCAGTACCGCCCACTTGTCGTTGTCGATCGAGCAAGCCTTAGAGCTCTTCGAGCCGGATCGCCGGCCGGGGAAGGCCGACGTCAGCCACGGCTACCTGGATCTGCTCGGCAAAGAGGACCCGACCGGTGACGGGTTTGGCCAACGGCTGATGGTGAGCCGGATGCTGCCGCAGATCTACCAGCGCTTCTGGCGGCCGCTTGGCGGTCGGCTGCTGATGGGGTTGACCGGGCCGGAGGAGGAGCACCGCCTGGCGCTCGAGATGCTGTCGATCTCAGCCGGCGACCGGGTGCTCGACGTCGCCTGCGGGCCGGGCAACTTCACGCGTGACTTTGCGGCAGCGACGGAGCAGGGACTGGTCGTCGGGCTCGACGCCTCGGAGACGATGCTGGAGGTCGCCGTGCGTGAGACCGAGAGCGCCAACGTCGCCTACATCCGCGGCGACGCTTGCGACCTGCCCTTTCGCGATGGCAGCTTCGATGCCGTCTGCTGCTTCGCCGCTCTGTACTTGATCGAGGAGCCGATCAAGGCAATCGGCGAGATCGCCAGGGTGCTTGCGCCGGGTGGACGCGTGGCGCTGCTTTCCAGCTGCCACCGCGGACCGCTGCCCGCGGCGGCGACCAACCGGATGGTGCAGGGCCTCAGCGGGGTGAGGATCTTCGACCGCGACGAGCTGACCCGGGCGCTGGCTGACCATGGCCTGGTCGAGGTCGACCAGCAGGTCTCCGGTTTCGCCCAGTTCGTCTCGGCCGAGCGGGGTTTGGCCCTCTAGCCAAACGGCATTCCCATCGCTATCCTCAAAGGCTGGGCCGGATTTGGGACGCATGGATCCCTGCCGGAAGCAAGGGGACTGGAGGCAGGATGAAGGGGAAGGTCGTTATCGGAGCGCTCTTGGCGCTTCTTGTCGTAGTTGGCACAGCAGGCGCGGTCAAAAAGGTCGAAAAAGTGGAACTGCGCGCGGGCGATCTCTTGATCGTCGGGCATGGCGGTTTCCGGCCCGAAACCCTGCCCAAGCACCACGACGCCCCGATCGAACTGTATGGAGGCGGAAAGCTCTCGACGATATCCGGAGAACTGCCCCCGATCCTGAACGAGATCACCTTTGAATTCGACCGCCACGGCTCGGTCGACACCACCGGTCTTGCCGTCTGCAAGAGGTCTCAACTTGTCGCGACCGACGTGCCCGCGGCGCGGCGCGCCTGCGGCGATGCGATCGTCGGCAAGGGCTACGGCACCGCGGTCGTCAAGTTCCCGGAACAGGGAGCGATCCCCGCCGGCACCGGGATCACGCTTTTCAACGGCCCGAAGAAGGGCGGTAACGACACGGTCTACGTCCACGCCCACCTCGATGTTCCGGCGCCGTCCACGATCCTCTTCCAGGTCGTGATCGAAAAGATCAACAAGGGCATCTACGGCTACCGCGCCGAAGCGAACATCCCGAAACTCGTCAACGGCTATGGCCACCCGATCTCAGGCAACCTGACGATCGGCCGCAAATGGACCTACAAAGGCAAGAAGCACAGCTACGCCAACGCTCGCTGCGAAAACGGTCGCCTACAGGCGCGCGGCACGTTTGGGTTCGATGACGGGACGCTTCTTTCCGGGACCTTCTTCAGGCCCTGCAAAGTTCTGAAGTAGGGAGCGCTCTACAGGTAGGCGGAATTGACAGTGATGGGAAGCCGCACCACGCGGAAGCTATTGACGCCATTCATCGCAGCGCTCGCCGTGCTCACCCTGGCCGGCACGGCGAGCGCGGTGCGTGACATCACCCGTGTGGAACTGCGCGCCGGCGATCTCCTGATCGTCGGCCGCGGGGGTTTCCGCCCCGAAACTCTTCCCAAATACCACGACGCTCCGATCATGATCTACGGGGGCGGCAAGCTCTCCACGGTCTCCGGCGAACTGCCGCCTATCCTCGACGAGCTCAACTTTGAATTCGACCGCCACGGCTCGGTCGACACCACCGGTCTGCCGGTCTGCACGGCGGGGAAGCTCCAAGCGACCGACGTACCGGCCGCTCGCCGCGCCTGCCCCGGCGCGATCGTCGGCGAAGGCTTCGGCACGGCAATCGTCAAGTTCCCGGAACAGGGGCCGATTCCGGCCTCCTCGCCGATCACGCTCTTCAACGGTCCGAAGGTGCATGGCGACGACACCATTCTTGCCCACGCTTACACGACGGTCCCGATCGCGACGACGTTCATCGTCCCGGTCGTGATCGAAAAGATCAACAACGGGGTCTACGGTTACCGCACCGAGGCCAGGATCCCGAAGATCGCCGGCGGCTACGGCCACCCGATCTCAGGCAGGATCAAGGTCGATCGTAAATGGACCTTCAAGGGCAAGAAGCACAGCTACATCAACGCCCGTTGCGAAACCGGCCATCTCCAGGCCCGCGGCGAATTCACCTTCAAAGACGGCACCTTCCTCAGCGGCACCTTCTTCCGACCCTGCAAAGTTCTTAAGTAGAACGAGAGTTACCTAAACCGCATTTTTCCCGGTATGGTGAATACAGGGAGGTGTGAGGCTTGAAGAGGAAGATAGCCCTGGGGGCCACACTGGTTCTGCTTGTCCTATGCGGGACAGCGACCGCGCTGCGCTTGGGAGCTGGAGATCTGATCATCGAAGCCGATGGCGGGTTCGCTCCGAAGGCGCTGCCCAAGACACACAACGCTCCAATCTCCGCCTACGGTGGGGGGAAGCTCTCGACCATTTCCGGCGAACTACCGCCGATCCTTGAAAAGCTCGACTTCAAGGTCGATCGCCACGGTGCGCTCGACACCACCGGTCTTCCCTTCTGTACGCAAAGACAGCTCGTCGCGACCGATGTCGCTGCTGCCCGGCGGGCATGCGAGGACGCGATCGTCGGTAAGGGCTTCGGCCGCGTAGTCGTCAAGCTGCCCGAACAGGATCGGATCACGGCCTCAACCGGGCTTACGGCCTTCAACGGCCCCAAGGTTGGCGGCAACGACACCATCATCGTGCACGCCCATCTCGATGTCCCAGCTCCCTCCACCGTCATCGTCCCGATCGTGATCGAGCGAATTCACGATGGGGTTTACGGCTACCACGCCGAAGTCAATATCCCGAAACTCGTCAACGGCTTCGGTCACCCGGTTTCTGGCCGGCTCAAGTTCGATCGCAAATGGACTTACAAAGGCAAGACGCACAGCTATCTCAACGCCCGTTGCGAAACCGGGCGCCTTCAGGTGCGCGTTGAGTTCACGCTGCAAGAAACCTTCCTCGTCGGTACCTTCTTCCGGCCCTGCACGGTCCGTAAGTAGCGAGCGGCGTCAGGCGGTGACGCGGTGGTGACGCGTAGGGCCGTCAGGCGGTGACGCGCAGCTGCGGCGTCCTGGTGCCGCCGCGGGCGCTCTCTTCTTTGGTGACGAGCTCGAAGAAGACGTCGTTGCGGCCGCGTCGTATCGGCCGGGGGAAGAAGTGGCGGGCGCTGCGGTGCGCCGCGGTCATCGCGCGGAAGGTCGTCTCGTGGCCGCGGCCCCAGCGGATGCCGAAGATTTCCCGCACGCGCTGCGGCAGCGTGCCCTTGATGATGTGGTTCTGGGCGACGAGGTTGCCACGCGCTGGCGCCGGTACCGGTTGCTCGAAGGCGACCAGCGGTGCCATCTCCAGCCCGTGCTCGGTCGCCTGTAGATCCGGCGAGGTCATCTTCTCGTCCCACCAGGCGCTGAACTCGCGGTAGCTGGCCGGTACCTCGCTGCGCGGTAGCTCGAAGAGCTCGCCGAAGCGCACGTAGTCCTGCCAGAGGTCCTCGCGCTCATCGTCTGTCAGCGGCCGCACCATCGCCTCGTACATCGCCCGTCCCGAGTCGGCGATCACCGCCAACGTCCACAGCATCAGCTCCGGGTCGAAGGCCGAGTAGGAGGAGCCGGCCGGGTGGGAGCCCGCCGCCTCGGGCAGCGTGCCCTTGACCCGTTCGTGCAGCCGGTGCACCACCGCCAGCGCCTTGTCGGCTTCCTCGCGGGTGCCGAGCAGGATCGTCTCCTGGATCTTGGCGGTGCGGGCCAGGCGCTGGAATGGCCGGTCGCCCGCCGCCGTGCTGAGCATCGTGCCGGTGTAGGTGAGCGGCTCGAGGGCGCCGATCAGCAGCGCTCGCTGACCGTAGAGCAGGCCGACGGCGCGCTCGCCGTGCACCCGCCTCGCCACCGAGCGGCCGGGCGGAAAGTAGTACTCGGAGTCGTCGCTTCGGTAAGCCATCCCTGGTTAGAGATGCTACCTCGGCTCGGAGGACTCGGTGGAGAGCGCGATTGCATCTCCTTCGAGCATCGCCGAGCTCGAGCCCAGCTCGTGCAGCTCATGGGCGGCGAAGATCTCGTCGAGGTCCTCGCGGGTCAGCGTCTCACGCTCCAGCGCGCTTGCCGCCAAATGGTCGAGGCATTCGCGGTTGGTGGCGAGCAGGGTGCGGGCGCGACGGTAGGCCTCGCGGGCCAGCTTCATCGCCGCCACGTCGACGTCGCGACGGGTGCGGTCGGAGAGCGCGTAGTCGCCGGTCGGCAGGGCGATCGGCGGCGCCCCATCGGCGTCGATTTCGACTCCCATGCCGAACTCGGCGACCATCTGCTTGCAGACCGAGTTGACGCGGGCGAGGTCGTCGCTTGCGCCGGAGTAGGAGTTTCCGAGCACCTCCTCCTCGGCGGCACGGCCGCCCAGCAGGGTGACGATCTCGTCGAGCAGCTCATCGCGGGACATCAGGTAGGTGTCTTCCTGCGGCGCGTGGCCGACGAAGCCGAGCGCCGGTCCGCGCGGGACGATGCTGAGGATCTCCGGCGGGTCGAGGCCGAGCAGTCGCCGGCAGAGCGCGTGGCCCGCCTCGTGGTAGGCGACGATGCGGCGCTCCTTCTGGTTCAGTCGCCGCGCCTGCTGCGAGCCGACCGACTGGCGCAGCAGCGCCTCGTCGAGGTCCTCGCGGGCCATCGCCTTGCGGTTCGCCCGCCCGGCGATGATCGCCCCCTCGTTGAGCGCGTTGGCGAGCTGGGCGCCGGTCATCCCGGTTGTCTTGCGCGCGACGTCGGTTAGATCGAGGTCGGGGCCGAGCGGCTTGCCCTTGGCGTGGGCGCGCAGGATCGCCTCGCGACCGTCGCGGTCGGGTGGCGAGACCAGCACCTGGCGGTCGAAGCGGCCCGGGCGCAGCAGCGCGTGGTCGAGCTTGTCGACGTGGTTGGAGGCGGCGATGACGATCACCGTGCCGGGGTCGCGCTCGAAACCGTCGAGCTCGACGAGCAGCTGGTTGAGTGCCTGCTCGCGCTCGCTGGAGCCGCCGTCGCCACCTCCTCCACTGCGCGCACCCCCTACCGCGTCGAGCTCGTCGATGAAGATCACCGCCCGTCCCGACTTGCGCGCTTCCTTGAACAGCCGCCTGATTCGTGCGGCGCCCCTCCCTACGAACATCTCTACGAAGCTTGATCCCGAGGCGGCGAAGAAGTCGACGCCGGCCTGCGCGGCAACCGCCCGCGCCAGCATCGTCTTGCCGGTTCCGGGAGGGCCGAAGAGCAGCACGCCACGGGGTGGTTGGGCCCCGAGGGCCGAGAAGCGGTCGGGGTCGCGCAGCCACTCGGCGACGTCCATCAGCTCGTCCTTGGCGGCGTCGACGCCCTGCACCTCATCCCAGAGCACCGGCTCGGTCTTGCTCGCCTTGACCGTCTCCGGCTTGGTCGAGCCGACCGTGCTGCGCATCAACCTCAGGAAGACGAGCAGCAGGCAGGCCATGAAGAAGACCCCGAAGACGGGGTACCAGTCGAAGAAGAATTCCTGGATCTTTTCGGCGGTTGTCAGCGCGAGGGGCAGGTGCATCGTCAGAACTAACGAGTCAGTGTGCGCGGAAAGCGCGCCGGTCCCAATCGCACATGTGTCCAGGGCGGGGCGGGCTAGAGATCGCGGGGAGCGATAACGCCGCTCTGCAGGGCCCGCTCAACCAGGGCGAGGCGCTTCTGGTTCTGCGGCAGGTCCTCGACGCCGAGCTTCCCGAAGAGGGCGCGCATGTGGGTCTTTACTGCGTCGACGCTGAGGTGGAGCTCGGCGGCGATCGCCTGGTTGGTCGGCGGCGTCGCGAAGGACGAGCCGTCCTTGAAGGGGCGACAGAGGGCGACGAGCACGCGCCGCTGCCCGGGCGAGACCGTGGCCGCGGTGGGCACCTCGGTGGCGGCGACGGTCGCTTCCGGGGCGCTGCCGCCGCCTTCGCCGGGGCGCCGGAAGAGCACACGGGTGCGGCCGAAGCGCAGCGTGTCGCCGTCGCGCAGCAGGCGGCGGCCGTGGACGCGCTGCTCGCCGACGAAGGAGCCGTTGCGGGAGAGGCCATCGTCGAGCAGCGTGCACTCGCCGCCGACGACCTCGATCTGGGCGTGCAGGGCGGAGACCTCCTCGTCCCACTCGAGCCGCAGGCCGGCGGCCCCGCCGCGTCCCACCCAGAGCTCGGCCGCGCCGTCCTCGATAACGACGATGCGCTGCTCACCGGCGCCGTCGCGCAGGACGAGGAAAGGATGGCCACCGCGCTCGGCCTCGATCTGCGCCTTCAGCTCCGGCGCGCTGGTCTGGCGTGGATCGGCGCTCACGGGGCGGCGAGCTTCAGCCCCGCTCGACCTGGGAGCCGCCGACGATTGCCTCTGTGCCATCGTCGGCGAAGACGATCCAGGCCTTGTTGCCGCCGTCGTAGTCGGGTGCCCAGAGCTTCAGCGTTGCCGGGCGGCCCCAGACGGTGACCTGCTCCTCGCCGGTCTCCTCCTCACCACGCCAGATCTGCACGAAGGGGTTGCCGTCCAGCTCCTCGCCGATCGTCGTCGGCTCGCGGTGGCCAGGATGGACGACCGTCTGGGGCGGCAGCTCCATCAGCCGCATCACCGAGGACTGCAGGTCGGCGAAGCCGCTGGCGCCCGGCGCCATCGTGCCGCCGACCGTGCCCTTGAAGAGGACGTCGGCGGTGAAGACGTCGCTGCCG
>Ga0164241_10003412_pt1 | contig 16067 bp, 12 predicted proteins | sample OricomyardsoilBY_FD_108780 | JGI IMG/M metagenome (GOLD analysis project Ga0164241, IMG submission 108780) | Backyard soil microbial communities from Emeryville, California, USA - Original compost - Back yard soil (BY) | ecosystem: Environmental > Terrestrial > Soil > Unclassified | place: USA... | reverse complement strand
CGTTGGCCCGCCAGGGCGCCGACGTCGTGCGGGTCGAGGCCGAGTGGGGCCGGGCGATCCCGGTGGAGCGCCTGATCGCCGCGGTCGACGGCGACACCGCCGCGCTGTTCGTCGTCCACGGGGAGACGTCGACCGGCGTGTGCCAGCCCCTCGACGGGCTGGCCGACGCGTGCCGTGCCCACGACGCGCTGCTGCTGGTGGACTGCGTGACCTCCCTGTCCGGCCAGCGGCTGGAGCTCGACGCGTGGGGCGTGGACGCGGCGTTCAGCGGCACCCAGAAGTGCCTGAACGCGCCGCCCGGCCTGGCGCCCTTCACGCTCGGCGAGCGGGCGGCGGAGCGGGTGCTGCACCGGACGACCAAGAATCGCTCCTGGTACTTCGACCTGTCGCTGGTCCTCGCATATTGGAACGCGCCCGAGGGCGCCCCGCGCGCCTACCACCACACCGCGCCGATCAACCTGATCTACGCGCTGCGGGAGGCGTTGGCCATCGTCGAGGAGGAGGGCCTCCAGGCGCGCTGGGATCGCCACGCCCGCGCCCACGAGGCGCTGCGGGCCGCGCTGTCCGCGCTGGGCCTGGAGCGCCTGGCCCCCGACGGCGAGGCGCTGCACCCGCTGCTGGCGGTGCGGCTGCCCGAGGACCTGGCCGACGAGGCCGGCATCCGCCGCGCGCTGCTGCTGGAGGACGGCATCGAGATCTCCGGCGGCCTGGGGCCGCTGGCCGGCCGTACCTGGCGGGTCGGCGTGATGGGCGTCGGCGCGGAGGTCGCCCCGCAGGAGCGGCTCGTCCGGGCCCTCGCGCCGCGGCTGGGCCGCGACCCGGAGCCCGCCGTCGACGCGCTGCGGGCAGGATGGGCGGCGTGACCGACATGCCGACCCCGCCCATGGATCCCGCCGCGTTCGCCGACCTCCTCGTCGGCTACTGCCTGGACGTGCAGTCCCAGCAGCGGGTGCTGATCCGCTCCACGACGCTCGCCACCCCGCTGCTGCTGGAGCTGGAGCGGGCGATCCTGGAGCGCGAGGCCTGGCCGATGACCCGCGTGGAGCTGCCCGGCCAGCAGGCCGGCTTCTTCCGCCACGCCCGGGACCTGCACCTGGACGACGTGGACGACCTCGCGCTGCGCGAGGCCCGCAAGGTCCACTGCCTGCTGGCGATCCAGGCGCCGTACGAGACGCGCGCGCTCGCCGACGTCGACCCGGAGAAGATCGCCCGGCTCTCCCGCGGGCGGGGGATCATCCGCGAGGCGACGATGAAGAAGCGCTGGTGCTCGACGCTGTGGCCGACCGAGGCCGGCGCGGAGCAGGCGGGCATGAGCCTGGACGACTTCGGGGCGTTCGTGCGCAACGCGATGTTCCTCGGCCAGCCCGACCCGGTGGCCGGCTGGAACCAGCTGTCGGCGTTCCAGGACCAGGTCGTCGCCCGGCTGGAGAAGGTGCGGGAGCTGCGCATCGAGGCGCCGGGCACGGACGTCACGCTGAACGTGAAGGGCCGCACCTGGGTCAACAGCGACGGCAAGCGCAACATGCCGTCGGGCGAGGTCTTCACCGGGCCGCACGAGGCGAGCGCCAACGGCCGGATCCGCTTCACGGTGCCGTCGTCGCCGGCCGGCGTGCACGTCTCCGGCGTGGAGCTGGAGTTCCGCGACGGCCTTGTCGTGCACGCCTCCGCGGACGAGGGCGAGGAGTACCTGCTGCGCGCCCTGGGCACCGACGAGGGAGCCAAACGCCTGGGCGAGCTGGGCATCGGCACCAACTTCGGCATCGATCGCCCGATCGGCGCGATCCTCTTCGACGAGAAGATCGGCGGCACCGTCCACCTCGCCCTCGGCCGCTCCTACGCCGAGACGGGCGGCACCAACGTCAGCGCCCTGCACTGGGACCTCATCTGCGACCTGCGCGACGGCGGCCGCCTCAGCGGCGACGGCCAGACCATCCTGGAGAACGGGCGGTTCGTCGCCTGATCCCGTCGAGCCGTACATCGCGCTCGCCGAGCGAGCACGATGTACGGGTCGTCAGCCGTGCTTCGCCGCCTTCTTCTTCTTCGCCTTCGGCTTGGGCGACGTGATCGTGACCGTGGCCTTCACCGTCTTGCCGCCCGTCACCCCGAGCAGCGCCGTCGTCTTCAACGAGCGATGACGCTTGGCCGCCTTGCGACCCGCGGCGGTGAACCGGACCGTCACGTAGCCGTTCTTGCCGGAGGCCAGCGAGATCAGGCCGGTGGCGAGCGTCGTGCGCCCCGTGCGCAGCGTGACCGTCACCCGCTTGCACGCGCCGCCGCGGCACTGCACGGCCAGCCGCGCGGTCTTCCCGGCCCGCAGCGTCGCGTGGGAGCTGCGCAGCCGCACCGTGCCGACCGCCGGCTTGGGCGGCGGGATCGGGGTGGTGACCGTGGGGGTCGGCGGGTCCGGCTGCGGCTGCGGCCTGCCCGGCTCCTCGACGATGGTGAACGCTCGGTCCGGGCCGGCGGTCGTGCCCGCCGCACCCTCGGCGACCAGCCGGTAGTGGTACTCGCCGGCGGCGAGGTCGTCGGGCCAGAGGTAGGCGTCCACCGCCCGCGGGCCGCCCGCCCCGCTGATCGCCTCGTCCGCCGTCCGCGTGCCGTACGCCGTCGTCGGGCCGTACTCGAAGTGCGCGGTCACGTCACCGCAGCGCGGATCGACCCAGCCGGTGAGCGACTCGTCCCCCCAGTACCAGGTGCGTGACCGCACGTTGGTGACCACGGGGGCCGCCGCCGCGGCCGGCGCACCGGCACCGCCCTGGACGGCGAGGATCGTCTGCCGGGGGGAATGGTCGGCGGCGGCCTGCGTGGTGCCGAACAGGAAGGTGCGGCCGGGCGTGAAGATCGCCCCGTTGCTCGCGGAGCGCAGCGGATCCGCGGTGCCCATGGCGGGCACGGGCGCCACGCGCTGGTATCCGGACGTGCCGTAGGAGCAGTCCAGCGCCCCGCCCGGGGTGAGACGCGCGGTCACCGCGCGCTCGGGGTCCGGGGACGGGACGGGCGTCGAGCCACCTGCGAAGTACCGGTGCCCCGGGACGTGGGGCACCGGGGTCACCACCGGGGGCTCGACCGTCGTCAGCGGACCCGTCGCAACGGATCCGGCGACCAGCACCGCCCCGTCGGCCTGCACCGTCGCCGCGGACAGCAGCGTCGCGCGGCCCGCGCCGAGGTCGAGCGTCCGCACGCCATCGGCCCCGAACGTGGCGTCCACCGCGCCACTCGCGGTCAGCCGCGCGACGGCGCCCTGGCCAGCGACCACCACGTCTCCGCTCGGACCGACGCCCAGCGCCGTGGGGAAGCCCCATCCGTTCGACAGGCCCGGCAGGCGCGTCACGCCGTAGGTCCCGAAGCCCGGCAGCGGCTGCCCGGCCGCCGTCACCCCGGCGACGGCGATGTCGCCGTCCAGGGTGCCGGCGACGACGATCGACCCGTCGGCCCGCACCTGCAGCAGGCGACCGGCGGGGACGAAGCCGTACGCCCACGAGGCGTGGATCTCGAGCGTCGCGCTTCCGTCATCGCCGAACGTCGGGTCGAGCGCGCCCGTGCTCGTGAGGCGCCGCAGCACCAGCCGATCGTGGAGCTCGCCGTCCGGGACGTCGTCCTCGACGCTGAGGACGAGCAGGCCGTCCGGGGTCGAGACCATCGCGCGCGGCGAGCGCAGGTCCGGGTCCGCCGAGAACGCCGGGTCGGGATCCCCGGACGAGGAGAGGTGGACGATGCGCACTTCGAAGAGGTCGGGGTCGATCGCCTCGCTCACGAACACCGAGTCGTCGGCCGCGACGGCGATCACCGCGTCGGCCGTCGTCTGCAGCTCCAACGTGCCGCCGTCCCCGAAGGTCGGGTCCAGGGCACCGGCGGCGGTCCGCCGGGTGACCGTGTCCGACCAGTCGCCCGGGTCGCCGCCGATCGTGACGAGGCGACCGGCGCTGTCGCGGTCGGCCGCGCGCACCTCGCCCAGAGAGCCGAGGACCGCGCCGTCCGTGCCGAAGGTGAGATCGAGGCTGCCCGGGGCCGCGGTGGCGACGGCGGGGAGCGCGAGCAGGACGAGGATGCCGCAGGCGGCGAGCGTGGACCGGAACATAGACCCAGAGTCTAGAGCCGGATGCGCACGTTGTGTGTGAAGCACCCGTCCGCCGAGTCGTACATCGCGGCCGCCAGGCGGCCACGACGTACGGCTCGTCAGCGGGACTTGGCCTTGGCCGTCTTCCGCTTCGCCTTCTTCGGCTTGGGCGACGTGATGCTGACCGCCGCCTTCACCACCGTGCCGCCCGTGACCGCCAGCAGCGCCGTCGTCCTCAGCACCCGGTGGCGCGCGGCGGCCCTGCGCCCCGCCGCCGTGAATCGCACGGTCACGTAGCCGTCCTTGCCGGACGCCAACGTGACCGAACCGGTGGCCAGCGTCGTACGACCGGTGCGCAGCGTCACCGTCGTGCGCTTGCACACGCCGCCGCGGCACCGCACCGCCAGGCGCGCCGTCCTGCCCGACCGCAGCGTCGCCCGGGAGCTGCGCAGCCGCAGCGTGCCGATCGCCGGCTTGGCCGACGGGAGGGGCGTGGTGAGCGTGGGCGTCGGCGGCTCGGGCTGCGGCGGTAGCTGCTTGCGCGGCATCTCCACGATCGAGAACGTCCGGTCGGGGCCGGCGGCGCTCCCCGCGGCACCTTCGGCGACGAGCCGGTAGTGGTAGTCGCCCACCGCCAGGTCGTCGGGCGACACGTACGCCTTGACCACGCTCGGGCCGCCCGCCCCGCTGATCGGCGTGTCCGGGGTCCGTGCGCCGTATGCGGTCGTCGGCCCGTACTCGAAGTGCGCGGTCACGTCCCCGCATCGCGGATCGACCCAGCCCTCGAACTGCTGGCTCCATTGCGTCCACGCGTTGACCACCACCGGCGCCGCGGCCGCCGGCGGGGTGCCGGCGCCGTCCTCCACGGCGAGGATGGCCTCGTGGGGGCCGCCCACCGCGTCTCCCGCGCTGCCGAGCAGGAGCGTGCGGCCGGGCGCGAACAGCGCCGCGTTGCTCGCGGAGGCTGGCAGCTCCGGACCGCCGGGAGCGGCCATGGGCGTCACCGCCCGGTAGCCGTAGGTGCCGTAGGCGCAGTCGAACGCCCCGCTCGGGGTGAGCCGGGCGGTGACGGCACGCTCGGGCGCCGGTGAGGCGCCGGCCTGGGAGAAGTGCTCGTAGTAGCGGCGGCCCGGCATCCGCAGCGCCTCGTCCACCACCGGCTGCGGACGGGGATCCTCGGCGATGGATCCGGCGACCAGCACCGACCCGTCGGCCTCCGCCGTGACCGCCGCGAGCAGGGTCGCCCGCCCCGCGCCGAGGTCGAGCGATCGGACGCCGTTCCTCCCGAACGAGGTGTCGGCCGCACCGCTGGGGGTCATCCGCGCGACGGCGTCCGCGCGGAGGGTGACGATCTCGCCGCTCGGGCCCACGTGCAGGGCCGTGATGCCGCCCCACCAGTCCGTGGGAAGGGGCGTCTGGGCCACGCCCGCGACGCCGAAGCCGGCCAACGGCTGCCCGTCGGCGGTGAGCGCGGCAACGGCGACGACGGTGCCCGCCATCCCCGCCGCGACGATCGAGCCGTCCGGGCGGATGGCGACGAGCGGGCCCGTGAAGACCCCGTACTCCCATCCGCTGTAGAGCGGGATCGTCGCGCGTCCTCCGTCGCCGAACGTGGGATCGGGCGCCCCGGTGCCCGTCAGGCGCAGCAGGCTCAGTCCCTCCGGGTACGTCCCCTGACCGAGGACGAGCAGCCCGGCGGGCGTCGAGAGCACCGAGGCCGGGTCCAGCCCGTCCAGCTCCGCCGTGAACGCGGGATCGGGGACCCCGGCAGCCGAGAGGTGCACGACGTCGACGTCGATGCCGGTGTATCCGCGCCCGATGCCCACGTACACCGAGTCGTCGGCGGCCACGGAGACCGACGGGTCGAAGGAGGACGAAGGCAGCACCACCCTTCCCCCGTCGCCGAAGGTCGGATCGAGATCGCCGTCGGCGGTGCGCCGCGTGATCTCCAGGGACGAGCCCAGGGACGCGGAGCCCACGGCGACGGAGCGACCCGCGCTGTCGCGATCGGCGGCGATCAGGGCGCCGAACGAACCCAGGACCGCCCCGTCCGTGCCGAAGGTGGGGTCGAGACCGCCCGGGGCCGCGGTGGCGACAGGGGAGAGCGCGAGCAGGACGAGGACACCGCAGCAGGCGGCGAGCGTGGACCGGAACATAGACCCAGAGTCTAGAGCCGGATGCGCACGTTGTGTGTGAAGCACCCGTCCACCGATGCGTACATCGCGACCGCTGGGCGACCACGATGTACGGCTCGTCAGCGGGACCTGGCCGCCTTCTTCGTCGTGGCCTTCTTCTTCGCCCTCGGGGAGGAGATCGTCACCGTCGCCTTCTCCGCCTTGCCGCCCTTGACCGCGAGCGTCGCCGTGGCCTTCAGCGACCGGTGGCGCGCGGCCGCCCTGCGACCGGCCGCGTTGAGCCGCACCGTCACGTACCCCTTCTTCCCGGCGGAGAGCGCGATGGTGCCGGCGCCGATCGTGGTGCGGACCCGGCGCAGCGTCATCGTCCCGCGCTTGCACGCGCCGTCGCGGCAGCGCACCGCGAAGCGCGCCGTCTTCCCGGACCGCAGCGCCGCGCGGGAGCTCAGCAGCCGCAGCCGGCCGGCCTTGGCCCCCGTCGTCGCCGTCGGCTGCCCCTTGGGGCCGGGGTACCCCTCGCCGGTCGACACCTTCAGCGTGAACGTCTGGTCCTCGCTGAGGGACGGGCCGGGGCCGGAGTTCGTCACGACCAGCCGGTAGTGGTACGTGCCGGCGCCCAGCCCGGAGAGCGTGCTGGTCACCGACGCCGGCCCGCCGTCGCCCGAGATCGTCTCGGTCGGCGTGGAGGACCCGTAGGCCGTGGTCGTGCCGTACTCGAAGTGCCAGTCGGCGCCCATGCAGCGCGAGTCGATCCAGCCGCTGAGCACCGGCTCCCGCTGATAGCCGTAGCCGCGCAGACCGAGCAGCTGCACCGTGGGCCACGGGACCACGGGCAGACTGACGGTGATCCCCGCGGTCTCCGTGCGGGTGAGCAGCGTCATCGCGTTGTAGTCGGGCCCGCGTGCGGTGCCGACCGTCACGGCCCGCCCGTCACCGTCCAGCAGGACGGTCTGCGCGTCGGCGCCGAACGTGCCCTCGGGGAGGATCGTGCGGTAGCCGTAGGAGCCGTAGTCGCAGCCGATCGCGCCGCTCGACGTCAGGCGGGCGAGCTTCACGCCCAGATCCGGCGTGACCATCGGAGAGCTCGAGGCGCTCACGTAGAGGACGCCGGCCGCGGGTGGGAACATCGCCGGCACGGGAGCGGCGACCTCGGGCGTGGTGGCCCCCGCGACCAGGACGCCGCCGTCGGGCTGCGCCACCAGCCCCGTCAGCTGGTTCGTGCCGGTCGGCGACAGCTCCAGCACGCGCTGTCCTCCCGCGCCGAAGCCGGTGTCGAGCACGCCGGAGGCGCTCAACCGCATCACGGCGCCCTGGCTCAGCGCCAGCACCGCGCCGTCCGTCGCCTCGGCGATCGCGGTCACCGTGCCGTAGCCGAACCGCGTGGGCAGCTGCGCGACGCCGTCGGTGCCGAAGCCGGCCAGCGGCGCTCCCGCATCGTCGAACGCGGCGATCGCCGGCTTGCCGCCCTTGACGCCGCCCAGCAGCAGGGTGCCGTCGGCCCGCCGGATGAGCATCTGCTGCCCGGACGCACCGGCCGGCGGAAGCGTCGCCGGGTCGAAGGTGGTGGTCGCGAGGCCGTCGCCGGAGAACGACGGATCCAGCGCGCCCGAGGCCGTGAGCCGCACGACGCGCGCCGGCACCGACCCGAACGGCGCGTACGCCACGACCAGCCCGGAGGGCGTGCGCACCATCCCCCACACGTAGCCGCCCTTCGCCGCCTCCAGCTCGACGAACCCGCCCGAGCCGAAGGTCGTGTCGACGGTGCCCGACGGGGTCAGGCGCACGACGTACGCGCCGCCGTTGCCGCCCCCGCCGACGTAGACCGAGCCGTCCGGGGCGGTGGCGACGACCGTCGCGCTCGCCTGGAGCCCGGGCCGGGCGAACGTCGCCGTGCCCTGGCTGCCGAAGGTGGGATCCGGCTGGCCGTCGACGGTCCAGCGCTGCGCGAGGATCGGGCCGGACGAGTACAGGGTCTGCATGCCCGCGGTGACGATCCGCCCGTCGTCGTCGTACGCCCCGGCGGAGAGGAGGCCCTTGCCGCCGAGCGCGATGCCCCCGGTGCCGAACGCCGGGTCCAGCGCACCGGGCGTGGGCCCCGCGACGGCCGCGGCCGGCGCCGCGACGACGAGCGCGAGCAGCGCGATGAGCACGACCGTCCCCCTGAACATGGCGCGATCGTACTCGCTGACCTGCAGTTGTGTGTGGGTCCCCGCGAGGTGAAGACTTCGTTGCCGATGACGGGCCGAGAGGTCCGCTGGGATACGTTGGTGCTGTGCGCCGTACCAAGATCGTCGCGACCATCGGTCCCGCTTCGCGTGACCCCGAGATCCTCGTCCGGATGGTCGAGGCGGGGATGGACGTCGTACGCCTGAACTTCTCGCACGGCACGCACGAGCAGCACGCCGAGTCCGTGCAGCTCGTGCGCACCGCCGCGGGCCGCGCCGGCCGCCCCGTCGCGATCCTCCAGGACCTGCCGGGCCCCAAGCTGCGCATCGGGCAGGTCCAGGACGGCCGGATCGACCTGCAGCGCGGCGCGAAGGTGACGATCTCCTGCGGCGACGAGGAGATCCTCGGCACGGCCGAGAACCTGTGGCTGTCCTGGCCCGGCCTCGCCGCCGCCATCTCCCCCGGGGAGCTGCTGTACCTCGCCGACGGCGCGGTCCGGCTCGTCACGACTGCCACCCGCCCCGGCGACCACGAGGTCGACTGCGAGGTGGAGATCGGCGGCTCGGTCGTGAGCCGCCAGGGCCTCAACATCCCCGGCCCGGTCGACGAGCTGCCCTCCGTGCCCGAGGAGGACCTGGCCCACCTGCGCGCCGGCATCGCGATGGGCGTGGACATCGTCGCCCTGTCCTTCGTGCGCAGTCCCGACGACCTCGCGTTCGTCCGCGAGCACACGCGCATGCCGCTGATCGCCAAGATCGAGAAGCCGCAGGCCGTGGCCCGGATGGAGGAGATCATCCGCGCCTCCGACTGCATCATGGTCGCCCGCGGGGACCTCGGCATCGAGCTGCCGCTGCAGGAGGTGCCGATCGTGCAGAAGCGCCTGATCGCGATGGCCGGGTCGATGGCCCGCCCGACGATCACCGCGACGCAGATGCTCGACTCGATGGTCACCGCCGCCCGGCCGACGCGCGCCGAGGTGTCCGACGTCGCCAACGCGATCCTCGACGGCACCGACGCCGTGATGCTCAGCCAGGAGACGGCGGTCGGCGCCCACCCGGTCGCCGCCATCGCGATGATGGACTCGATCGCCCGCACGACCGAGCGCGAGGCGCCGTACGAGCAGTGGAACGAGAGCCGCGTGCGCCGCGACCCGCGCGATCCCAGCTACACCGTCGCCCATGCCGCCTGCGAGGCCGCGCGCGACCTGCGGCTCGACGCGCTCGTCGTGCCGACGTTGTCCGGCCGGAGCGCCCGCCTCGTCAGCGCCCACCGGCCCGACGTCCCGATCTACGCGCTGTCCCCCGGCAAGGAGACGGTGCGCCGCTGCGGCCTCATGTGGGGCGTGCGCGGCGCCAGCCAGCGGCGCCACGAGGTGACCGAGGAGCTCATCCTCGACGCTGCCCGTCGCGTCGTCGAGCTCGGCTGGTGCCGCCCGGGGATGCGCATCGGGATCACCGCCGGCCTCCCGTCCGGCAAGCCGGGCACGACGAGCCTCTTCCAGGTGATGGAGCTCTAGCCAGCGCGACGACCGTCCGCCGACGCCGCCCGATCGTCCGCCGTCCCGCCTGCCCACGAGTGACAGCTCGGTACCGCTATGCGGTACTCAGCTGTCACTCGTGGTTGCGCGGGCCGCGATGACGCCCCGGATGGCCGCTAGACCAGCTCCTCGTCCACCGGGGCGCGGCGGTCGCGGCGCAGCAGCCAGGCGCCGAGCAGCGCCATGAACACGAGGACGCCGAGCGCCACGAACGTCATCGGGTTGCCGAAGTCGGTGAGGTTGCCGCCCAGCGTGGTGTAGGCGAACGCGCGCGGCGCCACCCCCAGCGCGGTGGCCAGGGCGAACGTGCCCAGGCCGATGTGGGTCAGGCCCGCCGCGTAGTTGACCAGCGAGTACGGCACTCCGGGCGCCACGCGCACGAGGAGGATGGCGCTGAACCCACGGTCGCCGACCCACCGGCGCAGCCCGTCGACGCGGGGGCCCGCCAGCTCGGTGACCGCGTCGTGCGCCCACCAGCGCGAGAGGCTGAAGGCCAGGCAGGCGCCCAGCGTCGCGCTGGCGATGGAGATCGGGGTGCCCGCCACGGCGCCGAACAGCAGGCCGCTGGCCGCCGACAGCACCGGGCCGGGGAACAGGACGACGGTCAGTAGCGCCGACACCACGATGAACACCGCGGGCGCGGCCCAGCCGGCGTCGTCGACCCGATCCCGGACCGCGTCGGCCGACAGCGACCCGCTCAGCAGGAGGACGAGGAACAGCGTGCCGATGCCCCCGGCCAGGACGGCCAGGCGCGTCCGCGGCCCGAGCACGACGAGCGGTCGGTCGGGGCTAGCCGCGCTGGACCTGGGACCCGGGGACGATGTCGTCGCGCCCGTCGGGCCAGCGCACCCACGCCTTGTACCCGCCGTCGTAGTCGTTGCCGAGCAGCACGAGCGTCGCGGGCTCGCCCATCGCGGTGCACGCCTCGTCGCCCTCGACGTCCAGGCCGCGCCACACGCGCACGAACGCGTTGCCGTCCCATTCCTGCTCGACCGTCGTCGGGTCGGTGTGCCCGGGGCGGATGATCGTCTCGGGCGGCAGGCCCATCAGCGTGTCCATCACGGAGGACTTGAGGTCCGCGTAGGACGTCGAGCCGGGGGCGCGCACGCCACCGACGGAGTCCTTGAACAGCGTGTCGCCGGTGAACACGTTCCCGTCGACGAGCAGGGAGAGCATCCCAGCCGTGTGTCCGGGGGTATGCAGCGTGCGCACCTGCAGGCCGCCGATGTCCAGCGTCTGGTCCTCCTCCATCGTCCCGGTCACCACGCCGGGGACGAGCTCCTCCACCAGCGGGCGCTCGAGCGGATGGACGAGCACCTCCAGGTCGGGCCAGCGCTCGAGCAGCGCCGGCGCCTCGCTCACGTGGTCGTAGTGGTGGTGCGTGAGGAGGATGTGGGTGGGCGTGATCCCCAAGCGATCCGCCGCCTCGATCAGCGGGCCGACGGGGCCGCCGGCGTCGACGAAGAACCCGCCGCCGCCCTGCTCGCCCACGAGGTAGGTGTTCGACAGGAATTGATCGTTCATGGAGCGCTCGATGACCATCGCAATAGCTTCGCAGGCCGCGCCCGACGGGCTCGGCGAGCTGGGCGCGCCGCCTCGGACTGCTCGCCCCCGGCGCCGTGGCGGGCGACCCCCGCTGACGGCGCGGAGCCGCTGCCGGGGCGCGAGATACTGTCCAGGCCATGCCCGCCCTCATCCACACCTGCTACCGCATCGGCGACATCGATCGGTCCGTCGCCTTCTACAACGCACTCGGGTTCGAGGAGGTCGGCCGGATGCCGATCCGCGACGAGGCGATCAACGTCTTCATGGGCTTCCCCGGGGACGGCGCGCGGCTGGAGCTGACGTACAACTTCGGCGTCGACTCCTACGAGCTGGGCACCGGCTACAACCACGTCGCGATCACCGCGCCCGACCTCGACGCGACGCTCGCCAGCCTCGCGGAGCAGGGCATCGAGCCCGAGAAGCCGCCGTACACGGTGCGCGAGGGCGGCTCCCGCCTGTGCTTCGTCCGCGACCCCGACGGCTACCGGATCGAGCTGATCGAGACGGATCCCTCGCAGGGCTAGACAGACCCGGGCCACCCCCTCCCTCGACGCCGAGCCGGAGCACCATGCAGGAGCATCGCACCGCGGTCATCGACCTCGGGTCCAACTCGTTCCGCCTCGTCGTGTTCACCGCGACCGCGGGCTGGTGGAAGCGCACCGACGAGATCTACGAGCCGGTGCGCATCGGCGAGGGCATGGGCGAGACGGGCGAGCTCGGCGCGGAGCCCATGACTCGGGCCTTCGCCACGATCGACGTGTTCACGCACTTCTGCGAGGCGACCGGCATCGCCCCGCGGGACGTCACCGCGGTGGCCACGAGCGCGATCCGCGAGGCGACCAACGGCGCCGCGTTCGTGGAGCGGGTCCGTGACGGCTCCGGCCTGGACGTCCGCGTGATCAGCCGGGAGGAGGAGGCGCGCTACGGCTACCTCGCGGCCGTCAACTCGACCACGCTCTCCGACGGGCTCGTGCTGGACCTGGGCGGCGGGTCGCTGCAGCTCGTCGACGTGGAGGACCGCCGCGCGCGGGCGCTGGAGTCCTGGCGCCTGGGGGCCGTGCGGATGACCGAGCGGTTCCTGGCCGACGGCGAGCCCGCGGGCCGCCGGGAGCTGGACCGGCTGCGCGACCACGTCGCCGGCAAGCTCGCCCGCGTGCCGTGGGTGGCGCAGGGCGCAGCCGGAGCCGGGGCCGGCGGGCGCCGTCTGGTCGGCATCGGCGGCACCATCCGCAACCTCGCAACGGCCGCGGCGCGCGCCGCCGGGCTGCCGAACATCGGGATCCAGGGCTACGTGGTGGAGCCGGCCGCGCTGGACGAGCTGGTCGACCGGCTCGCGGCGCTGCCCGCGCGGGAGCGGGGCGGGATCAGCGGGATCAAGTCCGCCCGGGCCGACATCGTCCTGGCCGGCGCGGTGACGGTGCAGACGATCCTGCGGGAGACGGGTGCGGCGGGGCTGGAGGCCACGGAGGCCGGGCTGCGCGAGGGCGTGTTCTTCGGCCAGCACTTCGAGGGCGATCCGCCGCTGTCCCCCGACGTGCGCGTGGCGAGCGTGCAGAACCTGGCCTCCCAGTTCCGGGTCGATCCCGCGCACACCAACCACGTGGCGCAGCTCGCGCTGGGGCTCTTCGACGACCTGGCCGCCGCCGGCCTGCATCCCGGGGACCGCGTCGAGCGCGACCTGCTGTGGGCGGCCTGCGTGCTGCACGACATCGGCGTGGCCGTCGACTACGACGACCATCACAAGCACACGCGCTACCTGATCCTCAACGCGGGCCTGCCCGGCTACTCGCCGGCCGAGGTCGCGCTGATCGCCCAGGCCACGCGGTACCACCGCAAGGGGATGCCCGACCCGGGCGACCTCGGGGCGCTCTTCGACGACGAGGCCCGCGCGCGGCTCAACCGATGCGCGGTGCTGCTGCGCCTGGGCGAGGACCTGGAGCGCAGCCGGGACCAGCTCGTCCGCGGGGTCGCGGTGGCCGTGGACGCGAACGACGTCACGCTGACGCTCGACACCACCGACGACCATCGCGTGTCCCGCTGGGCGGCGCGGCGCGAGGTGGAGCTGTTCGCGCGTGCCTTCGGCGGCGCGCGGCTGACGATCGCCTAGTTCAGCTCGCCGGGGTTGTAGCCCGGGCCGACCGGCACGGGCACCTCGATCGGCGCCTCGGCCGGGGAGCTGACCACCTCGGTCTGCTCGTACTGGAGCTCGGGCGGCTCGTTGCCGTCGCAGACCAGGCGGAACGAGCCGGTGCCGATCGCCGGATCGCTCTCCAGGAGCAGCCCGGCGATGGTGTCGCCCTCGTCCCACCCCATGCGCTCGATCTCGAACGGGTTCATCCGGACGGCGTGGGGCGGGAACGGGCAGTTCTTGCTGTGCGCGGCCTTCGCCTTGGAGATCGCTTCGAAGTTGCGCGCTTCCGGGTTGCCCTTGGCCATGGACGGATTGTGTCAGGCGCCCGCGGCCGCGGGAACCCGCTCCTCGCCATCCCCGCCGAGCCCCACCTGAGACCCGCTGAGCGGGCCCGAGGTGGGGCTCGACTCGGGGTCGACGGAGGCGGCGGGCGCGGCCGGCGCCTCGACGCCGTCCTCGGTCATCGGCCGGGACCGGGGGACGAGCAGCGCCGCGAGGGCGCCGACGACCAGGACGGCCACGCCGATCGGCAGCGCCGCCGTCATCCCGTCCACGTAGTCCTGCGGCGAGGCGTAGCCGCCCGCGCCCGAGAACACGCTGGCCAGGACGGCGACGCCCATCACGCCGCCGAGCTCGCGGATCGTGTTGGTGGCGCCCGACGCCTGCCCGGCCTCGCTGGGCCGCACCGACGACAGGATCGCGTTGGCCGACGGCGCGAAGACCAGGCCCATGCCCGCGCCGCCGAGCACGAAGGCGGGGATGAAGTCGGCGTACGCGGTGTCGACCGCGGCGATCGAGGCGATCCACGCGACGGCGACCGCCTGCAGCGCGAGGCCGGCGACCATGAAGGGCCGCGCCCCGAAGCGGTCGGAGAACAGGCCGGCGAGCGGGGCGACGACCATCGGCATCGCCGTCCACGGCAGCGTGCGCAGCCCGGACTCCAGCGGCGAGTAGCCCTGCACCGTCTGGAAGTACTGGGACAGGAAGAAGATCGACCCGAAGACGCCGAAGAACATCGCGAACGACACGACGCTCGTCGCCGAGAACGCCCGGCTGCGGAAGAAGCGCAGCGGCAGCATCGGCTCGGGCGAGCGCCCCTCCCACCACAGGAACGCGGCGAGCAGGACGACGCCCGCGGCGATGTCGGTGACGACGGTGGCGCTCGTCCACCCCAGCTCGTTGCCCCGGACGATCGCGAAGACGAGCGAGAACAGGCCGGTCCCGACGAGCGCGAGCCCGCGCAGGTCCAGGTGGGCGTTGGGCCCGCGGCTCTCCTTCAGACTGCGCAGCGCGACGGGGATGAGGACGAGGCCGATCGGCACGTTGACCCAGAAGATCCAGTGCCAGGAGATGCCCTCGGAGATCGCGCCGCCGATGACCGGGCCGAGCGCGACACCCAGGCCGCTGATGCCGGACCAGGCGCCGATCGCCAGGCCGCGCGAGCCGGCGGGCACCGCGTCGGAGAGCAGCGTGAGGGTGAGCGGCGTGACGATCGCGGCGCCCAGGCCCTGCAGCGCGCGGGCGCCGATCAGGGCGTTGGTGGACGGCGCCAGCGCGGCGGCGGCCGAGCCGACCGTGAAGACGAGGACGCCGAGCCCGAACATCCGGCGCCGGCCGAACCGGTCGCCGAGTGCCGCGCCGGTGAGCAGGAAGACGGCGTAGGCGAGCGTGTACGCGTTGACCGTCCACTCCAGCGACTCCAGTGAAGCGCCGAGGTCCGCCCGGATGGAGGGCAGCGCCGTGGACACCACGAGGTTGTCCAGCGTGACCATGAAGAGGGCCACGGAGACGACCAGGAACGTCGCCAGCGGGAACTTCGTGGTGTGTGATTGCTTACTCACTGCGGTGGCGTGCGACATGACGGGATCCTCGGTTCTCGGTTCGGACGTGATCGGTTCAGCAGGGCTTGTCGAGGCCGCCCATGAGCGTCTGCACCCAGGGGGACTCGAGCTCGTGCGCGCCGATGGCGGCGAGCACGGTCAACAGCAGGCCGGTGGCGAAGAACTCGGTGATCCGGGCGTCGGGCGCCCCGGTCACCTCGCGGACGGTGTCCACGATCTCGCCGTACTGCGCCTGGACGGCCTCGCGGATCGCGGGCTCATCGCTGGCGGCGTACGACTGCAGCTGGCTGAGCAGCATGTCGCGGTCGTCGAGCAGCGCGGAGTACGTCTCCCCCATCGCGTCGAACGCGGCGTCCATGTCGCCGGCGTGCGGCGCGGCGGCCTGGCGGAAGCGGTCCCGCACCTGATCCATGCACCGCTGGACCACGGCGATGAACAGCTCCTGCTTCGTCGGGAAGAGGCGGAACAGGTAGGCCTGGGAGATGCCGGCCGACGCGGCGATCGCGGTGGTCGGCGTCCCGTAGTAGCCGCGGCGCGCGAAGTGCGGGATCGCGGCGATCAGGATCGCCTCGCGGCGCTCCTCGGCGGTCTGCAGCTTGCGGGTCGATGAGGCGGTGGAGGCCATGAGCAAGAGTGAGTGTGCACTCACTCACCT
>Ga0164241_10003411_pt1 | contig 16071 bp, 9 predicted proteins | sample OricomyardsoilBY_FD_108780 | JGI IMG/M metagenome (GOLD analysis project Ga0164241, IMG submission 108780) | Backyard soil microbial communities from Emeryville, California, USA - Original compost - Back yard soil (BY) | ecosystem: Environmental > Terrestrial > Soil > Unclassified | place: USA... | reverse complement strand
CCGGCGCTGAAGGTGAGCTGGCATGACGGCGGCCTGATGCCGCCGACGCCGGAGGTGCTCGGGGGATTTCCCCGCCCTCCGCGCGGCATCCTGTTTCTAGGCGAGAAAGGTGCGATCGAGTGCGACGGCGCGGGCGGGGCGCCGCGCTTGTTTCCCGCGCGTCTGCGGGGGGAGCCGAAGCCACGGCAGGTGATCCGGCGCTCCCGCGGCCCGCTGCGCGACTGGCTGGACGCGTGCAAGGGCGGGGAACCGGCCAGCGCCAATTTCGAATACGGGGCGCGGTTGACGGAACTCGTGCTGCTTGGCGTGCTGGCGGTGAGGCTGCGCCGGCCGATCGAATGGGATGCCGAAAATCTTCGCGTGCCGTCCGGTCCCGCCGGTGTGGAAGAGATGATTCGCGGTACCTATCGCGCGGGCTGGGAAGTGGAGTGATCCGGGAAGCGCCACCCGTCGGTGTGGCTGACGATCCGTCGATCGAGAGCCTGGAGTGGAGCGGCTCCGCCGCAACCGAACGACCAAACCGGTTTTGCCGCGAAAGAGCGCAAAGAAAATTTCAAGGGCAGGAGGATGTTTTCCGTGCGCCCGTGCCTTGTTCTTTGGAGGTTTGATTCGGGTTAGCCGGCCCGTGGCTTGGGATTCACGGCGCGGTAGGCGTCGATGAGAGCCTTTTCGCCGGCGAGCCCCTGGCCGCTCAGGTGATGCTCCATCCCGATGACCCCGTCATAGCCGCGATCGGTCAGCCACTGGAAAATGTTCGCGAAGTTGATTTCACCGGTGGTGGGTTCGACGCGCCCCGGGACATCGCCGACCTGAATGTAGGCGATTTCGTCCCAGGCATCGATCATGTTGGCGATGAGATTTCCCTCGGTGCACTGCTGGTGGTAAAGGTCGTCGAGAATCTTGAGCGACGGACTGCCGACCATTTTGCAGATTTGGTGGGCGTGGGAGAGTCGGCTCACAAAGACGCCCGGGTGCCGGAAGTTGGTGAGGGATTCGAGTACCATGACGAGGCCGGAAGGTTCGAGGATGTCGGCACAGCGCCGGAGCATGGCGGCGATGTTTTCGGTCTGGTACTCCGGCTGCAGGCTGGGGTCGTTGGTGCCGGGCGTCACGGTGACCCATTTGGCCCCGACCCGTTTGGCGGCCGCGACGGAGTCATGCATGGCTTTCTCGACCATGGCCCAGACGGCGCCGTAATCGCGTTTTCCTCCGGGAGTCATTCGATGGGCCGTCATGACGGGGTTGACCAAATCCCCAAAGGCGACGAAGACCCCCATGGTCATGCCGAGGGAGGAAAACAGGTCGCCCATCGCCTGTTGCAGGGCGGGTTCCCGGGTGAGCAGGCGGTTGTCTTCCCAAGCGCGAAAGCCCTGGGCGTGGGCGAAGCGGATCTGATCGAGGATATCCTCGCCAGCATGGGCGGAGAACTGGTCGAGGTGTGGGCCGAATTTTAAGTTCAGGGCCGGGCTGTTGCCATCGGCGGCAGGAGCGGCTCGTACGGGAAGTGACGCCAGCAGGGGAATGCCGGTGGCGGCGGTTTTGAGAAAGGAGCGGCGATGCACGAAGGGGAAGGGAATAGGGATTACGGGAAGCCAGAACTGGAGTGAGGATCAGGAAAAAAACAGCCCGCTCACAGGGTGGGGCGGGCTGTTTTCGGGGGATTTAAACCGGATGAATCAGAACGAGTAGTTGGCCGAGAGCGACCATTCGCGGGGATCCATCAGTTTGTAGCGACGGATGTTCACTCCCTGGGTACGGAGGATCAACGGATCGGTCTCGTCGAACAGGTTGGTGACATTGAGCTGCAGGCGCAGCTTTCCCTTTCCGGAAAACCACCGCATGTCGTAGCCGAGCATGGCGTCGGCGAGCCAGTAGGAGTTGCCGTATTCCAAGGTGTTGTCGCCGTTGACGCCGATGACGATCGGGCTCTGGTATTTGTAGCCGGCGCCGCAGGAAAAGCCCTTGAGGAATCCGGAATCGAAGCGATACCGGGCAAAGATATTGGCCTTGTACTTCCGGTTGCCGTATTTGGTCAGACCCTCCAGCGCCGAGTTTGTCGCGACGTTGTCAATGATGGCAGTGATTTCGTCAGCGATCGTCATCCCGCTGCTGGTGAGCAAGGACTGGTTGTATTTTTGCCAGAAGGGCAGGTTATCTTCAAGAAAGGCGCGCACATCCAGGTTTGCGTTCGCTTCGGCGCCAGTGGTGATGGAGAAGTTGGCGATGAGGCTCAGGTTGCGGGTGGCGTTGGCGATGATTCGAAACTCGTAGCCTTGCGAGGCAACATCGTAGAGTGCGACAGTCGCTCCTTCGGTCCTGCGGCCGGGCGCATCGGCCTCGGCTTGAGTGATGAGGTTGGCCGCCACCAAGGTTTCGAGGATGCGGTCGGTGGCCTCGCCCACTCCCTGAACACCCCGGGCTCCGGCCTGGTCGGTGCCGGCGGTTTGGAAATAGACCGCTCGGGCATAGATTCGCCCGTTCAGGGCGGTGAACGCCAGCCCGACGTCCTGGCCCACGCCGGTGCGGGGCGGAGGAGCGATGCCGCCGATGACCTTGTTCCGGGGATTGGGCAGGCCGAGGTTGGTGGAGTAGTTGGCCAGAAGGGAGATGTTTTTCGTCAGGTGGCCGACGGCTCCCGCCGTCTTGGTGTTGCCGGTGAAGTCGATATCCAGGCCGTTGTCATAATCGACAGCTATGATATTGGTCACCGGGTCGCGGGTGGGAACGGGATCGATCGATTTGATCCGATCACGGCGATAACCGAAGGTCGTAACCAATCGTCCGGCAAAGTAGCGCGCCTCCAGGCCCACCAGTCCCGTGGTCAGGCTGGAGGGTGTGTCGGTGGGGGTTTGACGGTTGATCCAGGTCGACGACAGGGTTTTCCCGGTGATGGGATCCTTCATGCCGACGATCGGACCGTTGGAAAGGTCGCTGTTGACATAGTACGATTCCCAGTCGCCTTCGGTGACATAGTTGCGTCGGTAAACAAGATTGGCGCCGTTTTCCGGGGCGGCATTGAACGGCGCCCCCTCCCAAACTTCGCCCAGTTGATTGATACGCTCGCGGGTGTCGTGGTGTTCGCCCATGACGACAAAGCGATAGTCACCCCATTTTCCTTTATCCAGCCGGGTGGTGAAAACAGCGCGACCGGCATTGTCCAGCGATCGTTTTTGGGCGCGAAACCAACTCGATTCCAGCAACAGGTGACCGGCGAACGGATTGGGTGAACCATCGGGCAGGAAGTTGTTCGGATCGCCGACAAGGTTGCTGGAGCTGACCGTGGCGTCGTGATCGTCCGTCTTCAGGTACTGGCGGTTGAAAGACAGTTCGAGAAACGTATCCTTGTTGAAACGGTGCTCGAGAAACATCGAAAGGACATCGAAATTAACCCGTCGCGAAGCGATCGGCCCCACCACGTTGATGGAACGATCGGTCATCGTGGGATCCATCAGGATGGTGCTGCTGCCGGTGGTCGTTTGCTGCAGGGCCATGTTCAGAAGCTGGCCGGTGTTTCCGATATAGGTGACGCGCGTGGCGGCGCCCAGACGGGAGGTGCCGGCCGGACGGGTGGCGCCGGCAATGGGGACGTTGAGGGTGGGCCGCCCCGCCGCGATCCAGTTGGCGGATGCATCCGTCAGGTTGAACGGCCGGGCGATGTTGCCCGTCACGATCCCCTGTTCATATTCCACCCGGATACTGGTATTGGGATTAAAGGCATATTTGGCCGCGAAATCGATTCGCCGATCGAGGTCAAACATGTAGTTCCGAAAACTGTTCGACCGATCATAGACCGCGTTGATCCGCAGGGCCAGCTTGTGGTTGGCGAGGGTGCGATTGATGTCGAAAGTGCTGCGGTAGGACTCGTTTGAACCGGTCCGGAGGGTGAATTGATTGATATCCCGGTTGAGCTGGGGCTGCTTGGTGTACGTGTTGATCAAGCCGCCGGCCTGGGCGATGCCGAAGAGGATGGAGTTGGGCCCGCGGTCCTCCTCTATCCGGCTGATGTTGTAGACATCGCCCGGCACATCCCATTCGTAAAAGTTGCGTGCCCTGGTGGATTCCAAGCCGCGGACACGATACTGCTGAAAGTTTGTGATAAGGACATTGTTGTTGGGCGCCGCCGCGCTGCCCGCATCGTTAAAGTCAAACTCGACGTTGTTCGCGTAGCCGAGTGCGTCGTTGACCGTCGTGGCGCCGATATCGGACATGAATTCCTCGGTGAAAACGGAAACGGAGGCGGCGATGTCCGCCAGATTGGAGCTGAGACGGCTGCCGGATAGCGAGTTGTTCGCGACGTAGCCGTTGTCATCGGCGGCCGTCACCGTGAACGGGCTGAGCTCGATGGTTTTTGAGTCGGAGCCCTCGGGCGAGGCGGCGGGGGCGGAGGTGGCTTGGGCGCGGGCGAGCGTGGCGGTCAAAACCACCGCGACGCAGGCGCAGGCGAGTCTGAGTGTACTGAAGCGTGACATATTGATTATTGGTTTTTGGGATTGGGGTGCTGGATTTCCGGTGCTCCGCCGCAAGAGGGGTCAGGGGGAGCCGAAGTGCGATCATCCTAGGGTTTTGTTCTCCATTTGTCTTTTACCGGAGTGGAAATTGGCTTTCCCGTGACGGAAGGTTGCCAGGAAGAAATTGTCCGCGAGGGAACGACGGTGACGATACCGCGAAAGGCGCGAGAAATTTGGCGGTCGCGGCTATTGTCCGGCGGTGCTTTCGCTCTCGCCGGTCCCGGTCGCGAATCGCGCGAGCACGACGAATCCGGGCCATTGGACCTCGATGCCGTGGCCTTCCTTTTCATCGCTGAAGGTAAAGAATTCATTCTCGCCCGGCCGCACGGCGCCCAGGGGAACGGTGAGCACGTCGTAGCTCAGGTCGTGGTTGCGCCCGACATTGCCCGCGATGACGCAGTCGTTGATGCCGATGGCATCGGCCGCGTGGCCGTTCCAGGTGGTCAAAAGCACGCGCACTTCGCGGAGGCCGGAGAGGTCGTCCGGGAAGCGCACCTTGCAACTCTGGCGGCGACCCGCGCGCGTGTGCCATTTCGGCGGCACGGCGTGGGGTTCGAGCAGTTCCACCTTTTCATTCGCGGGCTGGCGCGGGTCGTCGAGCGTGAACGATGCGGTGAGATGATGCAGGCCGGTGGCATCCGTCACCCGCGCGGCGATCGCCACGGGTTCGGGCTGGACGGGAAGCCAGGTGGTGTCCCAATCCGCGGCCCAGGGAGCCTGCCACGCGCTGCCGAGATGATGCGCCAGTTCGCCGCGCCGGTAGTTGTAGTGCCAGGATTCATACCGGCCTTCGCCGCGCCAGTCGAAGCCGCGATAGTGGCCGATGAAGTCGACGCGGACGACGGCGTTCGCGGACGCCGGTTCGGGAATAAAGCGCAACCGGACTCCGGCCGTGGCCGGATCGGACGGACCGCTTGCCTCGATCTGTCCCGTAATGGTCGTTTTCCCGGCGCCGTAGTAAACCCGGAGAAGCGCGCCGTTGACCAGGGACTGCGGCCAATTTTTTCCGAGGCCAAATCCGGCCTTGCAGGTGAACTCGAGGGTGTTCCCACCCACATGCAGGGCTGCGAGCGGAACCGGCACGCTGGGATAACGCATGCTCTGCCAATGATGCGGATCGCCCTCCTTGTCCGTGCCGATCGTGCCCGGGATGTTGGGCGAGGGAGGGATGGCGTGCCATTCGCCGCCGTTCAGGCGGAAAGCCTGGCCGATCGTGCCGACGTGCGTTTGCAGCAACTCCAGTTGCAGTTCCGCCCGGATGGCGCCTTCGAGATCGGCGATGTCGATCCGGTTGACCGGATTGGGCAGGAAGCGCCGGGCGCGGGCATTGGTCGCATCGGGTCCCGTGATGCGTTCCCAGCGCGCACGGGCACCCTTGCCCGCAGGCACCCAGCCGTATTCGCGGTAGGTGTCGCCGGGTTGCGGATCGGCCCGGGCGAGCGCGATGAGGAAAAACAGCGAACACGAGAGGGAGAGAATTCGGCGAGGTGACATAAATGGAATCGGGGAAAGCCGGGTCGGGGCGACATCCGGTCAGGGAGCGGAAACGGCGAGATTTTCAAGCACCCAGACGGCGGTGTTGTTCCAGCCGATGGTGGCCACGTCCAGGTCGCCGTCGCCGTCGAGGTCGACGGCGACGGTGCCATCGTGATGGTCGATCACGCCGGCCGGGCCCTGGTCGATGACGTGTTCGCGCCAGCTGGCGCCGCGACCGTCGGTGTTCTCAAAGAGCAGCACCCGGTTGATGTGGGCGGGATTGCGGTGCTCGCCGACCACGACGTCGAGATCGCCGTCGCCATCGAAGTCGGCCACATCGAGACTGAAGCCCTGTCCGGGAACGTCGCCGATCGGGTGGCGGGTCCATGCTTTGGCGGCATCGTCCGCCGGCTGTTCGAACCAAAAGATACCGGTGCCGTTTTCCAGCCCGACCACGGCGTCGAGCCGTCCGTCCGCATTGATATCGGCGAGCCGGCTGCGGTCGGGTTTCACCTTGGGACCAAAATCGCCGACAGTGCCAAGACGGTGTTGCGACCAACTGTCGTTGTCATTGCGCAACCATTGGGTGCCGAGGAGCAAATCGGCGTCGGAATCGCCGTCGATGTCGCCGACGGTGAGCTGTTCATTGAGCGACGTCTCGGACAAGCGGGCGATGGTCCACGGAGCGCCGGGCTGCGCGGTCGGATACGAGAGCGCCTCGATCGCCGCGCCCTTGTGCCACGAAACCACGACGGAGGTGCGGAGCTTGCCGAAGCGGGCCGCAACCGCGCCTTGGAGAAAGTCGCCCGAACCCGCCGGGAGGTCGGTGCGCAGGGTGAAGCGGCCGGCGCCGTCGTTGAGGGCAAGGACAAACTGGTTGCCTTTGAAGGCGCCCGTGGTGCCGAGGAGGTCGAGGTCGCCGTCGCCGTCAAAGTCGTAGAGAACGGCGAAATTGCCGAAGCCCGCGCCGATATCGTGCCGGGTCCAGGGAGCCCCGAGGCGGCCGGGATTGCCGTACCAGGCCGGACCGGAGACGAGATCCGGACGGCCGTCGCCATCAATATCTCCGGCGTCGATCAACAGGCGGCGCGGGGTACGAGGCGGGGGCAGCGAGCCGTCATTGGGCGCGAGCGGTGCGTCAACCAGGTGGCGTTGCCAGCGATCGAGCGGGAGCGGAAGCCGGGGCGAACCCAAATTGAGCCACAGGCTGAGTCGCGGGACGTGATCGCGAAAAGGTTTTCCAAGGATATCGAGCCGACCGTCGCCATCGAGATCGCCCAGCTTTGCCTCATGCACACCCTGGCCTATGCTCACCGTTTGTTTGCGGAAGCGGCCGGTGTCGTCGCCGTAAAACACGAGCACGCGTGCATGCGGGTTGTTGACCCGATCGGCGGTCCATTGACCCATTTCGGCGACCATGAGGTCAAGGTGGCCATCCTTGTCGATATCGCCCGCGGCAAGAGTATGGCTGTGCTCCATGTGTGCTTCGAGGAGGTGCGCCTCCCAGGCGCCATCGCGCCATTCGTACCATTTCAGCGGACCAGTGTCGTCGCCCGGTCCGAAAACCAGCTCCGGCCGCCCGCCTTCGACAAATTGTCCGGCGGCGGACCGGGTGAAGGTCATGGCGGGATCGACGATGTGCTCGCTGAAGCGCCCGTCGCCTTCGTGGCGGAACCAACGGCCCGCGCCGATGATGTCGGGGATCCCGTCGCCATCGACATCGGCTTTGGCCAAACCTTCGAATTGGGCGGAACCCGTCCACTGAAAGATCGTGGTGGCCGGCCATTGGGAGGTGGATCTCGGATCGGCAGGGATGGCGAAGCGCACCAGACGATGGCCGTTCTGGTTCCAGGCGACAAGTTCGTCGCGACCGTCGCCGTCAAAGTCGCCGAAGATCATATCGTGGTGCTTGGTGGGGCCGTCGGAATTGATGAGGCGGCGGATCCACCGGCCCGCCGCAGCCGGATGGGGATTTTCCCACCACCAGATTTCAGGCGATGAGTTGTCGCCGGCGAAGACGACGTCGAGATCGCCATCACCGTCGATGTCGTAAGCGGCGCCGCCGGCTTCGATGCGGAGTTTGTCCGGCTCCAGGACTTCCGGGGTCCAGCGACCGGCGTCATGGCGCCAGAGGGTGACAGCCGGCGGTCCCTTGCGGCCGGCGATCACGATATCCTGATCGCCGTCGGCATCCACGTCGGCGGCGAGGGAAGCGGTCGGTTCCACGAGGGTGCGGGCGGGAGCGGGCAATACGCCGGCGGAGGAACTATCCAGGCGACGCCACAGGACAGGGGTCGCCTGGGCGGCGGCCGGCAGGATTGCGCCGGCCGCGCAGAAGAGCAGCCACGAAAACTCAAGGAAAGGGATGCGCGTTTTCATGAAATACGAGAGGCGGCTTTGGATTATGGGATTTGTCGGTTGATGTCCGTCGTCGCATTGAGGACGGGCGGAGAGTTAATTCGGTGCGGATGCGGAGATGGGCGGACTGGAATCCGGAAGCGGCTGGATTTGAATATTGCCAAACGTGACATCGATTTGATGGGCGAGGAGGGCGACGCCGCCGGTGCGAAGCGCATCGGCGCTGGTTTGCATGCGTTGCCAAGTCCATGCCTCCGGCTCGGGTTTGGTCTCCGGCCAGATCTTGAAACTGTAGCGGGTGACTCCCTTTCCGTTGTCGTCCGGGAGAGTCTCGCAGGCCATGCGCACGGCATGGGTAACGCCGATTTGCAGTGGCACGGCACCGAGGTCAAGCGGGCGGTCTTTGCTTCCGGGATAGTATTGGGCCTGGGGGGATGTCGCAGGGGAGCCGCGGGTCCACCGAATCCAACCGATCGCCCCGAACGGCCGGTAACCCCACTTGGGCTGGCCGGAGGGAAAGTGTTCGGGGCCGCCGACAACGTGGCCGGTAAAACGCATGATCAGACCCACGCCGGCCGCGGCGCTTTCCGCCGGCGCCCGGTTTGCGCGGATGGTGGCGCGCGCCTCGTAATCGCGCCAGGTACGTTCCCCCAGCAGGAATATCCGGTCGTATCCCGGTTGGGCGGTGCGCAGTCCGTCGGGCGTGAGCAACCAATGCCCGTCGACATATTGTCCGACATCCTGGGGATCTTTCACGCGGGACCAATCGATCAGCAGGGGGAGCCGGGATGAACCTTGCCCGCGATCGATCGTGATCGCCCTGGTGTCGGACCGGCCGTCGCGCCAGCGGGCGGTAAGCTTGACGGTATTGGTGCCGGGGCGCAGACGCGCGATGGGAATGTCGGCATTGAAGTCGCCATCGGTTGCGAGCCGTCGGAAGGCGCGGAAATTGAGCGGAATGTCGGGCCGGTCGTTGAGCGACCATCCGAGCGTGTCGAGGTCGCGCCACCCGGCGATATGGCCGAGCAGGTTGAAGTCGTCCTGGGCATCGCCGAGGTGGCCGGTACGCTGGCGCTCTCCGTGCCAGATTTCAATTGCCGGTATCGCATCGGCCCCGGTCATGCCGGCTGGGAAAAGGCACGATGCGAGAAAGGCAAACAGCAGTCCGTGTCGCACGCCCGTGCCTGTTTGGCTGCCGTGCGTTGCCCGGAGCGGGACCGTGCAGCTGGTGGCGGGAGGTCGAATCATGCCGGGGCGCCCGGTTGAAGGATGGAGAGGGCCCGGGCCACGATCGCCTTTGATCGCAGTCCGTAGAGATCGAGCAGTTCGGAACCGTGTCCGGATTGGCCGTATACGTCCTGCACGCCCACCCGGCGCAGCGGAGCCGGATGATTTTCCGCAAGGAAGCCCGCGATGGCTTCCCCGAGACCGCCGAGGATGGAATGTTCTTCCGCAGTGACAAAGCCGCGGGTTTCGCGCGCGGCCTTGAGCAAGGCTCCGCCATCGAGAGGTTTGACGGTTGGGAAATGAAGGACCCTCGCGGAGTGCCCGCGACGGTGCAGCTCTTCCGCCGCGCGCAACGCTTCATGCGCCATGATGCCCGTCGAACACAGGGTGACGGCGTCACCCTCGCGGAGGAGCTTGGCGCGTCCGATGGTGAATCCGCCATGCAACTCGGGGACGACGGGATAGGCGTCGCGGCCCAGCCGGAGATAGACCGGGCCGCGGCAGGCTGCCGCGGCATGGGTGGCGAGGCGGGCCTCTTCGCAGTCGCCGGGGACCAGTACGGTCATATTCGGCAGGACCCGTGCGATCGCAATATCCTCGCAGGCCTGATGCGACGCCCCGTCTCCTCCCGTGCTGATGCCGCCATGGCTGCCGACCACCTTGACGTTGAGTTGCGGATAGGCGATCGCATTGCGCAGCTGATCTCCCGCGCGGGTGGTCGCGAACATCGCGAAAGTGGTGGCAAAGGGCAGGTATCCTTCGAGTGCGAGACCGGCGGCGACGCAGAGGAGGTTTTGTTCCTGGGTGCCGCAATTGAAAAAACGACCGGGATGCCGCGCGGCGAACCTGCAGGTCTTGGTGGCTTTGGCCACATCGGCGTCGAGCACGACGATTTCCGGCCGGTCGTTTGCGAGTTCCAAAAGGGCATCGACGTAACCTTGACGGGTTTGTTTGTAGGGGACGGGCATGACTGGCCGGAATTGGCGGGCGGGAAAGGACGGGTTCAATGCCGCCGCAGGATGTCGCCGTCGATTTCGGCGAGCGCGCGGATGAATTCTTCAGTCGTCGGCGGGGTGCCGTGCCATTCGGCGGCGTTCTCCATGAACGAGACGCCGCGGCCCTTTATGGTGTTGGCGACAATCATGGTGGGGCGACCCCGGGTGAGGCGGGCCCGGGCGACGGTTTCGACGATCTGGGTGAAGTCATGTCCGTCGATTTCCCATGCGTTCCACCCGAAGGCGCGCCATTTTTCGGGGAGGGGGTCCAAGGGCATCACCAGTTCGGTGTCGCCGTCGGTCTGGAGCCGGTTCCGGTCGGTGAACGCGATCAGGTTGTCGAGCCGGTATTTGTGGGCGAAGAGCGCGGCCTCCCAAATCTGTCCCTCCTGCTGTTCCCCGTCGCCGCAAAGCACGAAGATCGCATGTCCCGCCTTGCGCAGCTTTCCGGCGAGGGCCAGGCCGCACGCGGTGGACAAGCCCAACCCCAGGGTGCCGGTTGAGGCCTCGACGCCGGGGGTCTTCGGCTGGTAGGGATGGCCCTGCAAGTGCGAGCCCGGGCGGCGGAATGTGCGGAGATCGGCCAATGGGAAATAACCGCGGTCCGCGAGAGTGGCGTAGAGGACGGGGGAACAGTGCCCCTTGGAAAGGACGAACCGATCGCGTTCGGCCCAATCGGGGTTTTGCGGATCGTGGATCATGATGTGATGGTAGAGGGCGACCACGATCTCGGCCGCGCTCAGGCTGCCGCCGATGTGACCGGAGTTGGCGGCATGCACCATGGTCACCACGTCGCGGCGGACCTGGCGGGCCTTGTCGGCCAACCGGTGGCGGATCGACTCATCGAGCATCACGGGCCTCCCGGGCGTTTGCCACGTTGACGGAAGGAGACGGGACGAGGTTGCCTGCCCGCGCCATCGCCAGGGATCGGCCCGCTTCGCGCGCGCTGGTTCCGGATCGCGTGGCAGCCGGGATTCCGACCGGGCAGGTCAAACGGGGCGAAGGTTCCGCGCTAAGGTGGGCATTCATGAAACCGAAGCGTACCGGAACCCGCCGGCAGCGTCTTTAGGCGGGACGGAAAAAATTCAAGCCTTGGTGGAACGGATGAACGGATTGGAACGCCAGACCGAGGGAGCCACGCCGGCATAGCGATGGAACATGCGGTTGAAATTGTGCTGCTCCTCATAGCCCACGCGGATCGCGATTTCCTTGATGCTGAGCGAGGTTTCGAGGAGCAGCGTCTTGGCGTGTTCCATCCGCAGACGCTGCAGCATTTCGCGGGGCGAACAGCCGAAGGCCTTGCCAAAGGCATGCCGGACGGAGTCGTAGTTCGGGGTCCCGTAAAGGTCCTTTACCTCATCGTTTGGCTTGCTGACGGATTCGTTGACCAGATGCCACAGGCGTATCACCTCGGGCCGGAGGCGGGAGGGCAGGATCGACGCGGTGTCGGTCAGCCGGCCGGCCCACCGGTCCACGGTGATGAGCAGGATTTGCAGCCATGCCGAGGTGGTCGATGTCTTTTGGGTTCGCTCGATGGAGCGTTCGTTCAGCATCTGGAGGAAAATCCATTGAAACGTCTCCCGCTGTTCCTGCGTGAGCGACCAGACGCGTTTGGCGGGATCGTCATTCTGCAAATATTTCAGGCCGGGATAGACGGACGTGTCGGCCGTGAAATGCATCACCCAGAATCGCGGACGCTGGTGCTGCGAGACCCAGGCGCCATGACGTTCGCCGTCGTGGTAATGGAGCAGGGTGCCTTCCGCGGTTTGAAGCCAACCCGGAGGATAACCGATGAGGCAGGCGTCATCCGTCACCAGCGTGAACTCCAGGAAGGGATGCGAGTGCCAGTCGAAGGTGGAGCCCTCTTCCGCATTCAAGGTGCGAAGGGAGAGCAATTGCGGGGTCAAAGGGGGCGGGGGATGATTCATGGGCTGAGGGGAAATCGGGGTGAATTATCCGGGACTGTCGCACAAACCCGGGGAGAAGCCATTCAATGTTCCCCGCCGTTGCGGCAAGCATGAATATGCTCCGTGGCGATCGAACTGTCGATGGCTGGCGCGGAAATACGCATTTCCGGAACGGAAGCGGCGGCCCGTTCCGCATCGGGATGGCGAATTTCCGCGTTCCCCAAAGACAGCCGGGAATTGAACCTGTAGCATCGGGCGAATTCGGGGGAAATTCCAGCCGTCCCTTTGCCCCGATTATTCCGAACCCATCACTCGCATGTGCCGCCCCGCCCTTCGCAGGCTTTTCCATTTCGTCTTGTCCGCCGCCCTCGGTTCGTTCATCGGCTCGCTGAGCATTGCGGCGGCCGTCCCGACCACGCCCGGACCGTCCGCCGCCCGTCCTCCGAACATACTCTTCATCGTGGCGGACGACATGGGCTACGCCGACGTGGGGATGCATGGATGCACGGAAATCCCCACGCCGAATATCGATGCCCTGGCCGCGTCGGGGGTGCGTTTCACCAGCGCCTACGTGTCCGCGCCGATCTGCTCGCCGAGCCGCGCCGGCCTGCTCACCGGTCGTTACCAGGAACGCTTCGGGCATGAATTCAACCCGCGCCGGGAGCAGGGCCTGCCTTTGACGGAACGCACGATCGCCGACCGGCTCCGGGCGTCCGGCTACCACACCGCCCTGATCGGAAAATGGCATCTCGGCGAAACCCCGGCGATGCATCCGTTGCAACGCGGCTTCGATGAATTTTACGGATTTCTGGCGGGGAGCAGCCACTATTTCGGCGCCACCTTGCTGCGGGGCACGGAGCCGGTGGCGGAATCGGAATACCTTACCGATGCCTTTGGCCGCGAAGCGGTCGCCTTCCTCCGACGCTCCTGGGACCGGCCGTGGTTCCTCATGCTCTCGTTCAACGCGGTCCACGACCCCATGGAGGCCACGGCGGATCGGCTCGCAAAATTCCCCGGGGTCGCCGACAAGGCGCGGCGCACCTACGACGCCATGACCCTGGCCATGGATGATGCCATTGGTGCGGTCCGGCGCGAACTCGCCGCCACGGGCCAGGAGGCGAACACGCTGGTCGTTTTCGTCAACGACAACGGCGGGCCCACGCTGCCGGGCACGACCCGGAACGCCTCGATCAACGCCCCTTTGCGCGGCTCGAAACGCACGCTGCTGGAAGGCGGCATCCGGGTGGCACTCGTCGTCTCGTGGGCCGGACGCCTGAAGCCCGGTGTGTTTGAGCAACCGGCGATTCAGCTGGACCTGACCGCGACGGCGCTGGCCGTGGCCGGCGTGAAAGTTCAGCCGGAGTGGGGGCTCGACGGAGTCGATTTGCTACCCTACCTGCAGGGCGATCAGGCCGGGATTCCGCATCCCGTGCTCTACTGGCGGCTGGGCGCGCAGATGGCCATTCGTGTCGGCGACTACAAACTCGTCCGCTACGACAGCAATGCCGACACCCGGATTGGCCCCAACCAGCCTCCGACGGATTACAGACTTTACAACCTGGCCGCCGACATCGGCGAAACCCGGGATTTGTCCGCAGCCCAGCCGCAACGCATGGCGGATATGCGGGCGAAATGGGAGGCTTGGAACGCCACGCTGATCGATCCCTTGTGGAGGAATTCGAGGGACCGCAACTAAGCGGTTCTTCCGTTGCGAGATCGCCCGACCGAATTTTCGTCTGAAAGATGACCCTCTTGAACCTGCGATTGTTGCCGCCGATGATCGGCCCGATTGACCTGCCTTCCTTCGATACCATGAAATTCCTCATCCCCCGCCTCCTCCTTTTTTTGTCCATTTGTCTGACCTTGTCCGGCGCGGCTCTCCGCGCCGCCGATCCGCAGTGGCGCCATCTCTCCTCCGCCGACGGCGACCTGCCGGCGCCGGGTGAGGCGACCGAGCAGACCGGCGCCGTGGTCGCGGACTTTGACGGCGACGGCATCAACGACTTTGTCATCAGCACGCGCAAGGTGGCGCCGGCGGTGATCCTCTTCCGGCGCACGGCGAAGGGCTGGGATCGCTCCGTGATCGAGCCGGCCATGCTCCGCGTCGAGGCGGGCGGGGTGTCCCACGATATCGACGGCGACGGCGATCTCGACATCCTCTTCGGCGGCGATGGCAGCAGCGATGAGGTCTGGTGGTGGGAAAATCCGTCGCCCCATTTCGACCCCGCGGTGCCATGGCGGCGGCATCTCGTGAAAAAGGGGGGTGCGAAGCAGCAGCACGATCAGATTTTCGGCGACTTCCTCGGCACCGGGAAGGATCAGCTGGTTTTTTGGAACCAAAAGGGCCACTCCCTGTTTTTGGCGGAGATCCCGGCCGACCCGCGCCACACGGACGCGTGGCCGAGAACGGCGATATTCACCGGGAGCGCCGGGGAGAAGAACAAGGGAGGCGACGGGGAATACGTCGAGGGCCTGGCCTCGTTCGACGTCGATGGCGACGGACAACTCGATCTGCTGGCCGGGAACCTTTGGTTTAAACGCCGGAAGGGATCCACCTTCGACGCCATCCGGATCGGGGCGGATAGTATCGGCGGGCGAATCGTGGCCGGAAAGTTCCGGCCGGGGCGTTATCCGCAGGTCGTCATTGCCCCGGGAGACGGCAAAGGTCCGCTGCGGATCTACGAATGCACCGGCAATCCGGAAAAAACAGCGGATTGGGTGGGCCGCAATCTGGTGGATCGCGATCTCGTGCACGGGCACAGTCTCGCGCTCGCCGATATCGACGGGGACGGGAAACTGGACATCTTTGCGGCGGAAATGGCCAAATGGGGACGGAGCGAGGAGATCGAAAACCCGGGGGCGATCGCGTGGATTTTTTACGGTGACGGTCAAGGCGGTTTCCGCCGCACGGTGTTTCAAACCGGCTTCGGGTTTCACGAGGCCCGGCTGGCGGATCTGGATGGTGACGGTCGGATCGACGTGCTCAGCAAGCCCTACACCTGGAACGCCCCCCGTCTGGACGTGTGGCTGCAGGAGCCCGTTCGCGGAGCGGTTTCAACCGGGCGGCAAATCGGGTTTCAGCTCTACACCCTCCAGAAAGAGCTGGCGGCGGATTTCCCCGGCACGCTGGCCCGGGTGCGGAGTCTCGGCATCACGGATGTCGAAGTTCCGGACTTGTTGGGTCGGTCGGCGGAAGAGCTTCGCGCGGCATTGGACCACGCCGGTTTGGCCTGCTCCTCGCTGATGGCCGGCTACGAGGAGCTGAAGGCGGATCCCGAGGCAGTGGCGGCCCAGGCGCTGACTTTGGGGGCGAAATACGTTGTGTGTTCGCGAATTCCCCACAAGCGATCCCCGGAGAACGTCTTCACCCACGAGGAGGCGGCCAAGGCGGCGGTTGATTTCAATGCCTGGGGGGCGGTCATGCGCGGCCGCGGGCTGCAGTTTTGTTTTCATCCGCATGGTTTCGAATTCCGACCCCAGGAGGGAGGCACGTCGTTTGCAAAGTTGATGGAGTTGACCGATCCGGGTTCCGTGAAGATCGAACTGGACGTGTTCTGGGTGATCTATCCGGGAGCCGATCCGGTGGCGCTGCTGCGGCGG
>Ga0164241_10003410_pt1 | contig 16071 bp, 9 predicted proteins | sample OricomyardsoilBY_FD_108780 | JGI IMG/M metagenome (GOLD analysis project Ga0164241, IMG submission 108780) | Backyard soil microbial communities from Emeryville, California, USA - Original compost - Back yard soil (BY) | ecosystem: Environmental > Terrestrial > Soil > Unclassified | place: USA... | reverse complement strand
GGTCCTAATCTTGAAACAAAAGCGGAATATCGTTATTTAAAAATAATAGGGGCTGATTTGGTTGGCATGTCCACCGTGCCGGAAGTAATTGCCGCCAATCATCTACAACTGCCTTGTGTGGCGGTTTCGGTTGTTACTGATGAATGTGATCCTGATAATTTAAAACCGATCACTATTGCTGAAATAATAGCAGTGGCGGCAAAGGCAGACGAAAGATTATCTTTATTATTCGCAGAAACTATTAAGCGATTATGACCAATGATACTTCATGTTTTTGTAAAAAATTTAATTGCAGGCGATATAAGACCAGAATTGCAAATACGTTGGATGAGAATGCTGTGATGGATATTTATATACAACTTTTGAAAAACATTCACAACAACATCCAATCATTATGAATGATAGGATTGTTTTTTATTCCGGTTTACCTTTTACAAGAATCGCCGAATGGAAAGACGGAAAAAACAGGTTGATGAAAATAAAGCTTCGATGAAATATTAATGCTCACGTTGCTTAATATGATTCCTATAAAATTTTAGTGTTTTGACCGAAAGCAGCTAATGTTTGATCTTCAGGGTCTAACTCGGTAATGAGAAAATCGATCTTATTGATATTACTGAGATGCATTTTATGTTCAGAATTTAATTTCTCCGAGATAGTGACTACAGCCAGTTTTGAGGCGCTTTTTATCATGGCTTTTTTAATCTGTGCTACTTTCCAATCTACTTCAGTAAGGCCGTTTTTGGCGTTGATACCATTTACACCCAGGAAACATAAATCCACTTTTATTTCCGACAGTTCACTAATCGTTTTTTCGCCGACCGTTATCTGTCCGGCATGGTCTATTTCACCACCCAAAAGAATAACGGTGATCAATGGACGCTTTGCAAGCAATAGCGCCATTAACGGGCTCACGGTAAAAAATGTAGCTTCCAGCTTTTCAGGAATCAGTTGTATCATTTCAATCATCGTAGTGCCGCCGGCGGTAAGGATTACCATTCCGTCTTTGATAAGCTTTACGGCTTTGCCCGCAATTATTCGCTTCTTTTCCTGCGCATATACAAAACTTTGATGCACGAGGTAATGATATGATTTTGATAAAGCACCACCATGTACTTTCAATAAAAGACCAGCGTCTGCTAACTCGGCGAGGTCACGCCTAACGGTGTCTTCGGATACTTCCATCTGCGTGCTCAACTGACTTGATAATACTTTGTTGTGGAGATTGATCTGCTTGATAATAAACGCATGGCGCTCGTTTTTCAGCATCCCGTTTTCAGATATTTTCATTTTTAAATTTATAAAAATTTTTCTTTATAAACACTTTTATGAACTGGCCGGGACTTAGTTTTTTCAATAAAAGAATAAACAGCAGCCTTTCCTACGCCTGTGTCATCGAAAACTTATTAGGTCAAAATCTTTTTTCGATAATTATCTAAGGCCGATCATCAAATAACCGGTATTTGTTTTCACACCTTAGTCAAGCAATCGCGCAAAATGATTTTCCAAATGGTGCCTCATGGCATTTCTGAATAAATCCGGCGTGCCATTTTCTAAAATATCCACCAACTCTTTATGAGAAACAAATTTTCGTAACGGTATTGGCTTTCCCAATAACCCGCTGTGATGTACATAGTCAAACACAGGTAGCAACATCTTCTGAAACTTTTTCATGGTTTTGTTTCCCGTAATTTCATATAATTTTCCATGAAAATCAATCTCGTGGCCGATATTGAATAAATGCTTGTCAGCGATTTTAGGCTCGTTTCTTACAATTTCTCTTAGTTCTTCTATATCTTTTTTGGTCATTCTTTTAAAAAGAAAATCCGCCATACCTATTTCCAGGACCAATCTTATTTCGAAAATTTCTCTCAACGTATCCTGATCCAGAATATGCGGATTCATGCTCTTGCTCATTATGCCAAAAAGATCAGGGCTTGTAATAACAGCACCCTTTTTCTTTTTGGATTCTATCAAACCCATCATTCTCAATCTTAATAACGCTTCCCTGATTACCGTTCGGCTTACGCCAAGCGTTTCAGCAAGTTCCAATTCTTTTGGAATACTGTCGCCAACCTTCAATTGCTTTTTTTGCAGAATTTCGACTAATTTATTTTCTACTTTATCTACTAAAGACGAGGTGTCAATTGCCTTTAGATTCTTTTTAAAAATTGCTGAATTCATAATTCAAATTATATGGGTTTTGTAAATGTATTATTTCTAATCAAAAAATAATTCTTTAAATAATCTCTAAATTTTTTTTGGCCATGTAAAGTTAACAATTTATTTTTGTTATGTCGGACATAATAATTATCAACTTTAAAACAAATTTATGAAAGCTGCTTATTTAAAATTCCTCCTTTTGATTGGATGCTTTTTTATCGCGTTCTCCGGATGGGCCCAGGTCAAAAAAATTACAGGGATCGTTACCGATGAAAGTAATAACCCCATTGCCGGAGTAAGTATTGTTGTCCAGGGAAAAACTGAAGGCACTCAAACTATTGCTGACGGTACCTTTAGTATTGAAGCAGCGCCAGGCGAAGTGTTGAAGTTTTCTTTTGTGGGACACAATCCTCAAAGTATCAATGTGGGAAATTCTGCCACGATTGAGGTTTCGATGAAAGCAGCTTCCGCTAATTTGGACGAGGTGGTTGTAGTGGGATATGGTACTCAGAGCAGGCGAAATGTTACCAGCGCGGTTTCCAAACTGGATCAGGAAGTGTTGTCGAGCGCACCCAGGTCAAATGTGGCAACTGCATTGCAGGGAACAGTTTCGGGATTACAAGTGGTGAATGCTACCGGGCAGCCGGGCGCTTCCCCTGTAATAATGTTAAGAGGAGGCGCTTCGATTAATAACCCCGGAGGCCCGCTGGTGGTGGTTGATGGTGTTATTCGATCGATGGATGATATTGCATCGGAGGATATAGAATCTATGCAATTATTGAAGGATGCTGCAGCTACAGCCATTTACGGAGCACGGGCTAATAACGGCGTTATTTTGATTACAACTAAACAAGGAAAGTCAGGTAAAGCGGAGATATCTTATAAGTTTACCGGTGGTTTTAATCAACAAAGGCAGGACTATCAATATTTAGGCGCTAAGGACTATATTTATTACAACCGGCTCGGTAATCTTAATTCAGGGAGAACACTCGCCCAGGTAAATTCATCAAGAGGGTATGGGTTACTGACAGACTCTGCCAACCTTTCTTCATTTGATATCAGGGCTTATACCGGAAATGAATCTTTGTTGTCCCAGGGTTGGGATACGCTTTCAGATCCCTACGGCCCAAACGCCGCAAATCCATCAGGCGCAATTATTTTTAAAGACCACGGCGGCGAGGTGAAAGACATTGTGTTCAGAAACACCTTCACGCAGGATCACTATATTAGTGCATTGGGCGGAAATGATAAAGGAAAATATTTTGCCAGTTTTGACTATTATAATGAGCCGGGCACCATTGTCGGGTCTGAATATAAACGCTATTCCGGTAATTTGAATGCGTCCTACAAAGTGAAACCTAATGTAGAAATAAGTACGGGGGTCACTGCTTCCACTTCATCAACCACAGGAGTGATAGGAAGCGAAATTAACACGCTATACCGCACCATGGCGTTATGGCCCACTTTTAATCCATGGCTGGATGATGCTAAAACAAAACCTAATCCGGGTAACGGTATAAATGACGGAAACACATTATACTGGCTGGATAAAAGAGACATCAGCAATGAAGTAAACCGGATCATTTTAGACGCTTCAGTCAAATGGGATTTACTTCCCGGACTATTTGTAAAAGCCACAGCGAATGCTTACCTGGCAGAAAACGTGAATCAATCATTTACAAAAGCTACTCAAACTTACAATAATATTTTCTCACCTACTCAGCCCTCGTACAATTCAGTAGCAAGGCCGGCAGCGGCATTATTTAGCAGGGATTTTCAGCAGCAATACAATGCGATTATTAATTATACCAAACGTGTGAAGGATGTTCATAATTTCAATGTAATGCTCGGTACTGAATATTTCGGCGTTAATTCGCTTGGTATGCAGGTGTCTGGCACCAATGCGCCAACTGATGATATAAGTACGGTGAATGCTTCGACTTTGTTTGCAGCAAATACTTCGACAGACCCCAATAATCTAAACAATAATTACAGTAATCAATCTCAATACCGTATTATTTCAACGTTTGGAAGGTTAAACTACGACTATGATAATCGCTTTCTCTTTACAGCGGTATTCAGGAATGATGGCGTTTCAAGCCTTGCAGCAGATAACCGGTATGGCTTTTTTCCGGGTATGTCTGCCGGTTGGAACCTGCAGAATGAAAAATTCTTTTATAACGGCGCTATTTCAAAATATATTTCCACTCTTAAACCCCGCGTCAGCTATGGACAGAATGGAAACGTAGCCGGACTGGGAAGATATGAAGTACAGGGCACATATAGTTTACAGGGGCTTTACAATGGAAATGCAGGATTTTTAAATACAGGCATTATCAATTCAAATCTACAGTGGGAAAAAAGTAAAACCATAGATGTTGGATTTGATTTGGGAATTTTAAACAACAGGATTACTGTCCTATTTGATTATTACGACAGGAAAACAAGTGATCTCCTGACCAACCTGGCGCTACCGGGCTATACAGGTTTTAGTTCATTAAGAACCAATTTGGGAACTTATCAGAATACAGGATATGAATTTACCGTAAACGCCAATGTGCTGAAACAGCCTAATGGTTTGCGGCTCGATGTGGGAGCAACTGCTTCCTTTGTAAAAAATAAAGTATTGCAATTGCCTTATAACGGAAACGAGCATAACAGGCAGGGTGGACTCCAGGTTTATGATCCCGCATCTGGTAAAGTTATTTGGGTTGGAGGCTTGCAGGAAGGGCAGTCATTAGGCGCGATTTACGCTTACAAACAACTATCTATTTTTCAAGATGCATCCGAGGTAGCAAAAATTGCGGGAACAAGGTATGATGCAGTAGCACAAATTGGTGGCCCCAACCTCGCGCCCGACCCTAATATAAAAGGGCTGATAACTCCGGGCGATGTAAATTGGTTGGATGTAGATAAAAATGACACCATCGATTCAAGAGACCAGGTTTACATGGGGAATATTTATCCAAAATGGACAGGCGGTTTTAATTTCAATTTATCTTACAAAGGATTCTCTTTATATTCAAGATTCGAATTTGCGTTGGGCCATACTATTTATAATGACCTTGTAGCAAGAACATTGGGAAATTACCAGGGAACTTTTAATTATCTTGATCTACAGAAACAATCGTGGAGCCCAACAAATACTGTCACAGATATTCCTAAGGTTTATTACGCGGACCAGGTATCTGCCCCGCTCGGAAAGAAAAACTATACCCGAAGCAACAATGCAAATTCTGTCTTGAACAGTAACAACTCACACTTTTATGAAAAGGGCGATTACCTGGCCTGCAGGGAAGTCACGCTTTCTTATCAATTTCCCAAAAATATTATTACCAAATCAAAAGTGTTTTCACAGGCAAGAGTTTACACAAGTGTTAATAACTGGTTCTATATAACTAATTTTTCCGGGCCAAGTCCTGAACCTCCGGTGACTCCCGGAACAACTAGTATTAGCGGTGTTTATGCCGGCACCTATCCAACGCCAATCAATTATGTAATAGGACTGCAGGTAACATTTTAAAAATAAAAAATTCATCAATTTATGAAAAAGATAATAACAATAATATCCGTTTTTTGTTTGTTTGCTGCCATTAGTTCGTGTAGCAAAAAGCTGGATCTTGCGCCGGTAAGTAGTATCTCGGATGCTAATTACTGGAAGACACCCGAGCAGGTTGATGCATTTGTAACAGGGGTACACATCGCCTTCCGCAACAACGTAGGTGCATTCCAATACCTTGGAGAAATGCGTGCTGATATTTTTGGAACTGATCCTGGATCCAGTTCTGTTTTTACCGGCGAAGCCACGCAGGGTGTAGAAAGATTATGGCTCAATAACCTGGACATGGATAACCCCGGCGTATCCAATTATGGCAATTTTTATTTCAATATCAACCAGATCAATTTATTGATCTCAAAGTTAAACACGCTTAATATTGTTACCCCTGCAAATAAAAATTATTATCTCGGAATTGCTTATGGAATGCGTGCGTTTTATTACTTCCAGATGTATAAATCGTGGGGTAAAGTAATCATACAAACAGAACCTACAACCGCTATTGACGTATCTAACCTCGCGAAGGCTGCTTCCAGTGAGGACAGTGTTATCGCGCTTATCAAAAGCGATATTGATTTTTCAGTCAATAGTTTTGGCAACGATTATTCCTTTAGAAATAGTAAGGGATATTGGTCTAAGGCTGCCACTCTTATGTTGAAAGCGCATGTATATCTATGGACCAGCTACAGGGGCGGAGAGACAGCCGATGCCACCACTGCATTAAATGCCCTAAATGATATTCAAACCAATGTGCCATCCCTTCACCTGCTTCCCAATTATTCAGATGTATTTGCGTCTGGCAATAAGGGGAATGCTGAAATTATTTTTGCGATACACAATCAATTGAATGAATCCACATTGCCATTTGCAGGGACTTTTGAACCTCAAATAGTTAATATTGTCAACTTTTATGATTCTGTAAATGATAAAAAATTCAACGTTACCGATGATAATTGGGGAGGTTTGCTAAGAGCTCCGATAAAAATAGCAACTTTTAGAAGATTTGATGATAAAGACAGCCGTAAATGGGCTTCCATTACCGCAGCGTATAATTTGGTAGGCGGTAATTATGAAATTGCCGGCGCTTTTGTAAGTAAATATCAGGGCGAACAAAATGCCGGAAGTCGGGCATACACTAATGATTACCCCATATATCGTTATGCTGATTTGCTCTTATTAAAGGCTGAAGCTGAAGTAATGCTGGGGCAAGATCCATCCAATGAAATGAACTTAGTGAGAGCAAGAGCTTTTGGTACAACTTATGATACTAACGTTCAGGGATATCCTAATCAGGCTGTTGATGCCGATCCAAAAGAGGCTATTTTGCAGGAGCGTTTTTTAGAGTTTATTTTTGAAGGAAAACGTTGGTACGATTTAAGAAGAATGGACGCAGGAGGAATGTATGTTTTTGAATATACTAATATTCCGCCTTCGAATGCATACAAATTATTGTGGCCTATTGATCGAAATACTTTGACAAATAACCCTGCTTTGCAACAGAACCCTGGTTATCCTATATTTTAAAAATTAGCTCATTTATATTGAGTTCTCACTTTCTGATTTCAAAAAAATTACGATATAAAACAATATGAAAACATGATATCATGAACAATCTTTTTAAACACATCAATAGGAATAATATCTTAATAATAATATTAATTGCACCTATATTATGTAAAGGTACTATTGGAAATTTACAAACAGTTGACTCAACACGTCCTAATATTTTATTGATTGTATCTGATGATAACACCCCGGACCTTGGTTGTTATGGCAATCATGAATTAAGGACACCCGTTCTTGATAAATTGGCTAAGAATGGAGTACTTTTTGAGAATGCTTATGCAACCTATTCCGTCTGTAGTCCGGCACGAAGTACAATATTTACCGGGCTTTATCCTCACCAGAACGGACAGATTGGTTTGGCAACTCATAAATACCGTATGTACTCTGGAATAACTACTTTGCCTGTGTATTTAAAACAGGCAGGTTATCGCACCGGTTGTATTGGAAAAATACATGTAAACCCTGAATCTGACATACCATTTGATTTTCGGCCCCCTAAAGGTAGTCCTCTCCTGGAAGGCAATTTTGGTCGAAAGAAACTTTCGGAATATGCATCATTGGCAGATAGCTTTTTCAGAGAATCGAATAAACCTTTTTTCTTAATGGTTAATTACCCTGATCCACATTGGCCATTTATACCTCAAGTGGATGGCATGCCATCCAAATTACTAACTGCGGATGATGTTACAGCATTGCCTTGGGTTGGTGCCGATAGCAGGCGTTTACGTGGTCTAACTGCTAATTATTATAATTGCATAGAACGATTAGACGAAATGATTGGACAGTTATTGAAGAAGTTGGAGGCTTCCGGAAAATACAATAATACTCTAATTATATATTTGGCGGATCAGGGGCCACAATTTTCAAGAGGTAAATGCAGTAACTATGTTGGGGGTTTACACATTCCACTGATAGTAAGCTGGCCGGGGCATACCTTAACTAATTCCATAAAAAAGCAGTTAGTATCGGAAGTTGATTTGTTGCCAACAATATTAAAAGTAGCCCACTCTCCAATACCTGTTGGCCTGCGTGGTAAACCATTGGAACAACTACTATTGAGTAAAAACACCAATTATCAGCTACACAAATATATTTTTACCGACGGCGCAGGAAGTGCACCATTTTTCTTCTATCCAAGAAGGAGTGTGCAAGACAAAAGCTTTTTACTTATTCATAATTTAGTTTACAAACGAATGAATCCTAAGTTTTATTTCTATATAAATGGTATTGGTGATTTTGGTGCAGGTACTAATATGAACGAGTTATTAGCGTCAAGTAATAAAGTTCAGGATGCTTATGGAACTTGGGGGCGTCCTCCAGAATATGAATTATATAACCTGAAAAATGATCCATACGAATTTCATAATTTATCATCAGATCCCAAGTACAGTGCGGTATTCCAAAGATTAAAACAGGTACTCAGTCAATGGCAGCAAAAAACAATAGATCCGTTGAGTAGTAAAAAAATACTGAATGAATTTATCGCAGAAACAGATAGTGTGAATAAGGCTTATCCTAATTACAACAAACATCTTTATTCTAAAGATCCCAATTTTTCCTGGCGGTATCCACAATATTTTTCAGATTATATTAAAAGTCATGAACATAAATGAAAATTTGTAAAAATCTAAAATCATTATGGTTTGAAATATGAAAAGGAAAATGAATCAATTTTTAAAAAAATATAATTATAAATCACGAATAGTAACACCAATGATAATAGAACATCTACAAGGTCTCATCGCTGCTCCGTTTACTCCAATGCAAAAAGACGGTTCATTGAATACTTCATTAATTCCGGAATATTATCAGATGTTGAAGACTATTAAAGTTACCGGCGCTTTCATCTGTGGCTCTACCGGCGAAGGCGTTTCGATGACTTTTGACGAAAAAAAAATAATGATAAAAGCCTGGGCTGATGCTACCAAAAATGATGAAGATTTTAAGGTGATGACATTACTGGGTGGCACTTGTATTGCCGATTGTAAAGCACTCGCGTTGTACGCACAACAGCAAGGTCTATACGCCGTTTCTTTTACCGCACCGTTTTATTTTAAACCTGCTAACGCAGAAATGCTTGCAGCTTGTTGCAAAGAAATAGCAGATGTTGTTCCCGGTATGCCATTCTACTATTACCATATTCCTGTTTTGACGGGCGTTGGTTTTCCTATGATAGACTTGCTGAAAAATGTGGAAGGAAAGATTCCCAACTTTGCGGGAATCAAATATACCCACGAAGATTTTATGGATTTCCTTTCATGTCTTCACTTTCAAAATAAGAAGTATGATATGCTTTGGGGTAGAGATGAAAATATGTTGTCTGCTTTAGCTCTTGGCGCTATAGGCGCAGTAGGGAGTACTTTCAACTATGCCGCTCCTTTGTATTATGATTTGATTGATACCTTTAATAACAATGATCTTAAAAATGCTCAGGCTTTGCAACAGAAATCTATTGACATGATTACTTTGCTGGGAAAATACGGGGGTATCGCTACCGGTAAAGCATACATGAAATTGATAGGGTTGGATTGCGGAACGTTTCGGTTGCCGGTAAAAAATATGAGCAGCGAACAATTTGAATTATTCAAAAAAGATACTGAACAAATAAATTTCAGTAGCTTTTGTTCGCATAAATGAATTCAGCCTTCCTCCTTCTATAGGCTCAGGATGACAAAGGCTACTTAAAAGCTTGATAATATAATGATTCAACAAATAGCTCCATTTATATTGATCTGTATGTCGCTACCTCCAATAGTTTTGGCACAAAAAGAAAATACCATTGATGTCAATTGGAAGAAGGCTGCAGAGCTGCCGCCTTCTGACGGACAATCCAAATCGTTGGGATTTGCGGGAGCTATCAATGGTGTCAGCAATGATGTGTTCATAGTTGCCGGTGGCGCTAATTTTCCAAATGGCTTGCCGTGGGAGGGAGGTAAAAAATATTATTCAAATGAAATCCATGTTCTTCAAAAAGAAGGAAAAGATTTTGTATGGAATAAAAAGGTAAAACACACTTTAGCCGAACCAATCGCCTATTGCGGCAATACTTCTACAGAAAAAGGAATCGTATATGCAGGAGGCGAAAATGAACATGGAATTTCTGATAAAGCATTTCTGATAAACTTCGATAAAGATAAAAGCGAAATTGTCGTTAAACCTTTGCCTGCTATGTCTTTGGCGCTGACAAACGTAGCGCTCACGCATATCGGTAATGTAGTTTATGCAGCGGGTGGCGATGAAGCAAGAAATTCTTCCAATAGTTTTTTTAGCCTTGATTTGGATGATGTAAATCCGCAATGGAAAACGCTGCCTGATTTGCCGGTGGCTTTGGCAAATACGACAGCAATAGCACAAAACGGAAAGTATGGAAAGGAAATATTTATCATTGGCGGAAGAACAAAAACAACTTCTGGAATCAGTGAATTGCAACACACTGTTTTTGCATTTGATATTCAAAAACAGCAATGGAAAAAATGTGCTGATATTTCTGACGGCAAAAATATTTCTAATCTTTCTGCTGCCGCGGGAATAGCATTAGATAAAAATTATATCCTGATGATCGGTGGCGATAACGGAATCGTTTTTCATAAAATAGAAACCTATATCTCTCAGATTGCAAAAGCAGGTACTAAAGAAGAAAAAGAGAAATTAACGAAAGAAAAAAATGCGTTGAGCATTCACCACAAAGGATTTTACAAAGGTTTGTTATTGTATGATACGAAGCACAACAAATGGACAAATATTGGCGATTATCCTTTTCCCGCGCAGGTTACAACGACTGCTGCAAAGTGGGGAAATGAAATCGTAATTTCAAATGGTGAAATAAAACCGGGAATAAGAACCCCTGATGTGTTGGTAGGATATGAAGTTGGTCACAAAGAAAAATAGAACGATTTCAATATACAGCGGACCTAACAGGTTTTTAAAACCTGTTAGGTCTTTAACTGTTGGTTTCTAAGAAGCCAGTTCCGTAGGAACGAGCGATTTTGTAACAATGGACTTTAGTCCGCTGCCTAAAACAAGGATAAAATGTTGCAACAAAGCAAAAATTATAAATGGATACTCGTTGCCCTACTTTGGGTAGTCGCCTTGTTGAATTACATGGACAGGCAAATGCTTTCCACTATGCGGCCCGCGATGGGGATGGATATTCATGAATTACAATCTGCTACCAACTTCGGTTACCTGATGGGTATCTTTCTTTGGATTTACGGTTTTATGAGTCCGGTCTCGGGAATCATCGCAGATAAAGTCAATAGAAAATGGCTCATCGTTGGAAGTTTATTTGTGTGGTCTGCTGTTACTTATGGAATGGGGTTGGCAACTACTTTTCACCAGGTCTATTGGCTGAGGGCTGTCATGGGTGTCAGTGAAGCCTTATACATTCCCGCCGGTTTATCATTAATAGCAGATTACCATGAAGACAAATCGCGCTCGCTTGCCATCGGTATTCACATGACTGGTTTGTATTTCGGGCAGGCGCTGGGTGGCTTTGGCGCTACAGTGGCGGCGGCTTACACATGGCATTTTACGTTTCATACTTTTGGATTAATCGGGATTGCATATTCATTGATTTTAATTATTTTTTTAAGAGAAAAAAAAGACCGTGGGAAAATCAATTTATCCGATAAAATGCTTGTTCCTGAAAAGTCATCTGTACTCAAAGGACTGGCCTTATTATTTTCCAACATTTCTTTTTGGATCATTCTTTTTTACTTCGCGATACCGAGTTTACCTGGTTGGGCCACCAAGAATTGGCTGCCGACATTATTTGCTCAAAATCTTAATATTCCTATGTCGCAGGCTGGTCCAATGTCAACAATCACTATTGCGGCATCTTCATTTATTGGGGTCATCTTTGGCGGAATTTTATCCGACAGGTGGGTGCAAAAAAATATCCGCGGTAGAATTTATACCAGCGCTATTGGGCTGGCATTGACAATTCCTTCTTTATTATTGCTGGGCTTCGGACATTCTCTTTTTAATGTAATTGGCGCCGCACTTTGTTTTGGTATAGGTTTTGGAATGTTTGATGCGAACAATATGCCCATACTTTGCCAGTTTGTTCCGCAAAGATTAAGAGCCACCGCTTATGGAATTATGAATATGGTTGGTGTTTTTGCCGGAGCGTTCATTACAGATTTATTAGGCAAGTCATCAGACGCAGGAAATCTGGGAAAAAGCTTTGCGATGCTGGCTGGGATCGTTTTGATTGCATTGATTATCCAGATAAGTTTTCTGCGGCCTAAGGTGAATAATTATGTAGAATAAATATTGAACTACAAAATAGAAACCGCTGTTTTTTCTTTGTTTACTGTAAAATTTTTTCCTGGATGAAACAAAAAATCATCTTACTTCTTACTACTATTCTATTTTCTTCTTCAAATGTTTTTGCACAAAAAGTAAAGGTTGCCTGCATTGGAAATTCTGTCACGTATGGTTACCGTTTAGAAGATCCTTCAACACAATCCTATCCCGCGCGGTTACAAAATATGCTGGGCGATAAATATGAAGTAAAAAATTTTGGTCATAGTGGCGCTACGCTTTTACGCAAAGGGCATAATCCTTATTACAAAACAAAAGAATTTAGTGAAGCGATTAGTTTGATCCCTGATATTGCCATCATTCATTTGGGATTGAATGATACCGACCCCCGCGACTGGAATAATTATAGCAATGATTTCAGGGGCGATTATGCATGGCTGATAGATACTTTGCGAAAATCTAATCCGAATGTAAAAGTGTACATCTGTTTAATGACCCCGATATTCAGTGACCATCCGCGTTTCCGTTCGGGCACAAGAGATTGGTATTGGAAAATTCAAAATCTGATTCCTGAAATTGCCAAAGCAAATCATACCGGGTTAATTGATTTGCATACGACATTCTATTTTCATCCCAACTTATTTCCCGATGCATTGCACCCCAATATAAAAGGCGCAGTTATTTTAGCTAAAACAGTTTATAGCGCCATAACAGGCGACTATGGCGGATTACAAATGGATAGTGTTTTTGCAAATGATATGGTTTTGCAAAGGAATAAGCCAATCCCGGTATTTGGTACAGCGAATGCAAATGAAGAAGTGATTGTTTCTTTCAGTAAACAAATAAAAAAGACATATTCTGATTCTGATGGAAATTGGAAAATAATATTTGATGGCTTGCCTGCCGGTGGCCCTTATACATTAGTCGTAACATCGAAGAATAAAAAAATTGAGTTTACCGATATTTTAATGGGTGATGTGTGGTTATGCGCCGGGCAATCAAATATGTTATTCAGATTGAATCAATCTTATGAAGGGAAGGAAGCCATTCAAAACTCATTCAACAAAAATATCAGACTGTTTCAATTAAAGGCTATTCAGGAGACAGATAATGTAGCTTGGGATTCTACTACTTTAAAAAAAGTAAATGAGCTAAAATATTTTACCGGAAACTGGGAAGAATGCAACCCTCAAACGGCTGCAACGTTTTCAGCAATAGGCTATTTTTTCGGCAAAAAAATTCAACAGGAAGAAAATGTCCCCATCGGTTTAATTGAAGTGGCAGTCGGCGGTGCGCCGATTGTATCTTTTATGGACAGACATACTATGGAGTTTGATCATTATCTCGTTGATGAATTATACGATTGGAAAAAATCGGATTTTATCATGCCGTGGGTTCGTGAGCGCGCTGCAAAAAATACAGAAAATTTCAAAGACCCGCGCCAGCGCCATCCTTACGAACCTTGTTATAATTATGAGGCAGGAATTTCTCAATTTATCAACATACCAATCAAAGGAATTGTTTGGTACCAGGGTGAAAGCGATACGCACAATATTGACCTGTATGCTTATAATTTCAAACAATTAATTTCAAGTTGGAGAAGTTTATGGAAAGAAGGCTTGCCATTTTATTTTGTCCAACTTTCTTCTATTGACCGTCCATCATGGCCTTATTTCAGGGATATGCAGAGAAAAATATCTCATGAAGTTTTTAATGTTGGCATGGCAGTTTCCACCGATTTGGGCGATTCATTAAATGTGCATCCAACTCACAAACAGCCAGTGGGAGAGCGTTTGGCTCTGTTGGCTTTGAAAAATACTTATCATCAAAATATTATTGCGCAAGGGCCTGAAGTAACAAAAGTGGTACAGGATGGGAAACATATAGCTATTGATTTTAAGAATGGAAAAAAGTTACAAGCAAGAAATAATGAGCAGCTAACCGGCTTTGAAGTGATGAATGAAAAAGGGGAAATTATTTCGCCGAAGGCAGAAATTAAAAACAACCAGGTGATTTTATTTCTTGATAAAAATGAAAAAATAATTGAAGTATTATATGCCTATAAACCATTTACCAGGGCTAATTTGGAGAATGAGGCAGGTTTGCCTGCGAGTACTTTTTCTATCAGTTTAAAATAAAGTATGTGTAAAAGTGTAAAGGCAATAATTTTATCGAAATAAAAAATAGCAATGAAAAAATATTTATTCCTTTTAAATCTTTTGAGTTTTGGATTTTCATCTTATTCACAACAGAAAATCAGTTGGCATGAACCCGCGTTTGTAGAAGGAGTTTGTGTGCTGGATACCACCAATATCTTTCATCGTCTTCCCATAGAGATGAAAAATAAAGTACGCTCTCCCGTTTGGAATTTATCTGAAAATACTGCCGGAGAATTTATTCATTTCAAAACTACAGCAACTCAAATCAATGTACGATATACATTGGCAAGTGATAATTTTTCAATGCCACACATGCCTTCAACAGGTGAGAGCGGTTTGGACCTTTTTGCAATAGATGTGAACGGAAACTGGAATTGGTCGCCCGGAAGTTATCATTTTGGAGATACCTGTTCCTATACTTTTAAAAATTTATTTCTGGCGAAAAACAGCACTTCTGTTTCTGAATTTTATTTGTATTTGCCTTTATATAATTCAGTGACATGGCTATCAATTGGCGTTGATGAAAAAGATTCTTTTGCGTTTGCATCAAAGCGTAATGAACAACCGATAGTAGCTTATGGAACTTCAATCTTGCAGGGTGGCGTTACTTCACGGCCAGGGTTGGCCTGGACAAATATTTTGCAAAGGAATATCGATAGAACCGTTATCAATCTTGGTTTTTCCGGAAACGGAAGATTTGAAAAACCAATCTTTGACCTTATGTCGGCAGTGAATGCGAAACTTTATATCCTCGATTGCATGCCGAATCTTACCAGGGGCATTTCTGAAGAAGAAATAAAAAATCGTGTCATTTATGGCGTCAATAAATTGCGTGAAAAAGATAAAGAAGTTCCGATATTATTTGCTGAACACGCGGTTGGTTATGCGTCATTTTATATGGACACGACAAGATTGAATGAATACCATAATAGTAGTTTGGTAATTGAAAGAATCTTTAACGAATTGAAGTCATCCGGTTTAAAAGATATTTATTTATTAACCGATAAAGAAATCGGATTCGACATAAACGCTACCACCGAAGGTGTTCATCCAAATGATCTTGGAATGATGAAATATGCCATCGCTTATGAACAAAAAATCAGGGAAATATTAAATGAGCCTGTTGGAAATATTTCTACGGAAATTCCTGTAGAACAATATCGTGATGGATATGACTGGATAAAACGGCATAGGGATGTGATTGAAAATATTGAGAAAGCAAATCCAACAACTTTATTAATTGGAAATTCCATTATCAATTATTGGGGCGGCAATCCGAAAGCATCATTAGCCCGTGGTGAAAAAGAATGGAATAAATATATGGAGCCCCTGAAGGTGCAGAACGCAGGCTTTGGCTGGGAT
>Ga0164241_10003409_pt1 | contig 16072 bp, 20 predicted proteins | sample OricomyardsoilBY_FD_108780 | JGI IMG/M metagenome (GOLD analysis project Ga0164241, IMG submission 108780) | Backyard soil microbial communities from Emeryville, California, USA - Original compost - Back yard soil (BY) | ecosystem: Environmental > Terrestrial > Soil > Unclassified | place: USA... | reverse complement strand
GAGCCCGATTTTTGCGCCGAGGCCGGCGGCTTCGGCTTTCGATAACTTGCCGAACGTGTCGCTCATCTTGAGTAACGCGGAGATCGGATCTTTCGACCCTTCCTCTACGTCTTTCATCGACAAGCCAAGTTCCTTGAGGAACGGCAAGAGGCGGCCTTTGCCTTTGGTCGCGATATCCTGCAACCCCTCGTTAAACATATTGAGGGACGAGGTAAACGCGCCCTGTTGACCGTCGGACGCGACGACGGCCAACTCCCATGAATGCAACTCATCGACGGCCACGCCGATTGCGTCGGCGGCGTCGGCCATGTTATCGACGAAATCCGCGACCTCGAACGTCATCGCGGAGATCGCGCCAATCGAGAGGACGCCGCCGAGCGCAGCGCCGAAGCCGTACGCCATCTTGAGGAGGGAGCCGCCAACCATCTTGGCGGCCTTGTCCGTCTCGTCGAGATTCTTTTCGAGCTTGTCGGTTTGCCGATCCGCTTCCTTGAGCCCTTGTTCGAGCTTCCGGGCATCCGCGTCGAACAGGTAGAAAAAGGTTTCAAGGATTGCCACGGGTTCACCTCATCGATTGTGCTGTTGCTTTACGTGTTGTCCGGCGAGCCATTCGTTATAGCGGGTCGTTGCAACAACCTCGAACATATCGAACGCATCCTCCAACGTGTAGACCGTTTGCAACTCGCGCAAGGTTGCTAGCTTTTCCGCGATAATTGCTGCAATGAGTCCGTCAACGTTTTTGAAATCAACGTTTGGCACTTCGCAACGATAACCTCGAAGAAAGTCGAGACCTTGCCGTTCCCGAAAAAACTGCAATTGTATTCGAGCATCGCCGCCTCCAATCGCATTAGCGCCTCGAAATCGGGAACGTGATTGTTGACGAGCGCGCGGGTCGTGAGCATGAGCGCCGGGCCGCCTTCGGCATTCGGAACGCCGACGTACGACAAGAGCTTTAGCATGATCTCCTCGTTGACCTTGTAATCGCCGAGCTTGGGGAGCGCGCTCAACGGGTATTGGGTCACGATCTCGCGGCCTTCGACGGCCGGGAATTTGTGCAACACGAACGTTTTCTCCGAACCGTCCGCGAGGGGTATTGCTTGTTCCTTGGGCTGCAACATTGGGGAGTCCTTTATCGAAGCTCCCGCCCGGGTTGGGCGGGAGCGGACGAACGCGCGATTAGTTGCGCGTCATGTTCTCGAACGCGAACGCGAACGGCTTCGTCTTGAGGCGGCCAGCCGACGCGACGGGCTGCGTGAGGATCGCGTCGGTGATCTTGCCTTGATTCAGCGTCAACGAACGACCGTCGGGGTAAACGACGGTCATCGTGATTACGTCGCGCGCGGAAGTCTTGCCGCGACCGACGCGATTCGCTTCCGCCAACACCTGCAAATTGCGGTCGTCGTCGGTGTTGGGAATGACGTTCAGCGTCGGAGTGATCGGGTTCGCCTTCGACCATACGACCATATCGCCATTGAGCCCCATCGCTTTATCCATGATTTGCTGCGACGGGGTGTCGAAAGGATCCGCGTCGTCTGCAAACTGCGTGAGGCTGATTCCCTGCGGGAACGTCACCGAAGCGCGCAGCACGACGCGAATGCCAAAACCGGAAATATCTTGCATGACTGCGGCTCCTGTTAGACGAGGGAATGCGTACCCTCGACGAGACGAATTGCGTCGTCTTTCGAGTAGATGAGTTGATAAACGGCCTTGTATTCCTGCGTGCCGCCCGGCCCGGCGTACGCAACGATGGTGGCATCGACCCAATAGCCGATATCCTGCACTTGATGCCACGCGAGCGGGTCGTTCGTCTGTTGCGAAACGAACAGCTTTTGCGCCTGCGTGAGCGTCTTGCCGACGGAAATCGTGCCGTTGTTGAGGGCGGCGTCAATGCCTTCCTGAATCACGGCGAGGATTTGACCGCGCCCGGCGGCGTTGGCGGGAACGCGATTGCTCGAAAGCAAAAGCGACATGAGCGACACGCCGACGGCATCTTTGAGCCATTGCTCATTGGCGTACACGTTCATATCGAGCGGGGCCGACTGCGGACCCATGAGCAACCCGCGTTGATAGAACTCGATAACCTGCCCGGCGGTCTGCGTGCGGCCGTAGTAGTTCACGCGGGCGGCGTCGAGCGAGTCGGAGTCGTCGTCGGTGATGACGCTCGCGGTCACCCCGCCAAATTGCTTGAACATGTAGTTTACGACGGCGTTCGTCTTGCCGTAGTCCGTCGCCGCGAGTTGGATCATCGGAATGAGTTCCGGATACTCGGTAACGATGGGCGACAACGTGATCGCCGTACCCGCGAAGCCGATCAACGCCGCCGAGGCGATGAGGGCATCGGTCACGGTGCGGACGGGCACCATGTATTGATACGTCACGTTTTCGGCGGCATTGAGCCCGGCGAGGAGACCGTGTTCGTCGAGCGTCAGTTCGGGGATAAAAGCGAACGAACCGAAGTTGTTCGAGGCGTTGATGCTGGCCGCGAACGCGTCGCCGACTTCCTGCGCCGCGACGCCCCGGGTAAACACCGCGCCCGCGCCGTCGGTCCACGCGAGCGCGGTCCGGAGATCGTTCGGGCCGGCACCGGCCGGGGTGAGCGCCACGGTTGCGCCGTCGATGACTCCCGCGTTGAAGTTGAACGCCGCATTCACCGCATCGTACGTGACGGTCGAGGTCGCGAGGTGCGGATCGGCGTCGGCGTTCAACGCGGTTTGCAGCGCGGCGGCCACGTCGGCGAGCGACGCGGCGAGCGAGAGATCGATCCCCGAGACGGTGACCGGCGAGCCGTTGAAATCGAACGTCAGGACGCCGGCCGTTGCGAGTTGCAGGTTCGCGAGCGAGGCGGCCGGGCCGCCGCCGAAAATGGCCGCCGCCGCGCCCGCCGGAGCGTAACGCGAAAACGACAGACGACGCGCCGAGGAAATGGCCGGGCTCGTATAGCTGAAATAGAACACGGCGCGGAGGTATTCGGGCGAGGAGGTGCCGAAGTATTCGCCCACGCTTGCCGCGTCGGTGAACTCCAACGCCGACGCCGGATCGATGCGCGGATCGCTGGAAATCAATCGGCCGATGAGGTCACGTTGCTGGACGCCGGAGGAACCTCCAACGCCGCTCACGATGCGAACGTATTTGCTAAAACGGATGGACATTGGAAACTCCTTAGACGCGGTTGATGATGACCTCGCGACTCACCACCGGGGCGAGCGTGTCGGTCGTGGTGTTGCGATGCGTGAACGTTACGTCGAACGTCGGTTCCTGTTGGAACTCCCCCTCGTCGTTGTTGCTATACCCGCTCCGAATGTCCCCGATCCGCAGGACACCGACCCCGGCCGACCGGAGCGAGATTAACACGGGGTCAGACTGTAGCGCCCGAGCGGCGGCCTTGAGGTAATCGGCCGGGGTTAGCTCGGAATCGTTGGCCGGATCTTGCGGCGCGCGGGCGCTGAATTGGAACGTCGTTTCGAGTTGCTCCGACTCGACGTAATCGAATTGTTCGAGGATCTCGTTCCATTCTTCTTTGCGCTGCGGCGAACCGATGCGCTTGTCATGGAGCTTGAACAGAAAGAGGCCTGCAACCGAGGGCACGCCCTGTTGCGTCGGTTGATACGATTGTTTGACCTGCAACGTACCGAGCCCATAGCTCGGCGCAGCGAGGCGCTCGAGGAGGGCGGCGCGTATGGTGATGATGAGTTCGTTATCGAGCATTAGCCGACGCCTTGCGTGATATCGATCCCTAACACCTCGACCCATCCATCTTGCGCGAACCACGGCGTCACGGCCTCGACCTTGTACCGCCGACCGTTCCACTCGAACTCATCGCCCGAGCGGTCGCGCTCGACGCCGAGGATCGAGCGGGGAACGAACCACGTCACGTAGGACCGCGAATAGTCGAGCCCCATCGATTGAAACCGCGTGCGCGGGACGGCTTGCACGCTTCCGAGCGTGACCGCGACACCGGGCGCGAATACGGTCACGTCGCGACCCGTGGCCGACGTGGTGCGCCCGGTGTCGGCGTAGTACGTGACGGACTGCGACGCGATCATCGTCAACGCTTGCGAGAGTAGATTCGCGCCCGGGATCATCCTTTCACCTCGACAACGTTCGTCACGCTATTGACTAGAACCGCCGTATCGACAAGCGGTTTCGTGAGATTACCCGTCGTTTTCTTGTCTTTGTATCGACGACGCCGGGCGGCCACGGTTGCAGGCTGCAACGGCGGCGAGTCGATCTCGGAAATTTTCTTGCGAATGTCGCCGGCCGCAAGCTGGCCTACGGCGTCCATGACTTGATGCGGGGTGAAGGTGCCGCGCGCGATTGCCTTCGCGCCTTTACCGAACGCTTCGGTCCAATGCTGGCCTTGCTCGTTCGCGGTCGTTCGCATGAAAGGGCGCGGCGGGATGCCGCCCTCGGCGTACCCGAATTCATGGACGGCCGCGACGTAAGCGACGGGCGTTCCGTCGGGATACTTCGCCGACTCGAAAAACCCGACCTTCCCTTGCACGTTGGAAAGCTCTTGCGCGGCAACCTGCAACCGCATCGAATGCTCGCGCTTGCGGATCGCCTTACCCATTAGAAAATGCCCCCGGCCTTGCGGATGGCTTGCCGCTCGACCGAACCGCCGACAGTCCAACCGCCGGCCGCGTGCGAGGACAAAAGCGCGACGAGTTGCAACCCGTACGGCGTGCGCAACAGGAATGCGCGCCATGCGCTCGCGTTCGTGGGGACTTGTGCGGTAACGCTCACCTTGTCGATGGTGGCGCTCGTGATGATGCCGACGCCCGGGATCATCCCGGCGGCGTCCGGCGTGTAGATCATGGCGAGGTGCGCCGTCATGAGGTTTAACGCGAGTTGCAAGCAATCATCGCGGAACCAACAACGGTCGTACGGAAAAACGAAGCATTCCGCCATCGCGAAATACCCCGACAACAGCGCGTCGGGGTATTTCGTTTCGTCTGCGAACTGCGGGAATTGCGCGCGGAATGCCGCAACATCGAACGTATGTTTTGCCATTTCCGCGCGCCTCCCGTTGATTGCTGTTCGCTTACTTGCCCTTGCCGCTCTTGCGCCCGGTGTCGGCCGTCGAGGGCTTCGGCTCGCCGTCGTCGCCCGAGGTGAAATCCTCGGTCGTCAACTGGCGGGACTCATCGCCCGGGATCATGCCCTCGCTCACCACCTTTTCGGGATCCTTGTTGGATTCCTCCACGGCGATGAATCCGTTTTTCTTGTGCAACTGGAAAACCGAATTCTGTTCGAGGTACACGAGTTGTTCGGGCGTGATCTCGGTCACCACGCCGCGCGGCGTGACGAACGCCCGGTCGGCCACGCCGGTTCCGCCCTTGATGAGTACGCCCTCACCTTCGGGAACGGGGAGATCCGCGCCGCCCTTCCCGTAATTGGTATACAGGACGGCGGCGGCCAGCGTGGAAAAGACGTAAAGGTGTTTCGACATTGTGGCGGTCCTCGGTTAGATGCCGGTCCGACGCACGACGGCGTACGGACGCTTGAGCATGACGCCGGCAGTCGCCGACACGTAGTCCTCGACGTAGGCTTTCGCCTGCTTTTCGGTGCCGAGCATTTGGAATTTCGCGGGCACGACTTGGATCCATGTCCGCGAATCGTCGCTCGCGCCGTCCTCGACCGCATCGGCGTACGCGTACAACACGTTCGCGCCGCCGTTCGCGCCGTCGAGTTCCGGAGCCGACTCGACACGCACGTTCGGATACGTGCGCTTGAGCCAGTCCTCGACGCTGTTGCCGAACTCGCTCGTCACCGAAAGGTACGTGACGACGGCGTTCGGCAATGCGAGGGTGATCGGCGTTTTGCGGGTATCGACCGCGCCTTTCGTCTGCGCCTGCAACGCGGCGAGCGTGGTACGAATGTCCGCCGTGATTTCGAGGAACGTTTTCGTCGCCCATGTCGGAGTGCCGGCCGCGCCGTTCGGAACCGACACGTATGCCGGGAGCGAGGGGTCGTTGAGGAAACCGTACGTGCGGTTATTGCCGCTGTTGAAGCCGAGGAAACCGATCCGGTTGCGGGCGATTTCCAGCGACACGGCGGCCGCGCCGCGCTTTTCGGCGGCGGTGTTGACGTTCATCCGGGCGGCGCGCGCTTCCTCCAACGCACCGACGCGCATTCCCTGTTCGAGACGAACGACGGTACGGCGCTCCCACGACGGGTTCCACGAGGAAAGCGGAATGTTCGTGTAATCGCCATACGGAACCGCCATGCCGGTTGGCTCCAACACGCCTTGGACGACTTCCTCGTCCTCCCATGAACCGGAGGTCGAAATGCCGATGAGGGTGTCGATACTGCGGGCGGCGGTGATGGTGCGGACGAAGCCCGGCAGCCAGTTTTGGAGGAACTGGATCGGGGTCGCGGCCGACGCGGGGAACATGGTCGGTTGCAATTCGTCCATGCCGAATGCGGCGGCCTGCGCCGCCATCATCCGACGTACGTCGCCTTCGGTGAGGTTGATGCCGATTGCGGCGAGCGATGCGAACTCCGCAACCGCCGCCGCATCCATCGCGAACGGACGGACATTCCGCCCGGCGATGGCGCTGCGCTCTTTGCTCTTGTTCATGACTCGTGATCCTTTGCGGTTGGGGATGGGTTACGCGGTGACCGGGAGCGGGCCATTGAGCGCGACGATTGCGAGGCCGACCCCACCCGGAGCGGCGGTCGGCTCACGCACGACGACAGCACCCGGGATGATGGTATGACTCGCGGCGGGAGCGGCACCCGGTGCGACGGGCACGAGGACGCCGGTCGCATCTGCGTACGACACTTGATCGCCCACGTTCGCAGCGACGGCGAACTCGACGAAAATGCCGGGCGTATGCTGCACGAACTCGCCGATCTCGCCGTTCGCGAGCGCGAGGTTCGCCGCCAGCGTGCCGCCGGCTTCGGTGCCGCGATTGGGGTAGACCTTCGGGTTCGCGAGGATGCCGCAAAACACGAGACCCGCGCCGCCCGCCTGCACCGTCTTTGCGTGCACGCCGACGGGCGCGGTCGAGGCGCTCACGTAGCAGAAAGCGCGACCGACGACGTTGTTCGCGGCGTCGCCACTGTTGAGGACGCCGGGGGTGCCGTTGAGCGGCCCCTCGAACGCGAGTTCGCCCACGATGCCGGCGGCGATATCGGTTGCCACTGTTGACTGAAACATGATTACTTCTCCTCGCCGTTGAGGTATTTCGCGACCGCACCGTTCGGCGCGGCATCGGTTGCGGATGCGATGGGCGTCGAGGCCGCACGGCCGGCGAGGTAACCATCGAGCGTTGCGGACTCGCTACCCTTCGCGGGCTTGAGTTCCAGTTTGTCGCACGCGTAGGCGACGACCTCGGCGCGCGTCATCTTGGCGTGATCGAACACGCCGATATGCGGCTTGACCTTTTCGGCCAGCGCATCGCGCGCGGCGACCTCGCCGATGACGTTGCGTGCACCGTCGGCGGTGAGCGTCGCAAGCTGCGCGCCCATCGTGTCGATGGTCTTTTGCATCGCCGAGATCTTGTTCGCCGAATCGATGGACGCGGCGAGTTCCTTCGCCTTGGCATCGGCGGCCACGGTTGCGGCGTCCTTCGCCTTGTCCGGATCCTCGCCGGCATCGGCCGGAGGCGCACCGACCGCAGCGGCCGGCGGATCCTTCGCCTTGTTCGGATCTTCACCGTCGGCGGGCGGAGCCCCGTTGCCGGCCTTCATCGCGGAAAGTTTCTCGATGAACGGGCCGAGCTTTTCGAGCATGGCGGTTGCCTGTTCGATGGTCAGCTCGCCGCCGCCCTCGTCGTTGCCGCCCTTTTCGTCTTTGTCGGACATTTTGAAAACCTCTTTGTTGTCAAGCGTGATGTTGAAATGGTCGAGGACGGCAACGTCCGGACCCATGCGACCCTCATCCACTAGGGCGAGGTGATTCCCCCTCACTTGGCGTTGCACCGCGTCGTAAGGGATTCCGTTCCAGTTGCCGGGCGTCCAATCGTAGACGCATCGGTAACCGAGAGATAATTCGCGTTTGCCGCTCGCGATGACGTTCGCCATCGCTTCCGAAAACACCTTGAGATTGCCGTACACCGTCCCGTCTTTGTAATAGACGTTTTCACCGATGACACCGTGCACGCCCTTTTGCTCCGCCGGCATGAGACCGTCGTCGGCGTTCCCCAACATCGTATGGTCATCGACCCAAGGCACGAGCCGGAACGAGGCGAGGCAATCGGGATCCGAGAGTTCCTCCGGGGGCCGGAGGACGGAATAAACCCGGTGAGGGTCGGGAGCGTTGGGGAGGCCGGAGTAAGGGAAAACGCCGACTTTCGAGAGGGGATTGTCGCGGACCTCATACCACCCGTTGAGGTCGGAAACGCGCGCGGAATCGGCTTTATCCATCGCGAAATGCGGTTGTTTGGTCACGGCTCGCTCACCCTGTCCGGTCGGCCGGCGGTCGTCCTAGCGTACGGCCAACGGTTCGCCACGTCTATTCCTCCCCGAAATCGAGGACCGGGCGCATCGTGCACCGGCAATTCGGAGCCTGCCCCGGGATGCCTCGCTCGCCGGTCCGTTGGTCGATGACGGGCGGGTCATCGAACGAGTAGACGTTGCCGCTCATGTCGATATGGTCTTGCCGGGGTTTCTGCGAACCGCCGGTATGGATCCACTCGAATTTGGTCACGCCCAAACCTTGCATTCGCGATTTGTTGATCGCGTTGTACGCCTTGCGGGTTTGGTCGAGCGCGATGTTTTTCGCGCGCCGTTCGGTGATGCCCTTCGCATCCTTGAGGTATGGATCGAGATCGGCGAGGCCGTTGCCCGACGTGATCGACCGCATGACCGCGCCTTGTACGCCCTCAAGGAACTTTTGCGGTATCGATTTGATGAGGCCGACATTCTCCGCAACGCTCGCGGTGATGGTGTCGGCAATCGGGCCGCTCGTTAGAACGTCCGTCTTGAGCGTGATGTTGCCGGAGATATCGCGGAGCGAGTTGCGCAAGCCGGTTGCGCTGTTCGTCTGCACCTCCTCGACCATGCTTTCGGAAATCCCTTTCGCAGCGCGTGCGAACAGCGCCGAAAAACGATTGATGAGCGCGTTCGTAAGGATCCGCGATTGTGAGGCGATGCTCGCGTCGGTTGCGACGTGCGACTCGACCGCGACCGGGGACTCGAACAGGCGCACGAGTTCGACCCGCGTCGCCCGGTACATTTCGGCGATGAGCTTTTGCAGTTGGCGGTTGTACCGGGCCGCAGCGGTCGGCGGTAGCCGCAACGATGCGCCCTTGACGATGGACGATCCCGCGCGTTGCGCCTTGGCAACACGACGCGGCGTCGGCCGGACCTTACGCATCGACGAGGATCTCGTAATCGGATCCCGTGTAATCCCCTTCGACCAACTGCGGAGGAACGCCCGCCTTGAGCGCGGCGGCGAGCGAATGATGCCCGTCGATCACGATCCGGTAACGCTCGCCGGCTTCGGTGACGAACAGCGGCGAGACCTGCACCACGTAATCGGCGGCGAGGATCTTTTGCTCGACGATGGACGGATCGACGAACTTTTGATTCGACACGAGACGGACAGGATCCATCGCATCGCGCGCGTCGGCCGGAGCAACCGGGCCGGGTGCGGCAACGCCGGGCTCGCCGGTCGTCGGCAACGGTTCGTCGTCGGTGATTAGCACGAGGCCGTGATACCCCGACTCCCGATCCTTGGAAAGCCGCTCGCGCACGTCGTCGCCCGAGATCGCGCCCGCCGTGACGAGGAGGTTGTCGCGGTCGGCCTCGATCTTTTGCACCTCCGCAACCTCTTTCGCGGTCGGCGAGTCGAGCGGGTTCCATACGACCGACGTTGGCGTGATGGTGCCGCCGTTGCTCGGCGCGATGATCGAACGCATCACGCAAACATGGTGGCGCTCGACTAGCGGCGTGAGGTCGTGCGTCTGTATCGATTCGAGTTCCTCGTGATAGCTCGCCTCCTCGTATTCGCCCGTGCTGTTGAACCCCTTCGGAGCCGTGCCGAGGAGTTTCGTCGCCGGCACGTTGGCGGCCGCTGCGACGATTTGATACCCGGTCATGATGATGGCGTCGAGGTCGGCGAGCGACGTGTCGAACTGTTGGATCTCGTCGCCCTCTTTGTCTAACACCTTGATCGCGAAGTTGTCGCGATAGTCCGCCCACGTGCGGAGGTTGGCGTCGAACTTTTCTTTGTCGGCGAACGCTTCGGCGGTGTCCGTGGCGAACGTCGTCGTCCGTTTGGTCATCGCCAGTTGTGGCGCTTCGTTCGCGGTGCGCTCGGCGTTGTAAACGCGTTCGAGGATGAGTTGCGGGATCGGCTTGCCGCCGTAGAGGTATTGAGGTTTGAGGAGATCCGGAACCTCGCCCGTGCGGAACAAGACGAGGTGCGAACGATGGTATCGCTTGCCGGCGATTGTCCACCATGTCGGCTCGTAAAAATTGATCGACGCAGGATCCGACGCCGACGCTTGATCGAGTTCGGGGGAGATCCAATAGGGGTCGAGTTGAACGATCCCCTTGTACGACCCGGGGGTGATGGCGTCGGGGTTGAACGGATACTCGTAAAACTTCGGGTCGGTCGATTCGATCTTGAACAGCGCGACGCGGATCCCGAACACGCGGCCCATACGAACGAAGTCGAGGAGGTGATCGTTCAACTTGAAACGTTCGTCGGCCTTGCGGATTTGCTGGATGATCTTTGCATCGACCTCGCCGCCATCATCGGCCACGATCTCGAAACCTTGCCGCGCCGCATCGCGCGCAGGCATCGAACAAGCCTTGTCGATGAGCCAGTGTTGCGACAACAGCGCCGCGATTTGATGGCCGATAAACCCTTGCCGCAGAAAGAAACCGAGGAGCGCATCGCTCACGTACGGTTGGCCCATCGAATACCCGGCCTTGATCGACGACCCGGTTGCGCATCCATCCATGCCGCCGGCCGCGTTCGACAGGGGCGCGAGGGCCAACGCGCGTTGGAGTATGGCCTCGGCGGCTCGCAAGCCGACGGGCTCGCGTTCCTCGACGCGGCGTTTCTCACCACTGGCAAAAAAGGATGCGCCAATCTTGCGCACCGTTTCGACGACCGCACCGCGCTTTATTCCGAACATGCCGCCGCCCCTAGTTGGAGAAAAATCCCCCGCGCTTGGGCTGCGGGGCGTAGCAGATCATAACGGCGTCGGCAAGGTTTGGCGAGCGAGCCCCGTCCGGTGCCTTGTCGATGAGGATTTTCCCGGCACCGTTGAGCGAATAGGTCGGGCGCGATAGCTCAACGGTGAGCTTTGCCAACGCGGCCGGGGACAGGTCGGCCGACGACAACGAAATGATCTCGTCGGGGTTAAACGCTGCGCCCTTGATGACCGCTCGGTACGTGCGTTGGAATCGTACGCGCAGGTTCCACCATGCTTGCGCCTTGGCGTTCGCGAAGTAATCCGCATTCGTGCGCGCTTGCTTGTCGCGTATCGCATCCTCGACCGCGAGCGGGATCGCCTTTTCGGGATCCACGACCGCACCGGATCCACGGAACGGAAGCGCCTCGATCTTGGGTAGCTTGTCGATGGCGCGCGCTTCGTTCAATACGCGCGCGTCACCGCGTACGCCAGCGCCGAGGCCGTCGGAGTCGAAATAGAACAGCGACGAGCCGAACGCTTCGCACTCTTGGAACGCACGCGCGACGGTTCCGAATATGTCGTCGCCCTTGCCGCTCCATTCACTCAACGAATGCAACACGACACCATGCCGACCGGCGAACGCGTTTTGATCGACGCCCTCATCGGCCACGTCTAGCGAGCCGAGGCGCTTGCCGCTCGGGGTGATCTTGAGTTTGAGGTGAGCATCGACCGCCGCTTGTATCCATTCGTTCGGGATAACGATGCCCTCGACGCTCGCCGAATAATTGCGGTCGATCTCTTGCGCAACGGTGACGGGATCGAGCAACTCGCATTGTTCCTCGTACCATTGTTGATCCTTGCGCGGATCGTCGCGCCAGTCGAAAACGAACACGTCGATTTTGCCGGCGTGGCGCTTGATGGCGAACGGGTTATCCATGCCGGCAACGCTAGATGCGTCGATGCGGCAATTCGTCGTGGCCGACAACGACGCCTCGATCAACTGCGGCCGTTCGAGGTGCGCGGACTCATCGACGAAATACAACGACGTTCGGTCACCGCGACCGATGTTGTCGCCCGCCTCGCCGGTCATCGCTGCGCCCGTGTTGGGGAACGTGAGGCGCATATGCGTCCCGTGCCGTTTCTCCAACCACCCGGCGCGGAACTCCGGCGGTAAATGCTTGATAAAGATCCGCGCTTTGTAGAACAAAGATTTCGGCGAATCGAGCTTATCGACGTATTCCTCTTTGCGCGACCCATAGCCGATGACCATGCCGTCGTGGAATACGCAAAGCGCAACGCCGACGCCGACCATGATCCACGACGCGCCAACGTCGCGCGACTTTTCGATGAGGAGCGGTTTGCCGCCGCGCCAGTGCGAATAAATATCGTTGATGCACTCGCGTTGCTTGGGGAACAAGACGAACGGCATCACGGCCGGCAAGCCGCGCTCGATGTTGCGAGGGTCGAACGTGACGCCCCAATCGTTGACGAAATCGGCGGGGTTGTTCGCATAGTGCACGCGGAACGCGGCGAGGAGTCCGGGGTCGTCGCGCAACTTTTGCAACAGGGCGAGGCGTTGCGCGAATACCGGCACGTAATCCGGCGTACGGAAATTAAAACTCATCGACGCGGGTTCCAATGGAGTTCGTAGGCGCGAACGCCCTCGGGTAACTCGTCATCCCAAACGATGACCTCAAGCGCCAAGCGAAGCGTTTCGCCGCGCGACACTCGAACAGCGACGCGGCGCGCGCTGCAAACGTAATAGGTGCGTCCGGTTGCTGTTCGCAGAAAGGAACCGGCGCGCGGTTCGTCGCCCTCCTCGCCGTGCCAGTCGTAGAACAGGCGGCGCGGGCGTTGAATCACTTCGCGCCCATTGCCGCCGCGTACGCCTTCGCCGCCGTCGCCGCGTCGATGTTGCCAACGTCGAGGACCGGGACCGGCGTCGGGTTGTTCGGGTCTCCGCCGTGGAGGTGGCGCTCGGCCATCATGCCGAGATACTTCGCGATGTTCGCGAGCGCGCCGTCTTGATCGCGGAACTTGATCTCGATCCCGTTGTTCGTTTGCTTGATGCCGGCGAACAGCTTCCGCCCGGCCGGGCTCAATCGATGCGTGTCCTCGATGTACGTGTCAACGTAGCCGTCGCCGCCGCAATGCACGCACGTACCGACCGGCGGGAGGTCGCGAACGTAGCCCCAACCGCCGCCCGGGTCGGGCATGGGCTTCGTTGCAGCGCGCGCTGGCTTGCTCGCGTTGTAATCGATCACGCGGGCGCAGGCGATGGCGAACTCCTCCTCGGAGATCCATTGGTATTTATGATCGATCCCGTAGCAGTGGCGACAACAGAATTTGCGCGTTCGGATCAACTCCGACGGATCCGCCGTTGCGATGGTCATCCATTCTTTCAGCACGAACGCCGCGTCGATCATAAGGGCGTCGGCCGCCTTACCGCGTAGCTCGACGATCCTAGCCGCTACCTCGTCACGGCGCGCAAGGGCGCTCGCCGCGTTTTGCTGCGCGGGCGTTGGCGGATCGTCCACGCGATACCCGGCGCGTGCGTAGGCTTCCGACGGTCCTTTGCAAGACGGATCGCACAATGCGACGGCGAACGCCTCTTGTTTGGCGGTGAGTTGGCTCATAGTGTCGATAGCATGGTCGGCCACGATTCCCGGCGTCAAGCGTCACCCGTTAACCCTTCGTGTACCCGACGCCATATCATAATGCGGGTATGTCGTAAGCTATTGATTCTGTTGTCTGTCCTCTACTCTTTAACCCAATACCCTTAATTTAGAGATATATCCAGTGTAATGACACACTACATAGTGCATACATATGATATATGACTGTATGACGCATTTCCTTAGTAGATAGAACCGACGCGGGGGTACGCCAAGTCCTTGATTCGTATAGAACGAACGCGGGTATTGTCATACGCGCGGTTGCGGTGTTAGGATTTCCAACGCTACTCAACAAGGGGATCAACGATCATGACCATGACGCGAGCGCCAGCCGCACAAGCCGGGCTCAATAAATATGACACCGGCAAACCCTGCAAAAACGGTCACCGCGCGATGCGCTACACGCAATCGGGCACGTGCGAGGGATGCTTGCGAGCATCACAACAGCGCGCGCAGGCCGTGCACGCCGCCGGCGCCCCGGAGCGTGCCGCCCGGAAGCAATTCGCCCTCCACGTCGTCTCGGTCGCCGAGCGCGTACCGGATGCGCAGCTAGGATCGCTGCAAACGATGGCCGAGGCGTTGTTGTCGTGCCGCTTCCCATCGCTCGCCGGGCTCGTCGAATTCCGATGCAACCCGCGTCCATGCAAGGCGGTCAGCGGCACCATACAAGCAACGTTCCTCGTGCACGTCGAGGACCGACAGGCATTCCACGGGCTTTGCGATAACGCCCTCCGCGCCGCGAGCATGATCGACGCGCACGGACTCGCCGCACGTATGGAGTCGGTGCAATGATGCGCGGGCACTCGATCACGCCAAGCGACAAAGGTCGGCTCGTGCGCGAGATCCGCGTCGGCGACGAGATCTCGATCAACGGACGCACGGCGCGCATTACCCAAGTATGCGGACCCGATTGCGCGTACGCCGGTTTCGTCGGTAGCGATGGCACCGTCGAGGCCGACATGCGGATCGACGAAAAGGCGTGGCGCGAAGCGTACGCACGCCAACGGGGCTATTGACGCCGCCGTCAATATATGATATGATGCTCGTGTCGTTGGTAATACCGCCGACGACTCACTCAAGGAATCCGAATGGAACTTGCGAGCAATATCCCCACGCACGGGCAACCGGCCCTCGTCCCTCACTTCATGGTGCGCGCCCGCTACACGTGGGGTCGTGGTCCGACCATCGAGGACGCCATTCGCAACGCGAACCTCGCACCCGGTGAGGCGTGCCACGTCTGCCGCACCGACGACAACGCCCAATGCGACGAGATCGCCGGGAACCTGTCTTACAACGCGCGCACGCCCATATGGGAAGGCAAGGTAACGCGCAACGGTCGCGACGTTCGCCTCGTCTCGATCACGCATCCGGGCTATCGCGTGGGCGACGCCACGAGCGCGGAGGACTGGCCGGCATGATTCCATTCCAGCTAGACGACGGCGGTCGTGCCGATGCGGCGTTCAAGGGGGAGGCGGGCGATTGCGTGACACGCGCGGTCGCCATCGCCAGCGGCCGACCATACCGCGAGGTCTACGACGCGTTGAGCGAGATCCAATCGACGTTGCGCAACACGAAGCGTCGCAGTAAAAGCCGCAGCGCGCGAACGGGTGTCTCCACGAAGCGGAAGGCGTTCCGCGATTACATGGCGTCGCTCGGCTTCACGTGGCGCGCGACGATGGGGATCGGTACGGGTTGCACGGTGCACCTCAAGCGAGGCGAGATCCCGGCAACCGGGCGGCACGTCGTGATGTTGAGCCGCCACGCTTGCGCGCTCGTCGATGGCGTGGTGCGTGATGCGTACGACCCGAGCCGGGGCGGGACGCGTTGCGTCTATGGTCTATGGTCGCTCGACCGCTAACCGCAAGGGCGCGCACGCGCGCATGGTGCCGGGAGCAATCGCCGCTCCCGGCTCCTATCGTCGAGGCGTTGGCCCTCCTCAAGCTCGCGCACTCCCCGCCCTTGCGGCGGCTCCCCGGTGCGCCGTGGTGGATCCCCGACCATGACCGACGCTAGCCGCTGGCGGTTCGTCTATTGGCGCGGCCTGTTCGGCTGGAAACGGGCCGACGACCTTCCGCCCGGCGCGGTTGACGTGACGGGGTGTTATTGGGAATTCGTGACGGCGCTCACTATCGACCGGCAAAACGCTATTGACCGCCCCGTCAATAGGGCGTACGATTCACCTCATGGACAAGACGACCGCCATCCTTGAGAAACACCTCGCCGACCTCGACGCGTTGCTCGAACAAGCGCGCGCGATGCTGGCCTAACTCCAACCGCCGCCCGCCTTCGTTCCCCGGGGCGAAT
>Ga0164241_10003408_pt1 | contig 16074 bp, 9 predicted proteins | sample OricomyardsoilBY_FD_108780 | JGI IMG/M metagenome (GOLD analysis project Ga0164241, IMG submission 108780) | Backyard soil microbial communities from Emeryville, California, USA - Original compost - Back yard soil (BY) | ecosystem: Environmental > Terrestrial > Soil > Unclassified | place: USA... | reverse complement strand
GTCTGGGGTAGCCTGATGTGGGTCGCAGCGCGCACCGGTCCCGCCGGTCGGCCCGCGCTCGATGCAGCGGGCAACCTGGGCGTCGGTACGGCGGCGGTCGCGGCCTTGGTCGCGATCGCGCGAATCGCGCCGCGTCCCGGTCTACTCAAACCGCCAAAGCAATCGCTGTCACTCGACGCGGCCACGTTTGCGGGCTTCCTGTGGGCGATCGCGACGGCGTTGCCCCTCGGTTTCGCATTGCTTCCCGCGGAGCGCGTGCGGCTCGATCCGTTGATGATCGACTACGCCACGACCAGCGCAGCGATCGCGTCGCTCTTGGTGTTCGTGGCGGCGAGCTTTCGACTCCACGCGCTGCGAAGACTGGAGCTCGGCGTCGGCGATCGCGCCTCCGGTGCGCTGTCGCTCGCGATCACGACGTTCTCCGTCGCGATTCCCGCGGGCTTGCTCGACGTTGCACCACCCGACCGCATCCTACCGGTCGCGGTTTGCGTTGCCGCGCTATCGATGACCTGGGCGGCAACGACCCCCGAGCCCACGACCGTTTCCGTGGGACTGCGCGGAATTCTTTCGATTTTGATTTTGGGCACGCCGATCATTTTGGGCGCCGGCGCGGTGGTGCGCTCGGCACCGGAGCATTCGGGCGGGATCCTGCTCGCCGCCACCACCTTGTGCATTTTCGTGGGTCTAATCGCGCGCGCCGCAGCAAAACCCCTCGGCCCCGAACAGTCGCGCTGGCTCGATGCCATCGAAGCCGCCAGCCGCGGTGCCCTCCAACCGGAACCGGACTCAGCGCTTTGTGCAGCGCTCGAAGCACTCGGCAAAACCAGCACGACGCCCGATGCGCGCCCGGCCATCTTCCGCAATAGCCCAGCAGAAATGCTCTCGGTCGATGTCGCGGGATACCTGCACGTCGAATCCGCGGAAGCACCACTGCGCTTGTACGAGCTAGCGAAAGAAGAGCCCGAGCGCACGCTCCGCGCCGAGGCGTTGCAGGCGCTGGCGGTGCGCCGCCCCGAGGTGCGTCCGCTGATCGCCTGGTTCGAAGATCGTCGCGCATTCTCGGCCACGCTCGTAGTCGACGATGACGGACCCATCGGCTTCATCTTGCTCCCCGCTGGCACACGCACGTCGGCCATGACGCTCGAGGAAGCGCGCGCGGTGCGCGTCCTCGGCGACCGCATCAGCGCGCTCTTGGCCGTTTCGTCGGCGCTCGCGCGTTCACGAGACCGCGAGCTCAAGGCCGTCGCCCGCGCCGACCGCGTCGATGACGAGTGCAAGCGCCTCGAGCACATCATTTTCGCGGCCTCTGGCAGGCATTTGGAGCTCGCGGAACGGCTCGCCCGCAGCGTGCGCACGACCGCCTACAGCCCCGCGGCCAGACAAGCTCTCGAGCGTTTGGAGCGATTGGGCAAGCAGGGCGCACCGATCTCACTGTTGGCCCCGCCTGGAGTCGAAGCCATCGGTTGGGCCGCCCATGCACATTTGCAGAGCGGGCGCGCCAGCGGCGCGTTCGTGATCGTCGACGGCACCAACCCCATCGAACACGCACGCGAGCTGTGGGAAGACAAAGAGCGCTCACCGCTGGTGCTGGCGGATGGCGGCACGCTCGCGATCCTGGACGTGGCCGTTCTGCCACTCGAGATCCAAGATCTGATCGCTCATTCTTTCGCCCGCCGTCAAAACTCGCCGAATATCTCGTCGGTGGCGAAACCCGGACTGTTCGTGACCTTGCGGGTGCCACTCGCTCGCTTGCTCGAAGAGCAGCGGTTGAGCCGCGACTTGTCACGCTGGCTCGGCGCATCGGAGGTGCTGCTGCCAACGCTCAGCGAGCGACCGGAAGATTTGCAGGCCTTGGCGCTCGAAACGTTGTCGCGGGTGGGCCTGTCGTTGCGCGGTGAACCACTCGGTTTGGAACCTGCCGCAATGCGCGCGCTCGCCGAACATGACTGGCCGGGCAATGAATTGGAGTTTCGCGCGCGACTTTTGTCCGCCGCACGCCGCACGAGCGGTGCCGTGGTCCGTGCCGAGGATCTGCTCGCGACCGGCTTTGCCCCCCCCGCACCGAAGCCGACCGACCTCACTCCCCCTCCCCCCGTGGCCGTGCGACGCCCGCGCCCGCGCCGAGCACCACGCGCCCGCTGAATGGTCAGTCGACGCCCGCGGCGCTGGGGACTAGTCTTCGAGGGAGCACGTGTCCATCGCCCCCATCACCGAACGTAGGCAGTTAGGCGAACGCTTCGTGGTGGAGCGCGAGGTCGGGCGTGGTGGAGCGGGCATCGTTTACCGCGCGTACGACCTTCAGAGCGAGCGCATCGTCGCGCTGAAAGTAATCGCGTCGGAAGCCGGCGACGCGCCAGAGGAAGAAGCGCGCTTCACGCGCGAAGGTCAATTGCTCGAAAAGCTCGACCACCCCGGCATCGTGAAGATCGTCGGCTTCGGCGTGTTCGACGAAAACGGACTGCCCTTCGTCGCTATGGAGTGGCTAGAAGGTGAAGACCTGGCTGCACGACAGAAGCGCGAGCCGCTGACCATTCCTCAAGCAGTCGAATTAACCGTCCAAGTGGCTGAAGCTTTGCAGGCAGCGCACGCCGCTGGCGTGATTCATCGGGACATCAAGCCGGGCAACCTGTTCTTGTGCAAAGCGCCTGGAAATGATGGCTGTCTAGGCCCATGGCAGGTCAAGCTGGTGGACTTCGGCGTCGCGGCCCGCAGCGACATCCGCATTACCCGTATGGGAGATGTGGTCGGCACGCCGGCCTACATGGCGCCCGAACAAGCGCGCGGCGATGCGCCGATCGATGCGCGTTGCGATATTTACTCGCTGGGCGCCACGCTGTTCGAGTTGATCGCGGGCAGACCCCCGCACGTCGGTCCGACAGTCATCGCAACGCTCGCTCGTTTGGTAACCACGGCTCCGCCGCGCCTGAGCGAGCTGCGCCGCGAGACGCCTCCGGAGATCGACAATTTGGTGAGCAGCATGCTGCACACCGATCCCTCATCGCGGCCGAGCAGCATGACCGAAGTGCTGGCCATGCTGCGCAACGCATCCGACGACGTGGAGCGCATGAGCTGGATGGAGCAGGTGCCCGATCCGCGCTCTTCGCGGCTCGGTTCGAGCGCTTCGCGACTGGTCACCTCGATCGTCGCAATCCGTTTCGCGACGGCTTCCGCGCGGGAACGAGCGTTGGAACAGCTGCGCCAGCGCGGCGCTGACGCCGTGCCGCTCGGCCAGGACTCGATCGTCGCGCACCTCGGCGCGCGACGCGCGGTGGGCAACGAGGCTGCCGTCGGACTCGAGCTCGGACGTCGCTTGGCGCGCGCAGGCGCTCGAGTCGGCGTGGCCAGCGGTCGGGCACGGCTGGATTGGGCACACGATCTCGGAGAGGTTTTGCCCGTTGGTGAAGTGGTCGACCGCGCGTCCTCGTTGTCACGCGACGCGGATGCCGGCGTGGTGCTGGCCGATGCCACGACCAGCGAACTCGGGCGCGGTCGCTACGAATTCCGCACCCGTGATGACGGCTCTTCGGTCGTCGGTGAGCCCGTGCACGGCCGGCGCGGCGCAGGTGGAGCGCCGTTCGTCGGGCGTGATCCGGAACTTGCACAGGTGCTGAGCGCGTTCGAGCGCTCGCGTCTCGACACCACTCCCATCCTGGTGTCGATCGCCGGTCCACCTGGTATCGGCAAGAGTCGCTTGCGGCGCGAAGTCATGGCGCGCATCTCCGCGCAAGCCGGGGCGCCGCACATCGTCTTGCAACGCAGTGAAGCATACGCGCAGGGCCACGCCCTCGGCGCCGCAGCTGACGTACTGCGCGGCATCATCAGTTTGCCGAAGGGCGCGACCAGCGCGGAGGCGGCCAAGGCGATCGTGTCTCGACTCGGGCCCTCGACTCGCGACGAACTCACGGCCAAGAACCGCGAACTGCTCGCGCGCTTGTTGGCGAACGAGCCGCTGCCCGAGGGGCTCGATCCGCGCGGCTCGCGCGACGTGCTGTGGCTCGCCATGACCGATCTCGTGCTGCAAGTTGCCAGCAACGAGCAGACCGCGATCTTGATGGAAGATCTGCAGTGGGCAGATCCAGAAAGCATCGGTTGGCTCGATCACTTGCTCGGACGCGCGACGGGTCGGGCTCTGGTGGTGATGGCGCTGGTCCGACCTGACTTTTGGTCCGAGCAGGCGAATCGCTTTGCGGGCCGTGACCACGTGCGCCTGGAGCTCCGCCCGATTTCGAAACGAGCGTCGCGCGCGATCGCGCGAGCCGTCGTGGGCGACACCGTGCCCGAAGACATCGTGGAGCGAATTGCCGAGCAGGCCGCAGGACTGCCGCTATTTGCCGAAGAATTGGCTCGTCTGAGCGCTTCCGGGCGTGACACAGCTCACGCCCCCACCATCGAAGCGGCGATTCAAGTGAGCCTCGACGCACTCGATGAAGAGTGCCGCGATGCCGTGGGGCGCTTGAGTGTATTCGGTTTGACCTGTTGGGATTCCGCGCTCGAGTCACTCGGCATGCCGCGCGCCGAGAGCGTGATGAAGGCGCTCGTTGCTTCCGAAATTCTGACCGAACAGAACGTATCGCGCTTTACGGGCACCCGCGAGTGGGTGTTCAAGCATGCTCTCGTGCGCGAGGTCGCCTACGCTTCGCTCGGCGAACGCGAGCGAAAAGAACTGCACGCGCTCGCAGCCGCCTGGCTCACCTCGATGGGTGAAGACTCCGCCACCGTCGCGGGTCAGTACGACTTGGGTGAGCAGCACGTGCTCGCGGCCGAGCATTGGGCACGAGCTGCGCAGCGTGCGCTCGCGGCCAACGCCTTGGCTGACGCCATGAGCATGGCCGAGCGCGCGTTGATGTTCGCCGAGACCAAACCCAAAGGCTTCGTACGCGCGTCCTACCTGGACGAAGCTTGGAGCCGACTCGACCCGCGCGCGAGCGACCGCGAATCAGCCATTTTGTCGATGGAAGACAACGTGCATGACGAGGCGAGCGCGGTTCGCGCCCGCGGCGCCCGCGCCCGCTACGATGACGCGCGCGGCTCGGGTGAACGCATTAGCGAGCGCTTGGCCGAAACGCGCGACCAAGCCGCTGCGCTCGGTCTACAAGACGAGGAAGCGCGTTGCTCTGCAGTGCTCGCGCTGCGCGTGGCTTTCGCCGGTCGCTTTGCCGAGGCCGAGGCCGAGATCAAGCGGCTACTCAAGCTTGCGCGGCAGCAGAGCACCAGCGCGGCCGCGGTGGACGCTTATCAAACGCAGGCCATCGTTCGTCAAACCCAAGGCGCGCTCGCTTCAGCGCTCGAGGCCAGACGCAACGCCGCCAGCGCCGCGCGCGGAGCGGGCCTCAAGGAGCGAGAGGCGATCATCATGACGAACCTCGGCTTCGCCTTGACCACTATCGGTGCACGACAAGAAGCGCGCACCGCGCTCGAAACCGGTCTCGCTTTGTCCGATGCCATCGGCAGCGTCGGCGCCGTGCGCCACGCGCAAATGAACCTGCTCGGTTGGGCTGCGACATTCGGCAACGATCGTTTGATGGAGGCTCACTTGGCCGAAGTGCGCGCGGACGCGGACGCGGCGGCGACTGGCGCTTGGGCGGCGCCCGATCGCGCCAATTTGGGCACGCTTTTCTACCGTGGTAGCGAGCTGTTGCGCGCCAACGCCGAACGCGAGTGGCGACGTGCCCTCGGTTTGCTGCGCCTCGCAGCTCAGTCGTATCGCACGACCGGGCACCGTGATCTGTTGCCGGTCGCGCTCGGTCTTTGGGCGGAAGCCGAGCGCCGTTGCGGCAACGCTGGCGGTGCGGTCGAACTCGCGCGTGAGGCGGCGAGTTTGCTCGATCAAGGTGCACCGAGTCTGCTCAACGAGTCGGCTGTGTACCTTGCCCTGCATGCGGCCTACACGGCGACCGGTGAAGAAGAGGCAGCGCGCCAGGCCATTTCGCGCGGCATGCCACCACTCGTCCGACGGCTACACGGCTTGGTCGGCACGCCCTACGCGCGCCAGTTTCTCACCGAGCTACCCGACAATGCGCGGCTACTGGCCGCAGCGGAAGGCTACGGCTTGGTTCCCGACGCGATTCATCGCGTGCTGGAATCCGCGTCTTGAGCGACGTTCAGCTCTTGCTCTTCAGGAAGCGCGCGATGCGATTGCATGCCTCTTGAATGCGGGGCGGATCTTCAATCAGCGCGAAACGCAGGTATTCGTCGCCGCCGGGGCCGAAACCGACCCCGGGTGAGGCCGCCACGTGCGCCGATTCGATGAGCTCGGTCGTGGCCGCGAGCGAGCGCTTCCCACCGAAGGCAGGGGGGATCTTGGTCCAAACGAACATCGTACCGCTCGGCTCGGCAACGTTCGGCCAACCCGCGGCGCGCAGCCCTTCGACCAACGCGTGCGCGCGCAATTTGTAGAGGTTGCGGATCTCGTCCGGAAAACGCTCGCCGTGCTCGAGGGCCCAGGCCGAAGCGAGCTGCAAGGGTGCGAAGGTACCGTAGTCGAGGTACGTCTTCATGTGAGCCAGGGCGGAGACCATGCGCTCGTTGCCGGCCATGTAGGCGATACGCCAACCGGGCATGTTGTAGCTCTTCGACATCGAGAACACCTCGACCGCGAATGACTTCACGACGTCGCGATCGACGCCACAGTCGAAGATGCTCGGCGCAAAGCGGCGCGAAAAATCGAAATCCGCGTATGCCAGATCATGCAGCAACATCGCGCCCGACTCGTGAACGACTCGCACCAAATCAGCCAATGCCTCGGGCGAAATCACCTGCCCCGTGGGGTTCTGCGGATAATTGGCGATCACCAATTTCACGCGCTGGCCACGCTGCTCGACCCGTTGGATTGCCTCACTGATCGCCTGCGCGGGTTCTATCTCGGTGCTGGCCGGGTAGTACTCCACGCTGGCGCCTGCGATTTGCGGCGCGTATGCATGAATCGGGTAACAGGGATCCGGCACGACGGCGACATCACCCGCATTGAGCGTGGCCAGGCACAAATTGCTCATGCCCTCCTTGGCGCCCATGGTGATGATCACTTCGCGCTCGATGTCGAAGCTCACGCCATACCGGCGCGCGTACCAAGCGGCAGCTGCAACGCGCAGCGGCTTCAAACCGCGCCCGGGATGGTAGCGGTGATTCTCCGTCACCGGCGCTGCGTCCTGCAACTTGGCCACGATCTCGGGAGGCGTCGGGCGATCCGGATTGCCGAGTCCGAGGTCGATGATATCGGCACCCGTGGCACGAACACGCGCCTTCACGGCATCAGTCACCACGAACGCGTAGGGGGGGAGCGCTTCCGCGCGTTTGAAGGACCAATCCTGAGCTGTCACGGCGGCACTCCTTATCATGGAAGTCTGGACCTGCCCCACCTACCAACCAGCTTTTTTGCGCAAATTGTCGTTTTCGGTGCAGGTCCCGGGCTGCACCTTTGCAAATTTGCCGGCATTTTCGGCCGAGCTTGCTTCATGATACACGAAAAAGGTCATGCTCCGATGTGAGATTCGCGGCGCGGTCCGCTCCGACGAGGAGGAACTGCTGGGCCTGGCGCGCCACCTCAATTCGGTGAACCTACCTGACGAACGCGCACACGTGCAGCGCCTGCTCGACCACTCCGAGCGCAGCTACGCCGGCGAGATCAAAGATCCCCGGAAGCGAAAGTACGTGTTCCTACTTCGCGATCTGGAGAGCCGCGAGGCGGTCGGCACCTCCATGATCGTGGCGCAACTTGGGCGGCGCGACGCGCCGTACATCTACTTCGACGTGATCTCGGAAGAGAAGTACCACGGCGCGCTCGATCGGCACTTTCAACATACCGTGCTTCATCTGGGGTTCTCCTATCAGGGGCCAACCGAGCTCGGAGGCTTGGTGGTAGCTCCCGAGCGCCGAGCCTCGGCAGATCGATATGGGCTCTTGATCTCGTACGTGCGTTTCCTTTACATCGCCGTGCATCGCGAGTTGTTTCAGAGCGAGCTACTCGCCGAGCTCTTGCCGCCGCTCGAACCCGACGGAACGAGCCACCTCTGGGAAGCGCTCGGGCGCCGGTTCACTGGCATGAGCTACCGCGAGGCGGATTTGCTCTCGAGCACCGACAAGGCATTCATTCGCGATCTATTTCCGAGCGGCGGGATCTACGCCACTCTGCTGTCTGCCGAGGCCCAAAACGTGATCGGCAAGGTTGGAGCGCAGACCAAAGGCGTCGAAAAGATGCTGCGGCGCATCGGTTTTCGCTACGCCGAGCGAATCGATCCGTTCGATGGCGGCCCGCATTTCGTTGCCGCCTGCGACGACGTGACTTTGCTACGAAACGCGCGCACCGTTCGCATCGGGCGGGCCGCTGGCGTTCGGCCCGCCGCGCGGGCATTGCTCGGCCGGGACCTCGCGGGACCTCCCTATTTTCGAGCAGTTCCGTGCGACGTACAGGCGTTGGACGAAACTCACGTAGCGGTCTCGAGTGAAGTTCAGGCGCAGCTGGATTTGGCCGACGACGACGCTGCCTACGTGTTGCCGCTCGGGTAGCGACAACACGTGCACTTTGTCCGCAGCTCGCGTACGTTCGCGGCGCCATGCAGAAATTGGTGAAAGGTATCCATTCGTTTCAACGCGGTTTCTTCGCCAGCCACCGCGAGCTTTTCAAGCAGCTCGCCGAAGTGGGGCAGAAGCCCGAAACGCTATTCATCACTTGCTCGGATAGTCGCGTCGATCCCAACCTGATCACGAACTCGCAACCCGGTGAACTATTCATCGTGCGCAACGTCGGTAACGTGGTGCCGACAAGAGACCTCCCCGGTGGCACCGCAGCCGCCATCCAATACGCAGTGGAGGTGCTCAACGTGCAGAACATCATCCTCTGCGGGCACACTCAATGCGGCGCGTTGAAAGCCATCTTGGATCCCGGTAGCGTCACGCACCTCGAATACGTGAGCCGTTGGGTCAAGAGCACGATCAGCGTCAAGAACGTGATCGACGAGAAATACTCGCACCTCGAGGGCGAGGCGAAGCTCACCGCCGCGATCCAAGAAAATGTGCTGGCACAGCTCGAGCACCTCCGCGAATACCCCTTCGTCGCCGAGCGAATGGACGCCGGCAAATTGCACGTGAACGGGTGGATCTTCGACGTGGGTCGAGGCGAAGTGTTCGATTACGACCCGGAGTACGGGGAATTCTTGTCGCTGAGCAAGCTGTGACTGCGGCGCCGGCTCGTGCTCTCGACAACGCCGCGAGCACGATGAGCCCGGCCTGCTGACGAGCCGTGTCGAGCTCGTCAGCCCCAACGCGCAGTCGTCTTGACAGCCGAGGGCATCCCCGCGACGATTTGGCATGGAAGAAGCTGCCAATTCCCTGGAAGAGGAAGCGCTAGCCGAGCCGTACCGGATCAAGATGGTGGAAGCCATCCGTCTGCTCACGCGCGAACAGCGAGAGCAGGCTCTGCGGGATGCCTTCTTCTCGGTCACCTACCTCAACTCGGCAGACGTCTACATCGATCTGGCGACTGATAGCGGAACGGGCGCGATGAGCGACCGGCAGTGGGGCGCGATGCTGACTGCGGACGAAGCCTACGTCCGGTCGCGCAGCTTCTTTCGCTTGGAGAAGGCGATTCAGGACATCGTGGGCTACCGCTATGTCGTTCCGACGCATCAGGGCCGCGCTGCCGAAAATATCCTCGCGAGCCTGCTGGTCAAGCCCGATCAGATCGTGCTGAGTAACACCCATTTCGACACCGTACGCGCTCACATTGAGCACCGCCACGGCGTCGCTCTCGACCTCGTCGGCGATTCGCTTTGGGATTTCAACGAGGAAAACCCATTCAAGGGGAACTTCGATCTCACCAAACTGCGGCTGGCGCTGGAGCAGTACGGCTCGAAGGTCCCGTTCATCTCGATCACGATTTCGAACAACATGGCGTGCTCGTCGCCGGTCTCGATGGACAACATCCGTCAAGTGAGCCGTCTCGCCAAAGAGTTCGCCATCCCGGTATTGTTTGACGCTTCCCGCTTCGCCGAAAACGCCTACTTCATGAAACAGCGGGAACCAGGTTACGAGCGGCACTCACTCGCGGACATCGTACGCGAGATGTTCTCTTATGGGCAGGGCTGCTGGATGAGCGCCAAAAAGGACGCGATCGTCAACATTGGCGGATTTATTGCGCTGAGTGACGAGTCGCTCGCGCGCCGGTGTCAGGAGATGTTGGTCCTGTACGAAGGCTTTCCGACCTATGGCGGTCTAGCCGGTAGGGATTTGGAAGCCATCGCGGTGGGTTTGGAAGAAGCGATTGACGACGCTTACCTCTGCCATCGCACCGGACAGATCGCGTACCTGGGCGAGCTGTTCGAGCGCGCCGGGCTTCGATGCAGCAAACCGTTCGGTGGCTCGGGCGTATTCATCGACGTGCAAAAGTTGTATCCGCACCTCCCGCCCGAGCTGTTTCCCGACGTCGCCATGGGTTGTGATGTCTATCGTGAGGGTGGCGTGCGAGCAGCGGCGTTTCCGTTCGCGCTCCGCACGCTGGACGGAACGGGGCAGATCGTGAGTCGCGAGTTCCATTTCGCGCGCTTCGCCATTCCGCGCCGCGTGTACACCAAGAGTCACTTGGACTACGTCGGCAAGATCATGGCGCGGGTCGTGCAGAACGCGCCCCAAAGCAAGGGCTACCGCTGCACGTATGTCCCAGAAGTGCTCGGTCACTTCTTCGCGAAATTCGAGCCGCTCGCCTAACTAGCGACGAACGGGAGAAGGCGCTTTCGCGGTGCCAATTTTTCCGCGAAGTTCTTGAGCAGCGCGAACGAGCGCCTCCGCACCTCCGCTGCCCGGCGGCAGGTGCGGCTTGATCAATTGGGCAGCGACGTCGACATCATTGACGAATTTGAAGTGAGACCGGTGGGGTATCAACGTCGTCAGCGTTACACCCACGGCTCTGACCAGCGCGCCACGAAAACCGCCGCCTTCGGAAACGATCACGGCCAAGCTCATTTGCGCCACGAGATCGCGGCTGAACGTCGCAAAATTCTTGCGTGTTTCATCCTCGGGTGCTGGCGAACACGCCTCGACGATGAACAACGAGGTTGCTGGAAAGGGATCGGCCGCAATGAACTCGGACGCGAACCGGTTCACGTCCGCAGAGGCTTTGGCAGTGGCCACTCCACGCCAGATTTGAATGAAGGTGCGGCCCCACGTTCCCACGACGTGGGCGTCATCGAGGGCGCGAACGTCGACTGACAATAGCACCGGGGGAGCTTCGCACAGCCCGTCGCGCGTTGGAAGGGGGTCCCTCGGAGCCGTCTCCCTCCGTACCGTGCACGAGGAGCTGGCTGTCACGCGGGCATTGTTTCTCGGCTCGCGATCGTGAGCTTCGGGGGGCGACGCTGACTTAGGACGGTGAGGCGCACCCCACCGCTCGGGGCGATGAAGCGGCCAAACTCACGCGTGACCACGAGCGCCGTGGGGCGAAAGGCGGCTTGTGGCACGCGTTGGAATATCGTGTTGCTCGGCGCTCCTTCGCGAAGCGATAAACGAGCGAGTGCGAGGACGAGCGCGTAACTTCGGCGCTCTCGGACACCGCGAGTCAGCCGGTCGCCGCAGTGCGCGGCTCGGCGAGCGTCGAGTAGTCGCCCGTTGGAGCGGGAACTTCACCGGGCTCGAAAACCCGATTCGCTTCAGTGGCCAAGTAGACCGTCAGACGAACCTGTTCTTCGTGGCGTTGCAACGCAACCCAGGATTGCATGCCGACTCCTGTATCGAGCGGCCGATTGGCATACGAAGCGAGGATCGCATCATAGAGAGTCGGATCGCCACCTTGGTCGACCAGGTATTTCCTGACGCGCTGCCGTACCCGCGCATCGTCGCGGGCGTACGCGCAAACGGGAACGTACACCGTCGTTGCCAACGGACGATCGTGGACCTCTCCGGCGAACGAGGAACAGGTGAATGCCGCGCGCGCTTTCAGGCGGGCGTGCCCGCCGCTCATTGCCCGAATGAAGGCCAAAGCCTCGCCTGGAACGTGGCTCTGCGCAGGGACCGAAGCGAATTCCAACTCTTCCGGTGAGGCCGCGTGATGTCGAACGTAGACCTTGACCCGGGCCTGCGACTCGCTCGACAAATCCAACGCAAAGTATTTGAGCTCGTCGAGCTTCGAACCGCGCGCCAGAATATGTTGCGACAAGCTCGGCCAAGCCCGACCGAGCCCGAGACGGTGCAGCGCTTCGTGCACCAGCTCGGGCGCGTTGTCGGCGCCTTGAGCGTTCGGATTGAAGTACGCCTTGAAGGCTGGAGCTTGCCCTTGGCGAAAGACTACCGAGCTCCAAACCGCAAAAGGTCCGTCCATCCGCTGCGGCAGGAACAGGTCTTGAACATCGCGAAAGCGGGTGAGCTCCGCACCGAAGGTTCGTTCGAGACGTTGATTGAATTCGAGTCCCGCAGCGCGATACGCGGCGATGGTCGGCTTTTCGCCGCGGGGCTCGAACAGCGCCCGAACTTCCGCCTTTCCGTCCGCGATTGCGACGGAGAATTCTATCGGGGTGTTGTCGTCGCTGATCTCGGAGACCCAGTCCGACGAAGCGCTGCGAACCGACACGTCACCACAACTGTCGAGCAACGTTCGAAGCGTAGTGACGACATTGTCAGTGTCGCTGCCGAAACCGGCACCCTGGCACAGGGCCTTGAAGCGAGTCGTAGAATAGTCCACGAGCCGCGGCAGGACGCGAATCGTCCCGGAGGTTGCATCTTTCGGATGCGGCAGCGAGCTATTTGCGCGTGATTGCATGGGGGCTTAGCTGGTGTCGAGCGGGCACTCCCCCTGACTGCTCTTCATACTGACAAGCGACGGCAGTCACGAAAACTTAACTCTAAAGGTTTACCAGCTCAGAAAATGCGAGGCCCAGGCGTCAGGATCGAATCCGGATCAAAGCGGCACTTGGCGCGTTTGAAGTCGTTGTATGCCTCGCCGTATTGGATGCGCCAATCTTGCTTGCTGAATTCCAGCGATCCAATCGGGTAGCGGGTACCACCGAGTGCGCGCGCTTTCTCGAATAGAGACCGATTGCGTGCGAGCATTTTGGCGACGAATGCCGGGTCTGGGCCTGGCGCGGCGGACGACGTGAGAATGTCGAACAGCCAAACATATTGGCCAGTTGTAGGCACGCGCAGGAGCGGGCGCTTCAACTGCGAGCGTTTGAGCGCAAAAAGCAGCACGAAACCAGAAGGACCGATGTCCTCCGGTGTCAGGCGAGGCAGCACCTCACCCACGTAGGATTCGACCTTCGAGTCTGGCAAGAACACGTCGAACCAGGGGTGGATGACGGTATTGAAGACACCGATAGAGATGAGAAAATCGATCACTTGGTCGACGCTCTCGACATGCTCGAGGTAGGTCGAATCACTGCTCGTCGACGACGCGACGTCGAAACTCAAGCCACGCAGAAGCTTGCTGTTGTTCGGCGGTGACGAGGGCTCGAAATATTTGATCGCATTCAACTGATAGATCATCACCCCCGTGTCGGTGAGCGTATTGAGGTTGTACAGTCGATCGAACTCGCCGCGGGCAAGCAACGTGCGAAAGTCGCGAAAGAACGTGGCATTGTCGGTGTAGTTCAACAGGAACGTGCGAGCCTTGGCCGGCACTGGGACCAGGTCGAGCACCACTCGGGTCATGATGCCGCACTGACCGAGTCCGGCTAGGACGGCCTCGAACAAGTCGCGATTGCAGTCGAGCGAGCAGCGCACGAGCTCGCCCTCACCCGTAACCACTTCCAACTCTCGGACGTTATCGACTACGGCGCCGCAGATATTCGTCGGAGATACACCGCCCACCGACAGAACGCCGCCAATCGTGAGATTGAGATAGCCAGTGAGCGCAGGGGGCGACAGCCCGAGCGGAGTCGTCGCTTCGAGCAGAGTGCTCCACCTCACGCCCGCGTCGACTTCCACGGTACGACGACCGATCGTGTGGATTTTGTTCATCGCGCGCATATCGATGACCAAACCCCCGGCCACCTGCGACTGGCCGTCGGTGGTGTGTCCCTCTCCGCGCGGCGCGATTTTGATGCCGTGACGCCGGCAGAACTGCACCATCTTCTGAATGTCTTTGACCGATCCAGGCAGGAGCAAGGCGACCGGCGCTTCGAACACGACCTTACCCACATCCTCGGCGTACGGCGCGAGAGACGTCGGATCGGTCTTCAATTGTCCATCGAGCGGAGGGACCCGGTCGAACGTCGCAGCGCGAGCCTCGGAAATCCAAGTTCGCGTGACAGGATCGAAGCCCATGACGAAGGCGGCAGCACCCAACCCGCTCAGTACGGCGCGACGTGAAACCATCGTTAAACATCTCCCTTTTTGGAATTTCGTAGCACGGCCCGATATTTCAGCATGACAGACTCGTAGGACCCTTCGCAACGACCTTGAGAAGCACGGCGCGACAGTCCGAGGAGCATAGCGCCGAGCTCGCTATGGCGCCGGCACAGCCCCGACTCATTTCCGACCCGCATTCGACTCACAGTGAGGGTTTATCACCCACAAAGATTATCGAATGGCAAGATTACCACGACCCGTATTCATTGCATCACGCTCCCATCGCTGAGGCCATGAGGCGCGACTCCCCATCAGTTCCGCGATTGCCGATTCGAATGATTGAGTAGAAGTCTCATGTGGGCGTGCCTGTGTGCGATTACTACCGGCCCGCAGGCGCACCGCATTTTATCGCAAATCCTCAATATTTTCGGCGAGAATATACGGTTCGCTCGAGACCGAGAGTACGATTGAATCGATGGCACGCTTCGATTTGCGCTCGGACACGCTAACCAAGCCGTCACTCGCAATGCGCGCTGCAATGGCCGCCGCAGAGGTGGGTGATGACGTGTACGGGGAAGACCCAACAGTACTACGACTGGAAACAATGGTCGCTCGCCTCCTAGGTAAGGAGAGCGCGCTGTTCGTGCCCTCGGGAACAATGGCGAATCAGATTGCCCTTTTGGTCCATACGCGGCGCGGCGATGAGGTCGTGGTCGGTGAAGGCACTCACTGCATGCAATTCGAGGGTGGAGCCGCGGCTGCTTGGTCCGGTGTGCAATTTGCGGTCGTTGGGCGCGGTGGCTTGTTTTCGACCGAAGAAATGCTGACAGCGCTCAAACCCAACGCCGAGCACCTGCCGCAAACAGCGCTGATCGTGGTCGAGAACACGCACAATCTCAGCGGCGGACGCGTATTTCCACAAGCCGAGTGTGAGCGTCTCGCCGAGACCGCGCGAGCGCGTGGGCTTCCGTTGCACATGGACGGCGCTCGCCTGTGGAATGCCGCGGTGGCGACTGGCAAGACACCCAAGGAGCTAGCCGCGCCGTTCGACACGCTCAACGTGTGCTTCTCGAAGGGGCTCGGAGCGCCGGTCGGCTCTGCCTTCGTTGGTTCTCAGGAACGAGTGCGCGCCGCGCGACGATTTCGCAAAATGCTCGGCGGTGCCATGCGCCAATCGGGGATTTTGGCGGCTGCAGCCATCTACGCGCTCGAGCACAACCGAGAGCGCCTCGCCCAGGATCACGTCGCGGCGCGCGGCTTCGCCGCACGCTTGAGCGGAATTGCCGGAGTGGAAGTAGCGCCTGCCGAAACGAACATCGTCCTACTCCGGCTCGACAGCGCGGATGCGCAAGCGCTCGCTCAACGCGCAGCCGCGCAAGGTGTCCTCATCAACGCGATGGGCCCGCGCACGCTGCGCGCGGTCACTCACCTGGACATCAGCGAGGAGGATACATTGCAGGCCGCAAACCTATTGGCCGAGATCTTGACTCACTGAAAGAGTCACTCGTCTGGTGCTCAGCTCGAGGGGTGCTCTTGGAGCGGAGCAAGCGCAGAGGAATGATCGCGCCCCACGTCGTCGAGCTCCACGCGGCCATCGCGCATTCGAACGACGCGTGGCATGCGCTCGGCAAATGCGGGGTTGTGAGTCACCACGATAATCGTCGTGCCATGTTCGCGATTGATCTGGAAGAACAGCTCGTGAATGGCGTCGCTCGTCGCACTATCGAGATTGCCCGTGGGTTCATCCGCGAGCACCAGCTTGGGGTCGAGCGCGAGCGCGCGCGCCACCGCGACCCGCTGCTGCTC
>Ga0164241_10003407_pt1 | contig 16084 bp, 14 predicted proteins | sample OricomyardsoilBY_FD_108780 | JGI IMG/M metagenome (GOLD analysis project Ga0164241, IMG submission 108780) | Backyard soil microbial communities from Emeryville, California, USA - Original compost - Back yard soil (BY) | ecosystem: Environmental > Terrestrial > Soil > Unclassified | place: USA... | reverse complement strand
GATTGATGACCTGAAAGGCGAATTCCCCGGCACCAAGCCTTTGGCTTTGTGGGTGTCTGAGCCGAACGTGCTGATCATGAAGGATAAGCAAATCCGGGCACCGGGCGACCTTGCCGGTCTGAAAATTCGTGTGTCGGGATCAGTTCCTGGTCGTGTGATCGAAGCGCTTGGCGCAACGCCAGTGCAGATGCCCGCAAACGAGATGTACAACGCGCTGCAAACCGGCCTGATCGACGGCATCCTGACCGGCGCTTCTGCGATCCATGACTTCAAACTGAACGAAGTCGCCAACAGCTACACAACCGGCGCGGCGCTTGGGAACATTCTGTTCTACGTCGTAATGAACCAGTCGGTTTATGACGGCCTGTCGGCAGAGGGCAAAGCTGCGATTGATGCATCGTCCGGCATGGACCTGTCGAAGTCCGGCGAAGATACTTGGAACATGGTCGCGAATGAAGAAATCGCGCGTCTGAAAACGGATTCGTCCAAAACCGTGATCGAACTGTCAGCCGATGAAATCGCGGGCTTCAACGCCGTGACCTTGGCGATCCGCGACACTGTTGTCGGCGAACTTGAAGCCCAAGGTCTGCCTGCGAAAGCGGTTCTCGCCAAAATGACCGGCATGTAAGTGCTGACATTGCGTAAAATTGCGGACAGGCTGGTTGGCCTGTCCGCGCTGGTTGGCGCGCTAGCGCTTGCAGTTGTGACGGTGACGATCCTTGTTGATGTCACAGGTCGTGCCTTTGGTCATCCGCTGTATGGCTCGCGCGACATCGTCCAGATGGCGGCGGTTTTGGTCGTCTTTGGCGGCATGGGTTATGCTGACAAACGCGGCGGACATATCGCCGTTGATCTGCTTGAGCCGTTTCTCAGCAAGCGCCTGAACTATTGGCTGGTGACGGCAGGAGTCATCGTCGGGACCATCGTTTTCACCCTGATCGCATGGCGGATCTACGGCAACATCGCGCTGTCGCAGATGCTCAAAAGTTCGACCAATATCCTTTACATCCCCCGCTGGCCTTTTGAATACGCGGTCATGACTCTCGCCGGGATCGCTGCGCTTTATATGGCTCTCAAAGTGGTGACGCGCCTGCTCGGAGACCGCGATGAGTCCTGAAACCGCTGGTCTTGTCGGCATGGGAATTCTGTTCCTGCTGCTGGCGCTGCGCATTCCGGTCGCTTTTGCGATGATCCTTGTCGGGCTGGGTGGGGCCGCATATCTGAATTCGCCGACTGGCGCGCTGAACGCTTTGGCGACCGAGGGTTTCAACCTTGCCGCCAGCGCCGATCTGGTCGTCATCCCGCTGTTCATCCTGATGGGGAACTTGGCGACCGAGACCGGCATGAGCCGCAAGTTGTACGAATCCGCCTATGCCTGGCTTGGTCATTTCCGGGGAGGTCTGGCGACCGCGACGGTGGCTGGCAGTGCCGGATTTGCAGCCTTGTCCGGATCATCCGTTGCCTCTGCCCTGACGATGGGCAAGGTCGCCCTGGGCGAAATGAAGCGCTTCAACTACGCGCCGCAGCTTTCGACCGGCGTTGTCGCGGCGGGCGGCACTTTGGGTATCCTGATCCCGCCGTCGACCGGCTTTGTGCTGTATGCGATCCTGACGCAGGAAAGCATTGGTCGGTTGTTTCTGGCCGGGGTCATACCCGGCAACGTACTGTCGCTGCTGTTCGTCGTGGCAATCCTGATCCTGACGACGATCAACCCTGCTTTGGGACCAAAGGGCCCGCTTGCCACCTGGCCGCAGCGCTGGCGGGCGACGCTCGGCGCGCTGCCGATCTTCGCCATCATCATCCTGACGATCGGAGGCATCTATATCGGGCTGTTTTCACCGGTCGAGGCGTCGGCTGTTGGCGTCGGCCTGACCGCGCTGTTCGGGGTCATCGGTCGGACACTGACCCTGAAAGGTCTGTGGAATGCGTTGAGCGATGCAACCGCGACGACGGCGACGCTGATGCTGATCCTGATCGCGGCCAACGTCATCGGCCCGTTTTTTGCGCTGTCGCACCTGCCGCAGGTCGTTGGCACCGCGCTGACCACGCTGCCGATCGGCCCCTACGGAATCCTTGCGCTGATTCTTGTAACTTATCTTGTTCTCGGTTGTTTCATGGAAGGGTTCGGCATGCTGGTTCTGACGATGCCGATCTTCTTCCCGGTCATCACGCAGCTTGCCTTTGACCCGATCTGGTTTGGTGTCCTGGTCGTCATCACGCTGGAAATGGGGCTGATCACGCCGCCCGTCGGCATCAACGTCTTCATGGTGAAGTCTGTTGCGCCAGACGTGCCGGTCGGGACAATCTTTCGCGGCATCTGGCCGTTCCTGATTGCAATGATCATCTGCATAATACTTCTGACCATCTTCCCGGACCTTGCTCTATATCTGCCACGAACAATGATGGGATAAGAGACATGGGCGAGCCCTGTTTTGACCTGGCCCACCTTGGCCATGTCGAGGTGTACACGGACAAGTTCGACGAAAGCCTGGATTTCTTTACGCGGGTCTATGGGCTGAAACTGTCGGCTTTGGAGGGCGACAGCGCCTATTTGCGCGCCTGGGACGATTACGAATTCCACTCGATGAAGCTGACCCGCGCGGCGACAACCGGCATCGGTCATGTCGCTTATCGGGTCTCTTCGCCCGAAGCGTTGGAGCGACGCGTCAAGGCAATTGAAGCGTCAGAGTACAAAGTCATTGGTTGGGTCGATGGCGACCTCGGCCACGGTCGCGCGTTCCGCTTTGAAGACCCGTTTGGCCATGTCTTCGAGCTGTACTGGGACACGGTGAAATACAAGGCTCCGCCGGAAGACGCCTCGGCCCTGAAGAACCTGTCGTCACGCTATCATGCTCAAGGAGTCTCGCCGCGTCGGATCGACCATGTGAACCTGCTGGGCGCGGATGTCAGCGAATTCAAGCGCTTCGTTGACGCCTGTCTGGGCATCAAGGTCACCGAATATATCCAGCTCGACAATGGTCGCATCGGCGGTTGCTGGTTCTCGTGCAACAACAAGACCTATGATCTGGTCTGCTCGGAAGAACGGGGCGGCGGTCAGGGCCGTCTGCACCATGTCACCTATGCGACCGACACCCGCGAAGACATCCTGCGTGCCGCTGACATCTATCTGGAAAACGGCGTGCATATCGAGACCGGGCCGCACAAACACGCGATCCAAGGCTCGTTCTTTCTGTACGCATGGGAGCCCGCGGGCAACCGGATCGAGCTGGCGAATGCCGGGGCGCGGTTGATCCTTGACCCCGATTGGGAGCCGGTGGTGTGGACTGAGACCGACCGCAAGAAAGGCCAGGCCTGGGGGCTGAAAACGATCGAGACGTTCCATACGCATGGGACACCTCCGGTGAAGAAGGACTGAGCGATGAAAACGGCTTTGGTTGTCTCTGCCCATTCCGCCGATTTCGTCTGGCGAGCGGGCGGGGCCATCGCGCTGCATCAGCAGATGGGCTGGCAGGTGACTGTGGTTTGCCTGAGCTTTGGTGAGCGCGGAGAAAGTGCGAAACTCTGGAAGCTTCCGGGCATGACGTTGGAAAAGGTCAAGTCCGAGCGCCGCAGAGAGGCTGAAAACGCCGCAAAAGCCTTGAATGTGCATGACATTCAGTTCTTCGATCTGGGCGATTATCCTTTGAAACTGGACGAAACCGCCCTGATGCGGATGGTCGATGTCATCCGTGCGGTGCAGCCCGGCTTCATCCTGACGCACTCGAAACTCGACCTCTACAACACCGACCACATGGACACATTCCGCTTCACGATTGACGCCCGGATGATTGCGCAGGCGCATGGCCATAATCCGGGCGAAACCATCCTTGGTGCGCCGCAGGTCTACCTGTTTGAACCGCACCAGACCGAGCAGATGGAATGGAAGCCGGATGTCTTCCTCGACATTTCGCCGGTGTGGGAAAAGAAATGGGCGGCGATCCAGTGCATGGCAGGGCAAGAGCACCTCTGGCACTTCTACAAGAACGTCGCCGAAAACCGGGGCAACCATTTCCAGCGAAACTCGGGCGGGATGGCATCTGGGCGCAAGGCGACACATGCCGAAGGGTTCCAGTCGGTGTTTCCGCGCACGGTCGACACGCTATGAGCCGGGTGGTGACACAGGTCGCTCGGGCCGATGCGTCGGTCATCGCGCGACTCGGTGCGGCGGGTGTCGCCACGGTGCATGAGGCGCAGGGCCGCACCGGGCTGATGGCGGCGCGGATGCGCCCAATCCAGACGGATTTCGGCATCGCGGGTTCGGCAGTGACGATCAGCGCCCCGCCCGGCGACAACTGGATGATCCATGTCGCAATCGAGCAGTTGCAGGCGGGCGACATCATGGTTCTGGCCCCGACCGCACCCTGTGACATGGGCTATTTCGGCGACCTGTTGGCCACGTCTGCACTGGCGCGGGGGTGCCGCGCGCTGGTGATTGATGCGGGCGTTCGGGATACGCGCGAGTTGCGCCGCATGGGCTTTGCGGTCTGGTCCAGCGCCGTTTCGGCGCAAGGAACCGTCAAGGAGAGCTTGGGCTCGGTCAATGTGCCGATTGTCTGCGCGGGGGCGCTAGTCCACCCCGGTGATGTCATCGTGGCCGACGATGATGGGGTCTGTGTCGTGCCTTTGGCGCGCGCTGCTGAAGTCGCCGATCTCGCCGACAAAAGGATTGCTCTTGAGGCCGCCAAGCGCGAGCGTCTCGCCGCTGGAGAACTCGGCCTCGACATCTATGACATGCGGCCACGGCTTGCCGAAAAGGGCCTGAAGTATGACTGAAGCCCGTTGCATGTGGATGCGCGGCGGCACGTCAAAGGGCGGGTATTTCCTGAAAGACGATCTGCCCGACGACCGCGACGCCTTCCTGCTCAGGGCCATGGGCTCGCCTGATCCCCGCCAGATCGACGGCATGGGCGGGGCCAATCCGCTAACCTCGAAAGTTGCGGTTGTGTCGAAGTCGGACCGGGAAGATGCCGACGTTAGCTACCTGTTCCTGCAGGTCTACGTTGATCAGGCGATTGTCACCGACGCGCAAAACTGCGGCAATATTCTTGCCGGTGTCGGGCCCTTCGCCATCGAACGCGGACTGGTCGCCGCGACTGGCGATGCAACGCAAGTCCGGATCTTCATGGAAAATACTGGTCAGGTCGCGGTTTCAGCCGTCCAGACCCCCGGTGGCAAAGTCACCTATGACGGCACGGCGCGGATCGACGGCGTGCCCGGCACGGCCGCGCCGATCCCGATCCTGTTCAAGGACACGGCTGGCTCGTCCTGCGGGGCGCTTTTACCAACGGGAAATGCCGTCGACATCATCAACGATCATGCCGTCACCCTGATTGATGACGGCATGCCCTGCGTCATCCTGACTGCCGCCGAGTTTGGCGTTAATGGCACCGAGACGCCCGCCCAACTGGATGAAAACAAAACGCTCAAGGCCGAGATCGAAGCGATCCGCCTGCAGGCCGGTCCGCTGATGAACCTTGGCGATGTCACGACGAAGAGTGTCCCGAAGATGACGCTGGTCAGCCGCGCCGCGAAGGGCACCATCAACACCCGCACCTTCATCCCGCACGTATGTCATGACGCCATCGGCGTTCTGGGAGCGGTCAGTGTCGGCACCGCTTGCCTGCTGCCTGACGGGCCCGCCGCGAAACTCGCCCGTCTGCAAGACGGCAATCCGATGGCGCTTGAGATCGAACATCCGACAGGCTCGTTCGGCCTTGTCGTCACCCGCAACCCGGAAGGCACGTCAAGTTCTGCCGTACTCCGCACCGCGCGCAAATTAATGGACGGGGTGGTGTTTGACTGAAACACGCTATCCAAACCTGCGCCACCTGCGCCTGCTTGACGCAACCATTCGTCTGCAAAGCCTGACGAAGGCAGCGGCGCAGGTTCATATCAGTCAGCCAGCCGCTACCCAAGCCATTGCACGTTTGGAATCGCTTTATGGCGAAGCGCTGCTGATTTCCGGCGCTCGGGGGCTGAAGGCAACGGAAGCGGGAGATATTCTGCGCGCGCGGGCCGTGCGCGCACTTCAGTACCTAAGCGATGCAACAGGTGATGCCGCACGCGCGGAACGCTTGGTCCGGCAGGTGACGATCTCGTCCCTCCGCGCACTTGCGGCCTTTGGCGAGGGCGGAAGCTTCACCGGAGCGGCTGTTCTGCTGGGCCAGACGGAACCTGCGGTCCAGCGTGCCGCTCGGGCACTTGAGCGTGCCGCCGGAACGCCGCTCTTTGTCAGCGGTCAGCGCCACATCGCGCTGAACCCGACGGGCGAAGGTCTTGCAGAGGCCGCAGGGCGCGCGTTGCGTGAACTTGAACTGGCCCATGATGATCTTGGCGAGGTTGCGGGCCGCTATACGGGACGGCTGGTGATCGGCACCCTGCCCTTGATCCGCGCGTCGATCCTGCCTGAGGTCTTGCTTGCTTTCATCAAGCACTATCCCGATGCTCGTATCGAGATTACCGATGGCTCGTACCAGACGCTGATGCGCAGCCTGCGAAACGGCGGGATCGACCTGATCATCGGTGCATTGCGGGGTCCGTCAGCTGGCGTCAATGAAACCGCGTTATTCACCGACCATCTGGCGGTCATCGCGCGTGCGGATCACCCGCTAAAGGGCCAAGCGTCACTTAGTGACGCTTTTCGTTATCCCTTTGTCCTGTCACGGCAAGGCACGCCCAACCGCGCAATTTACGAACGCTACGCGGCTGAGTTCGGCACAACGGCAAATCGTGGCTATATCGAAACCGGGTCCCATGTTGCGGCACGCGGCGTCCTGCTGGGGTCAGATCATCTTGCGTTGCTGTCGCCGCTGCAAGTGGCAGCCGAACTCAAGGCAGGATTGCTCGTCGATCTTGGTATCGCGCTCGACCACGACGAACGGCAGATCGGCGTTACCGTCCTGAAAAGCGCGCAACCGACGCAATTGCAGCAGCACTTCCTTGATCGTCTTAGCAATTATTGTCGGACTTTGCCGCGACCTTAATCAGCTCAGCGCTGCGACCGCCATCTCGACACCCCGCAGCTCGGCGAGACCCTTCAGCCGCCCGATCGCGGGATAACCCGGCTGGGCCTTGCGGGTCTGATCGTCGAGAATGTCCTGACCATGATCTGGTCGCATCGGGATTTGGGCGTCAGGGCGCCCTTCGGCGGCGCGGCGTTTTTCTTCGGCATGGACCGCGGTGATCAATGCCACCATATTGGTGTCACCTTCGAGATGCGCGGCCTCATGAAACGGACCGGGGAAGCGATCAGTTTCCCGCTTCACGTTCCGCAGATGCAGGAAATGCACCCGATGGCCCCATCGTTGCATCATACCGGGCAGATCGTTGCCGGGATGCGCGCCAAGCGACCCCGAGCAAAGCGTAATACCGTTAGCCGGAATATCAACAGCATGCATGATCGTCGCATAGTTTGCTTCTGTCGACATGATGCGGGGCAGGCCGAGGAGCGGGAATGGCGGATCGTCTGGGTGACAGCACAGGCGCACCCCCAACTCTTCGGCAGTTGGGGCGACCTCGGACAAAAAGTCGATGAAGTTCGCCCGCAGGATGTCTTCCGTCACGCCTGTCCAGTACTCGAGGTGCTCTATCACCTGCGCGGCGGTGAGGTTATCCGCTGACCCGGGAAGGCCGCCAACCGCAGATTGCGCCAGCACCTTGCGCGACGCGTCGGACATCTCGGTGAACCGCTCGTCAGCCGCCGCCGCGATATCGTCGGGAAAGCTTTCACGCGCGCCTTTGCGGCGCAGGATGTGCATATCGAACACCGCGAAATCGATCAGGTCGAACCGCATACACGTCGCGCCGTTTGGCAAGCGGTATTTCAAATCCGTCCGCGTCCAGTCCAGCAACGGCATGAAATTGTAGCAGACAACGTTCACACCCGCGGCGGCAAGGTTCTTCAGGCTTTCGCGATAATTGGCGTAATGCGCCTTTGCCGCAGCGGTTTTCTTCTTGATATCATCCGAGACCGGCAGACTTTCCGTCACCGGCCACGTCAGATTGGACGGCATACCACGCGTCGTCAACGCGATCTCTTGTTGCCGCTTGGCGATTTCATTTGGCGTCCAGACCTCGCCCGCTTTCACATGATGCAAAGCGGTGACAACGCCTTTGGCCCCGGCCTGCAACATGTCATCAATCGACACCCGATCCAGGGGACCAAACCAACGCCAAGTGTGCAGCATCTCGAACCTCTTCTTACCCCGTCCTGCTACCAGAGCAGTTGGTAGTTGACTAGTATGGAAGTATGGCACATTTACATCTTTGAGGGGAGTTCCGATGGCATGCGGGACGCGGTGATCAAATCTGAGCCGCTGGATACGCAGGGTGCGGTTGTCCCGCAGCTGCATCAGCGTCTGCGTGAGTTGATCGTTCGAGGTGACCTGCCACCAGGGAAGCGACTGTCTGAAACTGAAGTCGCCCGGGCCTTTTCGGTCAGCCGCCAACCCGTGCGAGAGGCCTTCATCCGTCTGGTTGATGACGGGCTGATTGAGGTCAGACCGCAACGTGGCAGCTATGTTTGCAAGATTTCGATCAGCCGGGTCCTCGACGCACGTTTCATGCGCGAGGCGGTCGAGGCGGATATCGTGCGTTTGATCGCGGGGTCGGCGAACAATGCGACAGTTCAAAAACTGCGTGCCTCGATCACGGCCCAGCGCGAGGCGGCACATGACGGCTACGCCTTTTTGGCGTTGGATGACCGCTTTCACATGGCGCTTGCCGAAGCGGTCGACAAAACTGATGTCTGGCGCATCTTGACTGTGATGAAAATTCAGATGGATCGCGTCCGTCATATTCTTTCAAAAGAGAATACGATTCAGCGGTCAATTGAGCAGCACTCTGCCATCGTCGATGCAATCGAGCGGAACGATCCGGATGCGGCTGAAGCTGCGATGCGTCAGCACTTGCGTCAGATTCTGGCTGATCTTGATGAGATCAACAGCGAAGACGCCCGCTATTTCGACGACGAAACACAGTGAGCCTAAACCTGCCGGACTTTCGGCGGGGCGGTCGAATTCCTTAGGATCAACTGCGGTTTGATGATCTCGTGCCGCGGCGGCTCGCCGCTAAATACCAGATCGGCCGCCTGCCGACCCTTCTGCCGTGTCATCGAATCAACCGTGGTCAAAGGCGGGTCGCTGAGCGCCGCCTCGGGGATATCGTTGTAGCCAACGACAGACAGATCACCAGGCACGGATAGGCCACGTTGGCGGGCCTCGCCAATCACGCCTAACGCCTGCATCACCGACATCGAGAGAATGGCCGTCGCTTCTGGTGCCGCATCCAGCAACATTGCCGGAGCCGTGGCATCGAAAACGTCGGCCTGGACCATGGGCACGTCCGCAATATTGATCCCAACTGCGGCAAGCGCCTCGGCGTAGCCTTGATATTTGTCCTGATCAATCGCAATGCCTGCGGCGTCTGGCGCCCTTGGAAGCCCGGCGGCATGTAGAATTGGCGGCCCGCTGCTGCGCATAAACGCCATGATGGCAAAGTTTCGGTGGCCCAGGTCCAGCAAATGACGCGCCGCAGAGTGCCCCCCTGCCCGTGCATCGACAATCACCGCATTGATTCCCGGACCGGGATTACAATCGACCACGGCAAACGGCATTTGCCGCAAGCGAACCTGGTCGAGTTCAGCCAACTGCTCGACCCGCGCAAAAATCGCACCGTCAACCAGAACGTCCGACACACCGGGCGCGCCGACTTTTCCCGACGCAATCACCAACGTCGCTTGATTGTCGTCGCAGGCCTCAGCCACGCCCTGCAGAAACTGCGCATAGACCGGGTTGCGTAGCGTGTCGAAGATGCCGCCTTCCAGCGGCGGCATCACCGCAAGCGCACGGTAACGTCCACCACGAAGCAGTCGCCCTTTTGGGTCAGGTCCGGCGTAGCCAAGTTCGCGCGCGGCAGCCTCAACCTGTTCGCGCAATTCCTTGCGCACAATTTTGGGATTATTAAAGACATTCGAGGCCGTGCCGTGTGACACACCTGCCTTCTTTGCAACATCGATCAAGCGAACCATGTGGTCGTTCTATCCCTCCGGATGACCAGTCTCAATTCATTTTTTGAATCGATTCAAAAAATGTTGACGTGCAGCAAGACCAGGCATATGACTGACTTGAATCGATTCAAACGTAATCAGAACTGAAAATGAGGAGTCCGCCGATGACCGTCACCTCTGCTGAACTGTGGGACCCTGCGCTCGATGCGGTTACTGCCGCGCCAAAGCACCACAAAGTCCTGTTTGAAAATGACAACCTCCGCGTCCTTGAGGTCACCCTAAATCCGCAAGACGAAGAGCCGGTGCATCACCATCGCTGGCCGTCGGTGTTTGTCTTGGACCAAGTGCAAGGCCCGATCATCGACTTCGCGCCGGATGGTACCGAGCTCCCGCCAAATCGTGACGTGCTCCGCGCCATACAGGCATGGGATGGCCAAGGCTGCCTGGTCGTGCAGATGGAACCGCAACCACCCGGTCGCGTGTTCAACGGTTCGGACAAGCCGGTCCATGGAATCAGGGTCGAGATGAAAACAACACCACGGATCGGATGAGCTGCGGCTACTCCGCCGCCAGACGGGCGTATTTGGCAAGAAGATCGGTCAGCTCTGGTCGGCACGAACCGCAGTTGGTCCCGGCACCAAGATGCCTGCCAATTGCTTCAACACTCATCGCCCGCCCGCTTTCGATCGCCGCACGGATCGTGTTGACCCCGACGTTCAGGCACGAACAAACCGTCGCGCCAGAATCGGCCTGATCACCACCGGGTTGTCCTGCCAGTACGCCCTGCTCGCCGAGCAGCCCCGCAACGATGTGGTCACGCGCCAGCACCAATGGCCGACGCGAGATGAACAGTGCCGCAATAAGCCGCCCGCCCTCATGAAACGCAAAGCGTGCAGTTCCTTTCTTCGCGTCGATCACGCTGGCAACAGGCATTTCGGGCAGCGCGAACAAGGTACGTGCAAAGGCCTGCCAATCGTCCGGAACCGTCCGCCCCGCAAGTTCGGCACGCCAGCCATTCATGGTTTTCATCTGCGCGAAATAGCCTGTGGAGTTTGCGGTCAACGGCTGCGCCGAAACGGCGAATGCATACCATGCGGCATCATAACGAAACAGTTCGATGGCACTTGCTTTCAGATCGGGCTGGCCCGACATGGGGTCGGTTTGTGCAGCAACCAGTGCATCGATGCGGGCCATCGGCGCGTTCTGGCTGGTCCAGTGCATTGGTGCAAAAACCTCACCGCGCCGGACCCGGTCGGTGATCAAGGCACGCAAGATCGCGGTCCCGTGTGGAGAACGAAGCTTGACCAGATCGGCCGCAGACAAACCAACCTCGTGCGCATCGTCAGGATGAATTTCCAGATAGGGTTCGGCCAGATGCTGGCTGAGGCGCGGCGACTTCGCCGTTCGGGTCATCGTGTGCCACTGGTCGCGGTTGCGCCCGGTATTCAGGCGGTACCGTCCGGGCGGTGTTGCGGGTTCGGCGGCGACCGGAACCATACGCGCCTTGCCATCGGGCGTGTGAAACCGGCCATCGGCAAAGAACCGGATCTTACCCCAGATGAACGGCACAAGCGCGTCATAGTTCTCGCGCGTGATCCCGGCATGGGCCGAAATGTCAAAGTCGCCACCAAGCGCTGCGGCAACGCCCGACAACGCGGCATGTTCGGCAAAAATCTCGTGCGGGCCGGTGTGATCGAAACCTGCAAAGCCCATCCGCTGCGCGACCTGACACAGCGCCCACCAGTCGGGTCGTGCCTCGCCGGGCGGCTCGATGAACGGACGTTGGCGACTGATCCGGCGCTCCGAATTCGTCACGGTGCCGTCCTTCTCGCCCCAGCCCGCCGCTGGCAGCAGGACATGCGCGCAGCGCGCCGTATCGGTTGCCGCCGTCACATCCGAGACAACGACAAACGGGCACAGATCCAGCGCCGCGCGGACAATATCCGCCTCGGGCATTGTCACCACCGGGTTGGTGTGAATGATCCAGATCGCCTTGATCTTGCCCGCGCCAACCGCGCGAAACATGTCGACGGCCTTCAGTCCCGGTTGCTGAGCCATAGTCGGCGAGGCCCAGAAGCACTGCACCGCGTCTCGGTGGTCAGACCGCTCGATGTCGAGGTGACAGGCAAGCATATTGGCCAGCCCGCCGACCTCGCGCCCGCCCATTGCATTGGGCTGCCCGGTGATCGAAAAAGTCCCCATGCCCGGCTTGCCGATCCGCCCGGTCGCAAGGTGACAGTTGATGATCGCATTGACCTTGTCGGTGCCGACACGGCTTTGATTGACCCCCTGCGACCACAACGTGACAACCTTTTCGGTCCCGGTCCACAGGCGAAAAAACGCCTCAATCTGCCCCTGCGGCAGACCGGTTTCAGCAAGGTCGCTCTCGCGCGCGGCGCGCAGCGCATCACCCACACCAGTCACGTTTTCCAGGTAATCGCGGTTAAGCGCGCGCTCTGTTGCCAAGTGAACCAGCAACCCGTTGAACAGCGTTGCATCCTGCCCCGGAGCAATCGCCAGATGCATGTCCACGCCATCACAGGTCGCGGTGCGGCGCGGATCGATCACGACGATCTTCAATGCCGGACGCGCCGCTTTAGCGGCGATCAGCCGCTGGTAAATCACCGGATGGCACCACGCGAGGTTCGATCCGACCAGCACAACGACATCTGCAAGCTCGAGGTCGTCGTACTGGCCGGGGACAGTGTCGCTGCCGAAAGCCCGCTTGTGACCGGCCACGGAGGACGCCATGCAAAGCCTTGAATTCGTGTCGATATTTGCGCTGCCGATAAACCCTTTCATCAGCTTGTTCGCGACATAATAGTCCTCGGTCAGCAACTGCCCCGAGACATAAAGCGCCACCGAATCCGGCCCATGATCGCGGATCGTCTCGGCGAACCGCTCGGCCACCAGCGAAAGCGCACTGTCCCAACTGACCTTGCGGCCATGCACGCGCGGCTCGAGCAGCCGGTCGTCAAGCCCCAGTGTTTCGCCGAGTGCCAGCCCTTTCGAGCAGAGCCGCCCCTTGTTCGCGGGGTGGTCAGGGTCGCCCGCGATTTCGACCCCGGCGGGTGTCGGGCGCGCCAAAACGCCGCATCCGACCCCGCAATAGGGGCAGGTCGTGCGGATCACCGGGGCGGGCGATCCATCCATCAGGCGGCCTTGCGCGCGACCAGTTGGGCCGCGTCGATCAGCACCCGCCCGCCGTCAATGCGGACGTCATAACTCGCGACTTGTCCGACATCAGCGCCCTGCGCCGCGCCGGTGTTGAGATCGAACACCCAGTTGTGCAAGGGACAGGTCACCGAAGTGCCATGCACGATGCCCTCGCTGAGTGGGCCGCCTTTATGCGGGCACTGATCGTTAAGGGCAAAGACGCGGTCGTCGGCAGTCCGGAACAGCGCAACGCAGCCCGCATGGGTCTTGATGACGCGCGCACCCTGACGCGGGATGTCGTTCAGCGCGCCGATATCGGTCCAGCTCATTCTGCGGCCTCCAACGTGAAGTCTGCCATCGGTCCCCATTGGGGGCGCTCGGCCGGGCGGGCGTGTTCGGCCCAGGGGTCCTTTTGGTAGACCGACTGGCTCAGCATGAACCGGTCATAAAGCGCGCGGCGGTTCTCAAGGTCATCGACGATCGTCGCCTTGCACCAGTCGAGCCCGACCTTGGCGACCCATTTGTAGATGCGGTGCAGGTAGCGTGCATTCTCGCGGTAGGCTTGGGTGAAGGCGGCGAAGATCTCGAGCGCCTCGTCCTCGGTCGCGACCTTGCAGAGCAGTTCGGTCTCCTTGACCTCCATCCCCGCCGCGCCCGCGACGCTGATCTCGTAACCGCTATCGACGCAGATCACACCGATGTCCTTGCAGGTCGCCTCGGCGCAGTTGCGCGGGCAGCCCGACACCGCAAGCTTGACCTTGTGCGGCGTCCACGACCCCCAGAGCAGCTTTTCAAGCTTGATGCCAAGGCCGGTCGAATCTTGCGTGCCAAAGCGGCAGAACTCCGTGCCGACGCAAGTCTTCACCGTGCGCAGCCCCTTGGAATAGGCGTGACCCGAGACCATCCCTGCGTCGTTCAGATCGGCCCACATCGCGGGCAGATCCGCTTTCTTGACTCCGAGCAGGTCGATCCGCTGCCCGCCCGTGACCTTGACCATCGGTACGTTGTACTTGTCGGCGGCATCGGCAATTGCGCGCAATTCAGCGGGCGTCGTCACACCGCCCCACATGCGCGGCACCACCGAATAGGTGCCGTCCTTCTGGATATTGGCGTGATTGCGCTCGTTGACGAACCGCGACTGGCGGTCGTCCTGATACTCGAGCGGCCAATCGGCGAGCAGGTAATAGTTCAGCGCAGGTCGGCACGAGGCACAGCCCCCCGCCGTCTTCCAGCCGAGTTCCTGCATGACCGCCGGGATCGACTTCAGGCCTTTCGCCTTGATCAGGCGGCGGACGTCCTCGTGTGTATGATCAGTGCATTTGCACATCGGCTGTGCGGTTGGCAGGACGAAGCTGTCACCCAAAGTTGCAGCAAGCAACTGTTCGACCAGTCCGGTGCACGTGCCGCAACTCGAGCTGGCTTTGGTTTGCGCCCGGACGAGGTCAAGCGAGGTCGCCCCGCCCGCAATCGCCGTGACGATCTTGCCCTTGCTGACGCCGTTGCAACCACAAATCTCCGCCTCAGGCGGCAAGGCTGCAACGGCTGCCAGAGGGTCCGATGCGGCACCTCCCTGGAAGTTCGACCCAAAGATCAGCGTGTCCCGCATGTCCGAGATGTCGGTTGCGTCCTTGATGAGGCCAAAGAACCAAGGACCATCGCCCGTGTCACCATACATCACTGCGCCAACGAGCCGGTCGTTTTCGATCACCAGCCGCTTGTAGATGCCGCGCCCCGGATCACGGAAAACGATGTCCTCGCGGGCCTCGCCATCGGCAAAATCGCCCGCAGAATACAGATCACAGCCGGTGACCTTCAGCTTGGTGGCAGTCTGCACTGGCTTGAACGCGGCATCCTCGCCAAGCAAGGTCTTGGCAACGATTTTCGCCTGATCATACAGGGGTGCGACAAGGCCGAAGAGCTGCTTGTTATGCTCGACACATTCACCAACCGCCAGAATGTCGGGGTCCGACGTCACCATCTGATCGCTGACGACAATGCCGCGCCCGATCTCGAGATGCGCATCGGTCGCCAGCCGCGTTTCGGGCCGGATGCCAACCGCCATCACCACCAGATCGGCACCGTATACCGTGCCGTCTTCCAGCAGAACCGCTTCGGCTTTGCCCTCGCCCAGGATCGCTTTCGTCGCGCCCTTGCAGTGCACGGTAATGCCGCGCCCTTCGAGTTCGCGCTTGAGCAGGTAGCCCGCTGCCGGATCAAGCTGGCGGTCAAGCAGGTGGCCCATAAGGTGAATGACCGTCACTTCCATGCCGCGCTTTCGCATGCCTGCGGCTGCTTCCAGACCCAGCAATCCGCCGCCGATGACGACGGCCTTCGCGCCGGGCCTTGCAGCGGCAATCATCGCATTGGTATCGTCCAGATCGCGGTAGGTAATGACGCCCGGCAGGTCCTTGCCGGGGACCGGAATGATGAACGGCGCCGAGCCAGTTGCAATAAGCAACTTATCATATGCCACCTCGCCGTGCTGACCGATAACAACCTTGCGGTCGCGGTCGATCTTGGTGACATGCTCGCCAAACCTGCAGGTCACGCGATGCGTTTCATACCACGCATCGTCATGCGTCACGATCTCGTCGTAGGTCTTCTCGCCCGACAGAACCGGCGACAGCATGATACGATTATAGTTGCCCCGTGCCTCGGCGTTGAACAGCGTCACATCATAGGCATCGGGGTCGGTTTCAAGCAGGTGTTCCAGCACCCGCCCCGAGGCCATCCCGGCCCCGATCACAACCAGTTTCTGGGTCATCATGCGACGTCCTTCTTCGAATGGGCGCCATGTTCGTATTCCGCAAGGAAATCGAGAACTTCGGCGCGGTAATGGTAATAGTCCTTGTGGTCGAGCAGTGCGCGGCGGGTGCGCGGACGTTCCAACTTGACCTCGGTGATCTTGCCGATTGTGGCGCG
>Ga0164241_10003406_pt1 | contig 16088 bp, 13 predicted proteins | sample OricomyardsoilBY_FD_108780 | JGI IMG/M metagenome (GOLD analysis project Ga0164241, IMG submission 108780) | Backyard soil microbial communities from Emeryville, California, USA - Original compost - Back yard soil (BY) | ecosystem: Environmental > Terrestrial > Soil > Unclassified | place: USA... | reverse complement strand
TCACGGATCTCGGGGTCGTAGCTGCGTGGGCCGGTCAGGGTGAGCAGCGCCTCGCGGGCGAGGTCGGAGACCGCCAGGACTGCTGGGTGGGCGGGAAGCAGACGCTCCAGGGCCGCGGAGACGAACAGGATCCGCATGTCGGTGTTGCCGTGCGCCCGATGGCGATGCGTGGTCGCCGCCGGCGTCCACGCAACACGGTTGGCCGGCACGATGGATGTGCCGTGCTCCGTGTGCACGGCGAGCACTCCTCGAGCGGCATAGACGAGGTGGCCGCGCTGGTGCGACTGCGATCGGCTGGCCCCGCCCGACGGCCAGAGGTGGACTCCGCCGGATCGCCACAGATGCATGGTCGTGGGAGAACCTTGGCGGCGTACGGGCACAACCTGGCACTTTAGCGGTAGTGCGCCAGCAGGCCTGCGGCCGAGACTGGGCGTCATGCGAACACAACAGCTTGAATCCACGATCAGGGTGCCGGGCGGACGGCTGCGTTACTTCACGCGGGGCTCAGGCCCCGTGTTGCTGCTGATCGCCGGTGGTCACGGCGACGCATCCAAGAGTGACTCCTTGGCCGACCACCTGGCTGACGCCTTCACGGTGCTCACCTACGACCGCCGCGGGCTGTCGGGCAGCACCACCGATGCGCCCGCAGCCAGCCTCGCCGCGCATGCCGAGGATGCGTCGCGACTGCTGGCGACCGTCACCGGTGAGCCGGCATACGTCTACGGGACCAGCTTCGGCGGACTCATCGCGCTGGCCCTCGCTTCTCGGCACCCGGACCAGATAGACGTCGTCGTCGCCCACGAACCGGGCGCGCTCTGTCTGCTCGCCGGTGCCGAGTGCGCGGCAGCAGTCGGGGACCTGCTCCGTGTCGAGAAGGCGTTCAGGTCGGACGGCGTCGAAGCCGCCGTGCGCACGTTCGTGAAGTCCTTCGACATCGACCCCACCGACCGAGAGCCGGACCTCGAGCTCAGCCCGCAGAGTCCGCAACAGCTCGCGAACATGGAGTTCTTCATCCGGCACGACCTCCCGGCCATGCTGAGCCACCTGGTCGAGATCAGCGACCTTCGTGACTCAGCTGTCGAGGTCGTGCCTGCCGTCGGCGCGAGCTCAGCTCATCTCTGGCCGCACCGATGCGGGAGGTTGCTCGCGGAGCGTCTGGACCTGCCCTACGAGACGTTCCCCGGCGGCCACAACGGATACGTCTTCCGCCCCCGCGAGACGGCCGAGCGGCTCCGTGAGGTGCTCAGCCGTCCGCGACGGTCACGGGATGATCGGGCCACGCCACGGCGTACCCGGGTGGGCCGCCCTGGCTGATCCGCGCGAAGCGCAGGAGCTCGCGGAGGATCCCGGCGTTGCCCATCGCCCATCCCGGACGGGGCTCGAGGTCGCTGGGGGTGACGCGGTGCTCGTGGTTGGACCACCGCACGCCGGCGTCGTCCACGATCGCGCGGGCGTCGAGATCGTCCACGAGCACATTCGCGAAGTCGAAGTCGTCACCGCGTTCGACGATCCGGTCGCAGGCCAGCGCCAGGACACCCGCCGTGCCACAGCATCGGCCGTTGTTGTCCCAGAAGCCCGGGCGGACCCGGCGTGGCAGTCCGGACTCTCGGACCGTCCGCCAGCAGCGATCGCCGAGCGCCGCCCAGGCGCCGTCCCCGGTGGTGCGGGAGAGCTGGCGGAAGAGCTGGGCGTCGCCGGCGGGACCGTTGCACCAGCCGAAGCTGTAGCGCTCGATGATGTCCGGCCGGTGCTGGGGGTCTGAGTGCGGCACCAGGAAGCCGTCCGGCCCGGCCTCGTTCCTCGCCATCACGTCAACGGTTCCGGCCAGCGCCATCTCGATCATGTCCGATCGTTCGGCGGCCTCGCCGACGGCCGCCAGCGCCAGCGCGATGCCCAGAGTGCCGTGCGCGACGTGGTGCGAGCGTGCCGGCGACGGCCGGACGGCCCAGTTCACGCCGTGCTCGGTCCTGTCCGCCGTCCTGAGGTACGGCGTGACAGCGGTGACGGCCAGATCGAGGTCTCCGGCATGGAGGGCTCCCAGGGCGATGCCGGCATTGCCCATCAAGAGCTCGAACATCTCGTTCCAGCGCTCGCCGTCGAAGAGTGCCCGGACCTGCTCCAACGCGTGGTCCGCAGAGTCGTCCCGGCCCGTCGCCCGGAGCGCCACGGCGATCCCGGTCAGCCCGAAGTACAGCGAGCTGTTCACCAGCCCGTCGATGCTCGCCGCCAACGCGTCCGCTCCGCGAGCAGCGGCCTGCGCGTAACGGTCGTCTCCGAAGTGGTGGTGCGCCTCCTGGAGCGCGAGCACCACCCCTGCGCGACCGTGGTACAGGGACGGGTCGTCGCCCTCCAGCCTCGAGTCCTCGCTGATCCAGTCGGCGGCGCCCCTGGCGAGCTGCTCCGCCTGAGCTCCACGCGACATCTGATCCGAGGCCGCCACGGGCGTCAGGCCAGTGTCTCGAACGCGAAATCCGTGCCATAGGTCGTGTTCCGAGTGCGTGCATCACAAGGCGGCGTCGCGAAGGCAGACTGGGCGTCTTCCGAGCGATGCCAACGCAGCGGGGTGCGTGCTCGGGGCGCGACATAGGGTGCGGATTTCACGTTCGCGACACTAGAGGTTCGCCTCCTGGGTGGCGCGGGCGGCGTCGCGCTCGGCCGCCGAGCGCAGGATGCAGAACTCGTTGCCCTCGGGGTCGGCCAACACCATCCATCCCGTGCCCGGTCCCCAGTTGTCGCGAAAGTCCTGGACCTCGGTCGCGCCGAGGGCGAGGAGGCGGGCCAGCTCCTCGTCGCGCGTGCCCTCACGCGGCATGAGGTCGAAGTGGATGCGGTTCTTGCCGGTCTTCTCCTCCGGAACCTCGATGAAGAGCACCAGGTGACCGGTCTCCGGGTCACGGATCATGCACTCCTCGTGGCCCGGCTCGTTGGGGTCGTCCTCGAGGTCGGCGTACCCGAGCACGGGCTTCCACCACTCGGAGAGCTGGTAGGCGTTACGGCAGTCGATGGTCGTGTGGGAGATGAACGACGTCATGGCGCCACTGTGCCGACGACCGCAGCCAGGCTCAACCGATATCGCGATGGAGGGTCACCCCTCGCGGTGATGACGGAGCCACATCCCCCGCGAACAATCCGGTCCATGCCCGCGTCGAGCAGGTTCTCGCCGCCGGGCGGACGGTCGCCGGGTCGCGCCGTGTTGGTGCTCGTGGTGGGCTTCGTCGTCCTGTGTGCCGCGACGGTGGCGATCGGCTGGCTGTTGACGCATCCGTTGAAACAGACGATGCGCGGCGAGAACGACGTGAACCGGTGGATCGCCGACCAGCGCACCGGCACCCTCACGGATGTCGCCGCGGGCGGCACCCTGGTCGGTCAGACGTTGACCGGCGTGGTCGTCCTGGCCGTGCTCGGGATCGCCTTCGCCGTCTGGAAGCGGTCCTGGTGGCCATTGGTGTTCGTGATCGTCCTCGATGCCGGCCTCGGGCTCTTCTACCTCGCCGGGACCGAGCTGGACCCTCGTCGCCGCCCGCCCGTCCACATCCTCCAGTCGGGACTGGTGCCCGACGCCAGCTTTCCGTCCGGCCACACCGGCACCGCCACAGCCGTCGGCGGGGTGCTCGCCGCGCTGCTGTGGGCCTACACGCGGGTGCCGAGGTGGATGCTGGTGCTGCTGGTGACGGTCCCGGCGTACACCATGCTGTCCCGGCTGTACGCCGGTGCTCACCACGTCAGCGATGTCCTGACCGCGTTCGCCTACGCAGGTCTGTGGCTGCTGCTCTGTGCGCGGACGTTGCTGCCGTCACGTCCGCTCAGCGGCGTTGCAGGCGATGCGGGAGGACGACCAGGAGGACGACGAGCGCGATGGCCAGCACCGCGCCGACGACAAGCCCCGCGGTCCACGTCGTGACCACCGAGAAGATCAGCACGGACATGCCGATGATCAGCAGGGCCACGGCGCCCATCACCACCTGGATCATCTGGTGCCCGAGTGCGACCACCCGGTCCTTGCGGCGCTCCCGGAAGACGCGGCGGTGCAGCATGATCGGCGTCATGTTCACACCGACCGCGATACCGGCGATGAGCACGAGAGACAGGTAGAGCCCCTTCTGCCCGTCGTCCAGGGACGGGAAGACCTGGGTGAACGGCAGCGTCAGCAAGAAGCCGGTCAGCAGCTGCAGACCGGTCTGGGTGATCCGCAGCTCCTGAAGCAGCTCCCCCCAGTTGCGGTCGAGCCTGTGGCTCTCCGACTCGTCCCGGTCGTAGCCGCCGTCTTGCTTGCCGTCAGGATCGGGTGGCGGGGTCATGCCGGCCCATTCTGGTCTCTGCGAGCTACCTGCCGCCGGAGGCGAGCTCGTCGCCGGCGGCCCGGGCACGGTCGGGCTGGAAGCCGTGGTCGATTCCCCAGAGGATCGCGCGCGACCGCGAGGTCACGCCGATCTTGCGGTACGCCGAGCGGATGTAGGACTTGATCGAGTTGATCGACAGCATCGTGGTGTCGACGATGTCGTTGTTCGAGTATCCCTGGGTGATCAGTGACAGCACCTCGGACTCGCGCGCGGTCAGCCCCTCCTCACGTCCGGGCCAGTCGCCACCCACCAGCGGGCCGTGCCCCGAGTCGTGCAGGCGCACCGGGTCGCCGGCGTGGATGCGCTCGAGGGTGTCGACGAGGTCGGCCGCCGGCAGCCGCTTGCTGATGTACGCCGAGATGCCCGGCACCCTGGTCTGGCCGACGGTGGGGTCATCGGCGCTCCAGGTGTAGACGACGACCTTCCCGATCCTCGGGTCCGAGACCAAGCGGGCGATCCGGGCCCGATCTCTGAAGCTCTGCGCGAAGGTGTCGAAGAGCGCGATGTCCACCGACGACGCCGGATGCGCGTTGACGTCGACCTCGACCACCTCGATGCGGTCGATGTAGGACCGCAGCATCGAGGCGAGGCCGCGGACGACGACCTCGTAGTCGTTGACGATCGCGAGTCGGATGGCCACGACCGCACTTTAGGCGGGGAGGGGTACCCCTCGTGCTCACCTCAAGGGGTGTATCGAGGGCCCCGGTCGTGGGCCCAGGGTCGAGTCGTCTCCAACCGAACAGGAAGGTGTGGTCTGCCAATGGTCATCCTCGGACTGATCCTGCTGATCATCGGCCTGATCGCCAGCATCAGCTGGCTGTGGATCATTGGCGTGATCCTGCTGATCGTGGGCCTGGTGATGAACTTCGTTCCCATGGGCGGCACTCGCCGCCGCTGGTACTAGCAACCGCAAGTTCCGGCCACGACCCCCGCGTCCCGAGACGCGGGGGTCGTGATGTCGAACGCCGTGGAGTCGAGCCGTCGGTGTCTGAAGGGCGTCCTATGGTCCTGTCGTGAGCCTCCACCTGCACCGAGCGGTCCGCGCCGACGCGCTGGCCGACGGTCTGGGCCGGCTCCTGTCGACGCCGTTGCCGGACCCCTTTGCGAGAGAGCTGGTCGTCGTACCTGCCAAAGGCATGGAGCGGTGGCTGAGCCAGCGGCTCTCCCATGTGCTGGGGGCGGGTCCGGCGGGGGACGGCGTATGTGCTGCCGTCGAGTTCCGCTCGCCGGGGTCTCTCGTCGCGGAGATCACCGGGACGCGTGACGACGACCCGTGGGCACCGGATGCGCTCGCCTGGCCGTTGTTGGAGGTGATCGACGCCTGCCTGGGCGAGCCGTGGGCCCAGACGTTGGCGCGGCACCTCGGCCACGGGCAGTCGGGCGAGGAGGCCGACCTGAGGCTGGGGCGGCGGTTCTCGGTGGCCCGTCGGCTCGCGGGACTCTTCGCGTCGTACGCCGCGCAGCGGCCGTCGCTGGTGATCGACTGGTGCGCGGGCCGTGACACCGACGGCGCCGGTCGGCCGATCGCCGACGACCTCGGCTGGCAGCCGGAGCTCTGGCGACGGCTGGTCGCCCGGGTCGATGCTCCCTGGCCGGTCGAGCGCCATCGGCACACCGTCGACCTCCTGCGCGAGGACCCTGAGGCGTTCGACCTCCCGACTCGTCTGTCCCTGTTCGGACACACCCGGCTCTCGGTGACCGAGATCGACCTGCTGGCAGCCCTGGCTGCGGAGCGCGACGTCCACATCTGGCTGCCGCACCCGTCTCCGGCGTTGTGGCGGGAGCTGGGTGGCCGCCGCGGCGCGGTTCCGCGGGCCGAGGACGACAGCCATCAGGTCGTCGGCCATCCACTGCTGTCGAGCCTGGGCCGCGACACCCGCGAGCTCCAGCGGGCGCTGGCAGCCGCGGAGCCGGCCGGCGACGGCGACGAGCCCGGCGTGGCGATGCCCGACACGCTGCTCGGGTGGCTGCAGGCCGACCTCGCGGCTGACCGACCGGGCTCGAAGGGTCGCACCCTCGATCCTGGTGACCGCTCGGTCCAGGTGCACGCCTGCCACGGCATCGCACGCCAGGTCGACGTGCTCCGCGAGGTGCTGCTCGGGCTCCTGGCCGACGACCCGACCCTCGAGCCCCGCGACGTGCTCGTGATGTGTCCCGACATCGACACCTACGCTCCCTTGATCGAGGCCGGCTTCGGGCTCGGCGACGTCGTCGGTGACTCCGGACATCCCGCCCACCGGCTGCGGGTCAGGCTGGCCGACCGGTCACCTGTGCAGACCAACCCGCTGCTGGCCGTGGCACGCACCCTCCTCGACATCGCGGGCGGTCGGGCACCCGCCACGCAGGTGCTCGACCTGGCTCGAGCCGATCCGGTGCGACGTCGGTTCGGGTTCGGCGACGACGACCTCGAGCAGCTCGACGTGTGGGCGCGCGAGTCGGGTGTCCGTTGGGCCTTCGACGCGGGCCACCGCACGGAGTTCGGGCTGCAGGACTACGTCGCGAACACCTGGGAGTTCGGGCTCGACCGGTTGCTGGCCGGCGTCGCCCTCTCGGACGACTCCGCGGCCTGGTTGGACCGGGCGCTCCCGCTCGACGACGTCGGCAGCGCGCAGGTCGACCTCGTGGGTCGTCTCACCGAGTTCGTCGACCGCTTGCGCACCGCGACCGACCGGCTCACGGGGATCCACCCGCTCGACCACTGGCTCGAGGCACTGGACGACGGCGTGGCTTCGCTGACCGCGGTCTCCTCCCTCGACGGCTGGCAGCCCGGGCAGGTGCAGCGCGAGCTGGGACGCGTCCGACGCGCAGCCGGCGGTCTCGGCGACGTGGCGGTGCGGCTGCCGGACGTCCGGGCGCTGCTGTCCGACCGCCTGGCGGGGCGCCCCACGCGCGCCAACTTCCGCACGGGCACGCTGACCGTCTGCACGATGGTCCCGATGCGCTCGGTGCCGCACCGGGTGGTCTGCCTGCTCGGGCTCGACGACGGGGTGTTCCCGCGACAGGGCACGATCGACGGCGACGACGCGCTGGCCCGCAACCCGATGACGGGCGAGCGAGACGCCCGCAGCGAGGACCGGCAGCTGCTGCTCGACGCGGTGCTGGCCGCGACGCAGACGCTGGTGATCACCTACACCGGGGCCAACGAGTTCTCCGGCCAGCCGCGACCCCCCGCCGTACCCCTGGGCGAGGTGCTCGACGCACTCGACGCCACGGCGTCGACCGCCGCCGGCCGGCCCGTGTCCGAGTCGGTCACCGTCCGCCACCCGTTGCAGCCGTTCGACGCGCGGAACGTGTCGCCCGGGCGGCTGGTGCCGGGCACGACGTTCTCCTTCGACACTGCCGCCGCAGCCGGTGCCCGTGCGGCGGCGGGGCCGCGTGCGGCACCTGTCCCCTTCCTCGACCGGCCGCTCCCTCCCGCCGAGGCGGGTGACGTGTCGCTGGCGGACCTGGTGCGCTTCTGGGGCGACCCGGTCAAGGGCTTCCTCGGCCGCGACGGGGTCGACGTCGCCCTGCCCGCCGACGAGGAACAGCCCGAGGACTCCCTGCCGGTCGAGATCGACAACCTCGCCCAGTGGGCCGTCGGTGATCGGGTGCTGACCGACCTGCTGTCAGGTCTGCACCCGGACGCTGTCAAGCAGCGTGAGTGGCGCCGTGGCGAGCTTCCGCCCGGCCAGCTCGGCTGGCGGATGCTCGGGCAGATCCTCGAGCGGGCACGGCCCCTGCAGTCGGCGGCTGCCGACCTTCGCGTGACGCCGCCTCGGGCGGTCGATGTCGCGGTCGACCTCGGCGAGGGGCGTCGCCTGGTCGGCACGGTGCCCGGGGTGTACGGCGACCGTCTGGTCGCGGTCACCTACTCCCGCCTCGGTGCCAAGCACCGCATCGCGTCGTGGGTCCGGCTGCTCGCCCTTGCGGCGTCGGACGAGGACCGCAGCTGGACGGCGTACACGATCGGTCGTCCGCACAGCCGCTCGCGCGACGCCGTCGCGACATCCCTTCTCGGTCCGCTCGACCACACGGCGCGCGACCTGCTCGGCGACCTCGTCCTCCTGCGCGACCACGGGCTCCGGGCACCGCTGCCACTGCCACTGAAGGCGTCGTTCAGCTACGCCCGCGCGCGGCGTAGCCATGCGGACATACCCGACGCCTTGGTCAAGGCCGGCTACGACTGGAGAGACGGACGGTTCCCCGGCGAGCAGTCCGAAGCGGCGGTGCGCAAGATCTGGGGTCGGGTCGAGGAGCCGCCCGAGGTGGCCGACAGCCCCGTGCCGGGCGAGGAGTTCCCGGGTGAGACCGGACGGTTCGGCGCGCTCGCGATGCGTGTCTGGAGCCCGCTCATCGCGGCCGAGCAGGGGAGCTGGTGATCTCGACGATCGAGTCCTTCGACCTGGCCGGCCCGCTCCCGGCCGGCACGACCTTGCTCGAGGCGAGTGCGGGGACGGGCAAGACCTTCACCGTCGCCGCTCTGGTCGCTCGTTACGTCGCCGAGGAGGGCGTGCCGCTCGACCAGCTGCTGGTGATCACCTTCGGCCGAGCTGCGAGCCAGGAGCTCCGCGAGCGGGTGCGCGACCAGCTGGTGCAGGCCGAGCGCGCGCTGGCCGATCCGTCGTCGGCCGACCGGGACCACCCGGTGATCGCAACGCTGCTGGAGAAGGACGTCGAGCTGCGCCACCGTCGCCTCCGCGACGCGTTGGCGTCGTTCGATGCCGCGACGATCGCCACCACCCACCAGTTCTGCCAGACCGTGCTGCGCTCGCTCGGCGTGGCCGGCGACAGCGACACCGGCGCCGCCCTCGTCGAGTCGCTCGACGACCTCGTGGTCGAGGTGGTCGATGACGTCTACCTCCGCTGTTTCGGACACCTGGCCGACAACCCGCCGTTCGGTCGCGAGGCCGCGTTGACGCTCGCCCGCATCGTGGTCGGCGACGCCCATGCCCAGCTGGCAGACGTCGAGGACGCTGAGTCCGAGGCGGGTGCGCGGGTGGCGTTCGCGCGAGAGGTACGCCATGAGGTCGACCGGCGCAAGCGGCGGCTCGGGATCCTGTCGTACGACGACCTCCTCGGCCGGCTCGCCGACGCGCTCGCCGACGAGGATGCTCCGGCGCGCGAGCGCATGCGACGGCGCTGGAAGATCGTGCTGGTCGACGAGTTCCAGGACACCGACCCCAAGCAGTGGGAGGTGCTCGACCGCGCGTTCTCGGGTCACGCCACGATGGTGCTGATCGGCGACCCGAAGCAGGCGATCTACGCGTTCCGGGGCGGCGACGTGGTCACCTATCTCGCGGCCGCCTCGACCGCGACCACGAAGGCGACGTTGGACGTCAACCGGCGCAGCGACTCCGACCTGGTGGAGCGTCTCCAGGTGGTGCTCAGAGGTGCCGCGTTGGGTGACCCGAGGATCGTCGTTCGCGAGGTCACCGCCGCCCGTCCCGGGACCCGGCTGCTCGGGGCTCCGCATCCGGCGCCGTTCCGCCTGCGACAGGTGGAGCGGAGCGGGTTCAAGCTCGCCCGTGGGCTGATCCGGGCGGATGACGCACGCCGTCACATCGCGGCCGACTGCGCGGCCGACATCGCTCATCTGCTCACGTCGGACGCGACGTGGGACGGCGACCCGATCGCCGCTCGGCACGTGGCGGTCCTGGTGGGTGAGTGGTCCCACGCGGAGCTGGTGCGCGCCGAGCTCGCACGGCGGGGCATCCCGGCCGTCGTCGGGGGTGGCACCAAGCTGTTGACCTCCCCCGCGGGCGACGAGTGGATGTGTCTGCTCGAGGCTCTCGAGCAGCCGCAACGCTCTGCCCGCGTGCGGGCAGCCGCGCTCACGCCGTTCCTCGGTCACACCCTGAGCGAGCTCGACGCGGGCGGCGACGAGCTCACCGACGAGCTCGCCGATCGCCTGCGCGGCTGGGCGCTTCTGCTGCGCGGTCGCGGGGTGGCCGCGCTGTTCGAGGCGACCGAGGAGCGCGGCCTGAGCGCGCGGGTGCTCGGCACCGTGGGGGGCGAGCGGCTGCTCACCGACCTCCGTCATCTCGCCCAGACGCTGCACGAGACCGCGCGGCGCGACTCGCTCGGGCTGACGGGCCTTCTGGAGTGGCTGCGCTCCGAGCGCGAGACCGCCGCGTCCGAGCGCGTGCGCCGTCTCGACAGCGACGCCGCGGCCGTGCAGATCACGACGGTGCATCAGAGCAAGGGCCTGGAGTACCCGGTCGTGCACCTGCCTTTCGCCTCGATGAACTTCGTCCGCTCGGTCGACGTCGCGCGCTACCACGACGAGGGCGGCACTCGGATGGTCGACGTCGCCGGCGGTGGCCCGGCCTGGGCCGCGCACGAGCGGGCGCACCTCGGGGAGGAGGCGGGCGAGGAGCTCCGTGACCTCTACGTCGCCCTGACCCGCGCGCAGTCGCAGGTCGTGGCGTGGTGGGCACCCACCCGGAACACTCCCGATGGAGGCTTGCACCGGCTGTTGTTCGGTCGCCAGCCCGGGCACGCCGAGGTGCCCGACAGTCAGGGGGTCAAGGACGACGACTACGCGACGCGGGTGCTCGGCCTCCTCGGTGACCTCGGCGGACCCGCACCCGAGCTGTCCGGCGTGGGAGACGAGTCCCCCGCTCCACCGGTCGAGTCCGTGGGTGACCTGGTCGCCCGGCGCTTCGAGCGCGAGGTCGACACCGAGTGGCGGCGTACGTCGTACTCCGGGTTGATCCGGCTGCAGGAGCAACCGGCCGGCGTGAGCTCCGAGCCCGAGCGAGACAACTGGGAGCCGACGGATTCGGGGCCTAGTGGTGATCGCAGCGAGCCCGGAGCGAGCGTGCTCGCGAGGGAGCCGGTCATCAGCCCGATGGCGGCGCTTCCCGCCGGTGCGGCCTTCGGCAGCCTGGTGCACGGAGTGCTCGAGCTGGCGGACCCGGAGGCCCCTGACCTGCGCACGGAGCTGGCGAGCCGCACCCGTGAGCAGCTCCAGTGGTGGCCGGTCGGGGTCGATGCGGACATGATCGCCGACGCGCTGCTTCCCTCACAGCACACGCCGCTCGGTCCGCCGGCGTCCGGGCTGAGCCTGGTCGACATCCCGATGCGCGACCGGCTCTGCGAGCTCGACTTCGAGTTCCCGCTCACGGGCGGTGACCGGCCCGCTGCGGCGAGAGCCGGCGTACGCCTGGGTGACGCGGCGGCGCTGCTGCGCACCCACCTGCCTGGCGACGACCCGCTCGCGTCGTACGCCGACCAGCTGGCGGGCCCGCTCGGTGAGCAGGCGCTGCGCGGCTACCTCTCGGGGTCGATCGACGTGGTGCTGCGGGTCCCCGACGGGGCCGAGGGCCACCGCTACGTCGTCGTCGACTACAAGACCAACCTGCTCGGCGATGCCGGGGTCTCGATCACGACGGCCGACTACGGCCGCGCGGAGATGGCTGAGGCGATGCTGCACAGCCACTACCCACTTCAGGCGCTGCTGTACTCCGTCGTGCTCCATCGATACCTGCGCTGGCGGGTGCCGGCGTACGACCCGACCACCCACCTGGGCGGCGTCCTCTATCTCTTCCTCCGCGGCATGTGCGGACCCGAGACCCCCGTGGTCGACGGACACGTGGCAGGCGTCTTCGACTGGTCTCCGCCCGCGGCGCTCGTGACCGACCTCAGCGACCTGCTCGAGGGTCTCGATGATTGAGCCCTTCGAGACCGACGACCCGCGCGATCCCCGCTACGCGCTCGGCGCGACCGGTGTGCTCGAGCGCTTCAACTCCGCGGGGGTGCTGGAGGCTTCCGACGCCCACGCCGCCCGGCGGATCCAGGCGCTGGGCGCCGAGCCCGACGACGACGTGGCACTGGCGGTCGCCCTCGCCGTGCGGTCGCTCCGTCACGGGTCCGTGTGCCTGGCGCTGGGTGGTCTCGTCGAAGAGCCGCTACCCAGCGGTCTGGTCTGGCCGGATGGCTGGGTGGAGCGCGTGGCCGCGAGCCGACTGGCCGAGATCGGCGTGGTGCGGGTGGAGGATGACGTGGTCTACCTCGATCGCTACTGGCGCGAGGAGTGCCAGGTGCGTGACGACCTCGTCGCCCGACTGGCCCTGCCGCCCCCGGTCGTCGACGAGCCTCGGCTGGAGGCCTTGGCGGTATCGCTCTTCGACGACCGGTACGCCGAGCAGCGCACGGCCGCACTGCAGGCGGCGAAGCAGTGGACCACGGTGCTCACGGGCGGACCCGGCACGGGGAAGACGACCGCGGTTGCCGGACTCCTCGCGTTGTTGGCCGACCAGTCGGAGCGTCCCCTGCGGATCGCCCTCACGGCCCCGACGGGCAAGGCGTCGGCCCGCCTCCAGGAAGCCGTCCGGACGGCGTTGCGGGGCACGTCGCTCGACGGCCACCGCGAGGCGGTGGGTGAGCCGGTGGCCCAGACCCTGCACCGACTGCTCGGCTGGAAGCGCGGCAGCCGCAACCGGTTCCGTCACGACCGTGACAACCGGCTGCCCCACGACGTGATCGTCGTCGACGAGACCTCGATGGTGTCGCTGACGATGATGGCGCGCCTGCTCGAGGCGGTGCGGGCCGACTGCCGCCTGGTGCTGGTCGGAGACCCCGACCAGCTCGCCTCGGTCGAGGCCGGAGCGGTGCTCTCGGACCTGGTGGAGGGGCTGAGCCGTGGCCGATCGGGATCTGTGGCGGCGCTGCAGACCTCGCACCGGTTCGGCCCGGAGATCGGAGGCCTGGCCGCGTCGGTGCGCGCCGGTGACGCCCACGGCGTACTCGACCGGCTCCGCGACGGGGGTGACCACATCGAGCTGCTCGACGCGTCGGACACCGCCGTCCTGGCGTCCTTGCGCGACCGCCTCGTGCGGCATGCGCTGCGGCTGCGTGAAGCCGCGGCGGGAGGAGCGGCGACGGAGGCGATCGAGGTCCTCGACCGACACCGTCTGTTGTGTGCCCACCGCGACGGACCCTGGGGCGTCGGTCACTGGAACCGCGTGGTCGAGCGCTCCCTGGCGGAGCACACCGGCCTGCCGATCGGCGGCGGGTGGGGGCAGGAGTGGTACGCCGGGCGGCCGCTGCTCCTGACCAGCAACGACTATGGCCTCGATCTCTTCAACGGAGACACGGGCGTCGTGGTCGCCACCGATGACGGAGTCCGTGCCGCGATCGCCGTGCCCGGCGGCCATCGATCACTGGCGACCTCCCGGCTGACCGACGTCGAGACCATGCACGCGATGACGGTGCACAAGAGCCAGGGCAGCCAGGCCACGGAGGTCACCGTGCTGCTCCCGCCCGACGACTCACGCCTGCTCACCCGTGAGCTGCTGTACACGGCGCTGACCCGCGCGGAACAGAAGGTGAACGTGGTGGCGACGCCCGACGCCGTCCGCCTGGCAGTGGAGCGACCGGCCCAGCGGGCGAGCGGGCTGGCTGCCCGGTTGGCTCACGGAGCGGGAATCCACTCGGGCTCGTCATGAGCCGCGGTTAGGGTCGAGGCATGCTGCTGCTCAGGGTGGAGCTGCCGAACGTGCCCGGTTCGTTGGGTCGACTGGCGACCGCCATCGGTGCGGCCGGCGGCGACATCGAGGCGATCGAGATCGTCGAGAAGCGACTCGACGGCACCGACGTTGACGACGTGCTGCTCGACATGGTCGACGGGGTGATGCCCGACTCCGTGGTCTCAGCGTGCAACGCGGTGGAGGACGTGCGGGTGCTGTGGATCAGCCGCTACCTCGCCGGCGGCAACCTGTTCCCGGACCTCGAGGTGGTCGAGTCGCTGACCTCGGACCCGGCGACGGCCCTCGACACCCTGATCACCGCGCTCCCTGTGGCCTTCCGCTGCGAGTGGGCGGCCCGGATCGCGGTGACTGCCGAGGGGTATCGGATCGAGCGCGCCAGCGAAGGTGCGCCGAACTCGATCGACCTGAAGCCCGGCTCCGGTCTCGACCGGCAGAGCATCGGCGACGACCTGGTCGCGGTCGCCCCCGTCGGCCACGCGCGCGTCGTCGCCCTGGGGCGCCGGGGCGGGCCCGAGTTCCTCGACTCCGAGCTCGCTCGGCTCGGTCACCTGGTCGACCTCGCCGCCTCGATCGCGCGGCAGGGATAGTGCGTTGGCGGGTCGCTCAGGCGACGCGCTCGAGCAGGAAGACCGGGATCTCCCGGTCCGTCCGCTTCTCGTACTCCCCGTACGTCGGCCAGGTTGCGACGGCGTAGTCCCACCACTCGACGCGCTCGTCACCGGTGACCAGCCGCGCGGTGTACGTGTGCTTCGCCGGTCCGTCCTGGAGCTCGACGTCGGGGTGGGCGAGGAAGTTGTGGTACCACTCCGGGTTCGTCGGCGATCCGCCCCGGGACGCGATCGCGACGTACGTGCCGTCGCGTTCGACGCGCATCACGGGGTTCTTCCGGAGCAGGCCGCTCTTCGCGCCGACCGACGTGATCACGACGATCGGGTCGCCGGTGTCGCGGAGCGTGTTGGCCCGAGCGCCCTCCGAGGCCTCGAACTCCGCCACCTGGTCGCGGACCCACTGCTGCTGGCTGGGCGCATAGGTGCCTTCGAGTGTCATGTCTGGCTCAACCGAGCGGGGCCGCCGGACATTCCGGTCTGGCCCGCGCTGCCGCTCAGGTGGATCCGGGCTGAGGTTACAGATCGTTAACCATTGGGCAACGGTTGGTCACACTCCCGGGACCCGCGTTGGGATACCTCGCACTCCGACATAAACAGGAAGGGAACGGAGTGAAGGAGGCCATCATGTTGACGCTCTCCGAGCAGGCGCACGAGGTCATCCGCAAGATCCCGACTCGACCTGCACTGACCGCGTCGGCCGGTCTCCGCATCGCCGTCGACGGCGCCGGGATGCTGCGGGTCCGCACCGCGACGAAGCCGAGGGACGGCGATGTGGTCGCCGAGTACGACGAGGCGCGGGTCTTCCTGGACCGCGCGGCGGTCACCACACTGACGGACCGGGAGCTCGACGTCGTGCTCGGCGAGGACAATCGCTGGCACTTCCAGTGCGCCACCCGGTCCTGATCGGCATCACCGTGGCCATCGCCTGGAGGCGGCAGGGCGATCGTTGACCACGAGCGGCCGGTAGGTTCGCGCCATGAGCGCGATCGACGGCGTCAGCGGGATCTTCGATCCCGCGCAGTGGGACGACGTCCCCGGGTTCGACGATCTCACCGACCTGACGTACCACCGCGCCAGAGCCCACGGCACCGTACGGATCGCCTTCGACCGGCCCGACGTGCTCAACGCGTTCCGCCCGCACACGGTCGACGAGCTGCTCCGGGTCCTCGAGCACGCGCGTACGTCGAGCGACGTCGGGTGCGTCCTGCTCACCGGCAACGGCCCGAGCGAGAAGAACGGCAAGTGGGCCTTCTGCACCGGCGGCGACCAACGCATCCGCGGCAGGACCGGATACGAGTACGCCGAGGGCGAGACCGCCGACACGGTCGACCGGGCGAAGCTCGGCCGGCTGCACATCCTGGAGTGCCAGCGACTGATCCGGTTCATGCCCAAGGTGGTCGTCTGCGTGGTGCCCGGTTGGACCGCCGGCGGTGGCCACTCGCTCCACGTCGTCTGCGACCTGACCCTCGCCAGCCGGGAGCATGCCCGCTTCAAGCAGACCGACGCCGACGTCGGCTCGTTCGACGGCGGGTTCGGGTCGGCGTACCTCGCGCGCCAGGTCGGGCAGAAGTTCGCCCGCGAGATCTTCTTCCTCGGTCAGGAGTACTCCGCCGAGGACGGCGTCCGGATGGGGACCGTCAACCGCGCCGTCCCCCACGCCGAGCTCG
>Ga0164241_10003405_pt1 | contig 16089 bp, 10 predicted proteins | sample OricomyardsoilBY_FD_108780 | JGI IMG/M metagenome (GOLD analysis project Ga0164241, IMG submission 108780) | Backyard soil microbial communities from Emeryville, California, USA - Original compost - Back yard soil (BY) | ecosystem: Environmental > Terrestrial > Soil > Unclassified | place: USA... | reverse complement strand
GGTAAGAAAGGCGCCATCACCGTTTCGACCAACATGGCTGGTCGCGGTACCGACATCATGCTCGGCGGCAACGCCGAAATGATCGCCACCGCGCGCTTCAAGGAAGCCGGCAAGACGCCGGAGAGCCATCCGGAAGAATACGCCGCGGTGCTGTCCGAAGTTCAAGCGCAGTGCAAGGTCGAGCACGACGAAGTGACCGAGCTCGGCGGTCTGTACATCATCGGCACCGAGCGCCACGAGTCGCGCCGCATCGACAACCAGCTGCGCGGTCGCGCAGGCCGTCAGGGTGACCCTGGCTACAGCAAGTTCTACCTTTCGCTCGAAGACGACTTGATGCGCATCTTCGCCGGCGATCGGGTGAAGAACCTGATGGATCGCATGGGCATGCCCGATGACGAGCCGATCGAGCATCCGCTGGTTTCGCGCAGCATCGAGAATGCGCAGCGCAAGGTCGAAGAGCGCAACTTCGACATTCGCAAGAATTTGCTCGAGTACGACGACGTGATGAACGCGCAGCGCAAGACCGTGTACACGCTGCGCCAGCAGCTGTTGCTCGGGCGCTACGCGCCGGAAGAACACGACGACAACGGCAAAGCGACCGGTGAAATCCGGGTCATTCCCGCGGACGAGAAGATCGCCGAGCGCTCGCGCCCGCTTGTCGCACAGCTGATCGGAATGTACTGCGACCCGCCGCTGCAGCCGACCGGCAGTGACGGCAAGTACCGCGCGCCAACGACGGAAGAGTTGGAGAAAGCCTCGACCCTCGTCGAGCTGCGTTCACTGCAAAACGACGCCTATCACACCTGGGGCGTGAAGCTGGATTTGGAGACTCGCAAAGAGCGCACACCGCTCGGCGTCTTCAACGAGCTCGTCGAGCTGGTAACGCACGGTCTATCCGAGCAGCGCGAGCGCGTGTTGGATTTACTCGATCGCGTCGTGGGCGCGATGGTGGAAGAGAACTGCCCGTCCAACAAGCAACCGGAAGATTGGGACTGGAAGGGCATCCACACCGGCTTCAAGGAACACTTCCGAGTCGATCCCGATCAGAGCGTCAACGAGCTCGGCGATCCCGAGTTGTTGGTGCGCGAATTGTATCGCTTTGGCGAAAAGGCCTTCTTGGCGAAAGAGCTAGAAATCGGCCCGGAAATGCTCCTGCGTGCATTCCGCCGGCTTTACGTCGAGAGCATCGACGAAGCCTGGGTCGAGCACTTGTCCAACATGGAGCACTTGCGCGACGGCATTGGCCTGCGTGGCTATGGCCAGCGCGATCCCAAGAACGAGTACAAGAAAGAGGGCTACAACCTGTTCTTGAACATGATGGCGAAGATCTCGAGCACCGTGCTCGTACGCCTGTTCGAGGAACGCCCGCATCGCCAAGACGAAATCGCAGCCATCGAGGCCGAGGCCGAGGCGCGTTACCGAGCGGAACTCGAAGCTGCCGTCGCGCGTCACCCGGGCGATCCCGAAGCGACTTCGGAAGCTGAACCGGCACCGGTTCAGCCACGCCGAACCGCGCCGGCAACGCCGAAGATCGGACGCAATGATTTGTGTCCCTGTGGCTCGGGTAAGAAGTTCAAGAAGTGCCACGGCGCCATCCTGGAAGAGGACGGCGCCGTCGATGACGACGAGACTGAGGACGCCCCGGCCAACGCGTGATCGAAGTCTCGAACCTCACCAAAGACTACGGCACCGTGGTCGCGGTGCATGAACTGTCGTTCGCGGTCGAGAAAGGCGAAATCGTCGGCTTTCTCGGCCCAAACGGCGCTGGCAAGAGCACCACGCTGCGAATCCTGGCTGGGTTTTTGGGAGCCACGAGCGGGCGCGTGCAAATTGCCGGCCACGACATCGCCGAGGCGCCACGCGCGGCGCGACGCGCGCTCGGCTACATGCCCGAGAGTGCACCGCTGTATCCCGAGCTTCGGGTAAGCGAGTATCTACTCTTTCGTGCGCGCCTTAAAGAGGTGCCGCGCACCAAGCAGAGCGCCGCGATCGGTAGCGCGATGGACCGGGCTGGCGTGACGCACATGGCTGGGACCGTGATCGGTCATCTATCCAAGGGCTATCGACAGCGCGTCGCTTTGGCCGATGCTTTGCTCAGCGATCCGCCGCTGTTGATTTTGGACGAGCCTACGGCGGGCCTCGATCCCAACCAGATCCGTGAAGTGCGGACGCTGATCAAAGACTTGGCCGGTGAGCGTACGATCCTGCTCTCGACTCACATCTTGTCCGAAGTCGAAGCAACGTGTGAACGCGCGATCGTGATCGACCGTGGTCGGCTCGTGGCCGAAGGGCGCATCGAGGCGCTGCGCGCGAGGCAGCACACGAGCGCTTTGAGCGTGCGTGTACGCGACCCGAAGGCTGGCGCGGAGCGCGTAATCCGAGGCATTTCTGGGTTGATTTTGGGGGAAGTCGAGCGAGCACCCGACCACCCCGAGCGCCGCACACTGCGCGTCACGTTGAGTGAAGGTCTCGACGTCGAGGCCACGATCGAAGCGCTCGTGCGGGCGCTCACCGACGCGAGCATCGGCATTCACGCCTTGGTTCCAGAGCAAGCATCGCTCGAACAAGTCTTCAGTGAGCTGACCGCTCACGAGAAGTCGGAAGCTAGTAGCGCGACGAGCGAGCCATGAACGGATTCTTGGCCATCTACCGCCGCGAGTTGCTCAGCCTGTGGGTGACACCGCTTGCCTGGGTGTTGCTCACGGTGTTCCTACTCCTGCAGGGAGCCATCTTCTATTCAATCATCACGCACTTCGCGAGCATGCCCGACGTTTCGGTCGATACCGGGCCCGTCCAGGCGTACTTCGGGCAAGAGTCGATCTTTTTGCTGATGACCTTGCTGTTGGTGTGCCCTGCGCTCAGTATGCGCGTGTTCGCCGAGGAGCGTCGCAGCGGCACTATCGAGGCTTTGCTCACCACGCCGGTCATGCCCGCGAGCGTCGTGCTCGGTAAGTACGTGGCTCTACTCACGACTTACGCGCTGATTTGGGCGCCCACCCTACTTTACGTGGTGATTTTGCGCAAAACCGGCGTGGTTGATTGGGGCGTGGTCGGCTCGAGCTACTTGGGTTTGCTCGGCATCGGCGCTGCGTACTTGAGCCTCGGGACCTTGATGAGCGCCATGACCAAGAGCCAGTTGGTCGCGCTGCTCTTGACCATCTTCTTAGAGTTCGGCTTGTTCATCCTCGGCGTCGGCGAATACATCTTCGATCCAGGTGTGTTCCGCGATCTGTGCGCGCACGTCTCGATGATGGGGCAGATGGAGGACTTCTCGAAGGGCATCCTCGATTTGCGTCGCGTCGTCTTCGACGGCACCGTCATCGCGCTCGGCTTGTTCATGACCACGCGAGTCGTGGATTCCTGGCGGTGGGGATGAACAGGACGAGCGAGCGCCCAAGCAACGCGCGCGGCGGCGTCTCGCGTGCATTCCGCGCCTTCGCGGCGCTGGGAGTGCTGGGAGCGGCGCTCTTGGCGGTCAACCTGAACGTGCTCGTCGCGCGCTGGTACAAGCGGTGGGATCTGACGGCAGACCGGCTCTACACGCTTTCACCGGCGACGTTGAAGACGCTCCACGCGCTCGATCAACCGCTGTCGATCACCGTGCTCTTGGGTCGCGCGGATCCGCTCAGCGTGAGCGTGCGTCAAATGCTGGTTCAATACCGAGCCGAGACCACGAAGCTTGCGACCAAGTTCGTGGATCCGGATCAGAATCCGGCTGAATTTCAGGTTTTGCAGAAGGATTTGGGGCTGCTCACCGGGCGCTCCGAGGATGGGCGAGTGGTCACCGACGCGAGCGTCGTGATCACGCGCGGCGAGCGTCATTGGTTCATCACGGCTGACGAGCTCGTGCACTACGACGACCAGTCGGGCAAAGCACAACCGCGACTGGAGCAAGCGCTCACGGAGGGCATCGCGAACGTCTTGGGCGATACCAAGGCGAAGGCCTGCTTTGCCACGGGCCACCGCGAGCTGTCGATTGACGACGTGGGCCCCGAAGGGTTGGCAGAGCTGCGCCACCGCTTGGAGAAGAGCAACTTCGAGGTGCTCGCGCTGGACCTGACCGCCCTCAGCACCAGTCTCTCCGAGTGCACGATGCTCGTCGTCGCTGGTCCCAGTGTTCCGATCGACGACGCAGCGAGTGCGCGCATCGTCTCGTTCGTTCAGAGCGGTGGCAGTGCTTATCTGCTCAATGCTCCCCTGCTGGGTGAAGACAAGCGCGTGCAGCGTTCCGGCCTCGAGCCCGTCGCGCAGCTGATTGGCGTGGAATTCGGGCAAGACTTCATCCTAGAAACGGACACCGCGCTCCGTTTGCCGCGAGGCGCGGGAGAAGTGTTCTTTGCGACACCCCAGCCGCACGAAGTCACGCGCGGACTCGAACGCGAGGGGGTGAAAATCGATTCACGCGTTCTGGTGAGCAGCGCACAGAGCCTGCGAATTTCGGCCAATTCGCCTGCCAAAGCGCTGCTTAGCTCGAGCGACAAAGCGCTCTCGGTGCGCGATCTGGGCAGCTTGCTCGATCCCAACCGCAAGGACGATCCGTTGCAGCACGCGACGCGCAGCGCCTTCACCCTCGCTGTCGCGGCAGAGTTGCCCAAGCCCGCAGGCTCGACCGCCAAGTACGGACCACGCCTCGTGATCGCGGGCGCCGCGAACCTGGTCTGGGGGCGAAACTACAGCGATTCGTCGCTGTACGGCGATCGATTGTTTTCAGAGAATGCACTCAGCTGGCTTTCATCGCGCCCGACGCTAGTGAGCGTGCCGGAGAAAACCGAGCATGAGGTCGGCTTGTCGCTCAGCGAAGGCACCCTCGCTGAAGTGCTGCGTTACGTGCTGCTCTACATGCCAGGTTGCGCAGCCGCGCTCGGAACTTTCGTGCTCATGCGCCGACGCTCACTCGAGAAGCAATCGCGAAAAGTCGAGGCGCCGTGAGAGTGACACCGGGGATGTGGCTGAGTGCCGCAATCGCCGCGTTGGCGTGCATTTCGACCGTTGCAGTCTTCGCCACGCGAAACGTCGCGACCACGGCAGAAGGCGCGACGCGCGAACAAAGGTTGTTCGCAAGCCTGCGCAGTGAAGACGTAACGCGCCTGGAATTGCTCGAGAATGGCCACAAAATAGCCATCGAGCGCAGCGCACCTGCGAGCGAGACTGCGCAGTTCAAATTGGTCGAGCCGGTGAAGGAGAATGCCGACCCAGCTACGGTCGACAAATTCTTGTCCGCATTGGGCAGCGCACGTGCCTTGCGCCCGGTCGAAGCAGGGCCGACCCCGATGGCTTTGGGATTGGACAAGCCGGCGCTGCAAGTAACGCTGCGCAGCTCGAAGCACTCCTATCAGCTCGCGCTCGGCGGCAGTGCCCCCACGCCCGAGGGTGCACGCTACGTGCAACTAAGCACTGACCACGACGCACCTCGCGCGTGGGTCGTCGCGAAAGCCGTCGCTGACGACCTTTCGATGGATCTCGACGCATTTCGACTGCGTAGCTTGGTCCCCGTGAACGAGGCCGACGTGACGCGCATCACCATCCGCGGGCCGAGGTCGAACATCGACCTCCAACGCAGCACTGGCACCAATTTCTTAATCGCGGCGGAAGGACAGGTCCTCGCCAACCGCGAGACGCTGAAGAGCTTGTTCTTTCAGCTCAGCCGCCTAACGGCCAGCGCATTCTTGTCGGAGTCCGAGGCCGAAACAGCGCTCGGTCCGCTGCGCACGCAGTTCCAGCTCGCGCTCAAGGATACGAAAAATAGCCTGCGATTCGAGGTCGGCGGCAGTTGTCCCGCTGACGCTACGCAATTGGTGGTCGTTCGGCGCGCCCCGGACGTACAACGAGCGTGCGCGCCGCGCGAACTCGAAGCCACGCTCGCGCTGGCGCCGAGCGACTTCGTCGATCGACGCGCGTTTTCGCTCCGTGCGGATGAGGTCGAGGAGCTCGAGATCTCGGGCGGCAAGAGCAAGTTCGTTCTGCTCCGCAAAGGGAGCGGCTTCGTGCTGCACGGAAGCAGCGAAACTCAGGTGGAACTCGAAGCCGGCAATCAACGCATCACCGAGCTGCTCGAGGCCGAGGGCGAGCGCCTACCCGTCGAAGCCGGGAAACTGAACAGTCTCGGACTGGACCCTGCCTCCAGCTCCGTCACGCTGAGCTCCTCCGCGGCCCGAGAGACCGATGTCGTGCGGCAAGTGGTACGCGTGGGCAACCGCGACGCGAACGGCAACTTGCTCGTGTTCCGCGAGCAGGATGGCGTGCTCCTGCGCATTCCACGCGATCTCGCGCGCGGCTTCGCCGTTGACTCTACCCTGCTCTATTCGCGCAAGCTGAGCGAATTCGGGCTTTCGAGCTTCATCTCGGCCGAGATCCAGAACAGGCAGACCAAGCAAGTCCTGCGCCGCGTGAATGATGGTCTTCAGCTCGAGGAACCCAAAGGCTTCGAAGCAGACGGCGTGCTGAGTTCCGATCTGATTCAAGCACTCGGCGCGCTGACCGCAGAACGGTTCGTGGCAGATCGCGATGATGGCTCGTTCGGCCTACAGCGGTCCACGCTCGGGGTGCACTTTGCCTTCAAAGACAGTGAAGGCACGAAGGTCGAACGTCATTTGCGGTTCGGTGACGAAACGGCCCTCGGCGTGTTCGCGACGTTGGCAGACGACGGACCGGTGTTCGTCTTGGCTCGTGCGGTGCGCGACACCTGTCAGCAACTGCTGCTCAATCGCGCCGTCTTTCCGACGAGTAGCGACGCATTCCGTGGAATTACACTCGAGGTCCGTGATCGAACCGTGCAGCTCACTCGCCAAGGCGAGCGCTTGATGGTCGCGAAAGCGGGAAGCTTTCCGCAAGATCGCGTGCCGGAGCTGCTCGAAGCGCTGGGCAATCTTCGCGCCGAAGCGGCGATACACACCGGTCCGCCGTTACCGGCAGAGGGATTTTCGATTCCCTTCTTGACCCTGCGCCTACAACCTCGGCATGGCGCCGGACAGACCCTGAGCTTCGGCGCGGGCGATTCTTGGCGCTCGACCAGCGTCTTCTACATGCGCGTCAGCGATGTCGACGCAACATTCGTGATCGCGCAGAGCAAGGTCCGCGCACTGAGCGACGCGCTCTAGTTTGCGAGCGGTTCGCTCAGTTCGTCAATTTCGGCTTGGCTTCGGAGCGATTCCAGATCGCGTCCCAGTTGCGACGGTATTCGTCCGTTGCCACCTGAGCGGGTCCCGTGCGCTGGGCGACCGCAGCCGGGAGCTCTTGCCGATCGCTCCCTGCCTCGGGCGGTTTGAAGTGCGTCTCGACATCGCACAGGGCGGGGAAGTTACTGCGCGGCTTGAGCGTCACCACTTCACCCGTGATCGGCGCGCCGTCGCGCAGCGGGCGCACAGCACCGAGCTCCAAGCGATCACCACGCGCGCGCAAAATCTTCAAGCCTTCTCCGTCCGGCGTGACGCCGTGAATCAAGGCCACGTCCGGCGTCGCGGGCGAAGCGGAGAGTGCAATGGGGGGTCCCGCGCTCTGATCTTCGGCCGGCTTTTTGGACGTCACCCACTCGATCTATCGCAGCGGACGCGACCTCGCCACAAACTTACGTGAATTGACGAGCGGTTGTGCCCTGGCTACATGCCGATGGCGGTGCGGTACACCCAACCAACGCTGCCTTTGACGTCGTATTTGATCCGGTACCAGTCGCCGCGACGCCCAGTCACCGCGACTCGCGTTCCTTGTAGAACACGCGCCACCACGGCGCCGTCGCGGCTGGCGGACGAGCGCACGAGCGCAACGTCCCAAGCGACCGTCGCATGCCCGGATGCCTCGGTGACGTCAGGAGAAGGCGCTTCTGCACTGGCAGGCGCCCCTTCACTCTTTTCAGTGGAGGCTTTGGGGAATTCTACCTTGTAGAACACCGAATAGACCTCGTGCTTGTGCGCGATACCCACCAGCGACACGTTCGAGAACTCTTTCTTTTCACACTCGATCAGGCTCTCTGTCTCGGCTTCGTTGAAGCTGGTGCTCTTGCCGCTCTTGACGTTTTTCACGGCCTGCGACGTGAAATCCAAATCGAAGCCGAGGGACAGCACACCGACCAATTTGTCCGCGCCGGCACACGCGGCCAATGCCTGAATGTGTGGGCGCGCCAGGCGATCGAACTCGATGCGATCGCACTCTTCCTTGAGGCGCTTGCCATTGTTCTTACAAGCCAAGAACTGGGGCTCGCTGATTTGGAGGCGATCGAGTTGCACCGCGGGCGACGCTGAAGCGGCTTCCGGCTCCGGAGGGGGTGGAGCAGCCTGAGCGGGTCCTTTTGCCTCACCCGGCGCGCCCGTTGTGTCCGCGCTGCTGCTCTCGGCCGGCTGACTGGGAACGCTCGGAACGAGCTTGAAGCCAGCAATACGCGGCCAAATGATGCCAATTGCAAAACCCGCGGTCACGATCAAGCCCACTCTGCCAAAGCGGACCGTTTCCTGCTTTTGGTCAGGGACTTCGATCTTCAGGGGTTGACGTCGCTCTGCCGGCAAGTGTCCTCGCGCTCGCGCTTGAACGCCGGTTCTATCACAGCCGCTCGATTGCGACCGTCTGTAATCGAAGAAACCTGACGGTTTTGGCAAGGTTTCCGCGCAGTGCGCCGGAATGACTTTCTTCCGGCAAACGATCCGGAGAGGATGAAAGGCCGTTCATGAAGTCGTGTCCGCAGTGCAGACTGAAGTACCCCGACGATGCCGCCGGGTGCTTCTTGTGTGGCGGGGCGCTGGTAGCTACTCAAGACCCGCTGATCGGCGTGACGCTCGCCGGGCGCTATCAAATCGAGGATGTCCTGGGCCAGGGCGGAATGGCCACGGTATATGCCGCGCGCCATCGGCTCGTCGATCGCCCGTGCGCGGTCAAGGTAATGAACGCGCAATACACGCGCAACGACGTGATCCGCGAACGATTTCGGCGCGAGGCAAAGTCCGCTCAGAAGCTCGCTCATCCCAACATCATCGAGATCTTCGACCAAGGCGAGACCCCCGAGGGGCAAGTCTTCCTGGTGATGGAGCTGCTCCGCGGCGAGACCTTGGCCGACGTGCTCGAACACGGCAAGGTATCGCTCGAGCGAGGGCTACCGATCATGATCCAGATCGCGCGCGCGCTCGCTCGCGCGCACGACTTGGAAGTCATTCATCGCGATCTCAAGCCGGAGAACATTTTCTTGGCGCGCCTCCCGAACGGGGCCGACCAAGTCAAGTTGCTCGACTTCGGCATCGCGCGCTCGATGCAGGACGCGCGGCTGACCGGCGCCGGTGAAGTGTTCGGAACTCCGCAATACATGGCACCGGAGCGCATCACCTCGACGGAAGCGGGCCCAGCGGCGGATCTGTATTCCCTCGGGGTGATTATCTACGAGATGGTGACCGGTACTTTTCCCTTCGATGCCAGCGATGTCACCACCTATTTCATCAAGCATCTGAAAGAAGCGCCAGCTTCACCCAAAAAGTACGACCCATCGATCCCCGTCGAGTTGGAGCGCTTGGTGATGGAATGCTTGGCCAAGGACGCCAAAGATCGCCCCGTCGACGCTCACCGCGTGCACGCGGATCTGATGCATATCGCCGGTGCGATCGGGCTCCGCATTCCCACCGACGCCTTCGGTGATGAGCTCGAGTCGCGGGGTCCCGCCAAGACGCTACCTCCAGTCGCGATCGACCGCTGGGTCAAGCGGACCGCGCTGTTCGAGCAGATGTTGAATATCGCTTTCATCGGTGAGCGCCCGAGCCAACTCAATCAGCTGCTCGCCGAGGTCAAAGAGCTGGTGCAGCAGATCAGCGAGCTGCGCGCAAAAGCCATCACCGAACAGCGGGCGCTCGAGGCCATCGAAGCGCGGGGCCGGGAGATCCGCCAGCGGCTCGGACACGCCGTCGACGCCCTCGGTGTGGATGCCAGCAAGGCACGTGACGAAAGCAAGGCAGCTTTGGCCGGTGCCGCTGCGCTCACGCTCGACTTGGATCGCCCAGCACAGGAATTGAAGCGCAAAGTCAGCGAGGTCATACGCTGGGAAGGTCGCTCGGCGTTCGTCGAGCCGTACCGAGAACTTGCGACGGCTTATCGCGAGTGCGCCGATATCGTGGACAACTGGTTGCTCGCCAAGCAGCGCCTCGCCGATGCAGAGGCACGAGTCGCGGCGCGACGTGGAGAGGTCGAAGACCTCGAATTTCAAATTCGAGAACTGCGCTCCGTACTCGTCAAGAACGAAGAAGAGCTCGAGCGCGAAGAGGGCGATCGCCGCCGAATCGTCGGCGAGCTCGGGCCCCGCGCGGACGAGCTCGAAGCGCTGCTATTGGAGCGCGCCACCCGCTTCTGCTCGCCTCTTCGCAGTCGGCGCGAGCTCTCGCCGTTGTTCAACGAACTCGAATCCGACGCTCAGACCTGAGCGACACACTTCGTGATACCCACAGGAGTAACGCTGCCGTTCGGCTCTGGGCTCGCGAGTCCCGCGACCTCAGGGGCGTTTGCTTTGCCCGCGCGTCGCCTTCGTCGAGACGTGCATCAACGCGACGTCCGTCGAACCGCGAGCTCGAGACTAGTGATCTGCGATCTCACTAGTGTCAGCAACAACCACTGCGCGAGTCCGCGGCCCGTTTGCAATCTGTTTCCGTGTCGTCATGAGCTTTCGCGCCATCTCGAATAATTGAATCTGATTCTTGGTCAAATGCCGCGCACGTAGCCTTTTGCTACGCGGTATTGAGTCAGATTGCAGCTGGACAGCGCAGACTACTCAGCCAATTCTGAGCGCGCGATGAGTGCAGACGAGCGCGATGGGGACAAGCCGCGTGTTGCGCGGCGGCTGGTGCTTAAATCGTTGGCCGTGGGTGCGCTGTGGGAGCCCGCTTGCGGCGCCCCGCCCATCGAGACATCGGCGCACAGCCAGCACCGAGTCGACCCTCCCTCGCCGATCGAAACGCCGACTCACATCGAGAATCGACTACCCGGCACGAGTGACTTCAAGCTGCTACGTCCTGCCAACGGGCGCGAGGTCGAGGGCTACGCTTCTACGACCTCCGCGAGTCTCGGTGAGACAATCGAAGTCTGCGTGAACGTCAGTACCGCGCAGGGCGTCCGCTGGGATCTGTATCGAGTCGGGCACTATCAGGGCCTCGGCGCGCGTTTGATCGGTTCGGGCGCCCCCGTCCAGGTCACGCCACAGCCAGAGCCGAGCATCAGTTCCGCGACCGGCTTGGTCGAATGCTCTTGGGGCACCGCGATCAAGCTGACCGTCGATGCCAGCTGGCCGAGCGGTTACTACCTGCTCAAGCTCACCACGGACGACGGCTTCGAAAGCCATGTCCCGTTCATCGTGCGGGAAACCGGGCGCCGAGCGCCGCTTCTGATGCAGGCCAACGTGACCTGTTGGCAGGCTTACAATCTCTGGGGTGGCATCAACCTGTACTCGAACCATCTGCCTTCTCCTCGCTCGTTCAACGGGTCGCGCGGCTATCAAGTCAGCTTCGATCGCCCGTACACCATCGACCCGGACATCGGCGCGATGGTCGAACATTCGATGGTGCGTTGGTTGGAGAAACAAGGCTACGACGTTGCCTACGTCACCAACATCGACGTCGACAGCACGCCCGAGGTGTTGGAAGGCAGGCAACTGTATCTAACTGCCGGTCACGACGAATATTGGTCGCTCGCGGAGCGCAACGCGCTCGAGGATGCGCGCGACCGGGGGCTGTCCATGGCCTTTTTCTCCGGCAACAACGCATACCGGCGAATTCGCTTGGAGCCCTCCAGCGCCGGGATCCCGAGTCGCATCATCACTTGCTACAAGTCACGCTCACTCGATCCACAGCACGACTCGCCGGATTGCACCGCCGATTATCCCAATGAGCCTCACGCGCGCCCCGAAAACGGCATGCTCGGCGTGGTCTGGTCGGGCTGGGGACTGCTCGATGGCTTCCCTTTCATCGTCACCGCGCCAGACCATTGGATCTACGAGGGCACCGACGTGAAGGCCGGCGAATCGCTCGGCAACATCATCGGCTACGAGTGGGACGTCACTTCGAACAACGGGAGTCAGCCAGACGGCTTGGAAGTGGTATCGACGTCCGCTGCGCTGCACGAGTACGGCTACGCTTCACGACACAACGCGACCGTATTTTATCCGACACCGAACAGCTTCGTGTTCGCGGCCGGGACCATCGGCTGGGCAAAGGGGCTTTCGGACGAAGGCATCGAGAGCCCGCGCGTCCAGCGAGTCACGGAGAACATCTTGTTTCGCGCGGGACTATTTCCGGAAGCGCGTGTCCCACGTCCGAGCGCGCCCACGTACGAGCGTGACATCGCCGCTCGCTCGCGAGTGCTCGCGGGCAGTGGAAAACAAGGCTTCGCCGACGGTCACGCTTCACGTGCGCGGTTCGACCATCCATCGGGCATTGCGGTGGGCCCGGAGGGCGAGCTCTACGTTTGTGACACCGGCAACAATGCCATTCGAAAGATCTCCCCCGATGGTGAAGTCTCGACGTTGTTGGGCAAATCCGGAAACAACGGCATCGCTCTCCAGACGCCCACTGGCATCGCCCTCGACGCGAACGGGAATATCTACGTCTCGGACACCGGAACCAGTCGCATCATCGTCGTGAGCCCCGATGGCAGCGCCGACCGATACTCCGGCACTACTCACGCTAAAGATTACGTTGATTCCGCCGACCGCGGGAAAGCGCGCTTCGATTTGCAGCGTGGTTTGACCGTCGCTCCCAACGGCTCGATCTACGTGGCTGACTTTCGGAACGGTGCCATCCGCTGCATCGACCCCAGCACGGGCGCCGTCACCACGGCCGTGTCAGGAGCCAAGGGCCCAACTGCGGTTGCCGTGGCCGCGGATGGCACGATCTACTATGTGGCGACCTATCTCGGTGCCATCGTCAGAGTGGCGCCAAACGGCGAGAGTACAGTGCTCGTCAACCAGGAGCAGACCCTTGGAGATCGCAGCGGCCCCGGTGCCCAAGCCGCGCTGCGCGCCGCGGACGGGTTAATCCTCACGACTGACGGACTGGTGTTCACCGACACCGGCAACAACCGCGTGCGCGCGCTCGTGTTCGGCGTTGAAAACAACGTGGTCACGTTGCTCGGCAACGGCCACGGCGGCGACGGGCATGGCCTGGAGACGGAGCTGAGCTTGCCCCGCGGAATCGCCGCGGTGACCGATGGCTACGTGGTCGCCGACACCGCCAATCATCGGTTGCTGCATTTCAGCAATGATCCCGGGGTCCTCGCCCGACAGAATACTTATTGATTACCAATATTTAGCTTCCCCTTCAGTCTCAGTTGGGGGTGGCCGTTGGCTTCCGTTCGGGCCCGCAAAACGCGACGCCGCACTTTCAGGGAACGCCGATGCATAGCGAAGTCGAGGTCGCTCAAAGCCGTACGTCGAGCAATGGGGTGCCCGCTGCCATCCGCAGCGAGCTCGAGGCAAGGTTGAATGCGGGGAGCTTAGAGCTCCCACTCTTACCCGGCGTGGCGATGGAGATCACTTCCGCGGCCGCAAAAGAAGATGTCGACACGCGAACCATCGCCGAGATGCTCAAGCGCGACGCAGCGCTATCCGCTCACGTGCTACGCATCGTCAACTCGCCGGTGTACAGCCCACGAGCTCAGATCGTCAGCCTACAGCAGGCCGTATCCCGCGTCGGCGCGGTGAAGATCCGCGAGATTGCTTTGATCATCGCGTGTCGAACCGGCGTGTTCAAAGCCAAAGGGTACGAAAAAGAGCTCGACGACGTCTTCACTCACTCGATCGGCGCGGCCCTCTTCGCGCAAGAGATCGCGCGCCAAACCAGGAACAACGTAGAAGATGCGTTCTTGTGCGGGTTGCTCCACGATGTAGGCCGCCCGGTTCTGTTGCAAGCGTTGCTGACGTCGCTGCGCGAACAGAAGGCCGTGCCCGATCGTGATAGCGTGCTGTCGCTCGTCACGGAGCTACATGAAGCAGCCGGGTCAGCGCTCGCCAAGGCCTGGACGCTGCCTGAAACGGTGGTAACCGCGCTCGGCAAGCACCACTCTCCGAAACCCGAACAAGAGAGCGTTCCCGTACGCATCGCGGCACTTGCGGATCGCTTCGCCCACTTGGCGATGGACGACGACGCGCTCACGAGTGAGGCCGTGCTTGGCCACCCGGCGTTGGCCGCGCTCGAAATTTATCCAGACATGCTGGACAAGATCATCAAGCGCTCGAGCGCGATCAAAGAAACGATCGGAGTCATGTCATGACCGATGCCTTCGACCTGATCGTGATCGGCGGCGGCCCCGCCGGGCAAAAGGCCGCCATTCAAGGCGCAAAGCTCGGCCGCAAGGTGCTGCTCGTCGAACGCTCGCGCGCGATCGGCGGCGCGTGTGTCCGTTTTGGCACGATCCCCAGCAAGACTTTGCGTGAAACGGCCCTCGCGCTCGGCAAATTCCGACGTCTCACCTCCCAAGTGATGGACGTGAAAATGCCCGAGCACACTCAGATCGAGAGTCTGATGACGCGCAAGGAAGAAGTGATCGCGTCACACGAGAGCTACATGGGCGCGCAGCTCACGCGCAACGGCGTCGAGCAAGCACAAGCGGTGGCTCGCTTTCTGTCGCCGAACGAGCTCGAGCTCAGCGATATCAGCGGCGGCAAGCGCCGCGTGACGGCTCCCTACTTCGTGATCGCGACGGGCTCGTCTCCGCGCACGCCGGATGACGTGCCGATCGATCATGAACACATCTTGGACAGTGACTCGATCCTCTCGGTTTCGTACCTACCCGAGTCGCTGACCGTGCTCGGTTCGGGCGTGATCGCCTGCGAATATGCGTCGATTTTCGCCGCGCTCGGCTCCAAAGTGACGGTGATCGATCGCTCCCCCCGCCCGCTCGCCTTCTTGGATCCCGAGATCAGCGCCCACTTCTCACGGCAACTGTCGCTCTTCGGCGGCCAATATTTGGGCGGAAGAAAACTCAGTCGCGTGACATGGGACGGGCTTTCGCTAGTCGAGACTGAGCTCGACGATGGACAAGTCATCCGCAGCGAAAAGCTGTTTTGCGCGCTTGGCCGCATCGCTCAAGTCCAAGGTTTGGCCGTCGAAACGGCAGGCATCGGCTTGACCCCGCGCGGTCTGATCGCCGTCGACGAGCACGGCAGGACCGCGGCTTCTCACATCTACGCGGTCGGCGACGTGGTCGGGCCACCTGCTCTCGCATCGACCTCCATGGATCAAGGTCGACGCGCGGTCTGCCACGCGTTCGGCGCCGAAGTGGGCGCCGCGCGTGAGGCGACTCCCGCCGGCATTTACACCATCCCAGAGCTCGCCAGCGTGGGCCTCACCGAGGCTGAAGTGTGCGAAAGACACGGGCGCGCATTGGTCGGACGCGCAAACTTCAAAGAGGTCGCGCGCGGACAAATCTCCGCAGCCGAAGATGGCATGCTCAAACTCGTCGCCCATCCCCAGACGGGCGTCGTTCTGGGCGCGCACGCCGCTGGCGAAACCGCCGCCGATCTCGTGCACATCGGCCAGATGGCGATCCTCGGCGGCATGACTTATCACACCTTCATCGACGCGATCTTCAACTTCCCCACGTACGCTGAAGCGTACCGCATCGCCGCACTCGATCTCTCGGGCAAGCGCAGTCAGCAGATCGCTGCCGAGTAGCCTGCGCGCCGTTCTGACCTCACGCGTCACTCAGATGTGGGCGCGGATCCTAACGGGTCCGTGCCTTCGGCTTTTTGTAGGGCTCGCTGTGCACGAGCAGCTCGGGCACGCTGCCGCGCCGGCTCGCGTTGGAGTTGATGGCGCGCGTGGCTTGCACCGTATGCGTGTCGAATTCTCGATAAAGTTCGCGTGTTTCCGGCGTGTCGGAGTTGGACAACAAAGCGGCAACGCCGCGCTTCTTCAAGCGCGCAAAGGTTCCAGCCAAGCGTGCATGCTCGGCGGAGGTGAAGGCCACCGAATGGTACGCGGCAAAATTCGCGGTCTTGGATACTGGCATGTACGGCGGATCGAAATACACGAAGTCGCCAGGCTTGGCCTTCTTGCAAGATGCTTCGAAATCTTCGACGCCGAGCTCGACGCCTTGTAACGCATTGGCTGCCGCGAGCAAGCGCGGCCGATCCAAGAT
>Ga0164241_10003404_pt1 | contig 16092 bp, 11 predicted proteins | sample OricomyardsoilBY_FD_108780 | JGI IMG/M metagenome (GOLD analysis project Ga0164241, IMG submission 108780) | Backyard soil microbial communities from Emeryville, California, USA - Original compost - Back yard soil (BY) | ecosystem: Environmental > Terrestrial > Soil > Unclassified | place: USA... | reverse complement strand
GTCATCATCAACGGAAAATGGTTGATCTCGGGCGGCCAGCCGCCCGAGATCTTTGAACAGGCCTTGCGAAATATCGCCACGAAGCTCACTTAAAGTAAGCGAGAAGGCCCACTCAACTTACTGCGCCGCGCCCGGAGCACGCGAGCTGCTGGATGCGCCGCCGGCCGAACCCGGGCTGGCATCCGACGAGGACGAAGAAGAAGACGTGCTGTCCTTGGACTTGCCCGCGTTGTTCCACTTCGAGAACTCAATCGGCGTCAGATAGCTGTCCTTGTTGGTGTCCAGCGTATCGAACTGCGAACGCAGCTGGGCGTTCGACTGGACTTCAGACATGGCCACACGACCATCCTTGTTCGAGTCCAGCGAACCAAAATCAACCGAAGAAGACGTCGAAGACTGAGCCTGTGCGCTGGCCGCGGGAGCCGCGTCCTGCGCGAATACCGCACCGGCGGCGGCCAGTGAAACTACGAGCGATCCAATGCCTGTAACGATTTTCATGATGTCGATCCTCATGGGGCTGTGAAAGAACACGGGGCCATCATGCGCACCCGCTCCCATGCGATCCGTCAGCGCTCGCGATCATTGCCGGCTCACTCGCGCGCTAAAAAAAGTCGGCTCACTCCTACAATGAAATCGCCAATTTGCGACATTCAAAGCGGCAAAACGGCATTGCTATCGCCGAAATGTTCTTCACGACAACCCATCTTCTGCAGCACGGCCAGCAGCAGATTGGACATGGGTGTGTGTTCGGGCTGCAGCAGGTGGCGATTGCCTTCCAATGCACCGCTGGCGCGGCCCGCAAGCACAATGGGCAGCGGGTCGTGGTTGTGCGAATTGCCGTCGCTCATGCCACTGCCGTACAGGATCAGCGAATGATCGAGCAGCGAACCGTCGCCATCCGGCGACTTGCTGAGCTTGTCGAGGAAGTACGCAAACAGGCCGCTGTGATAGCGGTTCAGCACCGCAAAGCGCGCCTTGTTGTCCTCGTTGTTGGAATGATGCGAGAGAATGTGGAAGGAATCGCGCACGCCGCTTTTCGGATACACCGCGTTGCTCAGTTCCTTGGCGATCATGAAGGTGCTGATGCGCGTGATCTCGGTCTGCCAGGCCAGCGCGAGCAGGTCGTACATCAGCTTGATGTGCTGTTCCACGTCTTCGGGAATGCCGTTGGGCCTGGCTGGCAACGCGACATTGCCGCCCACGCGCTCGCCGGCCTGCGCGATGCGCCGCTCGATCTCGCGCACGTCGGTGACGAAGCGATCAAGCCGTTCGCGATCCGCCGCGGGCAGCCGGCGATCCAGGCCATTGATCTGCTCGCTCACCGAGTCGAGCAGGCTCAGCGCCTGGGCACGGCGCGCGCTTCGCTGCGCGGCGTTGGCCCCATCACCGAACAGCTGCTCGAACAGCACCTGCGGATTGTTCTGCATGGGCAGCGGCGAGAGTTCGTTCTGCCACGAGAGCGTGTTGCGATAGGCGCAGCTCAGGCCTTCGCCGCAACTCATGCTGGAATCCTCGATCATCAGCTCCAGTGACGGCAGCGGTGTGTCCTGCCCCAGATACTTCACCGCCACCTGATCCACGGTGATGCCCAGTTTCGGCTGCGCGCCTGAAGCGGCTTTGGCACCACTGAGGTAGGTCGCCGAGGACCGGTTGTGGTTGCCGGTGGCCCCGCCCGGCCCATAGGCCAGCGGGTGCGTCAGGTTGCTGATGACATTGATGTGCGCGCGATATGGCGCCAGCGGTTGCAGGACTTCGCTGAAGGTGAAATCGCGCCCCTGATCCTTTGGCGTCCAGCGCGCCATGGTGGCGCCATGCGGGAAATAGATCGCACCGAAGCGCGTGCGCGGGGCGGGAGTGGCCGACATCGCCGGCACCATGGATTCGAGCAGCGGCAGGGCCAGCACTGCGCCGCCGCCGCGCAATACCGCGCGTCGCGAAAGATGTTTACGGGTGATGAAATGGCTCATGTGGACCTCACTGTCGGGCCGCCACGCGCGGTTGCTCGGTCGCCGCGCCACGCTGCCGGAACGCCGCACTCTGCACCACGCCAAGAATCAGCGCGCTGGCACGGAACTGCTGGCCGCCGGCCTGTTTCACGATGGCGCGAACCGCGGGCATGTCGCGGTAGTCCACCGCGCGCCCCAGGGCGTAGGTCATCAGCTTCACGGTGAAGTTGGTCACGAACAGCTGCGAGCGGGACGTCAGCGCATTGACCAGATCATCCGGCCCTTGCAGCTGCGTGCCATCTACCAGCGTACCGCGGGAGTCCACGGGTGAATCGCCGTCGCGCTCACGCCAGGCGCCGATGGCATTGAAATTCTCCAGTGCAAACCCCACCGGATCGATCACGCTGTGGCAAGCCGCGCAGGATGGATTCTTGCGGTGATTCTCCAGTCGCTGCCGCACCGAGGCGGTAAGCACCTGCGTGCCGTCACCGTCGATATTGGTTTCCACACCGGGCGGGGGCGCCGGTGGTGGCGCGCCGAGGATGTTCTCGAGGATCCACGCGCCGCGGATCACCGGCGAGGTGCGGCTGGCTGTGGAAGTGATGGTCAGGATGCTGCCGTGACCCAGGATGCCGCGCCGATGCGTCTCGGGCGGCAGCTTCACCATCCGGAAATGCGAGCCGCGCACATCCGGTATGCCGTAGTGCCGCGCCAGACGCTCGTTCAGAAAGGTGTAGTCCGCCGTCAGCAGCTCGGTGAGCGGCCGATCCTGCGAGAACACCCAGGCCACCAGCGAACGTGTTTCCTCGATGAAGGCCTCGCGCAGGTTCTCATCGAACCCCTCGATCTCCGGCGTGACGGTGGCCAGCTCGCGCAGGAACAGCCATTGGCCGGCGAAATTTTCCACCAGCGCCGACGCGCGCTGATCGGCCAGCATGCGACGCACCTGCGCGGTCAGCACCTGCGGCTGGTGCAGCTGCTTGCGCACCGCCAGGTCCACCAGCTGCTGATCGGGAATGCTGCTCCACAGGAAGAACGACAGTCTAGAAGCCAGCTCCAGGTCGTCCACCGCGGCCGGCGCGCCCGCGTTGTCCGCGCGCTCTTCTTCAAAACGGAACAGGAACCGCGGATCGACCAGGATGCGCGCGATAGCCTGCTGGATACCGGCTTCGAAGCCCCCCTCGGCACGGCCTCGTTCGTAGAATTGCCGCACCGTGGCCAGATCCGCTGGCTGCTGCGGACCGCGAAAGGCACGACTGGCGACGTCGGTCAGGATGCGCGTCGCACAGGCTTGCTCCTGTGCGGCGTTCTGGGGATGACAGCTGAATATGCGTCTGCGGCTTTCGGTGTCGCCGGGCCCCGTGGCATTGAACGGCCCGGCAATCTCCACGCTGTCGATGCCGCCCTCCACCCTGTATACCGAGTAAATGTCGTTGACACCCGCGGGGCGCCGCTGATCGAAGATGGCCGCCGTCAGCACATGTCGGCCGGCCTTTACCGGCAGGCGGAAGTCGCGCTGGTTCGGCACCTCGATGCGCTGCCCATCCAGCGCCACATCCACGCGCATGTTCGCATTGCGCGCCAGCGCAAAGCCGCCGCGGACGCTGAAGTGATACTCGGCATCCAGCGGAAAGCTGTGCTCGATGCGCACACCACCACGCGAACCCAGAGGCAGCCCCTCCAGATGCTTGTCCTGCGCCAGGGTCGGCGGTGTCTGGTAGATGGCGGTGGTTTCGGTGGCAGTCATGTCGCCCACCGCGGCACGGCTGAGTTTCATGGCGGCGGTGGTATAGCCCTGGATCAGCGCGGGGGAAATCGCCAGACCCGATGCCACATTGTCGAAGCCATTGCTGGAGTCATCCGGGGGCAGCAGGGCCGCCACATCCACCTGCATGCCGAACAGGTCGCGTATGGCGTTGGCATATTCAGCCCGATTCAACCGATGCAGCGCGGGCGCGGCGGGACGGGCCGTGGATTGTGCGTCCAGCCGTGCTTCCAGCGCGCGCGTTATGGCCTGCGTCTGCTCGCGGGAGGGTCGTTCCTTGCCCGGCGGTGGCATCATGCCGGCGCGCAGTTTCAGCACCACCTTTTCCCAGATCTGGGCATCGGCGCCGACATGTGCGTGATCCAGCGAACTGAGGTCCAGTCCGCCCGCCCAGTCCTCGGTGTTGTGGCATTTCGTGCAGTACTGCTCGGTCACCGCGCGCAGATCCTGCGCCGGCAGGGCCGCTGGCAGTATCCCGAGCATTGCGGCGAGCAGCAGACGGGCGCGAATTTCTGGCCTGCGCAACATCAGCGCACCTCTTTGCCCTGCGCCTTCAACAGCGCAGTGATCAGGGCGATGGAGTCGGGCTTGGGTTCCGGCGGATGCGTGGCGAGAAACACGCCTTTGGCCCAGTCCAGCGCCGAGCGGTGCTCGTTGTCCTGGGCCGTGAGATCGGCGCCCTTGTCGACCAGAAAGCGGATGATGTCTTGCGAGCCGCGATTGGCCGCGCCGTGCAATGCCGTCACGCCCATGGAATTGGCCTGGTTCACATCCAGACCCAGTTCGTAGCACATCTTTACCGCCTCGAGCAGTTGTTGCGGACCTTCGGTCCAGGTCTGCGCCACCACCCAGTTCACACCGGCGGCCGCCATCAGCGCCGAAGTGCCATGGAAAGTGTCGATGCGCGGATCAGCCCCGTGCTGCAGGAGCAGTTTCATCACGGTGACGTCACCGGCCAGCGCCGCGGTCAGAAAGGGGGTCTGCCCGGTGAAATCCACCCACTCCAGCGAGCCCGTGATCTCCAGCAGGTGATTGCGGAACGGCGGTGTTTCGCGGGTGCGCGCGTTCACATTGGCGCCGGCCGCCAGCAAGGCCTTGATCAGCTCGAGCACCGGCGCGCGGTCGATGCCGTTCTTGAAGGTGGCATTGTGCACGTAGAGGTTGCGCACGTTGACCGCCTCCCACAAGGGACTGCGGCCGTACCAGTCCGGGGCGTTCACATCACCACCGTGCGCCAGCAGAAACTGCGCCACGGACACATTGTCGTTCGAGATGGCCATCAGCAGCGGCGTGATGTCATCGGCCTCGCGCGCATTCACTTTTGCGCCTGCGTCAATCAGCAGCTTCGCCACCTCGACATGGTCGTGGCGCGCCGCATAGTGCAGCGGCGTCATGCCGCCCGGAGTTGGCTCGCGGCGGCCCCGATCGGCCGGCACGCCGCCGCGCAGGATGCCCACGCCGAAACCAAAACCGGGGACGGAATTGGGCGCGATGAATGCCGGTGTCCTGCCCACGGTGGTCGCGACATTGGGTTGAGCGCCAGCAGCCAGCAGGATGGCGACGATCCTGGCCTGGCCCGCGCGCGCGGCATACATCAGTGCGGTCTGCCCGAACGAGGCTTCGCGTGCATCCACCGGCACGCCACGCTTGAGCAGGCTTTGCACCACTTCGGGCACACCCGCCTGTGAGGCCATCATCAGCGGCGTCTCGCCGGTGGGTTCGAGCCGGTTGGGATCAGCCCCGGCCTTGAGCAGCAGATCCACCATGGGTGCATTGCCGTTGCCGATGGCGAGGCTCAGCGCGGTGATGTCACGTTCGGTGGTGCCGTTGGGGTTGGCCCCTGCATCGAGCAACAGCTTCGTGCCGGCCAGATCATCCGCATCGACCCGCCAGTGCAGTGCGGGGGTGCCGAACTGGCCACGCACATTGGGATCGGCGCCGCCCTTCAGCAGCGCTTTCAGCGCCTGCGCATCGCCATTCATGGCGGCATCGGCCAACGCGGTCTGACTGGTGGAGGAAGCATGGCCGGCAAGCGGGCTCAGCAGCGCGAGCGCGGCCACCCATCCCGAACGCATTCTCGTTATCCGGCATGGATTCGCATTTTTCGGCAGGGAATTCGCGGCGCCCATCCCGTCTTCCAGCATTCTTGCTTCTGTCAGTAGCAGGTTTAGCATGGCACCCCGGCCATCGCTACCACCAAAGGGAAGATATGCGCACTGCGAATTCTGTTGCGGCGCCAGAGGCCCAGGGCGTCTGCGCCGACAGACGCAGCGTGCTGGGCGCCGGCATCGGGCTGGCCTTGGGCGCCGCGCTGGCTGGCGCGCGCAGTGCCGCTGCCGCTGACGCTCCGGCGATGGCCGCGGCAACCCCTGTGGATGCCACGCCCGCAGATGCGAAACTGCTCCCCGGCTTCAAGGTGGAACGCGTCAAGACCCGGGACGCCGAACTGCACACCGTATATGGCGGCAGTGGCCCGCCGCTGCTGCTGATCCACGGCGCACCGCTGACGCATCTGTCCTGGTATCGCGTGGCGCCGGAACTGGCGAAGAAATACACCATCATCGCCCCGGACCTGCGTGGCTACGGCGACAGCAGCAAGCCTGAGGATGGCAAGGACCACATCAACTACTCCAAGCGCGCGATGGCGCAGGACAAGATCGACCTGATGAAGCACTTCGGCTTCGATCGCTTCATGGTGGTCGGGCACGACCGCGGCGGCCGCGTGGCGCACCGACTGGCTCTGGATCATCCCGAGGCGGTCACGCGCATGGTGGTGATGGATATCGTTCCCACCCACTACCTGTATACGCATGTGACCAAGGCATTCGTGGATGCGTACTTTCACTGGTTCCTGTACATCCGTCCGGCGCCCTTTCCCGAAAACATCCTCAACGGCGATGTCGCGGGCAACTTCGGCCGCGCCAGCTCACCGGAGCTGGCCGCCGAATACCTGCGGGTGTATCGCAATCCGGCCGCGGTGCATGGCATGTGCGAGGACTATCGCGCCTCGGCCGGCATCGACATGAAGTTCGATGAAGCAGACCTGAAGAAGAAGGTCGCCTGCCCGCTGCATGTGCTGTGGGCCAGCGATGGGGCCATGGGGCGCATGTATGACGTGCTCAGGATCTGGAAGGACCGCGGCAGGAAGGTGACGGGCGCCGCGTTGACCGGCGGGCACAATCTGCAGGAAGCCAACCCCAACGGGGTGCTGGCACAGTTGCAGCCTTTCCTCGCCGGGTAGCGCCGCAAGCCACGGCACTCATGGCGCTGATGCCGTACATCGATGCTGCAGCGTGTGCACCATCATCGCGAACATCCCTGTAGCGCTAGCGATGATGGCTGGAGCCGGGCGCGTCCTTGCCATCCCTGCACATGCTCCAGCACCATTCACGCATCCAGCCCTCTCGCCCGGCAAGATATCAGCCGCCTCCGTGGCACAATAAATCCTGTTGTTTCGGCAATATCCACAGAATGGAAGCACCCATGAAGAAGCTCGCCTGCCTGTTCGGTCTGCTCGCCCTGTGTGCGCCGGCGTTGTCGAAAGACAGCGAAGCCCAGCGCCAGCTGCTCGACCGCAGCGCCATCATGGACACCATGCACAAGTACATCTGGACCGTCGACTCGCTCGACGCCGATGGCTATGTGTCGGTATTCACCGCGGATGCGCAGATCGACTCCAACGGCCAGTTGATGAAAGGCCACGAGGCGATCCGCAAGGTGGTGACGGGAATGCAGGCCGCGCAGGCGAAGAATCGCGCCGAGGGCAAGCCCGTGGGCGCGCTTTACCATGTGGTCACGAATGAACGCATCGCGTTCAACAGCGCTACCGAGGCGGTCTACTTCTCCTACTGGCAGACCCTGCGCAAGGGGCAGGACGGCCGCTATGCCACCGGTGGTTTCGGACGTTCAGAAGATCATCTGCTGAAGCAGAAAGACGGCACCTGGCTGATCCAGTTCCGCAAGCTCACGGTATTTGCCGACTGATCAGAACGTGCCGCTGATGGTCAGGCGGTAGAAAGGATGCCAGACCAGACGATCGTCACGCGTGAAATCGACCGGCCCGTCGCGCCGCGCCACATAGAACCACTCCCGGGTGCGATCCTTGCTGTTGTACACATTGCCTACGGCAACGCGCACTTTCAGTCCGAAGACATCCTTGTGCTCGAGGAATACCTGACCGAAGGGCTGTGAGTTCCAGAACACCTGCTCGTAATTCAGGCGGTGGAAGTAATTCTTGCTCGTGTATTCGGTGAACAGCCCCCAGGTCCAGGGCGTGGCCGGAATGTCCTGGCGGAAGTCCACATTCCAGTAGTAGCGGTTGCCATTGAACTGGCGATGTGTGCCGAGCACCGGATCGCGCAGACGGGTGTCGCGCCAGGTGATGAAGCTGTTGAGTTTGCCGCCCGGCACGCCCCAGTCATCCAGCAGCAGGCTGCTGTCCAGTGTGACCTGAAAACGCCGCGCACTGGGCAAGTTGCCCGGCGCCTCGGCCGTGGGACTCAAGGGCACCTGCTCGACGATGTCGCTGATGTGCTCGGCCTCGACGTTCAACCTGATCTTGCCGTGCGGCCCCAGGCTGCGCAGCGTCTCCAGTTGCAGCAACCAGCTTTGCGGCGGGACCAGTTCCGGATTGCCGCCGTTGGCGTTGTTGTTGCTGACATCCACAGAAGCCAGAAAGTCGAAGAAGTTCAGCTGGCCCACCTTGCGCCGCAGGCGCAGGTTCATCTCCCAGGGCGAATCGGAATTCCACGCCAGGGATATCGCGCCCTTGGGCCGCCAGAAGCTGCGCGTCTGACCGGTGTCGCCGTCCTGGCTCAGGCGGCTGTATTCCGCCCCGCCACTGAGCTGCAGCGACCAGGTGTTGCTCAATGGCCGGCTGAAACTCAGGATGCTCTCGCCGCGCTGTTCTTCCACGCGTGAGCTGGCGCCGGGCAGATCCTGCGGCTGGTACAGGCCGTTGCCATCGAGCGCATCGAACGCCGCGGTGGCGTCGATGAAATTCTGCGCCGTCTCGGCCGACACACTCCAGTCGCCCCCGGCCGCCTTCCAGCGGTATTCGGCACGGGCCACGCGTTCGCCCTCGGTGGAATCACGCGAAAAACGGGAGCCCGAGGGCGGGCCATCATCCAGCGTGCTGGTCAGCGCGTTCACGCTGGGACCTTCTCGCTGGGTGAAGAAACCCACCACCTTCAGCCTGCCCGACCCGAGCGCGAACTCGTAGTCGCTGCCTACTTCGGTGCGCCATTTCACGTCATCGCCGTGATCCAATTCCGTGGTCTGGTCATCGCCAGGCACCTGGTACAGCGTGGTGACATGCCGACGCGAGTGCATGCGCTCGAGGCTGGCATTGAGATTCCAGATCGCCCCGGACTGCGTGCGGTGATTCAGCGAGCCCGAGAGTTTGGGAATGTCGTTGGCGAAATCAGGCCGCTCCGCGCGCACGAAAGAAACACCCGTCGTGACAGACGATTGCTCTTCCTTGCCCCAGCCGCCACCGCGAAAGCCGTCCCATTTGAAACCCAGGGCGAAATCACCGAACGCGGACTTGCCCGACACGTTGACCTCGCCAGGAGGCCAGTGCGCGGGAATTCGTTCGCGGAACTGCGGCCGCCAGGTGAAATTGCCCTGCATATTGACCTGCTCGGTGCGCACATTGAGCACATGGCCCGACAGGCCGCTGATGTCGAGGGTGGCGCCGTCCATGATCTCCATGCGGATCACCGCGGCCACGGGAATCCGCCTCAATACCGTCATCGCGTCGTTGCCCTTGCCGGTGATGCGCTGGCCATTGATCAGCACATTCTGGGAAGCTTCGCCCAGACCGCGGTCATTGCTGACATTGCTGACCGAAAAACCGGGAATCTGCTGCACCATGTCGGCGGCACTCTGGGGAGCAAACCGCGCAAACTGTGCCGGCGTGTAGATGCTCTTGCCGTCTTCGATCAGCGCAACGATGCCCGCAGACGGGCCTTCGTTCGGAGCCGATTGCGCCATCAACGATGAGGCGGCAATGCTCAACATCAGCGTGGCAAGCACGGGTAGCGCGCATCTGGCAGACAACTGGACCTCCCTGTTCGAATCGCGGACGATGCCGGTGGGCCGGCTGCTTGGTAGTCACTTGGGACACCAATGACTTACCGGCGTTCCCTGCCGATCCCTTTTATCTGTGTCGCATGTCTGCCCGTTTCCTTAGGATGCGATTGCTCAGCCCATCGTTTAAACGCAGGAGAAGAACATGCGGGCAATGCGAACAGTGATGGCGTGCATGGTGGTGGCAACCGCTGTATTGGCAAACGTGCCCCTGTCCGCGGCGCCCTCGGCGCCCAGTCTGCAACGTATAGACGACCAGCTGGCCATCGAGCGCCTGCTGAAGGAATACGGCCGCACGCTCGACCACCGGGATTTCGCGGCCTATGCAGCCTTGTTCGCCAGGGAGGGGGAATGGAAGGGCGCGCTGGGTACCTATCACGGTCCGGCGGCCATCCAGGCCGCGATGGAAAAGATCTTCAAGGACGCGGCGGCGGATATCCCCAAGGGGAGCAACTTCCATGTCATGTCGAACTTCATCATCGACGTGCAGGCCGATCGCGCCACCGCTCATTCCACTTTCATCTTCTACAAGATGAACAAGAATGTGCCCGAAGCGGCGGTGGCTGGCCGTTACGAAGACACCCTGATCCGGGAAAACGGCGCCTGGCGATTCCTGCAGCGAAATGCCTTGCCCGTGGTTTCGCCCTGACTATTTGACGTCCAGCGCCGCATCCAGTGACTGCTCGAGCGGCGTGGTAGGCCGTCCAATGGTGTTCTGCAGCGTGCGGCTGTCATCGAACAGCCAGCCATCGGCGGCACGCGCATCCGAGTCCGCCAGGATTCGTGCGAATTCCTCGGGCACGCCGGCCTTGAGGAGGGCGGCGGCGTACTGCGCCTCGCTCATCTCGTGCAATTGCACCTGGCTGCCCGATTTTTCCGACAGCAGCGCCGCGTACTCGCGCTTGCTGAAGCTGGTGCTGCCCGCCAGTTCATAGGCCTGCCCGGGCTGATGATCGTCGCGCAGGATCAGCGCGGCGGCGGCTTCGGCGTAGTCATCGCGCGAGGCTGTGGAAAAACGGCCGTCACCGGCGGCGCTTTGCACGAAACCCAGCTGAATGGCCAGGGAGGCGGTGCTGGAGAAGTTCTCGCTGTACCAGCCATTGCGCAGCAGGATGAACGGCATTTTCCCCGCCCGCAGCACCTCTTCGGTGCCGCGATGTTCGGAGGCCAGCAGCAACGGGCTGGTGTCGGCCCTCAGGATGCTGGTGTAGGCCAGCCGTTGCACACCAGCGCGCGTGGCGGCATCGATGACCGCCTTGTGCTGCCCGACGCGCTGGCCCACTTCGTTGCCCGACACCAGGACCACGCGTGTCACGCCTTCGAGCGCGGCCTCGATGGTCGCGGGATGATCGTAGTCCACCACGCGGAACAGCACGCGCTGCGGCGCCTTGACGACGTTTCGTCCGCTGGCCACAACCTGCCCCGGCGGCAGCCTCTTCTCCAGATGCTGCACGATGCGTGTGCCCAGCTGCCCCGTGGCGCCGGTGACCAGAATCTTGCCAGTGAGCATGCAGGCCCTCTCTTCGTTGCATTTCCTCATAACGCCGGTCGGCCGCGCTGTCTATCGGACGGCGCTTACACAGACAGTTGCAGCAGGACCGGCATTGGGTGACGCTAACCCTATCCCTCTCCCCGCCATGCCACAGGACAGATGCCTCTTCAGCATTTTCATCCCGCAGTAGCCCGCTGGTTCGCCGCCACCTTCGGTGAGCCCACCGCCGCGCAGGCCGCGGCCTGGCCGGCGATCGCTCAGGGCCGGCACACACTGATCGCCGCACCCACCGGCTCGGGCAAGACGCTGGCCTCGTTCCTTGCCGCCATCGATGCGCTGGTGCGACAGGCGGCGGCCGGCGAGCTGACGGACCAGGTGCAGGTGGTGTACGTGTCGCCACTGAAGGCGCTCTCGAACGACATCCGCCGCAACCTCGAGCAGCCGCTGGCCGGATGCATCGCCGAGCTTCACGGCATGGGCCTGCCTGCAACCCAGATCCGCAGCCAGGTTCGCACCGGCGATACGCCACAATCCGAACGCGCCGCGATGATCCGCTTGCCGCCCCACATTCTGGTGACCACGCCCGAGTCGCTGTACCTGCTGCTCACCAGCGAATCCGGTCGCAGGATGCTGGCCAGTGCGCGCAGCGTGATCGTCGATGAGATTCACGCCGTAGCGGCCACCAAGCGTGGCGCGCACCTGGCGCTGTCGCTGGAAAGACTGACGGACCTTTGCGGTGGACGCCTGCAGCGGGTCGGGCTGTCGGCCACGCAAAAGCCCATCGAGGAAGTCGCGCGTTTCCTGGTGGGCGCGCGTGACGAGGCATGCGCCATCGTCGACAGCGGGCACATACGGCATCGCGACATCGCGCTGGTGCTGCCGGACTCGCCGCTGGACGCCGTGATGTCCACCGAGGTGTGGAACACCCTCTACGACAAGATGGCGGGGCTGATCAGCGAGCACCACACCACGCTGATCTTTGCCAATACCCGGCGCATGGTCGAGCGCGTCACCCGCCATGTTTCCGAACGCATCGGCGCCGAACACATCGCCGCCCACCATGGCAGCCTGGCCAAAGAGCAGCGCCTGGATGCCGAACAACGCCTGAAGGGCGGCAAGCTCAAGGCGCTGGTGGCCACGGCCTCGCTGGAGCTGGGCATCGACATCGGCGATGTCGAACTGGTGTGCCAGCTGGGCACGCCGCGCGCGATTTCCACGTTTCTGCAGCGGGTGGGGCGCGCCAATCACGCCGTGGGCGGTGTCCCCAAGGGTCGGTTGTTCCCACTGTCGCGCGATGAGCTGGTGGAATGCACCGCCCTTCTCGATGCGGTGCGCGCCGGTGAGCTGGACCGCCTGCATATTCCGGTGGCGCCCCTGGACGTACTCTCGCAACAGATCGTCGCCGAAGTGGCCAGCGGCGAGCGGGGCGAGGATGAACTGTTCGCGCTGCTGCGCCGTGCCTGGCCCTACCGCGATCTGCAGCGCGGCGCCTTCGACGAGATGTTGCGCATGCTCTGCGACGGCATCACCACCCGGCGTGGCCGGCAGAGCGCGTATCTGCACCGTGACGCGGTGAATGCGCGCCTGCGGGCACGGCGCGGGGCGCGCCTGACGGCCATCACCTGCGGCGGCGCAATCCCGCAGAACGCCGACTACCAGGTCGTGATGGAACCCCAGGGCATCATGGTGGGCACGCTGAACGAGGACTTCGCTGTCGAGAGTCTGGCAGGGGATGTCTTCCAGCTGGGCAATGCCTCGTATCGCATCCTGCGCGTGGAAGCGGGCAAGGTGCGCGTCGAGGATGCCGCCGGACAAGCCCCTACCATTCCGTTCTGGCTGGGCGAGGCCCCCGCGCGCACGGAAGAACTTTCCACGGCGGTTTCGCAGCTGCGCCAGGAGATCGATGCCGCCCTGCCCGACCTGGCGCCCGAGACCATCGCCACCTGCATGAGCCACATCGGCCAGAAACACCAGCTCGAGGCGGCGGCCGCGCAACAACTGGTGGAATATCTGGCCACAGCCAAGGCATCGCTCAACCGGCTTCCCACGCGCGAGCTGATCATCATCGAACGTTTCTTCGATGAGGCCGGTGGCATGCAGCTGGTGATTCACGCGCCCTTCGGCGCGCGGATCAACCGCGCCTTCGGCCTGGCGCTGCGCAAGCGCTTCTGCCAGACCTTCAACTTCGAGCTGCAGGCCGCGGCCACCGAAGACGCCATCGTATTGTCACTGGGCGAGACGCACAGCTTCGCGCTCGAGGACGTACCGCGATACCTGCACAGCAACACCGTTGAAGATGTGCTGACGCAGGCCGTGCTCGATGCGCCACTGTTCATGACGCGCTGGCGATGGAACGCCACCATTTCGCTGGCCATCAAGACTTCGCGCGCCGGCAAGAAGACGCCACCGCCGCTGCTGCGAATGGCCGCGGAGGATCTGGTCTCGGTGCTGTTCCCCGACCAGCTGGCCTGCCAGGAGAATCTGACCGGCCCGCGCGAGATTCCGGACCACCCGCTGGTGCGCCAGACTCTCTACGATTGCCTGCATGAGGCCATGGATATCGACGGCCTGATCGCGCTGCTGCGCCGGATCGAGAGCGGCCAGACACAGGTGCTGACCCGCGACCTGCCGCAACCCTCGATGCTGGCCATGGAAATTCTCAACGCGCGTCCCTATGCCTTCCTCGACGACGCGCCGCTCGAAGAGCGACGCACGCAGGCGGTGGCCGCGCGGCGCTGGCTCGATCCACAAAGCGCGGCGGAGTTCGGCCGCCTCGATCCGGCGGCCATCCAGCAGCTGCGCGAAGAGGCGTGGCCCGATCCGCAGAATGCCGACGAACTGCACGATGCACTGATGCTGTTCGGCGCCCTGCCGCAAGCCGAGGGCATGGGTCGCACGAATCCTCAGCGAACTGACTGGACACCACATTTCCAGGCCCTGCAGGCACAGCGGCGCGCCACGCGAGTGACTGTCGGCATTCATGGGTTCTGGGCCGCCGCCGAACAGCTGCCGCTGGTGATGGCGGCTTATCCGCATGCACTTGTCGACCCCCTCATCGCGGTGCCAGCCGACTATGCGGCGCGCAAATGGCAGCCCGAAGAGGCCATACGCGAACTGATGCGTGGTCGTCTGCAGGCCATCGGGCCGGTGACCGCCACGCGGCTCGACACCCAACTGGCTCTGCCAGATGGCAGCGCACTGCGGGCGCTGACTGCACTGGAAGGCGAAGGCTTCGTGCTGCGCGGCCAGTTCACGAATCCCGCGGCATTGAGCGATGCACGGGCCACCGCAGATACGCCGGAGCCTGAATGGTGCGAGCGCCGCCTGCTCGCCCGCATCAACCGTTACACCATCCGCACCTTGCGCGCGCAGATCGAGCCCGTGTCCAGCGCCGATTTCATGCGCTTCCTGCTGGACTGGCAGGGCGTGACGCGCGACCCGAAGGGCGAAGGTCCACAGAGCCTGGCTGCAATCCTGGAACAGCTCGAAGGCTTCGAGGTTCCGGCCATCGCGTGGGAACGCGACATTCTGCCGGCGCGGCTCAAGGGCTACGATCCGGCATGGCTGGACACATTGTGTCTGTCCGGCCGCGTGTTGTGGGCGCGCCTGGATGCACCCAAGGGCACGGTAGCCGGCCCGGTGCGGGCCACGCCCATTGCCATGCTGTCGCGTGCGCATTTTGCGCTGTGGCGCAGCCTGTCGCAGCCGCAACGCGGCGACATCGCCCTGTCTTCCGCGGCGCAGGCCATCGCCGAGCAGCTCGCCACCCGCGGCGCCTCATTCTTCGATGAACTGATGCGCGGCGCCGGCCTGTTGCAGGCGCAGGCGGAAAGCGCGCTGGGCGAGCTGGTGGCCGCGGGTTTGGTCAGCGCAGACAGTTTCGGTGGCCTGCGCGCACTGCTGATGCCCCTGGAACGCAAGCGCAAGCTGGCCGCGCGCGGCCGTCGCATCGCGCTGTTCGGACTGGAAGAGGCCGGACGCTGGAGCCTGCTGCGGCCGGCAATCACCACGGCCGATAGTCAGGATGCTTCGCAGGTGGAACAGGTTGCATGGCGACTGCTGCAACGCTACGGCGTGGTGTTCCGCCGTGTTCTCGCCCGCGAAGCGCCGTGGCTGCCCCCTTGGCACGCGCTGCTGCGAGTGCTGCGTCGCCTGGAAACACAGGGCCACGTGCGTGGCGGCCGCTTCGTGGCCGGTGTCACTGGCGAACAATACGCACTGCCGGATGCCGTGCCCGCGATGCGCGCCATCCGCAACAAGAGCCAGGATGGCGCGCTGGTTTCGCTCAGTGCCGCGGATCCACTGAATCTGCTGGGCATACTCACGCCCGGCGAACGCCTGGCCGCGTTGGCAGGCAATCGTTTCGTCTTGCGCGATGGCGTGCCCATTGCGGTACAGGCCGGCAGTGAAGTGAAGTATCTGCTCGCACTGAGCCTTGCCGAGCAATGGACCGTGCGCAATGCATTACTCAGGCGTGCCGTCAATGCCAGCGCGGCGCAGAGCGGTTGAACCGTCAAGGCGCCTCGTCAGCGGAATCCTACGAAAGTCGGCGGCAACCGCCACTGCAGTGCGGATGGTGCAGCGCGTACGTTGATCAGGCTGATCAAGAAAGATCAATGTATTCAGCTTGAAGTACTTGCTTTTGTGAGAGCTCATGGATGAAAAGCCGTGTGCGCGAGAAAACGAAGAACGGAGCGAATCATCGCGGCCCAGCCCGCGCGGCTGACCAGTTGAATGAAATCCTGGGCAGCGGCGACCAGGCCGAGCTGCTGATCGCGCTGCGCGAGATGACCCGCGAT
>Ga0164241_10003403_pt1 | contig 16094 bp, 16 predicted proteins | sample OricomyardsoilBY_FD_108780 | JGI IMG/M metagenome (GOLD analysis project Ga0164241, IMG submission 108780) | Backyard soil microbial communities from Emeryville, California, USA - Original compost - Back yard soil (BY) | ecosystem: Environmental > Terrestrial > Soil > Unclassified | place: USA... | reverse complement strand
GGGGTAGGCGTGCCAGAGGACCACCGCGTCGTAGCCGCCGTGCGGTGCGGTCGCCTCGAGGAAGCGGTCGACCGTGAAGCGCTGCGCCGCGTGGTCGAAGAGCCGCTCGTCCCACAGCCAGACGAGCGCGACGCTGTAGGAGGTGCTCGCCCAGCGGCCCGCCTCGCGGTCGTAGACCGCTCCCGTCCAACCGAGGCGCTCGCGGGCCTCGGTGCGCCAGCGGTCGAGCGCGGCTCGCCAGCGGGGCCGGTCCGCGGGGTCGTCGGGCGCGGCGAACACCTTCGCGACGTCGCCCACGTCGGGGTCGAGCGACCCGTCCAGCGGCAAGGTCGTGGGCAGGTCCACGGGACGCGGGACGAGCGGGTTCAGGGTGTTCGTCGCGGCCTCGTCCGGGTCGTGGCCCGGGAGCGGGGAGACGTGCTGTTCAGTGCTGGGCGCGGAAATCGTCGATCTCCTCTCGGGTGGGGATCGAGGGCACGGCCCCGACCCGCTGGACGGACAGCGCAGCGGCCGCGGTGGCGAGCTCGACGGCCCCGGCGAGCTGGTCGCCCTCGGCGAGCGCGGCCACCAGGGCGCCGCAGAACGTGTCGCCGGCGCCCGTCGTGTCGACGGCGGCGACGTCGTGCCCGGGGACGACGGTCCGGGCCGCCCCGACGGAGGCGACGAGCGCGCCGCGTCGGCCGAGCGTCACCACGACCGCGCTCACGTGCTGGAGCAGGAGGTCCACGGCGTTCTCGGCCGAGGCGGCTCCAGCGAGGGTCCTCGCCTCGTGCTCGTTGACGACGAGCAGGTCGACGTCGGCGAGCAGCGCGTCCGGGAGGGGCCGTGCGGGGGCGGCGTTGAGCACCACGCGAGCGCCCGCCGCGTGCGCCTCGTGCGCGGCGTCGGCGACGGTCTCCACGGGGATCTCGAGCTGCAGAAGGACGACGTCCGCGCGCCTGACCGCGGCCCGCTGGTCCACGTCGAGCGGGTCGAGCCGGCCGTTGGCGCCCGGGTCCACCACGATCGCGTTCTCCGCGGCGTCGTCGACCACGATCAGCGCCGAGCCGCTCGGCCCGGGGAAGCGGCTGACCATCGGCCGGACCCCCGCGTCGCTGAGCGCGTCGAGCAGCACCGCGGCCGCGTCGTCGTCACCGAGCGCCCCCACGAACACGACGTCCGCGCCCGTGCGGGCCGCGGCGACCGCCTGGTTGGCGCCCTTGCCGCCCGGGCTCCGGCTGGTGCCGCTCGCGAGCACCGTCTCGCCGGGAGCCGGGATGGGCGCGCGGTACACGAGGTCGAGGTTCGCGCTGCCGACGACGACGACGCTCATCGGGTCGCTCCCTGGAGCGCGAGCGTCCGGTCCGCGAGGTCGTCGAACAGGACGCCGTCGAACCCGGGAAGGCTGGATGCGAGCCGCCCGTGGAGCGGCGCCGTCCAGCGGGGGTCGAGCGAGCTCGCGCCGGCGAGCGCGCCGCAGATCGAGCCCGCGGTCGCACCGACCGAGTCGGTGTCCCACCCGCCCGTGACGGCGAGCGGCACGGCGCGGTCGAGGTCGCCGCCGCTGCGCACGAGCGCGAACGCGAGGAGCGCCGTGTTGTTGAGCGCGTGCACCCAGTGGAGGTGGCCGTAGCGTTCGTGGAGGACGTCGAGGCCGGTCTCGTCGTCTCCCGTGGAACGGGCGACGTCGGCGCCGAACCGCACCGCCTCCGCGTACCGGCTCTCGGCGGGCACGACCGACAGGCCCGCGGCGACGACGTCGTCGACCGTGTCGGCGACGAGCGCCGCGGAGCACGCCGCGGCGACGAACGTCGCACCGTAGAGCCCCGTGCGCCGATGGCTCAGCCGGCCGTCCTGCCACGCCGGGCCGGCCGCGGCTCGCGGGGAGCCGGGATTCGCCCAGCCGTAGACGTCGCTGCGGATCTGGGCGCCGATCCACGACCGGAAGGGGTTGCGCACGTCGGCGGCGACGTCGGGCTCGTCACCGTCGAGCAGGTTGCGGTAGGTGATCCGCTCGGCGGTGAAGACGCGGCCGCCCGGCAGGTCCGCGAGCCACGCCTGGGCGACGTCGTCGGTGGTGAGGTCGGGCCCGACGCGCTCGAGGAGGCGTAGCGCGACGAGCGGGAAGTTGAGGTCGTCGTCCTCGGGCATGCCGTCGATGTTCTCGAGCAGGCTCGTGGTCCTGCTGCGTCGGTTCCACGGGTAGGTCCGGGCGACCTCGGGATCCAGCCCGACGGCGGTGAAGTAGCCGCGGACCGGCCAGTTGCCCGTCGACGCCGCTATCGCGCGGATGCCCTGGCGTGGGATCTTCTCGACCGGCTTGCCGAGCAGGCACCCGGCAGCCCGGCCGAGCCACGCCCCCCGGACGCGGTCGCGGAGCGTTGCCGGCGCGGGGAGCGCGGGCAGGGGAGGGACGTCCGTGGCCCGCGCGAGCACCGCGTCCAGCGCGTCGGGCTCCCGCTCGAGGAGCTCGGGGGGCACGGGCCGCAGGTCGAGCTCGTCGAGCACGGCCCGTCCGAGCCGCCGCAGCCCCGGCGCCGCGGGCGTCGTCGAAGCACCGCTCACGGGCGGCTCGACGGCGCCGCCCGCGTCCAGCCACCTCTCCGTGAGGTCGGTCGCGTCGACGCCGTCCTCGGCCGCGACCACGAACGCGTGCGGCACGAGGTCCTCGGGCTGGGTCCAGCTCAGGCGGATGCTCACCGGGCGCCGCCGGTGGGCGAGCCCGGCCGTTCGCCGCCCGACGACGCGAGCGCGTCGAACGCGGCGCGGCGTCGCTCGGCTCGGGCCGTGTCCCGGGCGATGACGTCGCGGGCGACGCCGGCCATGACCGGCCCCCCGGCGGTGATGTCGAGGCGGCTTCCCTCGGACACGGCGTCGACCCAGTCGGCCGGCACGACGCCGATCCCGCCGAGCGCCCCGGCGAGCGCCCCGCCCATGACGGCGATCGAGTCGGAGTCCCGGCCGTAGTTCACGGCCCCGAGGACGGTCTCCCGGTAGTCGCCGCCCGCCACGAGCAGCATCCCGAGCGCGACCGGGAGCTCCTCGATCGACTTCGTCCGGCTGGGGCGGCGCGCGTCGCGCGCCGGGCTCCGGTAGTCCGGGCCGACCGTGTCGAACGGCTCGACGGCACGGCGCAGGGCCGTGAGCGAGGTGCGCCAGTCGTCGAGACCCGCCGCCACGGTCGCGACCGCCTCGATGGCGTCCCGCGTGCCGTCCTTGGCCAGCCGCAGTGCGGTGGCCACGACGGAGTCGACGGTCGCGTCAGGACGCACGGCCTCGGCCGTGGCCGCCGCGAACACCCCGGCCGCCTCGCGCCCGTAGCTGGACTGGTGGGCGCCCGCGAGGTCGATCGCCTCGGCGTAGGCGCCGTCCGGGTCGCCGGCGTTGACGATGCCCGTGGGCGCGACGTACATGGTGGCACCGCAGTTCACGATGTTCCCGACGCCGGCCTCGCGCGGATCGACGTGCCCGTAGTGGATCCGGGCGACGAGCCACTTCTCCGCGAGGAAGATCCGTTGCAGGAGGATGGCGTCGGCCTCGAGCTCGGGGATCCACTGGCGCTCCCCGATGAGCAGCGGCACCAGGTGGTCCGCGATCGCGTACGCGTCGAGGTGGTCGCGGACGCCGTCGTAGACCCGGACCAGGGCGTTCGTCATGAGGGTGTCGTCCGTGACGTGCCCGTCGCCCTTGTGGTAGGGGGCGATGGGTCGCGCCGTGCGCCAGTCGGGCAGGAACGGCGGGACGATCCCGGTGATGAAGCCGCCGTACCGCTGCTGGATGGCTTCCGGCGTGTTCCCCTCGGCGGCACCGCCCAGCGCGTCGCCGACGGCGGCGCCGGCGAGCGCCCCCGTCGCCTTGTTCTCCAGCAGGTCCATGGTGTCGTCTCCTCGTTCGGGGTCGGTTCGGGGCGGTGGTGGGCGGCGGTGCTCCAGCCGCCCACCACCCGGCGTCAGCCGCTGACGGAGTCCCAGCCGGACGTGAGCTGCTTCTTCAGCTCGTCGGTGCTGATCGAGTTCGCGAAGTACTTCTGCAGCTGCGGGGTGGCGTACTGGTCGCTCCACTGCGCGAAGTCGTCCGCGGCCTGGTAGGGCGCCGCCTGGAGGTTCTCCGCGCTCGCGAGCATCCCGGCCCAGCCGTTCTTGCCCGCTGTCTGCTTCTCGACCAGGTCGCGCGCCGTCGACGACGCCGGGATGAGCCAGTCGCCCTCGGCGAGCTTCGCCTGGTTCTCGGGCTTCATGAAGTAGTCGATGAACTGTGCGGCCTGCGGGACGGACGTGCTCCGGGCGGAGACGGACATCGTCTGCGGGTCCGCCGCCTGGGCCGTGCCGGCGCTGCCGGCGAGTGCGGGCAGCACCGTCCAGTGGAAGCTCTTCGGTGCCGTCTCGGTGAGCTGCTGGGCGAGGTAGTTCCCGCCGACCAGCATCGCGTACTTGCCGCCCAGGAAGCCCGGGAGCACGTCGCTCCCGCTCTGGGTGAGCGTCACGGGGGAGAGGGACTTGTCGGTGTACGCCATGTCGTGGACCGCCTCGGGGACCGCCAGCTCGTGGTCGCCGACGCTGATGGTCGCGGAACCGTCGGAGGACGTGTCGAAGAACGTCCCGCCGAAGTTGAGCGCGGTCGACATCATGGCTGCCGTGGGCGACTTGAGGCCCCAGCCCGCGCCGTAGCTGCCGTCCTTCGTGGCCTTCTTCGCGATCGACTCGAAGTCCGACCAGCTGAGCTCCTTGCCGTCCGGCACGCTCACGCCGGCGGACTTGAGCGCGTCGGTGTTCGCGAACACGACGTAGGTCTGCAGGAGGGTGGGTGCCGCGACGACCTTGCCGTCCGCGATGGTGACGGTGTCCCAGATGTCCTTCGAGACGGCGCTCTTCACGTCGGGGCTCAGGTGGGACGACAGGTCGGCGAGGTAGCCCTCGTTGGCGAAGCTGCGGATGTCGGACGAGTCGTCCTGGATGATGTCGGGCGCCGTGCCGCCCTGGAACTGCGTGACGAGCTGGTCGTGGACGTTGTCCCAGCTGCCCTGGACCAGCTTGATCTGGATGTCCGGGTTGGCCTGGTTCCAGCTGTCGACGATCTCCTTGGTCGCGGCGACCGTGGCGTCCTGGTAGGCGAGGCTCTGGAAGGTCAGCGTGACCTTCCCGGTCGCGGACGCGCCCGACGTCGAGCCCGTGTCGTCGCCTCCGTCGCTGAACGCGCAGCCGGTCAGGGCGAGGGTCAGGGCGGTCGTCAGTGCGCCGCCGGCGAGCAGTCGGTGGTTCTTCATCGTCGTGCCACTCCTTCGTGTCGATGCGGATGGGGTTGCTGGGGGACCGGTCGGGTGCGCGGCGGGCTCAGCCCTTGACCGCGCCGCTCATGAGGCCGGACGTGAGGCGCTTCTGGATGAGGACGAAGAACACCAGGCTCGGGATGGTGGCGAGCAGCGACGCCGCGGCGAGCTGACCGAGCTGGACCTGCCCCTCGGCCCCGACGAACCGGGCGAGCGTGAGGGGGAGCGTCTCGAGCTTCGGGTCCTGGATCAGCACGAGCGCGAAGAAGAACTCGTTCCAGGCCGAGATGAACGTGAACATGCTGGTGGCGACGAGACCGGGCCCGAGCAGGGGCAGCACGATCGTGCGGAGCGTCCGCAGCCGGCTCGCGCCGTCGACGGCGCTCGCCTCCTCGAGCTCGACGGGGATCGCCGCGACGTAGCCCTGCAGCATCCACAGCGCGAAGGGCAGGGACCAGACCGTGTAGACGAGGATCAGCCCGGCGAGGTTGTTGACCAGGCCGATCTGCTTCAGCACCAGGAACAACGGGATGATGATGAGGATGAAGGGGAAGACCTGGCTGAGCAGGATCCAGCCCGTCGCGACGCCCCGCAACCTGGTGCGGAACCGGGCGAGGGCGTAGGCGGCCGGCAGGGAGATGACGGTGACGATCGCGGTCGTGGAGACGGCGACGACGAGGCTGTTCCCCGCCGCGTGGAAGAGGTCGGCCTTGGCGACGGCGTCGGAGAAGTTGCTCCAGTCGAGGCTCGTCGGCCACAGGGTGGGGTCGGGGGACTGGAGCTCGGCCGCCGTCTTGAACGCCGTCGAGAGCAGGAAGAGGAGCGGGAACCCGAGGAAGACGACGTAGCCGGCGAGCGCCACGTACTGCAGGGCCCGGCCGGGCCCGCGGCGGTGCCTCCGGCGGGCGGCCGGGACGGCGACCCGGGTGGGTGCGAGCGTCTGGGTCATGCGTGCCGGCTCCTTGCCTGTCCGCGGAGGTAGAGGATCAGGAACACGCCGATCACGACGACCATCACGTTGCCCATGGCGGCCGCGTAGCCGAAGTTTCCGTACCGGAACGCCTCGTTGTAGGCGAACAGCATGGGGAGCATCGTCTTGCCGCCCGGGCCGCCCGCCGTGAGGACGTAGACCAGCGCGAACGAGTTGAAGTTCCAGATCAGGTCGAGCGTCGTGATCGAGACGGCGACCGTCCGCAGCCCGGGGAGCGTGACGTGCCAGAAGCGCTGCCAGGTGCCGGCGCCATCGAGGGAGGCCGCCTCGTAGAGCTCGGTGTTGACGCTCTGCAGCCCGGCCAGCAGGGTGACGGTGGTCTGCGGCATCCCCGCCCAGACGCCGACCACGATCACGACCGGGAGGGCCGTGGAGAACTGGCCGAGCCAGTTGACGTCGCCCGGCAGGCCGACGGCGCGCATCACCTGGTCGACGGCTCCGTACGTCGGGTTGAGCATGAGCCGCCACATGATCGCGATGACGACCGGCGGCATGGCCCAGGGGACGAGCGCGAGGGTGCGGGCGAGCCAGCGGAGGCGCAGGTCCGCGTTGAGGAGGAGCGCGAGGCCGAGGGCCGCCACGAACTGGAGGATCGTGACGCTGAACGCCCACACGAGCCCGATGCGGAAGGAGGACCAGAACAGCTCGTCCCCGAAGAGCTGCGTGTAGTTGTCGAGCCCCGTGAACGACGTCGTGGTGTTCAGGCCGGCCTTGGCGTCCGTGAAACCGAGGAGGATGCCCTGGACGAGCGGGTACACGCTGAAGATGAGGATCGGGACCATCGCGGGCAGGACGAGGAGCCAGGCCTCGTGCCCCGAGGCTCCGCCCGGGCCGGCCCCGGACCCGCGCCGGCGCCGGGCGCGCTCGGGGGGCCGGGGCGGTGCCGCGAGGGTGGTGGCGGTCATGCGGGGGGCTCCACGGGCGCGGGCGCGACGACCGACGACTCCCGGACGGACAGGCTGGGTTCGATGGTGATCTGCCGAGGTTCGGCGTCGGGATCCGCGAGCCGGCGCAGCAGGAGCTTGGCGGCGGCGCGCGCGCGGCGCCGGGAGCCGAGGTCGACGCTGGTCAGCGACGGGGTGGCGAGCTCCGCGGCGTCGGTGTCGTCCATGCCCACGAGGGCGACGTCGTCGGGGATCCGCAGCCCGCGGGAGGCGAGGACCTTGGTCGCAGCGACTGCCAGGAGGTCGTTGGCGCACACGATCGCGTCGGGGGTGGCCTGGTCGAGGAGCCGCGCCGCGGCCTTGCGCCCCGCCTTGTACGTGAAGTCGGACGCCTCCACCTGGAGGTCCGCGGTCGTGGTCAGGCCCTCGCGCTCCACGGCCTGCAGGTAGCCGCGCAGCCGGGCGGCGCCCGGGACGGTGTCGACGGGACCGTTGAGGAACCCGATCCGTCGGCGTCCGTGGGCGGCCAGGTGCTCGACGGCGAGGGAGATCCCGGTGGCCGAGTCCGCGCGCACGCTGTCGAGCCCGACCCCCGCAGGCAGGGAACCGATGACGACGGTCGGGATCGTCGCCGCGCGGAGCGCCTCGAGGAGGGGGTCGGTGATGCGGAGCGGGCTGAGGAGGAGACCGTCGGCGTAGCCGCGGCCGAGGCTGCGCAGGAGGTCGATCTGGTCCTCGGGGTCGGCTCCGGTCGAGGAGAGCACGAGGCGGTAGCCGGCCTTGGTCACGACCCGGGTGACCTCGTGCATCATCTGGACGTAGACGGGGTTGCCGACGTCGGCGACGGCGAGCGCGATCTGCTCGGTCCGGCCGACCTTGAGCGAGCGGGCCGTGGCGTCAGGCACGTACCCGAGCTCGGCGGCCGCCTGGCGGACGCGCTCGCTGAGCTGCTCCGAGGCGGGCAGACCGTTGAGCACCCGTGAGACGGAGGCGATCGAGACGCCCGCACGCTCGGCCACGAGCACGAGAGTCGATTTGCGCTTTCCGGGCATCCGATGTCCTGACGTCGTCGTGAGGCGGCCCGACGCGAGCCCGGGGAGGCCACGTCGTAAACGTTTACAAGAACGTTTACGCGCACTCTAGGACGCGGACGGTCCGGACGACAAGCCCCTGCTCCCGCCGAGCCCGGCGCCGGGCAGCACGAAGGCCGGCCGGTGTGCGGGCCGGCCGGCCTTCGCGTGCTGCGGTCCTCAGGCCTGAGCGGCCTCGGCACCCTCCTCAGGCCGGAGCGGCCTCGGTGCCCTCCTCGGGCCCCGCCTCGCCGCTCTCGACGACGGGAGCTGTGCCCGTCTCGACGGCCACGCGGTGCGTCGTCGGGCCGGCGAGCACGCCGCCGACGGTGACGGTGAGGACGCCGGCGTCGTAGCGAGCCGTCACGTCGTCACCGGACGCCGCCCGGGGCAGCGCCACGACGCGGCGGAACGCGCCGTACCGGGTCTCCCGGACCCGGCGCGCGTCGGAGGACCCGTCGGGCCCGGCCGCCCGGGCGTCCTTGCGCTCGCCCGACACGACGAGGCGGCGGCCCTGGACCTCGACCGAGAGGTCGGCCCCGGGGTCGATGCCGGGCAGGTCGAAGCGGGCGACGAGGTCCTCGCCGTCCCGGTACACGTCGGCGGCGGGGGAGAAGCCGTCCGTCTCGGGGCGGGCGGCCGGGCGGGTCGTGCGGGCGGTCCACAGGTCGCGGACCAGGCGGTCGACGTCGGTGAAGCCGGTGAGCGTTGCGGTCATGGTGGTCTCCTTCGCGCGGGGCCGGGCTGGCCCCGGTCTGACGAGGACAACCTTGAGCGGGTGTCGCTCAATCCCGGTTCGGGTACGCCCAGGACGAACGCGTCGGCAGGGCTCATCGGACGTCGTCGACCGCCCGCAGGCCGGTCCTTGACCGAAAGCATGACCGTCATCGGTGAAGAGTCATCATGAAAGCGGATATGACGGACGATCTGTCCTTGTGATGGTTACAACCGGGCTGGTACCTTGAGCCACCACCTGGGAGGAACGCCGGAGACACGCTCTTCGCGCGGTTCGCCGCGTTCGCGCTCCGCCCATCGAGCGACACCGACGCGACGCGTCAGACGGAGGACCCAGCATGGCCGTGAACCTTGCCAAGGGCGGCAACATCTCCCTCGACAAGGTCGCGCCCGGCCTGACCCACGCGGTCGTCGGGCTCGGCTGGAACCCGCGCGTCACCGACGGCGTCGACTTCGACCTCGACGCCTCGGCGATCCTCGTCGGTGCCGACGGACGCGCTCTGTCCGACGAGCACTTCGTCTTCTACAACAACCTCCAGGACCCGAGCGGCGCCGTCGTGCACCAGGGCGACAACCGCACCGGTGCCGGCGACGGCGACGACGAGCAGATCGCCGTCGACCTCACGGCCGTGGATCCGAGCGTGGCCCGGGTCGTGTTCCTCGCGAGCATCCACGACGCCGACCGGCGCGGCCAGAACTTCGGGCAGGTCTCCGACGCGTACATCCGCGTCTTCGACGGCGACGACCCGACCGACGACGCCAAGGTCGTCGTGTTCGACCTCGGCGAGGACGCGTCCACGGAGACGGCGCTCGTGTTCGGAGAGGTCTACAAGCACGGCGGGGACTGGAAGTTCCGCGCCATCGGGCAGGGCTACTCGTCGGGCCTCGCGGGCGTCATCCGCGACTACGGCCTCCAGGCCGGCTGACTCGCCCCCGCCCACCGCCTCCGCCCCACCCCCAGCTCCAGCGCCGCCGCCGGCCCTCCCAGCGCGGCAGAGAAGAGACCCCGTGCACACCCTCCGCCACTTCACGTGGGACCTCGTGGTGATGCTGGCCGCGCTCGCGGTCGCGTTCGTCTACCAGGGCTGGGGCGCCGTCTGGCTCGCCGCCATCCTCATCGTCGTCGAGATCGTCTTCTCGTTCGACAACGCGGCAGTCAACGCCAAGTACCTCGCCCGGCTGAACGACGCGTGGCAGCGCATCTTCCTCACGGTGGGCGTGCTCGTCGCCGTCGTTGGGATGCGCCTCGTCTTCCCGTTCGTCATCGTCTGCCTGACCGGCAGCGTGAGCCCGGCTGAGGCGATCCGCCTCGCGCTCGAGAAGGGCGACCCCGACACGGCCGGCACCTACGGGTACATCCTCAACCAGGCGCACCCGGCGATCGCCGCGTTCGGCGGGATCTTCCTGCTCATGCTGTTCCTCGACTTCCTGTTCGACACCGAGCGCGACTCGACCTGGCTGTCGTGGATCGAGAAGCCGCTCCTCCGGGTCGGGCGGCTCGACCAGCTCAGCGTCATCGTCGCCGCCGCCCTCCTGCTCGTCGCGTCGCAGGTGCTCGTGCACGGCGAGGAGAAGGCGACGGTGCTCTTCGCGGGCCTCCTCGGCCTCGTGACCTACCTCGCCGTCAACGGGCTCGCGTCCGTCATGGAGGACAAGGAGGCGGAGAAGGCTGAGGCGCTCAGGTCCTCCGGCGCAGACGACGGCCCCGGGCTCGGCGCCCAGGTCGCTCTCGCCGGCAAGGCGGCGTTCTCGCTGTTCGTGTTCCTCGAGGTCCTCGACGCCTCGTTCAGCTTCGACGGCGTCATCGGCGCGTTCGCGATCACCCCCGACCCCGTGATCATCGCCCTGGGTCTCGGCGTCGGCGCGCTCTTCGTCCGGTCGATGACCGTGTACCTCGTCCGCCAGGGCACGCTCGCCGAGTACCGGTTCCTCGAGCACGGCGCGCACTGGGCCATCGGCGCGCTCGCGGTGCTGCTCGTCGTGACGCTCCGCGTCGAGATCCCCGACGTCGTCGTGGGGCTCGTCGGCATCGCCTTCATCGTCGCGGCGATCCTCACCTCGGTGTCCGCGAACCGGCGCGAGGAGGCCGAGCTCGCCGCGATCGCCGACAGCACCGGTCCCGACGACGCGGCGCCCGGCATCTTCGCCTCGCACACCGCCAACGACGCCTGAAACCATCCGCGCCACCTCCCGGAAGGACCGTCATGACGACGACCGCCGACTCCGCCCCCGTCCTCGTGCTCGAGCCACCGCAGCCCGCGCCGCTCGTGACGCCCGAGCAGGCCGTCGCGACCATCGCGTCCGCCAACCAGGCCAAGGCGGTCGAGCAGCAGACGGAGGCCGAGCGCAGGGCCGCGGCCGTCGTCGAGCGGCTGTCCGCGCTCGACGCCCGCTCGCCGCAGTTCTCGCAGGAGGTCGCGAAGATCGGCAGCATCGGGGACAAGGAGGTGCGGCAGTCGGCCGGCGCCTCCAACCGGATGCTCGAGCGACCCGCCGCCGCGACGGGTGACTCGAGCCCGCAGGGCAAGGTCTCCAAGACGCTCGTCGACCTGCGCATCACCGTGACCGAGCTCGACCCGACGCGCGCCGACCTCAAAGGCGTCAAGAAGGTCCTCAGGTTCATCCCGGGCGGCAACAAGATCGACCGCTACTTCCAGAAGTACAAGTCGGCGCAGTCGCACCTCGACGCGATCATCCGTGCGCTGTCCGCCGGCCAGGACGAGCTGCGCAAGGACAACGCGGCCATCGAGGTCGAGCGCAACCAGCTCTGGGAGACCATGAACCGCCTCGGCGAGCTCAAGGTCGAGCTCGAGGCGCTCGACGCGGCCGTCGTCGAGAAGATCGCCCAGACGGAGGCCGGCGGCGACACGGAGACCGCCGAGGCGATGCGCTCGGACGTCCTGTTCGCGGTGCGCCAGCGCCACCAGGACCTCATGACGCAGGCCGCGGTGTCCGTCCAGGGCTACCTCGCCATGGACCTCATCCGCAAGAACAACCTCGAGCTGATCCGGGGAGTCGACCGTGCCCAGACGACGACGGTCGCCGCGCTGCGCACCGCGGTCGTCGTCTCGCAGGCGCTCGGGCAGCAGAAGCTCGTGCTCGACCAGATCAACGCGCTCAACTCGACCACGAGCAGCCTGATCGAGGCGACGTCGCTCCAGCTGCGCCAGCAGGGTGCCGCGATCCAGCAGCAAGCCGCGGAGAGCACGATCGAGATCGACAAGCTCCAGGCGGCGTTCGAGAACGTGTTCGCGACCATGGACGCGATCGACACGTTCCGCGGCCAGGCCACCGAGGCCATGGCGACGACCATCACCCAGCTCGAGCAGCAGGTCGAGCGCGCCAAGCCGTACGTCGATCGCGCGCGCCGCTCGATCGAGTCCTGAGGCCCGCGTGCTGCCGCGCTGGCTCGACCGGATCACCGGGTCGTCGTCCGACGACGCGGTGGCCGGCGTGCCGGCGCCCACGACCGTCGACGACGGGCAGCCGGACTCCGTCGAGGCGCTGCACCGCCACGTCGCGGTGCTCGTCGCCCAGGTGGACGCCGCGTCGGGCGCGCTGCCGACCGAGGCGGTCGTGGTCGCGCGGCGCATCACGGACCTCGCCGACGAGGCGCTGCGCCGCGCCGCGGCCGCCCCCACGGGGATGAACATCCACGGGCGGGTCGCGCTGCACGCCGTCGTCACCGACTACGTCCCGACGTCCCTGCGTCGCCACGCGGCCGCCCGGGACGTCGCAGGCGCCGACCACGAGCGGCTCGAGGCGGCGCTCGTCGACCAGCTCGGCACGATCCTGGGCGCCGTCCGCGAGTCCGTCGACGCGCTGCGCGACGACGACCTGCGCGCCGTCGAGGCGCAGGGCATCTTCCTGCGCGCGCGCTTCACGGGCTCGGACCTGTGAGCGGGCTCATGCGGGGCGCGAACGTCGCGCTCACCAAGGAGGTGCCCGGTCTGCGGACGCTCGTCGTCGGGGCGGCGTGGGACGCGGGCGGCGAGCACGCCCTCGACGACAACCTCGTGCTCGCGGCGGTCCTCTGCGGCCCCGACGGGCGCGCCAGGTCCGCCGACGACTTCGTCTTCTTCCAGCAGCTGGTCTCGTCCGACCTGTCCGTGGCGGCGGTCGACGCCGCGCTCGGCGACGACGCGGAGCAGGTCGAGATCGACCTCGGTCAGGTGCCCGCGGCCGTCGAGCGGGTCGTGATCGTGCTCTACGTCAGCGAGGGCGGCCCGCGCCGTCGGACGCTCGGCCAGCTCAGGCGGTGCGTCGTCCGCGTGCTCGACGGCGGCACGGGTGCGGGCATCGTCACGTCGGAGGACCTCGCCCCCGGCTTCGGCGGGGAGACCGCCGTCGTGCTCGGGGAGGTCTACCGGCACGCGGGCGGGTGGAAGTTCAAGGTCGTGGGCCAGGGGTACGCGGCGGGGGTCGTGGGCGTCGCCGAGCAGTATGGGCTGCCCCTATGAGCTCCGCGAGCACGACGACCGTCCGGACCCTCGTGGCCGGCGTGCCCGACACGGCGCTCGTCCGTGACGACCTGCCGTTCCTGCGGCGGCGGTCCCGGCTGCGTGCGACGGCCCCGGTCGTACCGGCCGCGGCCTCCGCGCTCGACCTCGCTCCACCGGTCACGGCCCCGAGCCCCGCCCGGTCCGGGCGCACGCCGCTGCCCCCGCTGCTCGCCGGGCTGCCCGGCGTCGGGCAGGGGGACCGACGGCTGCTCACGGTCGAGGACCCGGTCGTCCAGCTCACCCGCGTGCAGAGCGGCGTCGGCGGTCTGCGGGGCGAGCTCCACACGACGCGCGCCGACGCGCAGGTCGTCGTGGCGTACGAGCTCGCCGACCGTTCCCAGGGCGTCGTCCGCGCCGCGCAGCCGTACGGTCCGGACGACCGGCGGCCCGTCGTCCACCTCGCCGGCCTGCGCTTCACGATCGACCTGCGCCAGGTGCGGACGTTGCGCCGCTTCCTGGTCGTGGTCCGGCCGGGCGACCCCGCGGCGGGCCCCGTGGAGGGCGTGCTCGTCGTCACGACGGCCGGTGGCAGCCGGCTCGAGGTCCCGCTCGACCCGCTCGACGGCGCACGCGAGCGGGCGGACGGGCCGACGGGCCGCACGGCCACCGTCGCCCTCACCGGGCACCTCGTCCGTGGGGCGCTCGTGCTGCGCGCCGAGCACGCCCGCCAGGTCCACCCGCTGCGTGACCTCCTCGCCGCGTACGGCTACCGGGGCCTGTCCTGGCGCGACGCCGACACCGTGCTCGCCCGCTGACCCACCCGTCGTCCCCGCGCGGGGACACCAGAGAAAGGCACCACCATGGCAGTCAACCTCTCCAAGGGCGGCAACATCTCGCTCACGAAGGTCGCACCCGGCCTGACCAAGGCGGTCGTCGGGCTCGGCTGGAAGCCGCGCACCACGGACGGCGCCGCGTTCGACCTGGACGCGGCGGCCCTCGTCGTCGACGAGGCCGGCCGTGCCCTCTCGGACCAGCACTTCGTCTTCTTCAACAACCTCCAGGACCCGAGCGGCGCCGTCGTGCACCAGGGCGACAACCGCACGGGCGACGGGGACGGCGACGACGAGCAGATCGCCGTCGACCTCGCGGCCCTGCCCGCGAACGTCGCGCGCGTCGTGTTCCTCGCGAGCATCTACGACGCCGACGCGCGCCGGCAGAACTTCGGCCAGGTCTCCGATGCGTACATCCGCGTCTTCGACGCCGAGGACCCCCGGAACGACGCGAAGACCGTCGTGTTCGACCTCGGCGAGGACGCCTCGACGGAGACGGCGCTCGTGTTCGGCGAGCTCTACCGGAACGGGGGCGACTGGAAGTTCCGCGCCGTCGGGCAGGGCTACGCGTCCGGCCTCGTCGGCATCGTCGCCGACTACGGCCTCGCCGCCGCCTGAGCGTCCCGCACCGCTTCCCGACCGACACCGAAGGAATGACCATGGGCATCAACCTCTCCAAGGGCCAGACGATCGACCTCACCAAGCCGGACCGCAGCGCCGGCCTCACCCGTGTCCGGATGGGCCTGGGCTGGGACGTCAAGGTCGTGCAGAAGAAGTCGCTGTTCGGCGGCACCAAGGAGGTCCGCAAGGCGATCGACCTCGACGCGTCCGCGCTGCTCGTCGGCGGCGGCCAGGTCCGCGACATCGTCTACTTCGGCCAGCTGCGCTCCAAGGACGGCTGCGTCCAGCACACCGGCGACAACCTGACGGGCGACGGCGACGGCGACGACGAGTCGATCCTGGTCGACCTCGAGCGCGTGCACGCCGAGATCGAGCACATCGTGTTCACGGTGAACTCGTACAGCGGTGAGACGTTCGCGCAGATCGACAACGCGTCGGTGCGGGTCGTCGACACCGCGGCCCGCGACGCCGAGCTCGCCAAGTTCACGCTCACGGGGTCCGGCCCGCACACGGCCCTCGTCATGGCGCGCGTCTCGCGCACCGCCGGCGGGTGGCAGCTCACCGCGCTCGGCACCCCCGGACAGGGACGCACCGCGCACCAGCTCCAGGCGCTCGCCCTCGGCGCGCTCTGACTCTGCCGTGACCGACGACGCCAGCCCCGCCGCGCCGCGCCGCCCCGCGGGCACCCGGTCCGTAGGCACGCGGTCCATAGGTAACCGGTCCGCGGGGCCCGCGCGCGCTGTCAGCCTCGACGTGTGGCTGACCCTGCTGCGCAGCAACCCGCGCTTCAAGGCGGCACGTGACGCGGCGCTGCGGTCCGGCCTGGGCCTGCCCGTGCCCGACGACGTCTTCTCGGCCGTCCTGCGGTCCGCGGACGTCGCCGCGGACCGGCTCGTCGAGGCTGACGGTCGAGACCGCGGCCTCGCCGAGCGGGTGGAGCTGGCGGTCGCCGCGCTGCGTCGTGACGGGCACGTGCCGCCCGGCGCGGGCGTGGTGCTGGGGGAGGCCCCCGAGCTCGTGGCGGAGCTCGTCGGGCGGCAGCGCGAGCTCGCGCTCGAGCTGCCGCCGCTGCCGCTGCACCCGGACCTTCCCGCGCTCCTGGCCGAGCTCGGGGAGCTGGTCCCGCTGGCGGTCACGAGCAACACCGGCATGCTGCCGGGGAGCACCATGCGGGCGCTCCTGGACGCGGTGGGGCTCCTCACGCCGATGCGGGTCCTGACGTTCTCCGACGAGCTCGGCACCGGGAAGCCGCACGCGGCCGTGTTCGCCGCGACCG
>Ga0164241_10003402_pt1 | contig 16095 bp, 16 predicted proteins | sample OricomyardsoilBY_FD_108780 | JGI IMG/M metagenome (GOLD analysis project Ga0164241, IMG submission 108780) | Backyard soil microbial communities from Emeryville, California, USA - Original compost - Back yard soil (BY) | ecosystem: Environmental > Terrestrial > Soil > Unclassified | place: USA... | reverse complement strand
TTGCCGCCGCCGAGCCAGCCCTTGTCGATCACCGCGACATTGGTGATCCCGTGCTCCTTCGCGAGGTAGTAGGCCGCGCCGAGCCCGTGGCCGCCGGCGCCGACGATGACGACGTCGTAGGCGGCCTTGGGCTCACGGTCGGGCCACTGCGGGGTCCAGTTCTTCTGGCCGGTCAGCGCGCCCTTGATCACCTGGGCGAAGGAGAAGTGCGTCATTGGGGCCTCCCTATGGGTCCGGCGATGCTGCAGGGCCGGTCAGGCGTGTAGTGGTGGGAGCGAGGTGCGGATCCCGCGGGCTCGCTCCCAGCGGACGATGCTTCAGGCTAGGCGGCTCTTCCTGCCGTAGCCGACGGCCAGGGTCAGGATCAGGTAGGTGGTCCCCGAGACGAAGATGGCCGGGAAGGAGGCAGTGGTCACCGCGGCGATGTCGGTCAGCCCGTAGTGGAGCAGGTAGAACGTCCCGAGGCCGAGCGCCATTGCACACCATCCCGCCGCGTTCCAGTCGCCGAGGCGGCTGAGGGTCGTGCCGTCGCTGCTCTCGCCGGCGAAGAGATCCTTGTCCTTCACCCGCATCCCGCGGACCACGAAGTAGTCGAGCACCACGATCGTCCAGAGCGGAACGAAGATGCCTCCGACCAGCGTGAGGAAGAAGGTGAAGAAGTCGATGAACCGGCCGAACAGAAGCGGAAGGAAGCACATCACCAGCTGGAGGGCGGCGATGAACCAAAGATACTTTTTCGGAAACGACGAGCGGGTGGCGCCGATCAGCCCCATGCCGGCGCCGTAGAGCACCGTGACATTGGTGCTGACGGTGGCAAAGAACACGACGAGGAAGGCGACGGTGCCGAGGCCGAGCGACGCGATGATCGAACTCGGATCCGAGGCGGCAGGATCGTAGACGCCGGTGTCGAGAAAGACGCCGATCACGCCGACCGCGCCGACGAGCATGAACCAGCCCTGGCCGAGGTTGACGCCGAGCCAGCTGCCGCCCGTGGCCGCAGTAGGGGTCCTGGCGAAGCGGCCGAAGTCGCCGATCATCGCCCATCCCCAGCAGAAACCGAAGGCGAGGTCGAAGTAGAACGCCATCGAGTGCTCCGCCGCGGGCATGGTGACCGTGCGGATCTTCGCGAGATCCCAGTGCCCGAGGACGACGACGGTTTCCCAGATGCCGAGCACGATGAGCAGGACGACCGCGACCCATTCGAGATACTTGATCGCTTCGTGACCGCTCACCACGATGGCGCCCTGGACGAGCGCGGTCACCAGGATTCCGAGCATCAGCGGCCCCGTCGACCCCGGCTGGCCGTATGTCGGCCACCCCCACATCTGTCCGAACACGTAGGTGAGCGAGATCGCCGCGATGAAGGTGTTGACGGCCGGCCAGCCGATCATGCCGAAGAATTCGCCTATGCCGGCAACGCGCGCGCCCTTTACGCCGAGGGACGGGACCGTCGAGGTCACGGTCGAGGCGCCGTGCTTCCAGGCGATCCAACCAATCATCGCCCACGGGATCATCATCAGCGGCAGGTAGATCAGGCTGTACTGCAGCACGAAGCCCAGCCCGAGCGCCGCCGCCATGCCGCCGAAGAACCACGAGCCGGTATTGACACCGGAGCCGAACCAAGTGACCGTCAGATCCCAGAAGCCGTATGAGCGCTCTTCATGCGGAATTCTGTGAGTTCCGTATTCCATGTTCTTTTCCTCCAAAAGAACCGACACTATTGTTTTGAGGACGCCCGTCCTCCCCGATCCCGAAGTGATGGGGCGGGGAGGGAGAGCGGTCTCTTGTCGGTTGATTGCGGAAGGCGACGGGGTACGCCGCCCGGTGCGGCTACTTCACGATCAGATGCTCCGGCCCATACGGGAAGCCGGTGATGTTCTTGTTGCCGTCCTCGGTGATGACGAGGATGTCGTGCTCGCGGTAGCCCCCGGCGCCCGCCATTCCCTCGGGGATGGTGATCATCGGCTCCATGGAAACGACCATGCCGGGCTCGAGCACGGTCTCGCAGTCCTCGCGGAGCTCCAGCCCGGCCTCGCGGCCGTAGTAGTGGCAGAGCACGCCGAAGGAGTGGCCGTAGCCGAAGCTACGATACTGCAGCAGGTCCTTCTCGGCGTAGAGCGCATTCAGCTCCTTCGCGATGTCGGAGCACTTGTTGCCTGGCACCAGCAGCTCCTTGCCCCGGTCGTGGACCTGGCAGTTGATCTCCCAGAGCCGGATGTGTTCGTCGGTCGCGCTCTCGGCGAAGAGGGTGCGCTCGAGCGCGACGTAGTAGCCGGCGACCATCGGGAAGCAGTTGAGCGAAAGGATGTCGCCCTTCTCGATCTTTCGGCTCGTGACTGGGTTGTGCGCGCCGTCGGTATTGAGGCCCGACTGGAACCAGGTCCAGGTGTCGAGCAGCTCGCCGTCTGGCCAGATCTTGGCGATCTCGCGGACCATAGTGGCGGTCGAGTGCAGCGCCACCTCGTGCTCGGGGGTGCCGACCTTCGTCGCCTCGACGCAGGCGGCGCCGCCGATGTCGGCGATGCGCGTCATCTTGGTGATGTGCGCGATCTCCTCGGCCGACTTCACCATGCGCAGCCGCATCGCCGGCGCGGCGATGTCGACGAACTCCATACCCGGAAACTCGGATTTGAGCAGGTTGAGCGTGTCAATGTTGATGTGGTCGAACTCGATGCCGAGCCGCTTGACGCCGCCGGTCAGGGTTCGGACGGCGTGGAAGTAGTTGTCCTTCTGCCAGTCGGTGTAGGTGACGTTGCCGCCGAAGGTGCGGCGGGCCGGCTGGCCGCCGTCGATGCCGGCCGAGATGCTGGTCGAGGCGTCGTGGGTGACGACGAGGCCATAGCGACGGCCGAAGTAACAGAACAGGAAATCGGAGTAGTAGTTTATGTTGTGGTATGAGGTGAAGAGCGCAGCGTCGATGCCTGCCTTCGCCATGGTGCCGCGGATTGCGTCGAGGCGGCGCTGCATCTCGCCGGCGGAGAAGGTGGGAGTGACCTTCGGGCCATTCTTCGTGAAGTCCTGCAGGCGTTCGCGCGTAAGCATGTTCATTTCGATCCTCCGGTCATTTGATGGTGCAGTTTCCTGCCGATGCGCCGTGTTGTCAAAAGACGGTTTCTCAGGGAAGGATTAGTTGAGCTCATGGAGGCCGATCATGTCCCAGCCCCCGCTCGGCGCACTGCGCGCTTTTGAGGCCGTCGCCCGGCACGGCAGCTTTAGCCGGGCGGCGGACGCGCTCTGCGTCACCCAGTCGGCGGTCAGCCACCAGGTTCGGGGGCTCGAGGCCTGGTTTGGCGCGCCGCTCTTCGAGCGCCACGGCAACCGCGCGAGCCTCCTGCCGCACGCGGTGGAGCTGGCGCAGGCGCTTGCCCGGGCGCTCGACGACATCGACGCGGCCTGCCGCCGGGCGCGGCGGGCCGGTGGGCCGCCAGTGCTCACTGTCGCGGTAATTCCCTCGGTCGCGATCTGCTGGTTGATCCCGCGGCTCGGCGCCTTCCGCGCGCTGGCACCGGGGATCGAGGTGCGGATCGTCTATGCGTTCCACGGGCAACCGATCGACTTTCGCGACGTCGATCTCGCGGTCGTTTTTGCAGAGTCGCCGCAGGCGCTGCCGGACGTGACGAAGACGCACTTCCTGCCGGGGCTGACTGTCCCGGTGTGCGCGCCGCACCGAGGACGGCCCGGGTCCGTGGCGGAGATCCTGCATGCGGGGCTGCTGCATGATACCGACGCGACCGGCTGGCGCGCCTGGTTCGACGCAGCCGGGGCGTCCGAGGTGGAGGTGGCGGCAGGGCCCGTCTTCGAAGATTTCAACCTGCTGCGCGCCGCAGCGCTGGCCGGCCAGGGGGTCGCGCTTTGCCCGCTCGCGATGATCGCGGACGATCTGCGCGACGGACGGCTGGTCCAGCTCTCGGACACGGCGATCCGGGCGGGCTGCGCTTACTATATCGTCGTGGGAGCGCGGCCCAAGCCGGAAATCGAAACCTTCCGCGACTGGCTGTTGTCCACGTCGGTTGAGATGGCGTGGAAGCTGCCCCCCCTTGCCGCTGACGAGGCCCGGGTCACGTCCGGATCATTGCCCGGGCAGCAAGTGCGCGGCCTCCGGCCCCCAGGACATCCAGACCTTCGCACCGGGTGAGAGGGTCAGATGCGCGAGCTCATCATGGCTTTTCTGCGCCCTTAGCTCATGGCCGCCGACGCCCTCGAGATGGACTACGGCCGTCGCGCCGACGAATTCCTCGGCGACGACCGTTGCCTCTAGAGCGTTGCCCGAGATGGGCCGGCTGCCGCTCAGCTGAATCCGGTCGTCCGAAACGACGAAGGTCGCTTCATCGCCAGGGCGGGGGCGTGTTCCCTCGCCCGTCGGGACCGCGAACGCGCCGGACGAGGTCTCGACTAGGATGCCGCCGCCTGCGGATTCAGCTACCCTGCCTCCGAAGACGTTCGAGGAACCGAGAAACTCCGCCACGAACCGGTTTCGTGGCGAGCGGTAGATCTCCTGGGGCGCCCCGACCTGCTCGATCCGGCCGCGACTCATGATGACCACACGGTCGGCCATGGAGAAGGCCTCGGACTGAGAGTGGGTGACATAGACGAACGTGATCCCGAGCTCGCGCTGGAGGTTCGAGAGCACCGCCTGCATCCTGACCTTGAGGTGCGCGTCGAGCGCGGACAGCGGCTCGTCGAGCAGCAGGATTTCTGGCTCGGTCACCAGCGAGCGGGCGAGCGCGACGCGCTGGCGCTGGCCGCCAGAAAGGTGCGCGACGTTGCGCTCGGCGAACTCGGTAATCTGCATCCGCTCGAGCCACTTGTCGGCACGCTGCCGTCGCTCGGCCTTGCCCACGCCGCGCATTCGCAGGCTGAACTCGACATTCTCACGCACCGTCAAGAAGGGGAAGAGCGCGAGGCTCTGCCATACCATCGGCGTGTCGCGGCTCCAGGTCGGCAGGTCGTTGATGCGTCGGCCGTCCAGGCGGATTTCGCCCTCGCTCGGAGTGTCGAGGCCCGCGAGCATCCTGAGCGTGGTGGTCTTACCGCAGCCGCTCGAGCCCATGATCGCGAGGAACTCGCCTTTGCGGATCTCAAGATCCATGGGCTCGACGGCGACATGGTCCCCGTAGCGCTTGGCGACACGGTCGAAGACGACGAGTGGCTGGGTGGTCATGACAGGCTCTCCATTCATTGACCGGATGCCCGGCCGGCGCTGCGTTTCATCAAGAGGACCTGGGCGAGGATCACCAGGGTCATGGAGGTGAGGAAGACGAATGTGCCGATCACGTTGATCTTCGGGCTGACCTGGCCTTGCAGGAAGCCGAGGACTTTGACGGGCAGCGTCTCGTTCAGGCCCGAGACGAACCAGGAGACGGCGAACTCGTCGAAAGAGACCGCCATGGTGATGAAGAGCGCGGCGAAGATCGCCGGCCGGCAGAAAGGCAGGATGACGTGGCGCATGGCGACCCACTGCGAGGCGCCGAGGTTCCAGGCGGCGGCCTCGAGCGAGGGGTCCATTTGCGAGAGGCGCAGCCGGATGATCGCCATCGCGAAGGGGGCGCACATCACCACGTGAGCGATGACGATCGAGTGGACGCCGCCCGACAGCCCGATGTTGGAAAGGAAGGCGAGCATCGCCAAGCCGAGGATGACGACGGGGATCGTCGGCGGCAGCAGCGCGAGCGCGAGGTAGAGGGACTTGCCGAAGAACTTGTACCGGAAGTCGGTGTAGGCGGCGCCGAAGCCGAGGGCAGTCGCCAAGACCGCGACGGTGACGCCGACGATCAGCGTGTTGCGCAGACCCTCCCAGACCAGCGGGTCGGCCGCGACCTGCTGATACCAGGTGAGGGAGAAGCCCCCAAGCGGCAGCGAAGGAAAGCGGTCGACGTTGAAGGAGAAGACGAAGCTCGCGGCAATCGGCGCGAAGACGAAGGCGAAGGTGAGTCCAACGTAGGCCCGGAGGCCCCAGTCGATCGGGGCACTGCGGTTCATCGTCCACGCTCCTTGTAAGCAAACCGCACGGCGGCAAAGGCGATCACGAGCAGGGTCGCGATCATCACGAGCGCCACGACGGCGGCCCGCGGCCACTGCTGGCCCGACTTGGTGGTATCGGTGATCAGGATCGATAGGGTCGGTGGATCGCCGCCGCCGAGGTAAAGCGGGCTGACAAAGTCACCGAACGTCAGGATGAAGCAGAAAAGGGCGGCGATGGTCAGGCCAACCCGCGCTGCCGGGACCACGACCTCGAAGACGGTGCGAAGCCGGCCGCAGCGCAGGTTGTGCGCGGCCTCCACGAGGTTACGGTCGACGAAGACCAAGCTGAAGAGCTGGAGGAGGATGACGAGCGGAAGGCAAAGTGTCAGGTAGCCGACCATCGTGCCGAAGGTGGAGTTCAGCATTGCGAACGGCCCGAGCCCGACCTCCGCCAGCGCGGAGTTGATGATGCCGTTGTCGGAGAGGAAGATCTGCCACGAGTAGACCCGCACCAGGTAGCTGGTGAAAAAGGGGATCACCATCAGGAAGATGGCCCAGCGCCGGGCGGTCTCCGACAGCTTGAAGGCGATGGCGTAGGAGGCGGGGAAGGCGAGCGCGCTCGTCACGATCGCGGCGGCGGTCGAGAGGGTGAGCGTGCGGAGATAGGCCTCCCAGAAGACAGACCGGCCGAGCATCCGCGCCCAGTTGTCGGGATTGAAGTCCGGCTCCATGCGGAAGTTGCGCACCGTCCAAAAACTCAGCGCGATGAGGAACAGGAGCGGCGCGAGGAAGAAGACGAGCTGCCAGACGAGCATCGGCAGCGAGAAGGTCAGGCCGTAGACAGAGACGGTCTTGCGCATGCGGGCTCCTCCGGCGCGTACCTGCCCCAGGGGTTCGCGCCGGGGCAGCGCGGGCCCGGCACCAAGGCCGGGCTCGTTGATGTCAGTCATGAGCCCTTGTAGTCCGACCAGAAGTCGTTCCAGTCCTCGAGGCTCTGCTGCACCGGCAGCTGGCGATACTGGATCCGCCCCTGGCGGATCATCTCGACCGCGTTGTTCGGCTGGTCGAGCAGCATCCCCTGACGCTTCGCCTCCTCGGGCGTTTCCTTGGCGAGGAGCTCCCAGCCGGCCTTGTTCGGGATCAGCGCAGGGTAGGCGACCATGTTGGCCGACTTCACCTGGCCCTGGGCCGAGGTGATGTACTGGATCCATTTCTTCGCCAGGTCGGCCTTAGCCGTGCCCTTGCCGATCGAGAAGGACTCGGTCCACTGCAGGCCGCCCTCCTCGGGGATCACGCTGCGGACTTTGGCGCCGTTGCGCTCGAGCGTGCCGGTGATCCAGTCGCCGATCCCCGCCATCGCCAGCATCTGGCCGTTCTGCAATGACGAGAAGGTGCCGCCGTAGTCGAAGAAGCCGCCGATCTGCGGCCGGAGCGTCAGCATCTTTTCCTGCAGCGCGTCCCAGGCGTCCTCGTCGATGTCGTAGGGCGAGGGATTGCCCTGCAGCAGGCTAATCTGGCCGAGGTTCGGCAGGTGCCAGTCGAAGTGGCCGACCTTGCCGGTCAGCTTCTCTGACCAGTAGACATTGTAAGTCGAAGCTTCCTGCTCGGTGATCGCGTCGGTGTTGTAGGCGACACCTAGGAAGCCAAAGCGGGTCAGGACGGAGTAGAGCTTGCCGTCCTGCCAGTGACCGGGAAACTGCTGGAATTCCGGGAAGTACTCATCGAACCGGTAGTCGGCCGGATCGAGCTCCTCGATGTAGCCCGCTGCGTTAAGCTGTTGGACGTATTCGGCGTCGGAGAGGATCACGTCGAAGGTGCCCGGTGGAGACTGGGCGATCAGGCCGAGCATGTTGTCGCCGCCGGTGTAGTATTTCGGCTTGAACTTTACGTTGTTCTCCGCTTCGAAGGCAGCGACAACGTCTGGCTCTGCATGGCCGTACCAAGCGAGCATGGTCAGCTCAACCGGCTCCGCGAAGGCGCGGCGGCTGAGGAACGGCGTCGCGAGGAGCCCGCCGGCAAGGGCGGTTGCGCCCTTAAGGAAGTGGCGGCGCGTCCCGGAGGGCACTGTCTCGTGTGTCATCTGCACTTCTCCACCCTATTGTCGCCGAGAGCGTAGCAAGGGCAGTTCCATTATGAAAATTGATTGGACAAATGGAACCATAAGCAAGGCATATGCGCAGCCACTATACGCCACTCAGCTCGCCCAGGGCGCGGGTGGGGTCACCTGAGGTGCCCGCCTCATCGAGGCGTCCGATGATGTGGTTGATCAGGCCGATGCCGGCACTGTTCAGGCGGGGGTGCTTGTAGAAGAGCCCGACGCGGATGTCCTCGAGCGCAGGCAGGCCGTCGACCGGGCCGAGAACGCGCATGTCGGGAAGCAGCGTGTGACGGGTCAGCGCGCTGACCCCGAGGCCGTTGACGACGGCGTTCTGCAGGCCGGAGATGCCCGGGCTTGTGTAGGCGATCCGCCATCGGATGCGGGCGGCGTCGAGCGCGCGGATCATTCGGGCGCGGTAGGTGCAGCCGTCGGGGTGCGCGGCAATGGCTAGGCCGGCCGCGAGATCAATGCCGGCGTCCTTGGCGCCGGCCCAGATCGGCCGCTCGATCCAGGAGCGAGAGAGGTACTGGGTTCGGTCTGCATCGATCATGGCGATGACAAGGTCGAGGTCGTCAGCGCGCATCCGCTCGAGGATGAAGCCGCTGAGGCCGCAGTTGATCTCGAGGGCCACGTCGGGATGCTCGCGGGCGTATTCGGTGATGGCACCTTGCAGGAACCCGACGGAATAGTCGCTCGGCAGGCCGACGCGCAAAACTCCCGAGTATCTCGCGCGGGTGAAGAAGGCGGCGGCGTCGTCGTTGAGCCGCAAGATGTCGCGCGCGTAGCTAAGGAGAATCTCTCCGTCGGGCGTCAGCTGGGAAGAGCGGCCCGCTTGGCGGAGAAGTGGGTGGCCGACAAGCTCCTCAAGGCGACGCATCTGCAGCGAGATCGCGGGCTGGGTGCGTCCGAGCGCGGCGCCGGCCTTGGTGAAGCTGCCTAGGTCCACGATTGACACGAACGTGCGGAGCAGGTCGGTCTGCAGGTTCATCAGCGGCTGACTCATATTTGCTCCTGATGCCGGGATGAGAACTATAAATTTCTCATATTCCGGCCGTCGGGTCTATCTGGTCTCCAGTGTCCGATCTGGAGATGACAATGCCCAACGCGAGCGTCTTCGCCGCCGAGCTGGCTTGGCCCGACTACCACGTGAAGGTCCGCGATGGCGCGGTACCGATCCTTTTGCCGATCGGTTCGATGGAGCAGCATGGGCACCACATGCCGATGCACGTCGACGTCCTGCTGCCTGTCGAGTTCGCCCGCCGGGTTGCGACCGAAATCGGCGCGCTGGTCGCGCCACCGTTCACCTATGGCTACAAGTCGCACCAGAAGTCGGGAGGCGGCAACCACCTGCCGGGAACCACGAGCCTCGACGGTGCAACCCTCGTCTCGGCGCTCCGCGACGTCATCAGGGAGTTCGCGCGGCACGGCGTCCGCCGCATTTGCCTCGTGAACGGCCATTTCGAGAATTCCTGGTTCATCATCGAGGGCATCGACCTCGCTCTGCGCGAGCTGCGATGGGACGGCATCAATGACATGAAGATCGTTGTGCTTTCCTACTGGGACTTTGTGGACAAGGCGACGATCGCCCGGCTCTATCCCGACGGCTTCACCGGCTGGGACCTGGAGCATGGCGGCGTGCTCGAGACCTCACTGATGCTGGCGTTGTATCCCGAGCTCGTTCACCTTGAGCGCGCTATCGACCATCCGCCCGCGTCATTCCCGCCTTACGATGTCTACCCGCCGCGGCCCGACTGGACCCCGGCAAGCGGCACGCTCTCTTCCCCCAAGCATTCTTCACGGGAGAAGGGCGAAATCCTGCTCAATGTCTGCGTCGCGGGGATCGTTCTCGCGCTGGGCACCGAATTCCCGGTTGAGAAGGCTCCAACGGCGCCCCGCGGCGACGTGACGGCGGCCGACGCCTGACCGCCCCCCGACGACCTACCAGAAACAGGGTAACGCTCCCAATGCTGGACGGCACGTTATGGCGTGGTCGCCTGCACCAGATATCGGTGGCGATCTTCGCGAGTCGGACGGCGGGGCCGGGATCGACCTTACGCCCGTACAGTTCGCGGCGCTGACGACGGTCGACGACAACCCAGGCGTCGACCAGGCAACGCTTGCCGGGCACATCGCCTACGTCACCATCGGGAGAGTGGTGGACCGCCTGGTTCAGAAGGGGCTTCTGCGCCGCGAGTGAGCAAGCGGGATCGCCGGGCGCGGGTCCTAACCCTCAGCGATGAGGGTCACAGGTTTTTGGCACGAGCGCTGTCTGAAGCCCGGCTGGCGCAGGACGACACCCTCGCCAGGCTCTCCGACGATGAGCGCCAGAGCTTTGTTGGACTTCTTCGCAAGGCGACCGACGCCGCGAACGACCAGAGCCGCGCACCGCTGCGGCTGATCGACGCCGAGGCGGAGTAGGACGGGGGACGTTTAGCGTCTCGCCCCCGCCATTGCACCGATCCGTCCTGAGCGTTAAGCGTACCGGAGCCTGCACGTTTCCGTTTTCCGGTGCGCTTTCCGGAGTCGAGGCGGTGTCTGTCCTCAGTTCACGCGGCCCAGGCGAGTTCCGGCCCGGTGGGCACGATGCCGGTCGGGTTCAGCGCCTTGATGGAGTAGTAGCCGCGCTTGATGTGGTCCAGGTTCACCGTCTCGCGCACGCCGGGGACCGCGAGCGTCCGCTCGAGGTAGGCATTGAGGCGCGGATAGTCGGCGAGCCGCCGCAGGTTTGCCCGGAAGAGCCCATAGTAGGCCGGATCGAACCGCACCAGCGTGACGAACAGCCGGATGTCGGCTTCTGTCAGCCCGTCGCCGAACAGGAAGTCTCGCCCATCCCCGAAGCGCTGCTCGAGCTCATCGAGCATGGCGAACACCTCCGCGAAGGCCTCCTCGTAGGCCACCTGGGTCGTCGCGAAGCCGGTCCGGTAGACCCCGTTGTTGAGGCGCGGGTAGATGCGCGCGTTCAGCGCGTCGATCGCGTCGCGCAGGTTGGCCGGATAGAGGTCCACCGTGTCGTCGGCCAGCGCTCCGAAGCCGGAGTTCAGCATCCGCAGGATGTCGGCGGACTCGTTGCTCACGATGGTTCCCCGACGCTTGTCCCACAGAACCGGGACCGTCGCCCGTCCGGTGAAGGAGGGGTCCGCGCGGGTGTAGATCTCGTGAAGGTAGGTGGCGCCGTTGAGCTCATCGTGGTCGGACCCCGGGTAGTCGCCGAAGCGCCAGCCCTGGTCGGTCAGCGCCGGCTCGACGACCGACACCGAGATCACGTCGTCGAGCTTCTTCAGCTTGCGGCCGATCAACGTGCGCGAGGCCCAGGGACAGATCAGCGCCACGTAGAGGTGGTAGCGTCCCGCCTCGGCCGCGAAGCCGCCCTCACCCGTCGGCCCGGCGCTCCCGTCCGGCGTGACCCAGTTGCGGAAGCTCGAGGTCTGGCGGACGAAGCCGCCCTTTTCGTCCTTGGCCTGCACCGGGTGCCACTCGGCGGTCCACTTCCCGTCTACCAGCATGACTCTGTCCTCAATTGGGTGATTGCGTGATACCTACTGCGACCGGCTCGTTGAGAGCCGGCCGCAGTCAGGTGGATGGTGTGCCGGTCAGACCCGGCCGCGCCGCAGGGCGTAGGCGCCATCGCCGAGCAGGGCCAGGACGATCAGCGCGACCGCCCAGTAGGCCGGAAACTCCCAGCCGCCGCCCTCGTTCGAGAAGAAGAACCCGGCCGACCCGTGCGGGGCGTAGATCGAGCCGAGCAGGATCGGCACCAGCGCCAGCGAGACCCAGCGGGTCCAGACGCCGAGGATGAGCGCGATGCCGCCGAGCAATTCGGCTGCAATGACGAGATAGGCGAGCGGCCCCGGGAAGCCGAGGCTCTCGAAGAAGCCGGCCGTGCCCGCCGGCGTGAAGACGAAGAGCTTCAGCCCGGCATGGGCGAGGAACAGGACGCCGGTCGAGACGCGCAGCACCAGCGCGGCGAGATCGGGATTGCTGACCCCGGCAACGAAGGATGGCCGGGCAGTGTCGGAGGCGGTGGCGTAGGTCATGATCGTGATCCTTGTTTGTGTGGGATGAACTCAGGCAGCGCGCTGCCAGGTGGGGGCGATGTCGGTGCCTCGGCCGAGGCCGTAGGCGAGCGCGATGTTGAGACCAGCGAGCGGCTCCAGGTACCGGGCGGAAGCGAGCCCACCGGTCTCGATCGCCTCGAGTCCGGCGCTTGCGGCGAGATCGGAGACGCTCTTGCGCGCGTCGGCGTCGTCGCCGGCCACGAAGACGGTTACGGGACGGCCCGCCACCTTTCCATCCGCCTGGAGCACCGAGGCGAAGACGGTGTTGAAGGCCTTCACGACCTTGGCCGTGGGCGCGAGCTTCTGGATTTTTTCGGCGGCGCTGGTGGTGTGGCCGATGGTCAACCCTGAGTAGTCGGCGGTCATCGGATTGGTAATGTCGACGAGGGTCTTGCCGGAGAGATCGCCCGCGGCCTGGATAACGTCCGCGGCAGCGTCGAAGGGCACCGCCAGTACCACCAGGTTGGCTTTGCCAGCCGCGTCGGCGAGCTGCGCGCCAACGATGCCGTTGCCGCTCTTGGTGGCGACGGCCTTCGCCTTCTCGGCGTCGCGCGATCCGAGCGTGACCGTGTGACCGGCCTTGGCGAAGAGCACGGCAAGGCCGGTGGCCATGTTGCCAGTGCCGAGGATGGAAATGTTCATGTCGGTTCTCCTTGAGGGGGGACGCGCATCCGCGTCGTCTGTGGGGAGAACATGGCCGTAATCAGTGGAGACGATAATCCCGTCGCCTGGAAGATGATTGCATCCATAATGGAAGGAGTTGGTTCTTACCAGCCCGCCTCCCAATGAGGCTTGCCCCGGTATCTCGCGGCAAGAAAGTCGACCAGAACCCGCACCTTTGCCGCGAGGTGACGGCTGTGCGGGTAGAGCGCGTGAACCCCGAAGGGGTCGGGCTCGAAGGAGGTCAGCAGCGCTCGGACTTTCCCGGCGGCAATGGCGGGACCGGCGACGAAGCTCGGCACATAGGCGAGACCCAGTCCTGCCTCGGCCGCCCCCAGGCAGGCCTCGGCGTTGGAATAGTGCAGCCGGCCGGTCACCGGGACTGCGATGGTCTCGCCGTCCGCGCTCCGAAACGGCCAGCGACCGGGCTCCCGAAAATTCGTGTCGATGATGCACGCGTGGCGCGGCAGATCCTCTGGCGCCGACGGCTCGCCGTGCGCGGCGAGATAGGCCTCCGACCCGACGAGGACGATCCGAACGTCGCAGAGCTTCCTGGCGATCAGACTGGTGTCGGACGGGCGGCCCACGCGCACGGCGACGTCGAAGCCTTCGTCCACCAGGTTCACGACCCGGTCGGAGAAGCTGACGTCAAGCTCGATCTCCGGATAGCCCGCGGCGAAACCATTGAGTGCCCGCGCGAGTTCAACGGTCCCGAAGGTCAAGGGAGCCGTGAGACGCAGCCGGCCGCGCGGGGTTTGCGCCACGTTCCTGATCGCCAGGTCGAGGTTGTCGATCTCGTCCAGGATGGCGCGGACGCGCTCGAAGTAGGCGCGACCGGCTTCCGTCTCGGACACGGCGCGCGTGGTCCGGTTCAGCAGGCGCACACCGAGCTCGGCTTCGAGGCGCGAGACGAGCTTTGACGCCTGGCCGGAACTGGCGCCGAGCTTGACAGCGGCGCCGGTGAACGAGCGTGCCTCCACCACGGCGACGAACATGCGGTCACATTCGAGACGGTCCATGAATCCTCGCTCTCTGGAAGCAATCGGCACTCGTTGGGGATGATTATCACAGAGCCAAAATGGAAATGGCTTCTTGCAGTCCAGGGTCAGCCGAGGACTGCAGCCATGTGCGGGCCGCCCCCGCGGTGCCTTCGCAGGACGGCAAAGGCGCTCCCCGTATGACGCGACGGCCTAACGCGACGGCGCGCCGCCGTCCTCGCCCGAGCTGTCCGGCGCCCAAGCGGTCGAGGCGGCGGACCGTGGAGGGAACGCCCGCGGCGGCCGCGCTCGGTAGACCGGAAGCCGCCACCCGAAGCGGAGCGAGCCCGCCCTGAGCACGAAGGTGGCGACGGATGCGGTCAGCAGCGAGAGCGCTTCGGCCGCGGGGAACAGGTGCAGAAGCAGGACGCTCAGGAGTGCGCCGGCGAGGCATGCACTGACGTAAAGCTCCCCTTGGCGCAGGACCAGAGGGATCTCGTTGGTGACCACGTCGCGCATCAGGCCGCCGAAGGTGCCGGTCGCCACGCCCATGATCAGGATGATCGGCCAGGAAGCGCCGGCGTCACGCGCGATCGAGACGCCGGCGGCGGCCGCGACCGAGAGCGCCAGCGCGTCGAGCCAGACGATCGCCTGGTAGCGGGACTCGAGGCGGTGGGCGGTGAAGAACGCCAGGATCGCCGCGGCGCAGGCGACCGCGAGGTAGTGCGGGCTGCCGACCCAGAACACCGGGTCTCGTCCGAGCACCAGGTCGCGGAGCGTGCCGCCCCCGACGCCGGTGAGGCAGGCGAGAAACAGGAACCCCACGATATCAAGCTGGGCGCGCGAAGCGACCAGACCACCGGTCAGCGCGAAGATGAAGACCGCGATCAGATCGAGAATAGCGGCAGGGGTCATCGTTCACCTCTCGGCCGGTGGAACGCCGCCCCGCATCTAAACCGCGACGGCGCTGTCCCCCGACGAAGCTACGACAGGAACAAGCTTCACGATCTCCTCGATGGCCTCGGCGAGCGACGTCGCGGAATGATCGGACCGCGTCGCTGTCACCAGGTCGGGAGCTTTGGGATCGGTCGGGTCTACCGACCAGAACCCGACGACGATCGGGACACTCGTGCGGCGCCGGAGCCGCCGCGCCGCGTAGCGTGCGTGCGCGATCGAGTCCGGGTTCATGTAAGACAGGCAAACTACCTGAACGCCTTCCAGGTCCAGGCTGGCGTAGGTTCCAGTCGCGATGGCCTGGAACGAGGCGACACGCGTGCCGAGACCGCGTCGCTCGAGCAACTGGGCAAGGATCGCCGCCGCCACATCGTCGAGATTGCCACGTCCCCCGGCGCACAACACCGGGCGATCCTGCCAGCCGACGCTGGGCTCGATCCGCTCGGGCAAAGCAGGACCTGGCGGTGCCTGTTCCTCGCCGGGCTCCGTGACCTCGTCTTGCCCACCGGTGTCTTCGTGTTCCGATAGATTGTCGACCAGCGTCAGGGCGCCGGCGGCGACAAGCGCGCGACGCTCATCGGTCAGAACGCCACGGGCACGATCGTGCTCGAACATCGAGAGGGCCGGTATCACGACGTCCTCGTAGTACATCGGGACTGAGTGCGTCTTCAGGTACTCCTCGGCGCGCTCGGTGGCTTCGTCCGGATCACCCGCAAGCAGACGTTGGTACAGACTCTCGGACGGCTCGAGCACGGGCTCGCTGCCGAGCAGCACATTGAGGAACCCGAATTGCTTAACGTGCCGGCCGAGCACGACCAGACATACGGTGAGTGGAGTCGACAGAAGCAGCCCCACGGGTCCCCAGAGCCAGGTCCAGAAGATCGCGGCGGCAAGGATCGCGATCGATGAGAGGCCGGTGCTGGCGCCGTAGAGCCAGGGTTCAATGATGTTGCCGCTGATCAGCTCCAGGACGATGAAGAGGGCTGCCGTCCAGAGTAGCATGGTCCAGCCGGGATCGACGGCGATCGAGAGGGCCAGCGGGAAGGCTGCGGCGATGATCGGCCCGATGAAGGGCACGAAGCGCAGGACGATCGCGAGCATGCCCCAGAGCAGGGGATTGGGTACACCGATCAGCCATAGGCCGATGCCGATGGGAATGCCCACAGCGACGTTCACGACCAACTGCATCAGCAGATACCGGCCGACCCGCTCGGCGGCGTCGCCCAAGGCCTGGGTTGTCCGGTGCAGATCGCTGGTGCCGAAGAGCCGGATGAACCGGTCGCGCAGGTCCTCCCGCTGCAGCAGCATGAACACGACGAAGACAATGACGATGCCGGTGGTTGCCAACGGCTCGATCAAAGGTCCGACGATGGTCTGGAGCAACTGCAGC
>Ga0164241_10003401_pt1 | contig 16108 bp, 20 predicted proteins | sample OricomyardsoilBY_FD_108780 | JGI IMG/M metagenome (GOLD analysis project Ga0164241, IMG submission 108780) | Backyard soil microbial communities from Emeryville, California, USA - Original compost - Back yard soil (BY) | ecosystem: Environmental > Terrestrial > Soil > Unclassified | place: USA... | reverse complement strand
GTCTACGCGGGGGCTGTGGCGCGGACACGTCCGACCGGTGGGCCGCGGCGACGGAAGGGAGAGGTTGAACCATGGATCACCCCTCGGTCAGCCATGGGTCGGGTTGCGTCCCCAGGTTGCCCTCCGCTAAGAACTCTTGGAAGGAGGCTCGGCCCCAGCCGGGCATGGGATTTGGACTCGGTTCCACCACCGCTCTCACCCGCCATTTTCGTAGCCATCGTACCTGCTCTCACTGCGGCTATGTTCGCCGCCGCTAGCTGGTCGATCGGAGCTTTGTCCGACGCTCGGCGTTCCGCAGTTCGTGAGGCTTTGACTGGCGGCGCTCGGCGCGCTCTTGACCGTTATGAGGAGCAGGGCGGAGTCATGGAGGCCCGCTGGCTGGTGATCCGCGCCCTCGGCATCTCGCTGACGGCGCTCGTCATCGGCGTGCATCTGCCACCGTTCGACGGTTGGATGCCGGCCGTTGCCGCCCTCGGGGCGCTCGTCGTCTACGGTATACCGACCGAAATCGTACGCGTGGTCGCGACTCGCAATCCGGAGCGCTCGGCCCCGTTGTTGCTGCAGCTGGTCCGCCCAATCGAGCTTTTGTTTTCGCCGCTGGCTTGGCCCATCGTGATGATCGGCCGCCTGTTCGAGCACAAGGCCGAAAGCCGTCCCACCCCCGCACCCGGTTTGGTCGAGAGCGAAGTGGAGATGCTCGTCAACGAAGGTGAGCTGAGCGGTTCCCTCGGCCACGAGCAGTCCGAGATGATCCGCAACGTGCTCGATTTCAGCGGCATCACCGCCGGGCAGTTGATGGTGCCCCGCACCCAGGTGCACGCGATCGAGATCGATACCCCGGTCGCGGAGGTGCTGAGGATCATCGCCGAGAGCGAGCACTCGCGTTACCCCGTCTATCGCGAGAACATCGACAACGTGGTGGGCGTCCTACACTCGAAGGACCTATTGCCGCCGCTGTCGCGCGGTGACCTCGAGAAGATCGGCTTACCGACGTTGGTGCGTCAACCAGTGGTCTTCGTGCCCGAAAGCCAAGCTGCCGACAGCGTTCTGCGCGAAATGCGCGTCGGCAAGCAGCACCTGGCCGTGGTGCTCGACGAGTTCGGCGGCACCAGTGGCATCCTGACGCTCGAGAATTTGCTCGAGCAAATCGTCGGCGACATTCGCGACGAGCACGACGTCGAGGAGCCGCCGATCGCCGACCTCGGCGACGGTAAGCTGCTGGTCGACGCCAGCGTCTCGATCGCCGACCTCAGCCGCTATCTCGGCGCAGAGCTGCCGACCGACGGCGACTATCACACGCTGGCTGGCTTCGTGGTCGCGGAGCTCGGGACCGTGCCCGAAGTCGGGGTTCGGCTGACGGCTTTCGACCTCGATTTCGAGGTCAAAGAAGCCGACGAGCGCCGCGTCCTCAAAGTGGAAATCACGCGTCGCTCGCCGCCCGCAGAGTCGTTGCTGCCCCGCTCGTCCTCGCGCATCCCTGTGGCGAGCTGAGCGAGAGCGACCACGCTCTCGTGCTCGTCGCACAAAGCAAACGGGCCGCCCGAAGGCAGCCCGTTCGCTACTAGCCGGATAACGTCGCCGTTACGGCGCCGCTTGGCCGATCTGCTTCAGCTTCTTCGCGAGTGCTTGGCCGGCCTCGAGAAGACCGGTCTTTTCTTCGCCGGGGGTCTGGTTGCCGCGCAGAACCTCTTCGAGGTCGCTGAGCTTGCTGCGCAGCGTGACGAGCACGCCCGAGGGGCATACCAGCGGCTGCGTCGACGGATCGACCGGGATGAAGAGCGGATCTTCCGTCGCGGGCTCACCCTTGAGGTAACGCTTCACGACCTGCTTTTTGCCCTTTTCGCCGGGGACCTCGAACTGCTGGGGCCAAGAGTAGTCCTTGGCGTCGGTGGTCAAGAGGAACGGCGTCGGGACCGGCTGCATCGAGGCGATGGGGCCGAGCGGCGAGCCACCCACGATCACCGACCAACGCACTTGCGGCTTGGTCTGTGAGTCGAGGAACTCTTGTACGCCCTTCTTGTTGCCGTTCATGACGCGCATGAGCTCGCTCTTGTTGGCGTTGGCTTCGGCCGATGACGACGCGAAGTCGGTCAGCATCGTCAGGACGTCGGCCTTGAAGCGACCGATACCCTTGCCGGCCAGGTTCGAGCCCGCGAACGGGATGTTGAGCGCGCCGAGCTTGCTCACTTCGTCTTCGGGAAACTGAGCTTTGCCCAACTTCTCGCGCGCTGACTTGAGGAGATCGGCAAGCTCGCCGATCTTCTTGTTGGCGGCTTCGACGTCCTTGGTCAGGTCTTGGGCGCCGGCCACGGCCGCTTCGCTGCCCTTGCCGCGCTCGGAGGCGCCGCCCAGGGTGAACCCGATGAAGCCGCCGATGATGGCGGTAATGATGGCGAGCACCATCACCTTCGTCCGGCCGCCCTTTTGGGCGCGCATGACGTCGTCGCTCATGTCGATGCGGATGGAGGTCGGCTCGACGCGGGGCGCCTGGGCCGGCTCCATGGCACCGTACGGGTTGGAGGCGTCCACCATCGGCGCCGGTCGCGACGTCTGGCCGGTGGACTGGAACGGCGGAGCCGGAATTCCGACGCCGCTCGGCCTCGGGAGTCCAACGCCGCTCGGCTTCGGAATGCCGGCAGGCGGCGGGATCGAGCCTCCCGGACCCGTAGCCGGGGCGCTGACCGTTTTCTTACCGAGCCGGGCCTTTAAATCGATCTTGGGCTTCTTGTCCTCGGACATACTAGCTGTCTCGCCGGTTTTTGGTCAGTGCGCGAAAGTGGGCGCTGGCCAGATGGGCGACGGGCCGGGACAGTACAGGCAGCGTACCGCCCGAGCAAGATTGAAATTCCGCTTCCAGCGTGAAGCTGGGCGGGCCGGTCGGCAGTCCGCTCGACCGCCTGCGCACTCAGCCCTTGGGCCAAGCTTTGACCAAGGCCTTGGGCGGGTGCCACCCTTCGCCCTCCCGATGGCCAGGCCCGAGCGCCTTCCGCACGTGTTGGTGGTCGATAACTACGACTCATTTACCTACAACCTCGTGCAGTGTTTGCGGGCGCTCGGCGCAACCTGCGTGGTTTGCCACAACGACGCGACGAGCGTGGCTGACGTCGTCCGCGCCAAGCCCGACGGCATTCTCATCTCGCCAGGGCCCGGTACCCCAAGCAACGCGGGCGTGACGCTCGAGCTCATCCGAGCGTTGGCCGCCTCCATTCCCATGCTGGGCGTATGCCTCGGCCATCAGGCGTTGGCTCAGGCGTTCGGCGCGAGCATCGAGCGCGCCAGCGCGCCCGTCCACGGCAAGACCTCGCGCGTGAGCCACGACGGCCGCGGTGTCTTCCGCGCGCTGCCCAACCCATTCGACGCCACGCGCTACCATTCGTTGCTGGTGGCGCCGGGCAGCGTCCCCGACCTTTTCGAGGTGAGCGCGCACGCCCCCGGCGGAGAGATCATGGGCCTACGGCACCGCGAGCTGCCGCTCGAAGGCGTGCAATTTCACCCAGAATCCATCTTGACCGAGCACGGGCCCCAGCTCGTGCAAAACTGGCTCTCTTCCCTATGACGACCGATCCCCGCGCGACCCCTGCCCCCAAATTCGGCGACGTGTACGACGAGCTGACGAGCGACCGCGGCTTGAGCGAAGCCACGACCCGCGCCGCGTTCGACGCGATCTTCGCCGGCACCTGGACACCGGCGCAAATTGGCGGGTTTTTGGTGGCCGTGCGTCAACGCGGCGAGACCCCCGAGATAGTCGCCGGTGCGGCGCGGGCCATGCGCGGCGCCATGCTGCCGGTAACGCACGCCTTCTCCAAGCTGCTCGACACGTGCGGCACCGGTGGCGACGGTTCGGGTAGCTTGAATCTCTCGACGGGCGCCGCGTTGGTCGCGGCCGCGGCCGGGGTGCGCGTTGCCAAGCATGGCAATCGCGCCGCCACCAGCCGCTCGGGTAGCGCAGACGTGCTGGAAAGCCTGGGGGTTCCGCTCGATGTACCGCCGAGCGCGCAGGGTGACGTGCTGGGCGAGGCCGGCATCGCGTTTCTGTTCGCGCTCGCGCACCATCCCGCCATGCGTCACGCCATGTCGGTGCGGCGTGAGCTCGGAATTCGCACGCTGTTCAATTTGCTGGGTCCACTCTGCAATCCCGCGGGCGTCACCCATCAACTGCTGGGCGCGCCCGACGACGCTTCGCGAAAGCTGCTCGCCGAAGCGCTCCTGCGGCTGGGCGTAGAGCGCGCTTGGGTGGTGCGCAGCGTCGATGGTCTCGACGAAGTAAGCCCGTTCGCGGAGACGCGAGTCACCGTGGTCGACCAAGGCAAGCTCACCGAGCACCTGATCACGCCCGAAAGCTTCGGCTTCGCGCTCAGCCCGGCGGGCGCCATCGCGGGCGGCGAGCCTGCCGAAAACGCGCGCGCCCTCACCACGATCTTGCGCGGCGACAAGCACCCCGCCGCCGACGCGGTGGCGCTCAACGCCGCTGCGGCCCTGGTCGTCTTTCACGGAATGAGCGAGGCGGAAGCCGGCGCGCAGGCGCGCGAAGTGTTGGCCAGCGGCAAGGCGATGAAGACGCTGGCGACCTGGACCGCCGCGGCCAACCAACGCCGAGCACAGAAGGTCTGAGCCAACCGATGGGACACCTAGCCGAAATTTTGGCGCAAAAGCAAAGCGAGCTCGCGTCGCTGCGTGCACGCGCTTTGCCCGCGCCGCCCGCTTTGCGAAACGTTTCGCTCGCCCGCGCCGACAACGCGGGTCGGTTGAGCCTGATAACGGAGATCAAACGACGCTCGCCGTCGGCCGGCAAGCTGTCGACGGCGCTGAGCGTCGCCGAGCGCGCCCGAGCTTACGAGCGCGCCGGCGCCGCGATGCTCAGCGTGCTGTGCGACACACATTTTTTCGACGGCGACTACCAGCACTTGGTCGAAGCACGCGCCGCCACGAAATTGCCTTTGCTTTGCAAAGAGTTCGTGATCGACGAAGCTCAGCTGGACGCGGCCCGCGCCTTCGGCGCTGATGCGGTGCTGTTGATCGTGCGTTGTGTGTCGCCGGCGCGCACCGCGGAGCTGATCGCGGCCGCCAAGGCGCGTGACTTGGTCCCGTTCGTCGAGGTCGTCACCGAAGACGAGCTGCAGATCGCGCTCGATGGCGGCGCCACTCTCATCGGCGTGAACGCCCGCGATTTGGACACGCTGGTCATGGACACCGACCGCGCCTCCCGCGTGCTGGCGGCGATTCCCCCTCGCGTCGTGCGCGCTCACCTCTCCGGATTGCGCAGGCCCGAAGACATCACCCGTATCCGCCAAAGCGGCGCCGACGCGGCCCTGGTCGGCGAAGCCCTGATGCGGGCGGACGATCCAGAGCCACTGCTGCAAACGCTGGCACGCGCCAGTAGGGGTGAGGATTGAGGGGTTAGGGCCCCTAAAACCCCTCAATCCTCACCCTTATCTTGGCGAGTCCGACGCGGTGAGCGTAAATTGTGACCGCCTTGCGCCTAGACGCCGCCCTCGACTTCTACCTGCAGCATCTGCGCGTCGAACGCGCGCTCTCGCAGAACACGGTCATGGCCTACGGGCGCGATCTCGGGAAATTACTGGCCTTCGCCGAAGCGTCGGACGTGACCGAAATCGAGGCCATCGATTTGGGCGTCGTCTCGGGCTGGATCCGCGAGATGTCGCGCGCCGGCCTCGGCCCGCGCAGCACCGCGCGTCACCTGTCGTCGGCGCGCGGCTTGTGCAAGTTCCTGATGCGCGAAGGCGTGCTGCGCGCCGACCCGACCGAGCTAGCGGCGCGCCCGCGCTTTGGCCGCAAGCTGCCGCGCGCGCTCGGCGAAAGCGAAATGCTCACGCTGATCGAAGCGCCACCGCCCGACACGCTGCGCGGCTTACGCGACCGCGCCATGCTCAGCCTCATGTACGCCGCGGGTCTGCGCGTCAGTGAGCTGGTGTCATTGACGTTGGGCGACGTGGATCGCGCGCGCGGCATCGTCTCGGCCTTGGGCAAAGGCAAAAAGCGACGGCTGGTGCCGCTGGGCGAGGTCGCGCTCGATCACCTGGCCGCTTATCTGGGGGCGCGAGAAGCCGAAGCCTCCGCGAAAGCCAACCGGCTGGGCGGCAGGAACGCCAAGGTTTCGCAGATTCTCTTTCCCTCGCCGCGCGGCGGCAAGCTGACCCGCCAGGCATTTTGGAAGATCGTGGGGCGCACCGCGCGGGGCGCCGGCATCCGCGGACATGTCCATCCGCACCAGCTGCGCCACTCGTTCGCGACGCATCTGCTGTCGGGCGGCGCTGATCTGCGTAGCGTTCAGACGCTATTGGGGCACGCCAACGTGGCCACCACCGAGATTTATACCCACGTTTCGCAAGATCGCGTCCGCCAAGCCTACCGGAAGGCCCATCCTCGAGCTTGACCCGACGAAGCTTGAATGGCGCCCGGTCGCTAGTATTGTGACGAGCTCCAGCCCCTGAGCCCAAGAAGGCGCCTCCTCCCCCTTGTCGTTCGTTCTCACTGAACCCCGCGCCCCCGAGGTGCCCGTCATCGTCGAAGTGCCGCACGCGGGGCTCGAGGTCGACGCCGAGGCGCTGGCCACGCTCGTCGCGCCGGCCGTGGCCATCGGTCGCGACGCCGACCTGTACGTCGACGAGCTGTACGCCGACGCGCCTGACGCGGGGGCCACGCTGCTCAGCGCGCGCATGAGCCGTTACATTTGCGACCTCAACCGCTCGGAGCACGACGTCGATCGCGACACCGTCTTGGGCGCGACCGGGCGCTCGAGCCCGCACGGCCTGATCTGGCGGTCGACCACCGACAACCGCGCCGCCATTGCGCGGCCTCTGCCCAAAACCGAGCTCGAGCGGCGGCTGCAGGCTTACTACCGCCCGTATCACGATCGGCTCGACGAGCTGGTGCGCGACCGTCTGGCGCGGCATGGCTTCGTGATCGTCGTCTCCGGCCATTCGATGCCCAGTCGCGGGCGCGATGGCCACGACGACCCAGGGCGCGAGCGCGCCGACGTGGTGCCCGGCACCCGGCAGCAGACCACGGCCGCCCCCGCTGTCATCGAGGTGGCGGAGCGGGTCGCGGCCCGATTCCACCTGGGCCTCGCGCACGACGAGCCGTACCGGGGCGGGCACACGACCGTGCGCTACGGTCGTCCTGCCGCTGGAATTCACGCAATTCAGATCGAGCTGAACCGGAAGCTGTACATGGACGAGCAGACGCTCGCCAAAAAGACGAACGAATTCCGGATCATACGGAGTTTTTGTCGTGCCCTAGTGCTGGAGCTCTCGGCGCTACGGCAGGTGCCGATGGCGCGCGGAAGCCGAGGCTGAGCGTCTGAGTAGCCTTTGCCCTCTTGACTTGGGCCGGCCATCTACTACGTTCCGCGGCCTTCACCATGGCACGCAGCGAAATCACCGGCAAACGCCGGGCAGCAGCTCAGAACGTTTCTCACTCGAACATCAAGACGAAGCGCTGGCAGCTCGTGAACGTGCAGCGCCGCCGTCTTTGGGTTCCCGAGCTGGGTCGTCACGTCACGCTCAAGGTCACCACGAGCGACGTGCGTTCGATCGACAAGCTCGGCCTCTTGGCATACGCCAAGAAGCACGGAATTCATCTGGTCTAGGTTGCGCGCGCCGACGACGGCGCGCGACGATCGGATTGAACGAGCTACAGCGCGCCCTTCGAGGCGCGCTGTACTGCTTTCTACGCCTCTAACCCTTCGACGGTGCGCAGCGTCGGATGGCGGCGGATGCCGAGACGGCGGGCGCCGGACTCAGCGACGTGAGTGGCGCCAGGCGCCGCCCAGAGCTCGTGAGGCGAACCGGCGGCGTCGTAGCTGATCCAGATGGGCGCGGCCGCGGGGATGGTGCTGCCGGGAGCGACGCGCGGCACACCGCGCAGGGTCGGAGTAGCCAACAGCGGCGCCGAGAGCTCGAGCTCTTCGACGTACAGCCCTTCGGGCTGGCATTCGAAGGCGGCGGCGACGAGCATGCCATTGATGTCGACGGCGCTGACCGTGGTGCCGCGGACGAAGGCGCTCTTCGCGTCCTCTGCCCAAGGTGCGCACAGCAGCGTGCTCGACGCCTCGCGGCGCAACGCCGGCACGTCCAGCCCTTCGGGGCGCGCAAAGTCACCCGGGGTCACGAGGCCGCCGTTGGGCGCTCCGAAAGCTCGCACCAGGGCCCGCGACAACTCCGGCTCCGAAAACGCCAACGCACCTACCTCGCCAACCCGTGACAGCACCGCCGCCCGCTGCTCCGCGCCGCGCTCACGCGCGAGCGCGACGCCGGGCTGTACCAGCCGCCTCAGCGTCGCTTGGGCGCCGTAACCCACCGCGACGGCCAGCGCGGGCACCGAGCACGGTACGCCCACGCGCGAGGCGGCCGGCGGCTCTTCGCCGGGTAGCGTGCCGCGCGGTCGCTTTGCGTTCTTGCCCGGCTGACGCACGCGACCGTCGAAGGCGCGGTCTCCGGTACCGGTGCCGCCGAGCAGCAGCGTCACCGGACCGAGCAGCACCCCCGGGTAGGCGCCCGCCGCCGCAAAATAACCTGCCAAGACCGAGTCGATGGCGGAGGTGCCTTTGGCCAGCTCTTCAGCGGCCGCAGCTTCACAAATGGGGTCGTTGGAGCGCGCGAGCGCGCGCAAGCGAACGCTCACGATTCTTCGTCCTCGTCCTCGTCACCGTCCTCGTCACCCTCATCTTCATCGAGGTCGTCGTCGTTCTCGTCGCCTTCGAGATCGGCGTCGTCGGCCGCCCCGTTCTCACCGGACCCGAGCAGCCCGCGCAGCTCCTTGGCGGCGCGCAACGCATTGTCGCCTTCGATCACGATGTACGCTTCTGCGAAGCCCGCCAGGCGATCCGCGGCGCGCTCGATGGCCGATCCGCGCACACGCCCACCGGAGCCGAGCGACGAGATGCGTCCGTACGCCACCGGCCCCTCGGGCAGATCGTCGCGCGCCGGGTCGCGCGCCAAAATGACGCCCAACGACTCGGCCAGCACCTCGGCTTCGGCCTCCGCGAGCAAGCCGGTCGGCTCCCAAACGATGGCGACCTCGGCCACCTTCAGCAGCTCGACCAATTTGGTGAGCCGGGCGCGAGTGCGAGTGCCGGGGCGCGCCGTCGGCGGCGTCCGCACCACGATGAAGCGCGCGCTCAGCCCGCGCGCGGTCTCGACGGTCGGGGTGACGTCGGCCTCGGTCGGCTCCGTCTCGAGCGCCCCCAGATGCTTGGGCAGCAGCACCGCGAAGGCCAAGCGCGCCGGCGCCTCACTCTTCATGGTCTCGAGCGTGCGCTTGCGGGGCGCGCCATTGTCGAGCCGCACCTCGAGCAAATCCAAGTGCTTGCCATAGCGCGCAATCGAAAGCTTGGAGGGACTCTGACCAACTCGAAGAATCATGAAAACACGGCTAGCACCCGTGGGTGCCTGCGGGGGGTGGGAGGCGGTCGCGCGTCATAGCGTATCCCGGGCCGCTGGGCCAGGCGCCGAGTCGCGGTCTCTGCCGCCTACCGGCCCCTCCTCGCCGTCGTCAGTCGTCCGCGAAGTGAAACCATTGCGTCGGGCATTGCTGGACCCACGCCTGCATGGCGCCGACGGCTTGCCGAGCGGCCTCCTGCAGCTCTTCGGCGCTGGGCCGGCGCCCGAGCGCAATCGGCTCCGAGATCTCGAGCTCGTAGTCGAAAAAGCCCACGCGACGCGCGAAGACGGGCACGACCTCGGCGCCGCTCAAGCTGGCCAACCGAAACGGCCCCTCGGGGACCCGAAACGGCTCTCCGAACAGCGACATTGAAAGCACGCGCCCACTGGGCGGCACGCGGTCGAGCTGCAACGCCGCCACCCCACCCTTCTTCAGGTGCGCGATCAGCGGCAACGCGTCCATCGGATGGGCGCCGACGTGCAAGACGCGTTGACCGCGATCATTGCGATGGCGATCTTGCAGCGCCCGCGCTTGCGCGTTCGGCTCGCGCTCCATCACCACCAGCACGTTGGCCGAAAGCTCGCGACCCAAGAGCTGCGCGGTCAGATCCCACGGGCCGAAATGCGCCGTCACGATCACGACGCCGCCCCGCCCCAGCGCTCCACGCAGATGCTCTTCGCCCCGCACGTTCACGCGCGGCGTCGCGTCCTTGCGCCCCGAAGCGATCGCCTCCGCGAAGCACGCCGCGTAGTTGGCGAGCGTCTCGACGGCGTCGAGTTGTTCACGCCAGGGACGCCGACGCCCGTACACCCGTCGCAAGTTGCGCACGATGCGCTGGCGCAAGGCCGGCAACGCCACGCCGAACGCTGCTCCGATCGGTTTGGGGCTGAAGCGCACCAGGCTCTCTGGCCCCGACAAGGCGCCCCAGTGCGCCAAACGGCGAAAGAAGGCGTTTTCACGGCGCGGCGCCGTTTGCTCGGGCATGTCCGCCTGGTCACTGTCATGACGAGCGGCTTCACGCAAGGCTTCACGCGGAGACGCTTGGCAAGCGCGCGGCTTGGCCCCAAAGTCGCCACGTGGCATTCGTGCCGGTAATCACGACCGATACCCTGCTCGGCGGCAAGCTCAAGCTGCTGCAGCCGAAGACCGGCTATCGCGTCAACGTCGACTCGCTCTTGCTCGTCGGCTTCGCGGGGGAGCGGCGCGTCGATCGCGTGGTCGATCTGGGCGCCGGCGTCGGCGCGCTCGGCCTCTTGGCGTTGCATCGCGGCATCGCCAAGCGCGCCTTGTTGATCGAAGCCGACCCGAAGTTGGTCCTGCTGGCGCGCGAAAATCTGGCGCGCGGCGGCTTCGAAGGTGAAGTGCGCGAGCTCGATCTGTCGCGCAACCGCGTGCGTGATTCGGCCGCGCCGCTCGTACTGTGCAACCCGCCGTACTACCCGGCGCACAGCCACCGACCCGCGGGGCCCAGCCGCGCGTCGGCGCGAAGCGGCGAGCTTTTGCCTTTTTTGCAGGCGGCGGCGGCGCTGGTCGCGCGCAAGACGGGGCGCGCGCTCTTCAGCTACCCCGCGCCGCAGCTGGCGGAGCTGCTCAGCCGCGCCGAGCAGGCGGGCTTGGTCGCCAAGCGACTGCGCCTCGTGCACGCTCGCGAGGACAAGCCGGCCCGTCTGGCGCTGATCGAGCTGCGAGCGGCCCGACCGGGAGGCTTGGTCATCGAGCCCCCGCTCATCGAGTGGCTGGGACGCCGGCGCTCGCCCGAGCTGTTGCGACTCAGCGGTGACCGAGCAAACGATCGAAAATGATCGCGGCCGCCGCGCGGACGCTCAGGTGATTGAAACCATCGGCGCGCGGCGACGAGATCGGCGAAAGGAGCCAATCGGCGCGCTGCATGATCTCGTCGGCGAGGCCCCAGCCCGTGCCGAACGCGAGCAAAATGGGCGGTCCGTCGCCTTCGATGCGTGCGCGCGCGTCGGAGTGGCCCAAAGCCCTTTCGCCTCCCTTGGCGCTCGTGACCCACAGCTCGGTGCCTGGGCCGGCCGCCACGAGCGCGTCGTCGAGCGTGCTGACGACGCGCACGCCGCGCATCGGCGGCACGCGGTCGGGAATGCGCCGCGAGCCAGAGCCGGTCAGCCAATGCTCACGAATTCGCTCGGCCAGCTCGCGCTGAGCCGCGATCGGGTGAGCGATGTAGTACGAGGTCAAGCCGTAGGTGTGAGCGCTGCGGCTGATGTCGTGGATATCGAGATTGGTGATCGCGCCCGTGACGATCGCTCGATCTCGATCGAGGATCGGGTGATGGATGAGCACGGCCGAGACCTGCCTCATCGCTGACCCTTCTTGGCGTCGTGCTCGGCTACCAGCTCCGGACGCCGCTCCGCGCTGCGCCGTCGCGCCTGCTCTTCGCGGTAACGCTTGATCTTGGCGTGGTCGCCGTTGCGCAATACTTCGGGCACGTCGAGCCCCCGAAACGACACCGGGCGCGTGTAGTGCGGGTACTCGAGCAGCCCTTGGCACTCTTCGCTGAACGACTCTTCGCGGGCCGAGTCGTCGTTACCCAACACCGACGGCAGCAGGCGAATCACCGCTTCCAGCATGCACATGGCTGGTATTTCACCGCCCGTGACCACGAAATCACCGAGCGAAAGCTCCTCGTCGACGAACGAGCGCACGCGCTCGTCGAAGCCTTCATAGCGACCGCACGTCAGGCACAGGCGAGATTTTTCCGCCAGACGGCGCGCGTCCACCTGCGTGAAGCGCTTGCCCTGGGGCGTCAGCAAAATGCGATGCACCGGCGCACCGTCGCCGAGCGCCGCGCACGCCGCGTCCATGGCCGCGACCGTGCAGTCGGCGCGCATGACCATGCCCGAGCCGCCGCCGTAAGGCGTGTCGTCCACGCTCAGGTGCTTGCCGAGGCCGTGTTTACGCAAGTCCTCGTAGTGCACGCTGACCACGCCGCTGTCGTGGGCGCGCCCCATCAAGCTCGTCGCGAAGAAGGGCGCGAACAGCTCCGGAAACAGCGTGACAATCGCGACTTGCATGCGGGCCGAGGCGCTAACTTATCAGGCCTTCGAGCGTCGACAGCTCGACCAGCTTCTCGGCCACGGAAACGCGGGCAACCCAGTCCGGTACCAGCGGCTGCTCGACGGTTCGCCCATCGGGCGTCTCGATCACCAGAGCATCGATGCTGGGGTGCGTCGCGATTTCGATGACGGTGCCGACGTCACCGTCTGGCCCCACCACCTTCGCGCCGATCAGGTCGACGAGGTAGTACTCGGAGTCGTCGCTCGGCGGCAGCGCCGCGCGCGCGACCCATACCGTCGAACCGCGCAGGGCTTCGGCGGCGTTGCGCTCGACGATGCCCTCGAGCCTAACCAGGTACGCGCGCGGGACCGGGCGCGCCTCCTCGATCACGTGGCGATGCGCGTCGCCAGGTGTTTCGGCTTGCGGCGCGAGCCACAGCTCATCCACTTGATCGAGCGCGTCGCTGCCGTCGAAGAATAGCTCGACGCGCAGCTCACCCTTCAGGCCGTGTGCGCGCGACACACGGCCGATGGCGAGCAGGCCGCCCGGTGAGGGCTCCGCCGTCAATCGATGATGTCGAGGTGAGCGCGACGACCGATCTTGATCGACGCCGCCGACACGATGGTGCGGAGCGACTGCGCGGTGCGGCCGTCTTTACCGATGACCTTGCCGATGTCGTTTTTGGCGACGCGCAATTCGAGGATGATGTTGTTGTCACCCTCGATCTCCGCCACGTCGACGCTCGCCGGATCGTCGACGAGCGCTTCCGCCAAAGTCTGTACTAGTTGCTTGAGTGCCATGAGCTGCTCGGGCGATGCGCTGGCGCGTTGGCGCTCAGGCAGCCGGCTGAGCCGGATTCTTCTTCAGCAGCTGAGTCAGCGTGTGCGACGGCTGCGCGCCAAGCTTCGTCCAGTACTCGAGGCGGCTGCGATCGACGGCGAACGGGCCCTTGGGATCGAAGGTTCCGATGTTCTCGATGTGGCGTCCGTCACGCGGAGCGCGATGATCGGTCACGACGATGCGGTAGAAAGGCGCTTTGTTGGTGCCGTAGCGCGAGAGACGAATGTGAACAGCCATGAATCCTCAGAGAGACAACTAGTAACGGAAGGGCCGGCAACCTAGCACTTCGAGGTGCATTTGCCAGTCAGAGAAGAGATTGGGCCGGGGCTCAGAAAAAGGTTGGGTCCGGGCCCAAGCGCTGCGAAGACCGAGCGGGAAACCCGACCTGGCGAAGGCCCTGCCCTATTAAAGGAAGCTTTCCGCAGGGTCAAGGCGTGATAGCTTCGGAATTCTCAATGGCGGCTCCCAAGGACGAGATCGTCCGCGTGGTGCGAGAGGTGCTGGCGCCCCTCGTACAGGCCGACGGAGGCGAGCTTTACCTCGTTTCCGTCGATGATTCGGGGGTTTCCCTGCATTTAGCGGGGCGTTTCTCCGGTTGCCCGGGCAACACCCTCGCCCGCCGTCGCGTGCTGGAGCCACTGATCGCCTCGGCCGCGCCGGGCGCCTACCTGACCGTCACCACGGGTCCGCTCGTGCCCAAGGGCGCCGAGCGGATCGTGGCCGGGGCTCCGTAGCGAGCGGCTACTTCCCCTTCTTGGCGTCCGTCTTCTTGCCGTCTTTCTTGTCGTCCTTCACGGGCGGACCGGCCTGGGTGGGCGGGTTGGCCGTAGCCGCCTTCACGTCCTTGTCCAGCTCGTGCGGGTTGACGATCTGGTGGACGCGCAGCTTGGGCAGGCTCTCTTGAATGGACTTGTCGACGAACACCATGCCGAGCGTGTCACCGCGATCCACCGCGCGAATGATCTTCTCGCCGTCCTTCCAGACCGCCTCGTCGAAGCTCTGCCCCTTCTGGAAATCAGCGGCGACCTTCTGCGGCTCGGCCCCGAATACCTGGGATAGCTTCTTCACCGCCGAGGCGAAGTCCGGACCCAAGTTCGACTTGGGACCGAGCTTGTATTCCTCGTAAATTTTCCACAATTTGTCGTTGAAAAAGAAGAAATTGCGCGCCGGAATCTCTTTACCGTCGTCGCGCGTGCGGGCGGCCATGCGCGCCAGGCTCTCTTTATTGCCGTAGCTGTATTCGCCCTTGAGCGCCGACTGATCGATGCCCGTCGGCGTATCGACGAACTCGATGCGGCTACGGCGGAGGACCGACTTCTTGCCGTGCAGCTCCTCTTCCACTTCGAGCGACTTCGCGGGGCTGGCGGCCAAGAACTTCTTCTTGAACTCCGCATCGAGATCTTTGTCGTTGAGCTTGGCGATCTGCTCCAGGCTCATGCCGAACTTCAGGCCCGGAAAGACCGGCATCGGAATCGTCTTGGCGGCCGCGGCCTTTTCGCCGGCTGCTTTTTCACCCTTCTCCTTCGGCGCCGCCGCCGAATCTTGCAGGGTCAAAATGGACAGAGCCCCCAGGCTCGTAAGGGCGACGGTGGCGATCAGTTTGAGCTTCATGGCGATTTCTCCGGATCCGCGAGTGCCGGCAACCTAACATCCGAGCTCCGACGGGCTCAAGACTCCGCCGCACTCAGGGCCGCGAGGAGTCTCTAAAATTCGACGAACCGAACCGGTTACTTATTCTGGGTCCGGGCCGCTCTTGGTGATGTGAGCTAGATTCTAATCCGGCCTGTGCCGGCTGTCCTCCCGCAGCCGGTGGCAGCCAGGCCCACGATGGGCTAGGACGCGCACGAGCGATGGACATGTACTCACGCAGTAGTTCAGTCGAAATCAAGGGCGAGCGTGAGATTTCGCTCATGCGCGAAGTGTCTCGTCTGGCCGCGGGCACGCTGGAGCGGGTCGGCCCCATGTTGCGCGCGGGCATCACGACCCAAGAAATCAACGATTTCGTCCACGCCGACACGCTGCGGCTCGGCGCGCGCCCTGCGCCGCTGAACTACCGTGGCTTCCCCAAGAGCGTTTGCACGTCGATCAATGAAGTGGTGTGCCACGGCATTCCCAGCCCCAACCGCGTGCTGAAGGACGGCGACATCATCAACGTGGACGTGACCCACCTATACAAGGGCTTCCACGGCGACACCTCCGCGACCTTCTACATTGGTGAGCCCAGCGCGGACGCCAAGAAAGTGGTCGAAGTCGCGCGCAAGTCGCTGGAGCTCGGCATCGCGCAGGTGAAACCCGGAGCCCGTCTCGGCGATATCGGGGCTGCGATTCAGGAGTTTGCGGAAGGCCACGGCTGCTCGGTCGTGCGTGATTTCGTGGGCCACGGCATCGGCCGCAAATTCCACGATGAGCCGCAGGTCAAGCACTACGGCGACTGGGGCAAAGGCAATCGCCTCAAGGTCGGCATGACCTTCACGATCGAGCCGATGATCAACATCGGCGACTACGAGGTGGTCGTGCTCGACGACGATTGGACCGCCATCACCAAGGACGGCTCCCTCTCCGCCCAATTCGAGCACACCGTGTTGGTCACCCTCGACGGCGTCGAAATCCTCACCCAGCGCGCCGCTCCCCTCGTCGGCAGCGAAATTTTCCCCGACTACTTCTCGAAGTAGCGAAATAATGAGGCGCTCGACTCAAAGAAGCGAGCGCTCGAGCAGCAAACCGCGGAGCCGAGCAGCAAACCGCGGAGCCGAGCAGCAAACCGCGGAGCCCGAGCAGCAAACCGCGGAGCCGAGCAGCAAACCGCGGAGCCGAGCAGCAAACCGCGGAGCCGAGCAGCAAACCG
>Ga0164241_10003400_pt1 | contig 16111 bp, 14 predicted proteins | sample OricomyardsoilBY_FD_108780 | JGI IMG/M metagenome (GOLD analysis project Ga0164241, IMG submission 108780) | Backyard soil microbial communities from Emeryville, California, USA - Original compost - Back yard soil (BY) | ecosystem: Environmental > Terrestrial > Soil > Unclassified | place: USA... | reverse complement strand
CGTTCCTACGCCCGGCGGTTGCCCGCTACGCCGACGAGCTGACCGAGATGTCCGCCGACCTCGCGATCGATGAGCTGTTGGTGATGCGATCCAACGGTGGCGCTCAGACGCCGGCCGGCGCCCGCGAGCGCCCGGTCTCGATGGTCAGGTCGGGGCCGGCTGGGGGTGTCATCGCCAGCATGCACGTGGCGCAGACGACTGGTAACCCGAACCTGCTGATTGCCGACATGGGCGGCACCAGCTTCGACACCGGAATCATTGTCGACGGTGAGCCGGCCCTGACGACGACAGCCGAGCTCGAGTGGGGGATCCCGATCGCCGCGCCGATGGTCGACGTGCGCTCGGTCGGCGCTGGTGGCGGCTCGATCGGATGGCTCGACGACGCCGGCCTGCTCCAGGTCGGACCGCGCAGTGCCGGGGCCGAGCCGGGCCCGGCCTGTTACGGCCGCGGCGGTAACGAGCCGACCGTCACCGACGCCAACCTCGTGCTCGGCCGGCTCAGCCCCGAGCAGCCGCTGGCAGGCGACGTACCGCTTGACCTGGAGGCCGCTCGCGAGGCCCTGGCCGGGCTCGCCGAGCCGCTGGGGCGACCGCTGGAGGAGGTGGCGCTGGGCATGCTGGCGATCGCCGACAACAACATGGCCCAGGCCCTGCGGGTGGTCTCGGTCGACCGCGGGATCGACCCCCGCGACTACGCGCTGATCGCCTTCGGTGGCGCCGGGCCGCTGCACGCGGCGGCGCTGTGCCGTGCCCTCGGCATCCGCCGGGCGATCGTGCCGCCGTTCCCGGGCGCCTTCTCGGCCCTCGGCGCGCTTTGGGCCGACACCCGCTTCGACTACATGCGTACCCGCATCACCAGTCCGACCGAGCCGGACGCCGCCGCCCGGATCGCCGAGATCTTCGCCGGGCTGGAGGAGCGCGGGGCCGGCGATCTTGCCGCCGAGGGAATCGAGTCCGGGGTCGAGATGGAGCGCTCGATCGAGATGCGCTACGTGGGGCAGAACTGGGAGTTGGGCGTGCCGGTATCGGCGCCGATCGACGAGCCGAGCCTGAGCGCGGCGGTGGCCACCTTCCACGCCGAGCACGAGGCCAAGTTCGGCTGGAACCTCTCTGACGGCCGGCTCGAGATGGTCAACTTCAAGCTCGCCGCGACCAGCCGCGGGGAGGCGCCGCCGCTGCCGCGGGTCGAGCCGGGGCCGGTCCCGGAGCCGGTCGCGTGGCGGCGGGTCCGGTTCACGCCCGAGCGCGAGGAAGAGTGTGCGGTCTATGAGCGCGCCGAGTTGCGGGCGGGCAACGCGATCGCGGGACCGGCGATCGTCGCCGAGACCAACTGCACGACCCTGGTCGGCCCTGGCGACACGCTCGTGGTCGAGGCCGGCGGCCACCTCACCCTGGAGATAGGAGAGAGCCGATGAGCGACGGTGTCCCGACGCCAGGAGCGCAGATCGAGACCGACCCGTTCCAACTCGAGATCATGCGCAGCCACCTGGTCACGACCTGCCGCGAGATGGGGATCGCAATGATGCGGACCTCCTATTCGCCGATCTTCAACGAGGGCCTCGACTTCTCCTGTGTCGTCTTCGACGGCAGCGGCGAGATGGTTGCCCAGGCCGACTTCTGCCCGGCGATGATCGGTGCGATCGTCCACGTGGTCGAGTGGACGATCAAGGAGGTCGGGCCCGAGAACATGGAGCCGGGCGACGTCATCCTCCATAACGATCCCTACCGCAACGGCTGTCACTTGCCGGAGTTCATGGTTCTCAAGCCCTGCTTCGTCGACGGTGAGATCGTCGCCTACACGGCCAATATCGCCCACATGGTGGATATCGGCGGCATGGTCCCGGCGGCATTCGGAGACACCCGCAACATCTTCCAGGAGGGCATCCGCTTCCCGCCGGTGAAGATCTACCGGCAGGACCGGGAGGTTGAGGACATCTTCAAGGTGATCATCTCCAACGTCCGTACCCCCGACTACGCCTACGGCGACCTGAAGGCGATGATCGGTTCGCTCTACCTCGCCGAGCGCCGCATCGTCGAGTTGGTCGAGCGCTACGGGCTGCCCGCCTACACGCAGGCCTGCGAGGACATCAAGGACGTCTCCGAGCGGCTCGCCCGGGCCGCGATCGCGCGGCTGCCGGACGGCGAGTATGAGTTCAGCGGCGCGATCGAGGATGACGGCGTCGTCGCCGGCGAGGAATGGGAGATCAAGGTACGGATGGTCGTCGACGGCGACGAGGTGATCGCCGACTACACGGGTTCGAGCCCGCAGTCCGGGGGCTCGGCCAACCAGACCTGGGGCGTGACCGCCTCGGCGACCTACGCGGCGATGTTCAACATCTACGGCGCGATCCCGTTCAACCACGGCTGCTACCGGCCAATCTCGATCATCGCCCCGCCTGGCACCTTCGTCAACGTCGAGTACCCCGGCTCCTGCGTCGGCGGCAACTCGGACTCTTCACCGACCACGGTCGACGTCGTGCTGGGGGCGCTGAGCGCCGCCGCCGGCAAGGGCACCGCTTCTGACGGTGATACCCACGGCATCCTCAGCATCGGCGGCACCGACCCCCGCAGCCGCCAGCCCTACGCGCACCTCTACTTCGACGGTTTCGGTTGGGGTGGGCGCTTCGACCACGACGGCAACGACGTCCAGGTCGGTAAGACCTCGAACTGCGCCAACACCCCGATCGAGGTGCTGGAGACCCGCTACCCGCTCGAGTGTGTCGAGTACGGCCTCAACCTCGACCCGGTCGGGATGCCGGGCGCAGGCAAGTTCCGCGGCGGCTTCGGGACCCGGCGTGTCCTCCGCGTCCTCGCCCCGGAGATGACCCTCAGCGCTCATACCAACCGCAACACGGTCCGGCCCTGGGGGGCCGAGGGGGGAGCGGAGGGCGGCAACTGCCAGGTTCGCCTGCGCCGCGCCGGCGAAGAGAAGTGGCAGACCGCGATCGAGCTGCTCGGCATGACCTCGATCGGCAAGTTCTCCAACGTGACGCTGTACGAAGGGGATGAAGTCCTGATCGCCCTGCCTGGCGGCGGTGGCTACGGCGACCCGAGGGAGCGCGACCCGGAGTTGGTCCGCGACGATGTCCTCCATCGCTACTTCAGCGTCGAGCAGGCGGCAGAGGTGTTCGCCGTCGCGATCGACCCGGCCGATCTCAGCCTCGACCGGGCGGCGACTGCGGCGCTGCGGGGGCGGCCCTGATGTTCCGCGAGGTGAGTGAGATGCCGCGCTGCGGCGCCTGCGGGATCCTCGTCCCGGCGCAGGAGCGGCGGATCGAGCGCGGGGAGCGGGAGCTGGTCGTCTGCTCGGCTCGCTGCGAGGTTCTCTACGACGATTACGTAGAGCCCCGCTACGGCGGCCCGGCCCCCGGCCCGCTGACCTCCGAGAACGACTAGCCGCGCAAGCGCGGTCGTCATTTCATCCGCATACCGGTTGAAATGACGACCACGCTTTGATGGCTCCCCTCAGCCGGGCGGGCCGCCGGCCGCCGCCGGCAGCGCCCGCTTCTGGCGCCAGCGCTGGATCGTGCGGGTGATCGGGCCCTCGTTGCGGGAATCGGCGATCACGGCGATGAGGATGATCGTGCCCTGCACGATCGGTTCGTAGAAGGGGTCGATGCTGAGCAGGTTGAAGCCGTTGCCGATCATCGCGATCAGCATCACGCCGAGGATCGAGCGCCAGATCGCGCCTTCGCCGCCGAGGATCGAGGTGCCGCCGATCACGATCGCCGCAATCACCGCCAACTCCAGGCCCGCCCCGGCGTCGGCCTGGCCGCTACTGACCCGCGAGGCGGCGATGATCCCGGCGAGGCCGGCGCAGGCGCCGCTGAAGGTGAAGGTGAGCGTCCGCACCAGCTCTACCCGCACGCCGGAGAGGCGGGCCGCTTCGGCGTTGCCGCCGGCGGCGAAGACGTAGCGCCCGTAGCGCGTCCTGGTCAGGAAGAGGCCGGTGATGATGGCGAGGGCGGCAAAGATGAAGATCGAGATCTTGACGTCGAACAACTCCGCTTTGCCGAGTTGGCCGAAGGCGTCTTTGTTGACCCCGACCAGGAAGCCGCCGGTGACGATCGCGGCGATGCCGCGGAAGACGTAGCCGGTGGCAAGGGTGGCGATGAAGGAGTTGATCGAGAAGAGCGAGACCAGCGAGCCGTTGATAAGGCCGAGCAGGAGGCCGGCGAGGACGCCGACGATCAAGGCGATGACCGGGTCGCCGGAGGCTGCCAGCTTGGCCGCGATTACGCCGGCGAGGCCGTAGATGGCGCCGACCGAGAGGTCGAAGCCGCCGGCGATGATGACCAGGGTGCCGCCGCAGGCCATGATCCCGATCGGCGCGTTCTGGGCCAGCAGGTTGAGCAGGTTCTGCGAGGTGAGGAAGGTCGAGGAGGACAGCGTGAGCGCGAGGAAGAGGGCGAGGAAGACGACGACGATGCCGTAGTCGCGGAGCAGCGCGAGTGGTCGGCGGTGGCGGCCGTTTCCGGCGGTGGTTTCCGGCGGGGTGGCCGCTGGGGCGGTGCTGGTCTTGGTCATGGGGCTCCTCCATCTCTGGGTTCGTCAGCGGGGGGGCTCCCGAAGGCGGCCCTCATCACCCGGTCCTCGCTCGCTTCGGCGATCGGCAGGTCGGTGACGATCTCGCCCCGGCGCATGACAACCACGCGGTGGGCGAGACCGAGTACCTCCTCCAGCTCGGAGGAGATCAAGAGCACGGCGACCCCACTCGCGGCGAGGTCCCCGATCAGCTCGTAGATGGCGCGCTTGGCGCCGATGTCGACGCCGCGGGTCGGCTCGTCGGCGAGCAGCAGCAGCGGCGTGTTCACCAGCCACTTGGCGAACAGCACCTTCTGCTGGTTGCCGCCCGAGAGCAGCTGAGCAGCGACGTCGCGGCGGTGCCCGGGGACCTCGAGCCGGTCCAGCAGGGCGTCGATCAGGCCCGCCTTGCGGGGCGAGAGGAAGGGGCCGGAGCTGAGCTCGCCGAGGTGGGCGAGGCCGACGTTCTCGCGCACGCTGCGACCCATCAGCAGGCCCTGGCCCTTGCGGTCCTCGGGGACCAGGGCGATGCCGGCGTCGACGGCGTTGCGGGGCGAGGTGGCGGTCAGCGGCTTGCCCTCGAGCTCGATCGTGCCGCTGTCGAGCAGGTCGGCGCCGAAGAGCGCCCGCGCCAGCTCGGTGCGGCCGCTGCCGACCAGGCCGGCGACGCCGAGAATCTCGCCGGCGCGGATCTCCAGCGAGACGCCGCGCAGCGCCTTACCGCGGCGCAGGTCGCGGGCCCCCAGCACGACCCGGTCGGGTTCGACGATCGGCCGCCGCTCGGGGAAGGTCTGTTCGAGGCTGCGGCCGAGCATCGCTTCGACCAGCCGCTCCGGCGTCTGCTCGGCGCTGGCGCTGGTCTGGACGAGGCGGCCGTTGCGCAGGACGGTGACCGTGTCGGTCAGCGCCAGCACCTCCTCGAGGAAGTGGGAGACGAAGACGATCGTGACCCCGCGGGCACGCAGCGTGCGGGCTACCTCGAGCAGCGACTCGGTCTCATCCGGGGTCAGCGCCGCGGTCGGCTCGTCCATCACCAGCAGGCGGGCGTTGCGGGCGAGGGCGCGCAGCACCTCGACCTTCTGCTGGTCGGCGACGCGGAGGCCGCCGACGACCGCATCGGGGTCGATCGAGAAGCCCGAGCTCTCCTGCAGCTCCGCGTAGCGGGCGCGGGTGGCGGCGGTGTCGACAAGACCGAACCGGGTCGGCTCGATGCCAAGGAAGACGTTCTCCAGTGCCGTCCGTTTCGGCACCAGGGCGATCTCCTGCTGGACGGAGACGATCCCGTCGGCGATCGCGTCGCCGGGGTCGCGGTAGTCGACCGGCTCGCCGTCGACCAGGAGCTGCCCTTCGGAGGGCGCGATCACCCCGGCGATGATCTTGCCGAGGGTCGACTTGCCGGCGCCGTTCTCGCCGACCAGTCCGTGGATCGAGCCCCGCTCGATCTCCAGGGTGACGCCCTCAAGCGCCTTGATGCCGGCGAAGCGCCGGCCAACCCCCTCGACGCGAACTATCGCCGAGGGGGTTGATGCGGGCGCGGAGGACACGGTGCTTACTGGTTGATTGCCCACTGGGGCTTGAACTTGGAGCCCTTGTCAGCGGCGGTGTAGTTGGGACCGACTGGGCTCATTTCGACGATGTCGACCTCGGTCCTTTCCGGTTCGTTGCCGCGGACCGCTTCGATCGCGATTTCGGCCGAGACGCGGCCCTCGTCGACCGGTAGGTAGACCGGGGTGCCGAACCAGGCGCCGCGGTCGGTCGCGGCGACGGCCTCGGCGGCACCGCCGTTGCCGATCAGGGTCACGTCCTTGACGCCGGCGTCATTCAGCGCCTGTTCGGCGCCCATCGTCATCTGGTCGCCCGAGGTGACGATCACGTCGATGTCCGGGTTCGCCTGCAGCACGTCTTCGGTCGCGGTGCGGGCCGGGTCAACGAGGAATTCGCCCTCCTCGACAGCGACCACCTCAATCGGCACGCTGGCTTCGCCGAGCACCTTTTCGACCTCCTCCTGCTTGGCGTTCTCAAAGGCGATTTCCTTGCTCGCCGTGATGTAGAAGACCTTGCAGGGCTTGGCGTCGGCGTGGTCCTGTTCGCAAGCTTCGACCGTGAGGTCGCCGAGGTTGGTGCCGTTGGGCACGTTGGGATGCCAGACCGTGGCGACGACGCCTTCGACCTGCGGTTCGCCCTCTTCGATATCGGTCCCGATCGGGGCGTAGGCCGCGACCGTCTTGATGCCCGCTTCGGTCGCTTCTTCGACCGCCGGGGCGACGATCGCGCCGTCATTGGGGAAGACGACGAAAGCGTCGTACTTGCCGGAGGCGATCGCGTCCTGGATCTGGGATGCCTGTTTGGAGCCGTCGAAGGCGCCGTCGAACGAGGTCACGTTGACGTTGCCGAGTTTGGCGGCGGCCTCTTCCACTCCCTTCAGGTTCTGCTGCGAGTAGGAGTTGGCACTGGCGAGGATGAAAGCGCCGAGGTTGACCTGCTCGTCACCGGAGCCACCCCCGGTGTCGCTGTTTGAGTCCCCGCCGCAGGCCGCGAGGGCAAGGGCGAGGATGGAGACGAGGCCGGCGACCAGCACCAGCTTTCGAGATCGGTTCATCGCGGTCCTTCCTGAGAAACCCGTTTTTGCCGGCCCCGGACAGATAGAGATCGGCACTCTGGCCGCAGATGCTCGGCGCCCACCGAGCCGCAGACAACCGCTGAGGCGTCAAAGGTGTCGGGGGTCGACCTGACGCTTTGTCAGGCGCTGGGCACGACCGCCGAACCGGCTTGACGAAGCGTCAGGCATCGCGACCGGGCTTGCTGCTTTCCGCTCGTTGTCCGGGCGGCGGCCGGCGGCCGAGAATCGGCTTCCGCTGCGAAAGGAGGAGGACGATGGGCGAGCGTGATTGGCAGTGGCCGGACGGGAACCGGGTTGCGGTTTCCCTCAGCTTCGATGTCGACGCCGAGTCCGGCTTCCTCGGCGAGGGCGAGGAGTACCGGCGCCGCATCACCTCGCTGTCGGAGGGCGCCTTCGGGGTCCGCCGCGGCGTCCCCCGCATCCTCGACCTGCTTGCCCGGCGCGGCATCGCCGCCACCTTCTTCGTCCCCGGCGACACTGCCGAGCGCCACCCGGCGCTGTGCCCGGCGCTGCTGGAGGCCGGCCACGAGATCGCCCACCACGGCTACCTGCACCTGCGCAGCGACCGGGTCGACGCCGCCGCTCAGCGCGAGGAGATCGAGCGCGGCCTGGCCGCGCTCGACGCGGCCGGGGTGCCGGCCCCCCGCGGCTACCGCTCCACTTCCTGGGAGTTGACGCCGGAGACCTTCGCGCTGCTGCTCGAGCACGGCTTCGCCTACGACTCCAGCTGCATGGGCGATGACCGCCCCTACCGGCAGGAGTGGGAGGGGGAGGCGCTGCTGGAGTTGCCCGTCCACTGGTCGCTCGACGACTGGCCCCGCTTCGGTTGGTCGATCGATGCGGGTGGAAACGTCGCCTCGACCGAGGAGCTCTACGCGAGTTGGCTGGCCGAGTACCGGGCCGCCCGCGAGGAGGGTCGCCACGTCGTCTACACCATGCACCCCGAGGTGATCGGCCGCGCCTACCGCTTCGCGGCGCTGGAGCGGTTGGTCGAGGCGATCGCCGCCGATGGCGACGTCTGGTTCGCGCCGCTGGAGCAGGTCGCCGAGCACGTGCGGCCCCACCTCTTTCCCGCCGAGCCGGCATGAACCGCCTGGTCAGAACCGTTTCCGGGCACCCCGGCGAGCGCGGCCGCGAGCTTGGCGCCGCCCGCGCCGGACAGGTCGCCGCCTGCTTTGACGCCTACCAGCGCCACTTCGAAGCCGGTGGGGCGGGGCTGGAGGAGGTGAGCGCCTGGGGCGAGGAGGCACTGACCGCGGTCGCCGCCTGGGCGCCTTCGCTGGCCGAGGAGATCGAGGGGGTTGCCGCCGGCGCCTCGCTCACCCCGGCCCGGGTGGCGGCGCTCAACGCCCGCACCGAGATCCTCGCCAAGGTGGCCCGGCGCCAGCGCGGCGAGTGCTCGGTGATCGTCGCTCTCGATCCCGCCGGAGCCGACCCGGTCGCCGCCCAGACCTGGGACTGGCACGAGGAGATGGCCTCCGCCTGGCTGGTCTGGGAGTTCTACGACGAGGCCTCGGGGCTCGGCGTGCAGACGCTGACCGAGGCCGGGATCCTCGGCAAGGTCGGGGTCAACTCGGCCGGCGTCGCGGTCTTGCTCAACATCCTCCACCACGACGCTGACGGCGAGGGCCCGGTGGCGGTGCCGGTCCACCTGCTGCTGCGCCGGATCCTGACCGAGGCGGCGACGGTCTTCGACGCGGTCAAGCTGATCTCCTCGGCGCCGCTCTCGGCCTCCAGCGCGGTCACCGTGATCGCCGCCGAGGAGTGCGAGAACACGGCCCTGACCGCTGAGCTGCGCCCCGGCGAACGCCCCGACTACCTGCTGCCGGACGACACCGGGGTGCTGCTGCACACCAACCACTTCCTCGCCGAGCGGGGCCGGGCCGGCGACCGCGAGCCCCTGGTCGGCCCCGACTCGATGTTCCGTTTCGATCTCCTGCGCCGCCGTGCCGCGCGCCTGCGCAAGCGCACCCCGGCGGCGCTGGTGGCGGCCCTGGGCAGCCACCTCGGCGCCGGCGGCGCACTCTGCTGCCACCCCGAACCCGGCGCCGCGGTCGGCGAGCGCTACGCGACGCTGGCCACCGTCACGGTCGAGCCGCGGGCGCGGCGCCTGTGTGTTTCGCCGGGCGGGCCGTGCGAGGCCGGCGAGGGGACCTGGACCGAACTGCTCCCACCCACCAACCCAGCGACCGCAAAGGAGACCGATGTTCGCCCGAATTGACAACCTCGACCTGCTCTGCCACGACGTGCAGGCAATTGTCGACTTCTACCACGGGGTGCTGGGGCTCCCCTTCCATCTGCCCTACGAGCCGGGTGAGGGCTGGGTCGCGCTCGATGCCGGCAACCTGACGATCTACGTCTTCGCCACGACCAACCAGGAAGGCGAGCCGCGCCGCACGCCGGTCAACGAGGTCAACCGGCCAGGCTGGGACTCGATCGCCTTCGAGACCGACGATCTCGACGCCACCATCGCCGCGCTCGAGGGCAAGGTCGAGTGGGCCGCGGAGGAGCCGATCGAGTGGAAACACCCGAGCGGCACCTGGTACCGCTACCGGCCCCTCTATGACCCCGAGGGCAACATGCTTTACGTCACCGAGCCCCACCAGGCGGCCTGAGGCGGCATGGCAGAGCCGATCGAGTTGCGCGCCGTCGTCGGCGGTGAGCGGGTCGGCGCCCGCGGCGGCGCCATCCGCGAGGTCCACAATCCCGCCGACGGGAGCACGATCGGGCGCGTGCCCGAGTGCGCTGCCGAGGACGTCGACCGCGCCGTCGCCGCCGCGGCGCGGGCCTTCGCCGGCTGGCGTCTGACGACGCCGGCCGAGCGCTCGGCGGCGCTGCTGGCGCTGGCCGACCTGCTCGACGCCAACAGCGAGGAGCTGGCGCGGTTGGAGTCGGCCAACGTCGGCAAGCCGCTGGGGGCGGCGCGGGAGGAGAACGTGGTCTCGGCTGACAACCTGCGCTTCTTCGCCGCCGCCGCGCGCACCCTCGAGGGCCGCCCGGCGGGCGAGTACCAGGCCGGCTACACCTCGATGGTGCGGCGCGAACCGGTCGGCGTGGTCGGCCAGATCGCGCCCTGGAACTACCCGCTGCAGATGGGCATCTGGAAGCTGGGCCCGGCCCTGGCGGCCGGCAACACGGTCGTCCTCAAGCCATCCGAGCTGACGCCGCTGACGATGCTCCGCTTCGCTGAGCTGGTGCTCGAGGCGGGGGCGCTGCCGCCCGGCGTGCTCAACGTGATCAGCGGCGACGGCGAACCTGCCGGGGCGGCGCTGGTCGCGCACCCCGAGGTGCGGATGGTCTCGCTGACCGGCGACGTCGGCACCGGCAGGAAGGTCGCGGCCGCGGCGGCGCGGACCCTGAAGCGGGTTCACCTCGAGCTCGGCGGTAAGGCGCCGATGGTCGTCTTCGACGACGCCGACCTGGAGGCGGTCGCCGCCGCCGTCCGCGTCGGCGGCTTCTACAACAGCGGTCAGGACTGCACCGCCGCCTCGCGCCTGCTCGTCGCCGCGTCCGTCCACGACGATCTGGTGGAGGCGTTGATCCCAGAGTTGGAGGCGATCGCGGTCGGCGACCCGGCCGGCGGCGAGATCGAGATGGGGCCGCTCGTCTCACCCGGCCAGCGCGACCGCGTGCTCGGCTTCCTCGATCGCGCGATCGCCGGCGGCGCTGAGCTTCTGGCCGGCGGTGAGGCCGCGCCCGGGGCTGGCGCCTTCGTCGCCCCGACCCTGCTCGGCGGTGTCGGGCAGAGGGATGAGATCGTCCAGGACGAGGTCTTCGGCCCGGTCGTCACCGTGCAGCGCTTCGAAGCCGACGCCGAGGCGATCGCCTGGGCCAACGACGTCCGCTACGGCCTCGCGGCCTCGGTCTGGACCCGCGACGTGGGCCGGGCGATGCGGGCCGTGCGCGACCTCGAGTTCGGCACCGTCTGGGTCAACGACCACCTCCCGTTCATGTCGGAGATGCCGCACGGCGGCGTCAAGGAGTCCGGTTACGGCAAGGACATGTCGATCTACGCGGTCGAGGAGTACACCACGCTCAAGCACGCGATGGTGAAGCTCTGATGGCGGCGGCGAGGGACCTTCAGCAGCTCGCCCGCGACCATCTCTGGCTGCACTTCTCGCGGCTCGGCGAGTACGCCGCCGGGGCGGAGTTGCCGGTGATCGTGCGCGGCGACGGCTGTCACCTCGAAGACAGCGCCGGGCGCCGCTACCTGGACGGGCTGTCCGGCCTCTTCGCGGTCCAGATCGGGTACAGCCACGGCGAGGAGATCGGGGCCGCGGCGGCGGCGCAGATGCGCGAGTTGCCCTTCTACACCAACTGGAGCTACGCCCATCCGCGCTCGATCGAGCTGGCGGCCGAGATCGCCGAGCTGGCGCCGGAGGGGCTGAACCGCGTCTTCTTCGTCTCCGGCGGTTCGGAGGCAGTCGAGGCGGCCTGGAAGCTGGCCCGCGAGTACCACGGCAGCCGCGGCGAGCGGCGCTGGAAGGCGATCTCCCGCAACTACGCCTACCACGGGACGACGATGGGGGCGCTTTCGATCACCGGCGTGGCGGGCCTGCGGACCCCGTTCGAGCCGCTGGTGCCGAGCGTGGCCCACCTCTCCGACACCTCGCGCTACCGGCGCCCGGAGGGCGAGAGCGAGGAGGCCTTCACCGCGCTCCTGGTCGCGGAGCTGGAGCAGGCGATCCTGCGCGAGGACCCGGAGACGGTGGCGATGGTGATCCTCGAGCCGGTCCAGAACTCGGGTGGGGCGATCACGCCGCCCCGCGGCTACTTCGCCGGCGTGCGGGAGGTCTGTGACCGCTACGGGGTGCTGCTCTGCGCCGACGAGGTGATCTGTGGCTTCGGCCGCCTCGGCGATTGGTTCGGCTCCGAGCGCTACGGGATCCGGCCCGACCTGATCACCTGCGCCAAGGGCCTCTCCTCGGCTTACGCCTCGATCGGGGCGCTGATCGCCGCCGACCACGTCGCCGCGCCCTTCCTCGAGGGAGAGGCGATGTTCACGCACGGGATGACCTTCGGCGGCCACCCGGTGCAGTCGGCGATCGCCCTCGCCAACATCGAGATCATGCGCCGCGAGCGGGTGGTCGAGAACGTCGCCGCCAACCGCGACGACTTCCATAGGACCCTGGCCCAGCTGCTCGATATCGGCATCGTCGGCGACCTCCGCGGCGACGGCTACTTCTGGGCGCTGGAGCTGGTCAGGGACAAGGAGACCAAGGAGCCCTTCAGCGACGACGAGGCGGAGTGGCTGCTGCGCGGCCTGATCTCGCGCCGCGTCTTCGAGGCGGGCCTGATCTGCCGCGCCGATGACCGCGGTGAGCCCGCCGTGCAGGTGGCCCCACCCCTGATCGCTGGCCAGGCTGAGTTCGACGAGATCGTCGGCATCCTCGGGGAAGTCCTGACCGAGGCCGACACCGCCCTGCGTAGATCCGGAGGCGGTGTCGATTTCGCAGATCCTCGTTCGTCGTAGTGGGTAGAGGCGGGATGATCGGGCAATCCGAGCTTCCGCAAAGACGACTGAGAGGACACCGAGATGAGGGTTATGGCGATTGTCAAGGCGACCGAGGACTCCGAGGCCAGCGTGATGCCGAGCGAGGAGATGCTCACCGAGATGGGCGCATTCAACGAAGAGCTGGTCAAGGCCGGCGTGATGCTGGGCGGGGAGGGCCTGCACCCGACTTCGAAGGGCGCCCGGGTCAGCTTCGGCGGCAGCGGTGAGCGGACCGTGATCGACGGGCCCTTTACCGAGACCAAGGAGCTGATCGCCGGTTTCTGGCTGCTGCAGGTGCGTTCCTTCGACGAGGCGGTGGAGTGGATGAAGCGCTGCCCCAATCCCCACAACGAGCCGGGCGAGATCGAAATCCGCCAGGTCTTCGAGGCGGATGACTTCGGCGAGGAGTTCACGCCGGAGCTGCGCGAGCAGGAGGACCGGCTGCGCCAGCAGGTCGAGCAGAACCAGTAGCCGAGCGGACGGCGCGGCGGGCGAGCTGAGATGGAGAGGGAGGACGCCCGCCGCGCGATCGACGCGGTCTGGAGGATCGAGTCGGCCCGGCTGATCGCCGGGTTGGCGCGGATGACCGGTGACGTCGGCGTCGCCGAGGACCTCGCCCAGGACGCGCTGCTGGCAGCGCTGGAGCAGTGGCCGGCGGCGGGCGTCCCCGACAATCCCGGTGCCTGGTTGATGACGACGGCGAAGAATCGCGCGATCGACCGCATCCGCCACCGTGAGATGGCGGCCCGAAAGCAGGAGCAGTTGGGGCACGAAGTCGAGTTGCGGGCGCGCCACGGCGAGCCCGACCTCGCCGCGATCGCCGACGATGAGATCGGCGACGACCTGCTCAGTCTGATCTTCACCGCCTGTCACCCGGTGCTCGCCACCGAGGCACGGGTGGCGCTGACCCTGCGCCTGGTCGGCTCGCTGACCACGGCGGAGATCGCCGCCGCCTTTCTCGTCAAGGAGTCGACGGTGGCGCAGCGGATCGTTCGCGCCAAGCGGACCCTGGCCGAGGCGCGGGTGCCGATCGAGGTGCCGGGCGCGGCCGAGCGCGAGCAGCGGCTGGCCTCGGTGCTGGAGGTGATCTACGCGATCTTCAACGAGGGCTATGCGGCCAGCGGCGGCGAGGAGTTGATCCGGGTCGACCTCTGCGAAGAGGCGATGCGGCTGGGGCGGATCCTCGTCGGCCTGGCGCCGCGGGAGCCGGAGGTGCTGGGCCTGGTGGCGCTGATGGAGTTGCAGGCATCGCGCTTCCCGGCGCGGACGGGTGCGGCCGGCGAGGCGATCCCGCTGCTCGAGCAGGACCGCTCGCGCTGGGACTTCGTCCTGATCGGGCGGGGCCTGAAGGGGCTGGAGCGGGCGGAAGCGCTGGGCCGGCCGCTCGGCCCCTACGCGTTGCAGGCGGGGATCGCCGCTTGCCACGCCCGCGCCCGCACGCCCGAGCAGACCGACTGGGAGCGGATCGTCGCCTTCTACGACGGCCTCGCTGCGATCACCGGCTCGCCGGTCGTGCGGCTGAACCGGGCGGTGGCGGTGGGAATGGCGTTCGGCCCGGCGGCGGGCCTGGAACTGCTCGACGGGCTCAGCGGCGAGCCCGCGCTCGCCGGCTACCACCTGCTCCCGGCCGCTCGCGGTGAGTTGCTGGAGCGCTCGGGCGCGAGGAAGAGGCGTCAGCGGAGTTCGCCCGCGCCGCCGCGATGAGCGACAACGCCCGCGAACGGGCGCTGCTGCAGGCGCGGGCGGAGGGACGGCGGGGTTGACGCCCCACCTATGGGCGCTTCGCCGCCGTGGCAGCCGGGAGTCGCTTGACGACCGCCTCGGCGAACCGCCGGGCCGCGGCCGGCTCACCCAGTAGGTGCAGGATCGGGTCGGTCACCTCGACCTCGTTCACGGCCGGTCCGCCAGGGGTCTCCAGCAGGTCGATCCGGGCGAAGAGCGGGGCGCCGAAGCGGCCGGTCACGTGGGCGACGGCGCGATCGGCGAGTTGCAACTGCGCGGCGGTCGGCCTGTAGCCGGCTTCGGTCTTGGTTCCGGCCCCGAGGAAGCCGGGACGGCGCACGGCGTGGCTGAACCTGGCATCGAAGTAGACGAGCGATGCTTCGCCGCGGTCCTCGACCGAGCTGAGGTAGGGCTGGATCAGGGCGGGGTGGCCGGCCTTGTGCAGCCGGCGGATCTGGTCAGCGGCCCGCGCCTGTTCGTCCTGCTCGTAGCGCTGGACTCCTTCTCCACCCACCCCGACGGAGGGCTTGACCACGAACGGATGGTCAGGTGCTGACGTCAACGCCTCTCCCACCAGGACCCATCGCGTCGGCACTATCGACACACCGGCGCTCTCAAGATCCCGCAGGTATGCCTTGTCGGTGTTCCAGCGCACCATCGGGAAGGGGTTATGCAGCCGCTTGATCGCACCCGCCCAGCCGAGGAACTCCTGCAGCCGCTGGACGTAGTCGATCGGACTGCGCAGCACGATGGCATCGAACTGCGACCAGTCGACCGCAGTGTCATCCCAGAGCGTTACTACACACCTACAGTTCAGTTCCTTTAACGCTGACAGCAGAGGGTGATCGTCGTCCTCCAGGTGTGGCAGGGATCGGCAGGTGACAAGGGCGACCGCGCGTGTCATAGTGGAAATCGTCCGATCACTCAAGAGGAGGAACGGTAACATGGAGCGCTTCCACTGGACCTCGTTCGACGTCAACAGTCTGTTGCCGTCGGATTGGCAGGCGCAGGTCCTGCGGGTAGCCGCGGAGCAGCGCACGGAAAAGGATCTCGTGCCGACCTCGGTCACCTCGCGCGAGGGTGCCACCGTGACCAAGGTCCCGGTCATGTCGGTCGGCGGGTTGGCCGTAAAGGAGCACCTGCCGTGGCTCTATGAGAGCTACCGCGGCCTCTTCCTGGAACTCGCTCAGCAGACCACCAGCGAGCCCGTGGTGACCGCTCGCGACGACCGCTACGGAGCAGTGCTCAACGTCCAGGCGGGCGCCGACATGCGCTACGAGTGTCACGTCGACTCCAACCCGATCGAGGGGCTCCTCTACTGCACGGGCCACCCTCCGGGTACCGGTGGTGAGCTTGTCGTCGCCAACTCGACCAGCGCCGCGGACGTGGAGGCGGTCGAGGCGGACGCGTCCGTCGTCTATCCCGTGCAGGGAAACCTGATCCTCTTCGACGCGCGCAACTTCGCCCACTACGTGCGGCCGCTGGTCGATGACGACGCGGTCCGGATCGTCGTCGCGATGAACTTCTACACGCCGAGCTCACCCGAGGAACAGCGTCCGCCGGATCTGAACCGTCACCTCTTCGGGGCCGATTGAGCAGGCGCGAGCAGGGTTTCGTCGGGCGTCACGGCCTCTGGGACGAGCGACAGCAAGCGGCCGCTGCAGAGCTGCTCGAGATCCTGCCCACGGTGGACTCGGTGCGGGTTGTTCTCAGTGACCTCCATGGCTTGCCGAGGTCGAAGTCCTTCGCCG
>Ga0164241_10003399_pt1 | contig 16114 bp, 15 predicted proteins | sample OricomyardsoilBY_FD_108780 | JGI IMG/M metagenome (GOLD analysis project Ga0164241, IMG submission 108780) | Backyard soil microbial communities from Emeryville, California, USA - Original compost - Back yard soil (BY) | ecosystem: Environmental > Terrestrial > Soil > Unclassified | place: USA... | reverse complement strand
TTCGACATACGTAAACTCATCATTACCGACGACAACCAGTGAATCACCATTAGGACTTAGAGCAAATGCTCTGGTATGCCCTACTGGAATATCTTTCACCAAATTGACGAGTTGCCCGGTTTCTACATCCCAAAATTCAACATTGCCTTCAAAATTTAAGACACTCACGACAGTAGATGACGCCCATTCGATGTCAAATGGGGCGTATATTGATATATCTCGCCGAGTAATCCGCTGTTTCACTGATAAATCGCTTGTGTTTAAGATAATTAGTGAGCCAGTTTCGTTTTCGAGTAATGCCATCGAATTTTTATCCGGTGACATTTTGAGAGAAACCAGTTGTTCACCCTCTATGCGGGTTGTAGTTTGAAAGGTTTTACTTTCTAAGCTGTAGGTATGAAATTGGTTTTGAGAGGTGAGGACGCCAACGCTTTGCAAATCGAGCCATGTCATGCCTAATAGGAAATCTTCGGACAAGAGGCCGACTTGGATTGTCTCGACTGTTTCCGCCTCGTCAACATCCCAAACCAGTATTTCCCCGCCTTTATTGACAGCAATTTTTGACCCATTTGCGTTCCACAACGGTGTTCTGTCAAAGGTTTCGGCGTTAATGCTAATGTCGCTCAATACGCCAACAAAATTTTGCTCTGACAAAGACCAGAGTCTGATAAATTCGACAGTATTTTCTTTGTCAGTGGTATATACGGCTAAAATCGTCCCCATCGGATTCCAAGCTAACCCATATACTGGCCCGTCTGTATTGACCTTAACGATAATCTCTCCAGAGGCCAAAATCAGAAAACCAAAATCATCCGTACCAAAAATGCCGCCAACCACACTATTTTCCCCATTAGGGTGTATAGCAACAGCACTTAAAACAGGTTGAAGCGATGGTTGAGAATGCAGAATATTGAGGGTCATTCCCCCAAATAGGATAAGAATTAGGTACAAATTTATAAAGACTTGATTCTTAGTAGCCATCTTGTGATCTCCAAACCCAATTATGATTGGTATAAATCTGACTCACAGGTATATTGATTTGACTAGGAAGTGTAAAAAACCTCCAAGAGTGATCTGAAAAATATGTGTTTAGATCGTTATCTAAATCAGGTTCGTCAAAATTTGTACAATAAAAAGGGCGTGGTTTAGTATCTTGGACACCAGTGAAATCAACTACATAGGGCACTGTTAGTGCAAGATTATTTGCAGCATATTTTACAATATTTGGATTATTAAATGCTTCTATATATGTTAGGGGATAGTCAAGTATATCCTGATCATAAATTGCCGCAGCAGTACAACTTTGGATTTTCCACCATCCAATCACTATAAATCCGTGAAAATCAGCGTTAAGAGGATTAATATAAACATAATCCCCAGTTCTTATGGAGAACCGAAATAAAGTCAGCATGAATATGTCACCGAAAAATCACGCCGATCCTATTCATCTTCTCCATGAGTGCTAGATTGTTTTCAATAGTTTTACCGCCGTGCGCTATCGCGATGATATGTTCGATATGAAAACGGACATCGCTAAATTCTTGGCTAACACGGCAATACTCACAACATCCACCAGCGCGTTCTATGACGGTTTCCCGTAATCGGATGGGAATATAGCTCATGCCTGCCCCGCAAGTTTGAGTTTCGCTTTGGTTTTGACCAATGTCATCACATGCGAGATAGTCAAAAGTTTTTCTAGTTCTAAGCGTTCATCAGGCGAAAGCTCACCCGCGCTGTTTTTCTCTAGTAATCCATCTAAATATTGCTGAGTCTCGGGGGCTACAGTGTACTTGGCGAGGTCTTCTAAGCTCGGTTCAGAGGTCAAAAAATCTGCGATTTCCATCGCTATTGAGTGTTGCACATTAATCGCCATGATGATTTCCTATGATACGTCTAATGTGGAATGATTCACTGATTTTAGCCGCTTTAGCCCTCATCCCCCGCCCCCTTCTCCCTCAGGGAGAAGGGGAAAAAGCGTGTGTTTTAAGTCCCTCGCCCTGAGGGAGAGGGATTTAGGGTGAGGGCTAAAACAAAAACATCAACAAAATCTCGTTTTCCGTCGTTTGCCTCATGCGAAGAATTAGCGGGAATCATTCCACATTAGGCATATATTTATTCGTCGCTGCCAAAATCTTGCGGCGGCTTGACCGTGAACATGTAGCCCACGCCGCGCTCGGTACGAATGTAGTGCGGGTGATGGCTGTCAGCCTCCAGCTTGCGGCGGAGGCGGTGCATGTGGACGCGCAAGGTGTCCTCGAACACATCCTCATCCGGCCAGACGCGGGCAATCAACATCCGATTCTCGACCACGCGCCCCGCGTTACGCAACAGGACATGCAGCAAAATCGACTCGGTGGGCGTCAAGCTGATGGCTTTACCATCCATCACGACGCGATTGTGCGCGAAATCGATTTGTAAGTGTGTATCAATCTCAACCACAGGCTCATTAGCATAATCAAGGCTGGGCATCCGCGCCAAAATCACGCGGATACGTGCTTCTAGCTCACGGGCATCAAATGGCTTGACCACAAAATCCTCAGCATATTTTTTCAAGCCTTGCACCACGGTTTCCGTGTCACGCACGGCGGTCACGAACATAATGGGGACATCCGCCATCGCCTTCAGACGACTGGCGAACTCGAACCCGTGCATATTATTCGGCAGCATTAGGTCAACCAAAGCGATATGCGGCAACCCCTCTGAGCGCACATATTCCAGCGCAGAAGGGCCGTCTTCCATCGCAATCACCTCAAACCCGTTACGGGTGAGGTGGTCGGTCATCAACTTACGAATCTTCTCATCGTCTTCGACGATAAGAACTTTTGATTTTCTCATCAGTGCTTCTCCCCTATTAAGCATCTAGTGTCTGGCACAATATAATGTAATTGCGAAAGCCTGATAGTAATATACTTCATACGTAATGTAACGTCAACACATTATATCCCAATGTATTATCCTGAATTACGGGGTATTTATCTTATCCGCGTCACGATGTTTTGCCGCGTTCTAGGCTACAATTACCTTCATCTTACAGGGCGTAGCCTGCTACGTCCCGACCTATAAGGGGGAGTCGTGGCGCGCATCTTCATCAATTATCGGAGGCAGGACAGCGAGGGGTATGTGGGACGCCTATATGACCATTTGCTGCGCCATTTCGAGGCCGAACAGGTCTTCATGGACGTAGACTCTATCCCGATGGGCGTCGATTTTGTTACTTTTCTGGATGAAGCCGTCGCGCAGTGTGATGTGCTATTGGCCGTGATTGGGCCGATATGGGCGGCGGCTGCCAATGATGAAGGCGCACGCCGCTTGATGCTTGAGGACGATTTTGTGCGGATTGAAATTGAGGCCGCCATCCGTCAGGGCAAAACAGTCGTGCCGGTCTTGGTCGGAGGCGCGAAAATGCCGCGTACCGCTGACCTCCCCATCACGCTACATCCCATCACGCGGCGCAACGCGGTAGAACTCAAACACGCGCAATTCGCCAAAGATGTAGACCGACTGGCTGAAGGAGTCCGCCGCTTGACTGCCGTCAAAGCGCCCGCCAGCTCCGCTGTTCGCGCCGAAAAAGAGGCCGCGCTTAAGGCCATCCGTAGCGACCTGATTGCCGCCACAGACTCCCCGTTATACCCGTTGCGCCAAGAGAATCGCTTCTTCCCCGTGTTGGGAGATGGCAACGCTGATGCGACGCTCTTATTCATTTCCGAAGCGCCCGGGATTAATGAGGCCAAAGAAGGCCGCCCGTTTTTCGGGCAGTCCGGCGCGGTATTGAATGAGATGTTGGCGACAATTGGGCTGACTCGTGAGCAGGTATTCGTGACCAATTTTGTGTTGGATTATATGGGCGGAAAGCGCGAGCCAAAACCCGCCGAAATCGCGTATTATGCGCCATTTGTTGACCGGATTTGCGAGGTCATCCGTCCCGCCGTCATTGTTGCGATGGGCGGGACGGCTATGAAAGTGTTGCTAAAAAAATATGAGCAGCCGGAAGCAAGTCAGAAAATCAGTGAAATCCACGGCAAGCTGTTGCCCGTCACCGCCTCATGGGGGGCTATTCACATCGTCCCGACTTACCATCCGGCCTCGGTGTTGTACAGCGCAAGCTGGAAAGCGTGGCTGCGTGAGGATTTCCAAAAGCTAAAGCTGTTCGTTTAGCCTAGCGACTCTGGACGGGTGTCAACTTCCAGATATGACCGCCGTTCTCATCCACCGCGCTAAACGCCAACGACCCATCTGGCGCGGCGGCGATGTCAATACGGCAACGCCCCTCGCCTAATGGCAATTCTTCCACCGACTCCACTTGAGTACGCGTGTCATTCAGCGTCAGCAATCGTAATGAGGGGTAATTACTATTCCACACGCAAAACATCGGCTTGCCATACCATGACGGCACATCTGGGTTGGGGTAGACCAAGACGCCGGTGGGGGCTTGGGTTGGGGTAAAGCTCAACAGCGGGCGCTGATAGTGAGTCTGATCAATGCCAGCCGCAGTCTCTCCACACACGTAATCCGGCCCCGCGCCATAATTCTTTCCGGGCAGAATCAGGTTGATTTCATCATCGCACGAGTCCCCATTTTCGCTGGCATAAATCAGGGTGCGGTCATCGTCGGGCATGAAGTCGAAATCGAACGAGTTTCGTAACCCATACGCATAGATACTGCTGCCCTCAAACGGGTTTCCCTCAGCGGGGACAAGGCCGTCCTCCGTCACCTCGAATCTGTGAATTTTCCCCGGCAACACCGTGAGGTCTTGGCTGAAAGCGGGGGTTTCATAGTTGCCAATCGAGACGTACAAGCGACCACGTTTATCGAAATGCAGATTGCCGCCATTGTGAATCAGCGTGCCGCCGTCTAACGGGACGGACAACATGATTTCGGGGTCGCTACCCACCCCATCCGACTCGGTGAAGCGCACGACCTGATTGGCGGGGTAATCGCGGGTCGTGCCGGGCGCGGTGCGATACACCCAGATATGACCGTTGTCTGTATAAGCGGGGTCGAGCGCAATCCCCAGCAGACCGCGCTCAACCAACGAATCAACCTCAAAGGTGATGACCGGCGCGGGTTGCAGCACGCCATCGGCGCTGACGACCCGCACTTTCCCGCTGATTTTTTCCGTGTAAAACAAGCGTCCATCGGGTGCGAACGCCAGCGCGACGGGGTAATCGGCGTCGGTCAGTTTTTCGACAGTGTAGGTCGCCCCGCCCGCCGTGAAGGTCTGGGAAGACTGGGCGACTGCACTGCTCAAGCAGAGGGTCAGCAACGCGAATACAACGGCAACGATTCTGGGCATTGTCGTAAATCCCTCTCGGTTAACTATCGCGGATGGCGCGTAACAGTGCGCGTGGCCCGGGGAATTTGCCACTCATCAGCAATTGAGCGCGGAACAACCGCCCCGCCACCCAGAACGCGCCCAATACCGTCGCGCCCAACACCGTCACGCTCAGGATGACTTGCCACAGCGGGACGGCCACCATCGTCGAACGCGCAATCATGGCAATCGGCGCGGTCAACGGGAAGATGCTCAGGATGACGGCCAGCGGGCCATTGGGGTCTGCGACGAACTGATTCATCAAGAAGTACGGAATCATCGCTGGCAGGACAAAGACAATCGTGTACTGTGAGCCTTCTTGCGAGGAGTTAGACAACGCCCCTACCGCGCCGAACGCAGCTGCGAACAAGAAAAAGCCCAACATAAAGTAGATGATTAGCACCGGTAAAGATTGCGTTGGGATGCTGATGGCGTTCAAGAACGGGATATTCTGCATGAGAAATCCCGATTGAAGTTGGAACAACAGCACGCTGATGATCCCCCATACCACAATCTGGAACAGCGCCATCACGCCCTGCGCGATGACCTTGCCCGCCAACAACTGTCCGGCGCGCACGCTGGTGATGAGGATTTCGACCAGACGATTTTCTTTCTCCTCAATCACGCTCTGCATCATGTAGCCGCTGCCCGTGAAGACCGTCATCAGGAACAGCAACGTGAAGCCGAACATGACCACATAATCGGCATCTTGATTGAGGGCGGTTTCTACGACGGCATCACCCTCTGCGACGGGGTAGAGGACGCTGGTCAGGTCAACTTGATTAATCCGCACCGGATTTTCAAAGCGCGGCAACAAATCCGGCGGGACGCTGGACTCCAACGCCGCCACCGTCAACGCCTCGATAGGGTCATTACTCACGTTATCTAACGCCATTTGCGAGATGATTTGGCGTGCCTCGCCCGTTTCGGCGTAATCAGACGGGATGACGTAATACACTTCGATGTCGCCTGCGTCCAACGCGGCCTGTGCAGCCGCTTCGTCAGGATACGCCGTCAGCGGCGCACCTTCGGGGATGAGCGAAAACAAGCCGCTTTCATCCACATAACCAGCGGTCTTGAATCCGTCAAAGCGCTTGGCGATTTCTTGGACTTGTTCGACGCTCGGCAACGGGGTTAAGACCTGCCACAAACCAGACAGCGCCCCGAGGAGGAAGGGCAAGCCGAATGTGATGAGCAGAAAACTGCGACGCCGTGCAATCCGGCTGATTTCATAGCTGAATACGCGCCAAAAATTACTCATGACGTCACCTCCTTTGCCTTGACCGCAGTCTGCCCGACACTATCCCCACGCCCGCGAAGCACCTGCCAGATACCGCGCAGTCCGGGCGTCTTGCCATACGACAGGATGCCCCACCGGAACAGCCGTGACGCGCCCCACAAAATCAGCAAATCGGTCACGATGAGGCCAATGATGCTGACCGCAATTTGCCAAGCGGGGACGGTGGTCAGGCCGCTTCGCATCATAATCGCCATCGGGGAGGTGAATGGGATGAGCGAAAAAATCGTCGGGATTGCCCCGTTGGGGTCGAGCAAGAAGGTCACGATAGCCATATACGGCAGCATGACCGGCATCACGATAATGACCGAGAGCTGCCGACTCTCTTGCTCAGAGTTTGATATTGCGCCGATGCCCGCCAAGCCCGCCGCCAAGAGGAAGTAGCTCAGGATGTAATAGACCAGCGCCAAGACAATCATGTCGGGCGGGATGCTCAGACCCAACAGGAAGTCTTGTTGTTGGGCAATCGACAATCCGACCACGCCCGCCACTAAGAACACCACGACTTGTAACAGGCCGAGTAAGCCCATCCCCAGCACTTTGCCCGCCAAAAGTTCAAGCGGGCGCACGCTGGTAATCAGGATTTCCATGATGCGATTGGCTTTTTCTTCGCTGAGCGTGTTCATCAGGAATGAGCTGGTTGTCATGGACGCCAACACCAAGAAAAACCCGAACATCAGCGGCAAGAGCGTGATGAAGAACACGCTATCAGAGTCAAACGTCCGGTTGCCGTCCAAGACCGTGATGGTCAAATCGGCAGAGTTTTCGATGCGTGCCGTCGGTAACGGCAGTTCAACCGTCGCGCTCAGATTCGCCAGAACCAGCGAGTCGGCGGCATCGAACAGGTCTTCGGGCGCGCTACGCAACCCGTAGAGTGTGGCCTTGCCCGACGCGACATATTCGGGCGAAAAGTCGATATATCCGACCAGCTCACCATCAGTCATCGCTTGCCGTGCGCTGGCCTCGTCCGTCACCCAGACGAATAAGTCAGGGTATTCCTCCGGCTGCACCTGATTCGAGAAAATCCCCTGCTCGGTACGGTCTAAAACCCCGACGGGGCTATAACTGCCGAGGTCGTCCCCGCTGCTGCCCGTCAGGACGCCGAGACCGATGCTGGCGGCTACCAGAATTGGGGTACCAAATACCGCGAACAAGAACGATGGTCGTTTGAGATTCGACCAGAACTCCTGCATCGCAATCAGCCAAACTTTGGTCATATTCATGCGTTCACCCGACCTTCTACCACGCGGATGAAGATGTCATTGAGGCGCGGGACGGCTTGGGCGAATTTTTGCACCTCGACGCCCGGAGTCTGCGCCAGCGCGGTCAGCATGTCGTTGGAAGTCGTGCCTTCCTTCAATTGTAGCACTGCTGTGCGCCCATTTTCGCTGATGTCCGCGTGCGCCACGCCCGGCACGCTCGCCCAATCGCCTTTGCCTTCGACCTCGATGGCGTGGGTGGCATAGCGGCTGCGTACTTCGTCCACCGTGCCGTACAGCGCTACTGTGCCTTTATTCATCATCAACAAACGCTCGCAAAGTTCTTCCACTTGGAACATCTGGTGCGTACTCATGACGATGGTTGTGCCGTCCTTACGGAGGGTCATCAGCAAATCCATCAGCACGCGGGTGTTGACGGGGTCAAGGCCGCTGAACGGCTCATCGACGATGATAAGTTGCGGGCGGTGCATGACCGTGACCGCGAATTGGATTTTTTGCTGCATCCCTTTCGACAGCTCGCTCACTTTTTTCTTGGCGTGCGAGTCGAGTTCGAGATATTTCAACAATTCGAGAGCGCGGGCGTTAGCATCCCCACGGCTCATCCCTTTCAGCCGTCCCAGATAGGACATCATCTCCAACAATTTGACGCCGCGATACAAACCGCGCTCTTCGGGCAAGTAGCCGATTTTATCCTTAATCGCATCCGTCATTTTGCCGCCCAAAACGGATATGGTGCCGCTGTCTGGCTTAATGATATCCAGAATCATTCGCATGGTTGTCGATTTGCCTGCGCCGTTTGGCCCAAGCATGGCGAAAATTTCGCCCTGTTGGACTTCAAACGATATATCGCTGACGGCGCGGAAACTGCCGTAGTTTTTGGTGACGTTCTGCACCGAAATGACAGGTGATGTCATGGTCTGCCTCTCTATGGGGGTGGTATAGGGTGTGAGTCGTAAAAATAACGCTCCTATCACTTTACAGCCGTTATGCGCGTAGTAACATCCCTCTAGTTGGGGATTCACTCGACATTTTGCTCGGCTTTTTGTTCTATACGAGGGAGTCTATACGGGTCATGGCATAGGAAATGGGGTAATAACCTCATAGGGTGAGGGGGATAAACAACTCGTGTCATTGGGTATTTCATAAAAATACGGCTCATGTTCAGAACGGGTGAATTTGCCCTGTTTTTAGGTTCAAAATTTCACCCAATGCACTTGATTTGAACAAGAGCCAAAAATAATGTGCCTTGCGTCTCATGAGAGAACCCATGAGCATTTCCGAGCGCATTGTGTTTGCTGACGCCAGCGATGCTAAACGGTTGACATGGAAAGCCAGCCGTCAAACTGTCATGGTCGGGTAGGCTTGAAGCTGGAATCTGGGTAATATCACCCAATGGATGGTGTCCGTAATTAGCAGCTGACCTTACGCACAGGCTACCACATCCCCAAATTTTTCCCGCAGTAATGTAATTTCCCCAACACGGAAATACATCTCTGTCTTTCTCCTTGAGGGAATGAAACAGAGGGCAAGGGAATAGAATCCTCCCTCGTGCGTAACATCAGTTAGCGGTATATGTTTGTTGAGCCAGCACATCCCAATCAGCTGCAAAAATAAACTCGCATCCAGCACGCTCAAAAGCAAGCCGAAAGCCGCCGATGCCCGCGAACAAGTCAACACAAGTCAATCGTTTAGATTTCGAGCGATAAGATTTCATCACACATCCAAATCATAGATGTCGTTGCGCTTCCAGCCGGAAACGCTGGCGACGGCTTTGGCGGCTGCCGAGCGCGACTCGCCGGAGGCCAATTGAGATTGGAAGGCGGCGCGAACGCTGGCCTCGTCCCATGCTGACGGCGCGGGGGCGGGGCCGAATAGCACGACAATTTCCCCACGCGGGGCGTCCGCGCCATAGCGCTTCAGCACATCGTCAATCGTGCCGCGTGTGAATTCCTCAAATTTCTTGCTGATTTCTCGTGCCACACAGCACGGCCTATCCCCGCCGAACGCATCGCGGGCGACGGTCAACGAGTCGGCTAACCGATTGGGCGACTCATAGGCGACGAGCGTCCGGCGGACGTGTGCCAACATGGTGAACAGGTCTTTTAACCCCTTGCGCGGCAAAAACCCGAGGAAGATAAACGTATCAGTCGGCAGGCCGGATGCGGTCAGCGCGGGCAGAATGGCGTTCGCTCCGGGCAACGCCTCGACGCGGTAGCCACGGCTGGCGGCCTCGCGCACCAGCTCAAAGCCCGGGTCGCTGATTCCCGGCGTCCCCGCGTCGCTGATGATGGCGACATCGCCCAGTTCCAACGCCGCGAATAGCGCATCCAGTTTTGTGAGCTTGTTATGCTCGTGATAGCTCGTCAGCGGGGTGGTGATGTCATAATGCTGGAGCAGGATACGGCTGGTGCGCGTGTCCTCACAAGCGATGAGCGCGACCTCTTTTAAGATACGCAGCGCCCGCAGCGTGATGTCTTCGAGGTTACCGATGGGGGTCGGGACAAGGTAAAGCGTACCAGACATGGGGTTTCCGTAGGGTATGCGGCGGCACGTCATGACGGATGCGCCTAAACCGCGAAAGTTGCTTATGTTATTATAGCCTGTAACCCACAAGTCACGGAACACATAACCCGCTATGAGCCGTTTTCGCACCCCTGTCGTCCTCTTCCTCTCCGCGCTATTTTCGCTGACGCTGACCCTCCCCGCACAAGCGCAGGTCAGCTTTACCGCGTGTGCAGGGTCTACACCCTCCAGCATTACCTCCGACTGCTTAACGCTGATGGAGACGTTCCCCGTCCCCACCGTGGCACAAATCCCCCTTGATAAGCAGACTCTCGGCAACTATAGCTTTTATAAAGTGAATGTGGTCGGCGCGGGGGTTTATGATGCACCGGGCGGCAACTTGACTCGCAACTGGCCGGAAGGCTTCCATTTCGTCAGCGCGATTGATGCACTAGACGGTTGGGTTCAAATTCAAGACGGTGGCTGGATGTTGGAGAGCGAACTCAAATATTCGCCCGCCTCAGAATTGACCGGCGTGCAACTTCTGGACGGCCTCAACACCCAATTTGCGTGGGTGCTTGGGATTATGTGTACTTCCCCCGCACCGGGCGCACAGCAAGATTGTGAAAACGGGCGCTTGCTGGAACGATTTGACCGTATCAACCTGTTTGCCGAGGTCTTGCACGATGACGGCTGGATTTGGTACATGGTCGGCCCCGACCAATGGGTCGAGCAGCGCGTGGTCGCCAAGCCGGTCAAGGCCGAGCGCCCAGAAGGTCTTGAAGGCCGCTGGGTGTCGGTTGACTTGTACGAGCAAGTCTTGGTCGCCTACGAGAACGATACCCCCGTATTCACCACCGTCATCGCCACCGGCCTGCCCGGATGGGACACCAACGAGGGCGTCTATAAGGTATGGGCGGCGCTGCCCGCTGACCGGATGAGCGGCGCAGCGGGCGCACCGGACGCCTATGACCTGACGGGCGTGCCGTGGGTGCAATATTTCGACGGCTCCATCAGCTTACACGGCACGTACTGGCACAATAATTTCGGCTATCGACGCAGTCACGGTTGCGTCAACCTGAGCATCAGCGATGCCCGTTGGCTGTTCGAGTGGGCGGAAGACGGCGACCAAGCCCCGCGTAACAATGGCCCCGTGGAAAATGCTACCGGCCTCGGCGTGTTTGTCTGGGCGTCCGGTGAGTATCAAGTCGGCGGCGCTGCCACCAAATAAACCCGACTTACGCCTGCGACTCCACCCGCGTGAGCCACGCCTCTACCGAGGCGCGACTCATCGGGCCGCCATGCCCAACATAAAATTTCTGCGCGCCAGCGTCCAACAATTTACGGACACTGGCGCGTATGATTTTTTTATCCGCCACATCATACAAATAGTACGGGTAGCGGGGCATGTGCCACATGACCGCGCCGCCCAACGCACCCCCACGCAAGACATCCCCAATCACTGCGCTCCCATCTTCCAACACCACGCTGATTGACCCTGCGCTATGACCCGGGGTGTGCAGAATCCGCCCCTTGATGCCATACGCGCTCAGGTCGGTGTTTTCGTCCACAAATAAATCGGCCTTCGATTTGGGGAACGGTACACTGATGAATTTATACAGTAGCCGCGCCTCAAACCCGAGGGATTGCATCGCCCCATTACTGCCGCGCTGGAGCATCTCGGAATCGGCTGCGTGGACGGCCAGCGGTGCGCCGGTCAGTTTTTGGAGGGCGGCGGCGCTCCCCGCGTGGTCAATGTGCGCGTGGGTGAGCAAAATGAGCGAGACGTCTTGCGGCGAGACCCCAAGTTGCGCCAGTCGATTGACGATTTTCTTAGCTTGACCAGCTTGACCGGTATCAATCACGACGGTCTTGGTTTCGCCTTTGACGATATAGACATTGGCGATACCGAGGTTAAGTTTGTTGAGCATTGGAAATCCCCCTGTGACATCCCATTATTTTGCGGGCTGGGCGTGCTATACCCCATAAGCCCTGAATTTTGACCACTTGCCAAAATCGGCAAATTATCGTACTCTAATATCAGACCGAACGGTCTTATTGTAAAGGGCGAAAAATCATGGGGAAATCCGAACACACCCGCGCCATTATCCTCGCCCAAGCCGCCGAATTATTCAACATGCACGGCTATAGCGGCACGAGCATGTCCGACATTATGCGGGCGACGGGCTTGGAGAAGGGTGGCATCTATAATCACTTTCCGGGCGGCAAAGAAACGTTGGCGGTAGAGGCGTTTCAATACGCCGATAACCAAATACGGTTACGCTTCATTCAGACCGTCCGCGAGGCGGGCAAACGCCCGTCTGATAGGTTGATTGCGGCGGTAGGCAGCCATCTCAGCATGGTTGAAGACCCCGTATTGCTCGGTGGATGCCCGATTCTGAACACCGCCATCGAGAGCGATGACGCGCATCCCGCCCTGAAAGCTGAGGCGAAACGGGCGATGAATGAGTGGCACGACGCGCTACGAATTATGGCGGAACGCGCCGAAGCCGCTGGTGAGATGGTCTTGCCGATGCCCCCTGATGTGCTGGCGACCATGTTGATTTCAGCGCTGGAAGGCGCGGTCATGATTAGCAAATTGCAGGGGACATCGCGCCCATTACGCGCCGTGATTGACTATTGGCAGGGCGTTCTACGCGCCGCGATGCGCTAAAACGCAGCTTATAAGTAGGGGAATGGCGTGTGCCATGCCCAAGATGACCTGAGTTAAACCTCGAATCACGCGGACGGTATTTTGCCGTCCCTACTGCCGTCTTGTACGGCTGAATTTCTGCCCAAAAAAAGACCGAACGGACTGCAAAATACTATAAGAAGTCCCATCGCCATGTCCTCACAATCACAGCAATTACCCTTCCGGTTCCGCATGATAACCTCTGGACTCAACGCCCTCGCGCAAATCATACCTGCGGCGGCGGGGCGTTTCGCCTTCGACCTGTTCAGCACCCCGCGCAGCCCATCCACCCATCAGCGCCGCGCACCGCACGCGCTGGCGTCGGCGACGTTGTTGCCCGTGCGCTTTGGGGCGCATACCTTGAAGGCGTGGGAATGGGGCGCGGGCGAGCGTGCCGTCATGCTCATCCACGGTTGGGAGAGTGAAGCCACTGGCCTTGCGGGATTCATCATGCCGCTGGTCGAGCGCGGCTATCGTGTGATTGCGTTGGATGGCCCCGCCCACGGCGATTCGCCGGGTAAGCGCCTGAATGTGGTGGATTATGTGTCGGCGTTGCGCTCGACCATCACCCAACACGGCCCTGTGTATGGGGTGATTGCTCACTCGTTCGGCGGGGCGGCCACCTTGTTCGCGCTGGGGGAGCCAAGCGGTCTGGGTGGCGTGCAGCGGGTGGTGACGATTGGCGCACCCGCCCGAATCAACGATGTTTTACAGCGGTTTACGCAATCATTGGGGCTGACCGGACGGGTCTTGAACGCGATGGGCGAATCTGCGCGGCGGCGGTTTGGGCGTTCGATGGCGGATTTTGACCCCGCCCGCGCCCAAAAGACCCCGACTCCGCTGATGGTCGTGCATGACCGCGCCGATGTGGTCGTCCCGTTCAGCGATGCGGAGGACATCACCCGCATTATCCCGCACGCGCAACCGTTGTTCACCGAGGGCTTAGGGCATCGCAGCATCCTCAAGAATCGCGAGGTGATTTCACAGGTGATTGGGTTCATCGACGGAGTGTAGACGAGTGTAACCCGTGGTGTGAATCACTATCCCCCTCTCCTACAGGGTGGCGAGGGGGACTTTTGCGCGTTTTTTTGTCGCTCGCCCCTACGAATCAGGGGATTACGAACATTCGTCGTGCCGAATCCCTCGTTTGAAATCCCGAATTACCGGATCTCGTAGGGGTTTGGCGTGCCAAACACTGTCCACCCCGCTAACCGGAGCCGTGACCTGTATGGACGCCTCATGAGGCGTCCTCTTTTCTTCATTCTCTGCACACAGGGTCAGCGCAGCGCACCTCATAGGGCAAAGTCTTGCCCCGTCCGATGACTATTCAAACGGCCTCTAAACCCTTTTTGTTTATCCCAACCGCGACTCAGATGTCGCCGTTTATTTCACATCCACAACCGGACGCGGGAGGTCGAACAGGGTTTCGATTTTGGCATAGCCCGCGCCAGCCATGCGCCCCACAGGCTGCAATTTGAGCGCGTCGATTTTATCCGTCCCAATCAAGACCGACTCGTCGATATGGACGTGCCTCACCCGCCCGAATACCACCGTCGCGCCGCCCGGAGCGTCTGCGTTAATCGGGACGGTGCGGTCTAACTCACATTCGTAATGAATCAAACTCTCAGCCACACGCGGCGCTTTCACGGTCACGGACGGGATGGCGGTCAGCTTGGCGAAATCGAACTCGCTCTCATCCATCGGCAACTCGGCGCTGGTCAAGTTCATTTGCGCGGCCAGCGGATAGCTGACCATATTCACCACAAACTCGCCCGTCGCCAACACATTGCGGAGCGTATCCTTCTGGCTGGCATCTTGAGCGCGGGCGGTCACACAAAACAACACGGTGGGCGGGTTGCTACAGACCGCGTTGAAAAATGAGAATGGCGCGAGGTTGAAAATACCCGCCTCGCTGAGGGTCGAAATCCACCCAATCGGGCGCGGCACAATCGAACCAATCATGATTTTGTACATCGACTGATAAGGGATGCTATTGGGGTCAAGTTCCATGGGGTATCCTAATCATTTAATGGCGTCCCTACATCTACTGTATGTGAACTTGCGCTGGCAGTTCTTCATGGTTGAGAGCCGCGACAAGATTATCAACGGCCAGCAACCCCATCCGTTCACGGGTCTGATACGTCGCGCTGGCGATGTGCGGGACGATGAGACAGTTCTCTAACGTCAGCAAGGGATGGTCGGCATTGATGGGTTCTGGCTCGGTGACATCTAATGCCGCCGAGGCAATTGCGCCACCTTTGAGCGCGTCATACAACGCCTGATGGTCAATCACGCCGCCGCGTGCGGTATTGATGAGAATGGCTGATTTCTTCATCATCGACAATTCACGCTTGCCAATCAGATGATAGGTGTCGGAACTGAGCGAGACATGCACGCTGATGAAGTCCGACTCTTCCAGCAAGGTTTCCATGCTGACGGCGCGTGCGCCATAAGCGGCTGCGGCGGAGTCGGCATTGCGCCCGCCGTTGACCAGAATCCGCATGTTGAAACCTTTGGCACGTGCCGCCACGCCCTGACCAATCCGCCCGAACCCCAAAATCCCTAATGTCCCGCCGCTGACTTGTTGACCCAAGAGCAAGTCGGGTTTCCACGGCCCCCATTCCCCCGCGTGAACATAACGCTCCCCTTCTGGGATGCGCCGCGCCGCCGCCAATAACAGCGCGAAGGCGTGATCTGCCGTCGCATCAGTCAGCACGTCAGGCGTGTGACCGACGGGGATATTACGCGCCGCGCACGCCGCGATGTCGATGTGGTCGTAGCCCACCGACATCGTGCTAATGGCCTTGAGGTTGGGGGCGGCTGTCAGTAGGTCAGTATCGATGCGCTCAGTTAACATGACCAACAGGCCATCGGCTTGAGCAGCCTCACGCAGCAGAATATCACGCGGGACGGGGCGGTCTTCTTCCCACACACGCAGATTACCGCACGAGGCGCGTAAGGCTTGCATCGCACGATGGGGGATTTTACGGGACAGGTATACGTTCGGCAGCGCCATCAGGTCTTTACTCCCAGTTTGGGTCAATCCAACTGTCTTGGTACTCGGTTTTCTCCATCTCCAGCGCGTCGGTGGT